>Ga0137394_10000975_pt1 | contig 20341 bp, 21 predicted proteins | sample czobulk116metaG_FD_108278 | JGI IMG/M metagenome (GOLD analysis project Ga0137394, IMG submission 108278) | Vadose zone soil microbial communities from Angelo Coast Range Reserve, California, USA - czobulk1.16 metaG | ecosystem: Environmental > Terrestrial > Soil > Vadose zone | place: USA...
AGGTTAGCCTATTCCGCGTTTACTGGAATTACTGCGATGAGTCCCGAGTTCCTGACCGCTTCCTGCATACAGTATTTGGAGACGCTCGGCGATGGTGGCAGCGAGGTCAAATCGGAATATTCTTTGACGCAGCACCTGGCAAACAACCTCATCGACATGTATATCAACCTTCCGTCGAAGAACAACTATCGCCGGCCAGCGAGCTACGCCAGCAAAGGGTACCGCACGCGTCGCATGGCAGTTGACTTTGCCGTCCCGCTCATCACGAACGTCAAAGTCGCGAAACTGCTCGTGGAGGCGCTTGTGCGCAAAATGCCCTTGAACGTCTCGACGGTCGACGCCAAAACATCGCACATCACCCACGTCTTCCCCGGCCTGGTCAACATCGCCGCCTTTGTGCCGAACCTGGCCGTTCCTGGGAGCAACGACATCGTGGAGGCATCCAAAGCCGCACTGAGCGCCGGATTCACGACGTCTCTCATCATCCCCCTCGGGAACGGCAACCAGATCTCCGACCGCGCGACTTTGGATCAAGCACGCGCGAACGCGTCTGCCAGCTCTGCGTACGGGAATTACGCGTTCGGTGTCTCGGCTTCGCCCACTAATGCCAAGGTTCTGGACGAAGATCTGCAGGCGGGCGTCAAGTCTCTTTTCGTTCCTGGACAGGTTGCCACCCGGGTCTCAGTCGTTGCGGGGCACTTCGCCTCTTGGCCTGTCGACAAGCCCATCGTCACGAACGCCAAAGGCGCCGATCTTGCATCCGTTCTGTTGGCCGCTTCGCTCAACAGTCGCAGCGTTCACATCAGCGACGTGCAAAACAAGGAAGACCTCTTGCTCATCAAACTGAGCAAGGCCAAGGGACTCAAGGTCACGTGTGATGTCAGCGTCTATGTCCTGTTCTTCACGAAGGACCAGTTCCGCACGGGCGTGAAGGCGCTCCCGACGGCAGATGACCAGACGTTTATCTGGAATAACCTGGACGTTGTTGATGCCTTCACGGTCAACGGGCCTCCGTTCTACCTCAGCGTGGAACAGGGTGAGAAGGGATCGCCGTGGTCTGGCGTCGAAGAATCGCTTCCCTTACTGCTCACGGCCGTCGCCGATGGACGCCTCACCTTGAAGGACATCCAAGAGCGCCTGCACGATAACCCCATACGCATCTTCGGACTTCCAGAGCAAGCTCATACGCAGGTCGAAGTGGTCGTCAATCGCCCATTTGTATTTCCTAAGCGTGGTGACTATTGGTCACCTCTCTCGGGTAAGCCGATAAAGGGCGCGGTGCACCGAGTCATCATCCACGGCCAGACGGCTTTCTTAGATGGCGCGTTTGTCGCGCCTCCGTCCGGTAAAGATGTTTCCGCGGCAATTATCAGCCATGCGACCGAGAAACTGGCAGCCGCTCTTCCTGTTCCTAGCCTCTCCATTTCCCAGCTCTCTGCACCCTCCACGGCCGGCGTCCGGCAGATGCAGACAGACGCCTCTGTGGGCACTGGAACGGCGCCTCATGGCCAAGTGCTTGTACAACAGCCGCTCACGCATTTCGTTCCTCACCCTGCTTTCCACCGTCGCCACATCCTCTCTGTCAAACAGCTCACGCAGCATGACATTTATGATCTATTTTCGCTCGCGCATGAGATGCGTCTTCAGGTTGAGCGTTCTGGGGCCGTCGATATCCTCCGCGGGAAGGTCCTTTGCACGCTCTTCTATGAGCCGTCGACGCGCACGAGCGCCTCGTTTGAAGCTGCGATGAAACGCTGCGGCGGAGAGGTCGTGTCTGTCACCGCAGACAGGAGCAGCGTACAGAAGGGTGAGACGCTGCAGGACACAATACGGACCCTAGCGTGTTACAGTGATGCGGTCGTGCTGCGCCATCCTGACGTAGGCAGCGCACAGCTCGCCGCGAGATACTCCCCCGTTCCTATCCTCAACGCGGGCGATGGCACGGGCGAGCATCCGACTCAGGCGCTCTTAGACGTATACACGATTCGTTCAGAGCTCGGCACGGTGAACGGGCGCACGATCACGCTGCTGGGTGACTTGAAGAACGGACGGACGGTGCATTCGCTGGTGACGCTGCTCTGCCTGTACTCGGTCCGCCTCAACTTTGTCTCTCCCGCATCGCTCACGATGCCCACGAACGTCGTCTCGGCGGCGCGGAAAGCTGGCGTGCATGTACACGAATGCGAGAGCTTAGAAGAGGTGCTAGAGGAGACGGACGTGCTCTACGTCACGCGCGTACAAAAGGAGCGGTTCGCGGACGAAAAAGAATGGGAGCAAGTGAAGGACGTGTACCGGGTGGACCACGCCGTCCTTTCGCGAGCGAAGGAGGACGTGATCGTCATGCACCCGCTTCCCAGGGTCAACGGTAGGCGGCGCTCTGCTGCGTTCCTTTCGTCCCACCCCGCCTCATTGGATTGATCGTGTCGTGCTACAGAAATCGACCCTGAAGTTGACTTTGACTCGCGCCGCGCTGTGTACTTCCGTCAGATGCGGTATGGACTTTACGTGAGTCTCATTTACCTTTAGCGCTTTGTGTGGCCTGTCTGAAAGGGACTAACGTATTTTCGTCTTTTTCTTTCAGATCCGCATGGCGCTGCTTGTCAGCGTGCTAGGATAAATGGGGGTGAGGACGAGAAAGAACAAAAGGCATATCGTTTTTACGTACCTGTAGATGCCATAGACGGGTGGACAACGATCCACGATTATTTATAAAAGGGTTTCCAGTTGAACAAGGCATGCGGAGGGAAATCCTTTCGTTCCCTTTGTGTCTAATAAATAATATGTTGTAATTTGATATTTACGAGTATACTGCAGAGATATCTTTGTGCGTTATACAGGACGTTGTCTTCTGCCCTCCTGCACACTGAAGGGCAGTTTCGCTGTGTCCGCAGTCGGTCTAGGCAATTTTCCGTCTTCAGGGATGATCTTTGGCTTTGTGCTGCTGGCAATGTTGGCCGGACTCCACTCTGGCTCCTTTAGCCAACAACAGATGCCCCGAATGGACGGTGGCCTCTGTTTCCTTTCCACAATCGCTGCACATTTCCCGAATCTCCATGTGACGTACCCGAATCCACTCAGTTCTTTTTTCTCTTTCTACCATCGTAAGGCCATTCCATCCAGTCTCAGTCTCGTTATTCCTTTCTGTCAATGTGTGGCCATCTTCCCTCACTGTTGAAACCGTGAAGGGTGAGCGTTTATCCTGCCCTGGCTACTTAAAAGGGCATCCCCCTGTCAATCCCAAATGTCCACCATAACAACCCGATTGCGGTTTACCCTCAGGCTCGCGAGCGTCCTACCATATTTACCTCACTATTTACCTCCGACTCGGAGATATCCCTATCAAGCATGACACGCCAGGCTCCACCGTGCCACATCGGCATCGCGTTCTACACCTACCCAACCGCAGTCACGCAGTGGGTCCTGGTGCTTTCCGAAAACCCCCTGTTCGAGGGAAAGGTGTGGTGTAATACCGTCATCGAGACTGTGAACGGCTGGGGGACCCAGTGGGCGCCGTGCGACTGGTCGCCAGCTGCCTTCAGTCCCACGGCGCTCTTCTCGGGCGTTGTCCACATTGCGCAGGCCCGCGCTCCTATGAACAGCATTAAAGCCGTGATTGCAAGCGACAATCGTTCCTCCGAGCTCGATCGCTTCAAGGTTCACGGTTCTGGAGACATTCCATGGGGAACGGAGAAATACATCATCTTGGCCCTCTGGCGTCTGAGTTTACGCGAGGAAAGATTCATCCTCCTCCACGTATTCGACATGGCGGGCTTGGCAAACCAAGTTCAATTCCGCCTTACTGTTCTTCGTGACTCGCAGCAGACGATCCCGGGAAACTTATACCCTGTTGTCTCATCGAGTGGCAGAGTCTCCTTTGGACGCTCTATACCCTAGGTGTCGAATTAACTTACCTGCATTAGTACCTCAAAACAATGACTAACGTCTTTACAGGCACCATTCCCTAACCCAAATGCCTGTGTGATCTTGCATGGTCAGCTTGTAGGTTACACAGCGGGGACGGCGTAGTATTCTTGAAAGTTGCACAAGAGAAATACTATTTTCTCCTTTTACCCGCCCCAGGGTCGACGCATCATCATACAGTTGAAGCGTACCAAGGATGGGGATGGCAAATTCCTCGTTTGTAATGATTACGACCTCTTTCCGAGTCCATGCCGAATGCAGTGGCGTCGATTAGGGGGACGAGATCCCCAAATGAGCGTGCCAGTGGACACCATGAGATGCCGACATTTTTCTCAGCGACGCCACACAGATAAGTCCTTCTAGACCTCCTTCCACCAGATGATAGCGAGAAATAGCCAAGGCACCTTGAATTTAAGGTTCATATAGCAAATTCTGCCGGTGAGAATTTAACCCAACTGTAGCCGTAGAGAAGGATGTCATCCCTTCTTCTCCAAGATGTGACACCAGAAGAGAGGGATGTGAATGCGAAGAGAGGGAGAACAGCAGTGCAACCTCATATGGAAGGGATAGGCTGAGATCCTACATTTCCCCAATGTAAGAGACAGGTGAGATGGACACGATAGCGTGACGCACTGACGCGCTTATTCAGCATCTTCTGCGAGTAGATCCGGCCGACCATGAGAACATTGGCACATCACGGAGGCGCAGCCTGGAGTGTCGAGGAACGCGCGGCGTCACGGTGTTCGTCTCATGAAAAAATTGCGACTAATTGCTTGATCGATTTGTATGATATCACGACGGACCTGGAAATGCTGGCTTCATCACAAATAAACCTCCTACTCTTGCCCTCTTATGACTCCCGTCATCTTTAAGTGAATATGGACACACGTGGGGACCCATATAATGTCAAGATGTCGAGATGGACTGGACCCACTCGGACCGGTCCGATGATCCGGCTGGTCAACGCCACCGGCGGAGATTGAAGGATAACTGGCGCAACGCTGCCAGTTGCGACGCCACCGATCAAGTGGAGTCGTCGTTCCCACCGCCCCCCACCGCCATAGAACATTTTGTCATCTATCATATAACCACTGGTGACGACGTCCGCCCGGCGGGAGTGACTCCTTTGAGTGTATGTAGCGCCTAGTGTTGGGCCTATTGGCACACTATGTTCGGCGCAGTGATATCTAAGCGCTTAACATCAAAATACACAAAGGATGGGTCGACTTGAGAATCGAAATAAATTGTCTACTTGACACGAAACCCCTACAAGCATCCGTTCCCATAATGTCAAATATTCCAAGCCGTGAACTAGCAAGTGGCAGACCATAGGTGTATGTGAGAGCGCTTCCGTTTTCTTTCGGGTTTAGCTCAACTAGCCTCGAAAACAAAGTGTGCCTCACCATTAGCGTTCAAGGCGCTTCGTGGCTCTACTCATGCTTAACGTACAGCGATGAACGCCGAACCTACATGGACGTCAAAACGGGCATTTACGGACGTTCCAGACTTTGCCTGGCTCCGTGTTTGCCAGTTCTCCGAGAACTTGAGCGCTACTCTCCATGATCCGTATCGATATCCCAGGCTTGCCTGACCCCTCTTTTCCGCACACCACCCGGGCTTGGTTGGCTGCCATTACCAGAATTGGCCGTAACACTTAACTCTTGGGTATTTTTTGGCCGTCACAATTCTGCATCTGCGACTGATATTCACACCATTAATGTTCTGCACCCATTTCGCCGATTTACGGTTTCAAGAAATGCGCATAAAAAGGGTCTCGTTAGCCCTCGACCCACATCCATTTTGTCATTTCCCACATTATTTCCTTCATGTCTCGCATCGCCTCTACTTGTCATGTTGGCGTCGCATTCTACACCCACCGTGACTTCCCCACCCAATGGGCCATTGTACTCGCAGAAAACCCCCTGTTCGAGGGCCGCATATGGCGCGGCAATGCCGCAGAGACCACCGATGGATGGTGCGCGTCGTGGATGCCGTGCGAGTGGTCTCCTGCTGCTAGCGGCTGGCTCAACCCGCCTGTGGCACAGTTCTCCGGCGTCCTCCATGTAGCTCAAGCATCTGCCTCCATGGATAGGTTGCAGGCTTGGGTCGCCGAGCGCAACTTCGCCTCAGAGCTCGACCGATTTCCCATTCTCGCTTCCGACGACATACCATACGGGACTACCAAATACGTCGTCCTCGCCCTCTGGCGTCTCCGTGACGGTCAGTATATCAACTTCCGCAGCCCAGACTTCAAGACCCTCGCAGGGCAGATTCAAAACCGCTTCCTTGTTCTCCAGCGGTTGCAACTTCCCCCTGCGAGCAATCGCTACCCTGTTGTCGCCTTTGAGCATGAGGATGAGAGCGGGAAAGCTTTTTTTGGTCGTTTTACTCCCTTGATGACATGAGCTATTTCCGTATGTGCATTGCCGCTGCATTATTGCTTCTTATAATGCCGATTTCGCCCCTTTGCGCATAAAAATTCAAACGGTCGCATCTCTTTTGCGCTTGACTATCAAGTAGCATCGTATGAAAGGTGTCATGTTTCACTATTTAATATTACTAGTCTGCTTCTTTTCCTTGTTGTACACGCGGTGATTCATCGCGCGCCGATCCCCATCTGTATCGATAAGCTTCCATAAAAATATATGTGGACGGGAGTGGGCGACTATCCCCAACTCTCGAGCCTCATTCAAAAGGATGTGAGCATCATGATGGAGATCGCGATATGATGTGAGTTGAAGAGCCTCTTCACTGCCAGTTAACTGTTATCATTGTCATTGTCAGTACTTATGATGCATTTGCATATGATGAGCCGAGCAAAGTCTCTGACTCTCTGCAGAGCCGGAGCAAGCCCGAGAGGAAAACTAAATGCACAGTCGACAGTCGTCGTCGTCGCAGGGCCGCAGCTTGGATCACTCGATGCTTGTTCCCTCCGCCTGCGCGGAGACCCTGCCTGTCGAGTCGACGCCTCGGGCCGGTACTCGGGCGTACAGATGTCATCTGACACGTGGCCCATCACGGCCATCCATCACGTTATGCCTCCAGTTCACCGTCGTACAGCCTCAGGCTCTCGTCCTCTACGCAATCAAATCCAGATCAATGGTTCTCATCTCCGCACATCGAGCCCGCTGCTGCCCGCAAGACCCTATTACGAGAGGTTGGTTTCAGGCCCAGGCTTCGTGTGAATTGACTGAACGGGCTGTGGATAGGATAGCTCAGTGGTAGAGCACCTGGCACATACAATTCAGGGAGCCTGGGTTCAATGCCCCGTCTGGCCATTATCATGGCTGCAACACATTCAATTGCCAGTTGCATTGGGATTTCCATGACTAAGGACAAGTATGAGACTCTCTACTCTGTTTCTACAACCACATTTAAACCTTTAGTCCCACACGTGACTTCGAGATGACAAACTGAGCTACCCTGCTGTCGTTCGTCTCAAGCTCTCGTGAAAAGCTTTCCTCTGCTTGCTGCCTCCCTTCTTGCTGACATCATCGATTTCGATTGCTGCACTCCCCTTTACGACATTCTCGACTGTTCGATCTTGCACTCTCGGACACCCGATACGATGTCCTTACCCTTTTCTCTAAACTTCTTATTCTCTTGCGCATGGACTACCTTCGGGTTGATATCTTGTGCAACCTCTTTGAACTCACTGCTAGGCCTCAGCGGTCTTGCCCCTACACCACTACACTCGGCCTCGTCACCGCTTGCCATATCGTCTTTACGCAGGACAAGTACGAGAACGAGCACTTCGAGCGTAAGAAGAACAGCCAACGCCGTCATGACGTCAAGCTCTTCAGCTTAATTTTCGGATCCACACCACGTACTAATTGCTAGCCGCGCTCTACCAATTATCGGAAAGTACACTTACAGACTTTCCCCTTTGTCTGCCTCACTCGGTGGGCTAACCATTAACCATATTGAACGGTTTACGGATGCGCATGGGAACAAGGCCATTACGCTCCGAAAAGGCCTCATCATGTACAGCGGCTGCCCCGCCTTTTTGTCGCCACCTGAGGTCTCCTATCTGATGAAATCAGACGCTTCTGTGGCACTTTGTGGGTTTTAATATGATCGACAGAGATCACGATGACCTGTTCGCTTCTGCGGCGTTCTCAAAAAAGGAGTTCTGGGCACTTGCGGCCTCAGAGGGCCATTGAGGTTATTGGGAGAGGTCAAGCAGCACAGGCGCCAAAATCCGTTGCCTATTTCCTGTGGCACGATCCGGTTCAATTAGTGACGTCACTCACAGGCCGGTGGTCAGCGCGGTCAGCTAGCCTCGTAACCAGGCTCTCTTGAATCGGGTGAACCTCGATAGCCAGATATCCGCCTTTGGACTCGCCGAGAGACGGTCACCGGTCTAGCGGTCAGCGCTCGCGACTCGAGCCTTGGTTTGGGAAGGTTCCCCGAAAGCTCTGGACGTACGTGAAGCCGATGTCGCTGTGTTTGTAAAATATCTTCGCACGTACTCAAAACTCTACCTGTCCCTGAATCGATTCGAGAGCCTTTCTACCGAGATTCTCAAATATGATCATCTCAGTTACTTGGTTAGTCATTCCTATGCGCGCAGTTCTCAGAGAATATGGTAATTGCTCGACGGCCTCACATGAGATTCATAGACATCCCAGCGATCACAATTTGACTTTGATGGTTTGCCGGTGGCTTTCTCCGCGGTACATCACTCAGCTCACTACAGCTACTGTATGCTCCAAGGCTCCTCGACCAAAGGCTTCGCTAGCGTCCTACCCTTGGCCCTACCTGCCAACTAACGAAGGAGTCTATCTGCCCGTACAGTCTGTGGATTGAGATGACAATACACCAAAGGTTAATTTTGCGGTCAAGCGAGTGACGGCGCTTATCAGGATCGAGTTCGGGATCGAGTTCGGCACGGTAACACAACGATGGCCCAGTGATCCTTGACCGAAAATGTGAGAGAACGCTTGAACCTTGGAACCCATAAAGCGATGTGATGTAATATAAGTGTTCTAATAATAACTGCGGGTATATTCGGATAATGGTGGCCATACTCTCCCGCTCCATGAAATGCTAAGCGTCGCCTATGACATTGTTGTTGATGAGGCTACACGATCTGATGAGAACCACCAGCTTTTTCCTGGCTCAAACTGCGTAGTTCAAAGACGTCGCACATGGTGTTGAGGCTTGGTCCAGGTCCAGGCTCGGACCCGGATACATCAAATGCTAGTGGTGCGGGTGCCAACTTCGTCACTCTCCTAGAGACACGGAAACCCTCGGACTGTTGTAACTGCTGCTCGCCGATTCACTAGTCAGTGGGGAGCACACATTGAGGGAAAACGCAAAGTAGTCCCGCACCTGAGTGTGCACTCTCAAATCCGTGAAGGATGGTGTCAACATCTGTTCCCGGAGTCGCCTGCGCGATAGGAGCAACTCAAACATCGCCTCACACGTTCTCCTTCAGAAGACATAGTTGGACAGCACGGGAACTACTCACCTGCGCGTACACTGAGCCAGAGGTTGTGTCGAAAATCCTGTACGTTGACACCGCTGGCAGAAGGAACCATGTCACAAGAGCTGCAATGGCCCAGGTAGTTGCAAGCAAGCCGGTTTGGATGACATTGCGAACAATGTAATGCACGACCGAGTCAGATGCGCGAACACCGCTTCGGGATTTCAGGAGTGACCGCACAAGGAGAACTACGCGCGGGAGGCATTGGGTCTACTCAACCCTAGTAAAAACAACGCGACTTACACGTGATGAGACACTCCGCCATAGCTTGTATTGCGTGCCAGATAGGTGACGTGTATTGTGTATACGACGAGGAGCTTCGAATAATCTGAATGGAGGCTCCGCTGTTCAGCATGAACGAACCCGTACCTCGCATCCCTCCAACTGGTGATTACGGTGACCATGCCAAACACAAACGCAACTGCAGAAAGAGCGATGACCGTGCTACTCTGGATTCGACTCTGTGTTAGACCTTCGATACTAGAATTTGGAAATGAGTATCGAGTCAGCATGGATAGGTCGACTGACTAACCGGACTGCAAGAGCGGTGTTCGCCAAGAAAATAATAAATAATTGAACCAGGGAATTAGTGGGCCCCGCCCATAGGGATACTTGCATGGGAGTCAGCAACTGGGCGTGTATTCAAGAATGCACGGACCTTGGGGATTCGTCGCAGAGGAAACAATACTAAAAGACCGATGGGTACAGTGTCACAAAATAGGGAAAAGGAACTTACAACAAGTTGAACGAGAGGTGCCACATCCTGGGTTTCATACCAATCGGTAAGGCAAGTTCAGTCTTGAAAAAGAGGAATGAAAACATACAGGGCATTTTGCAAGGCAACGAGAAGATACTGCACAATGACAAAGAGTCTGGAGGTCACGGTGTGAGTGCTGAGAAAACGCTGTCTGGTTTGAGTCTAACAGACTTCAAGTATATGCGGTCCCTGAAACCTGCAGAGACCGTAAGGATCGTCGATGTTCATATTCACCAACCCGCGTACCGCTAATCCAGTATGTGTAGAACTGTTGGGTCACCAACCCGAAGAGCGCCACATCCACTATCCAATCGATGAGCGACGCGTCGTACCTGCGCCCGCCGCAGTACTTACTAAGCACTGCGATGAGAATCACTCCTGGCGACGCATCAGCATTATTTCGTCAACGTTTTGGCAAGGAGTGGGGGCTTACCTTGCGTCGATGCGGTGGATGTAGAGTCTGGTGGCGCAGTTGTAGGGAGAGGAGAATCGGCTAGTATTCGCATATTGATGATACAAATGACAAGATGCGGGGAGAAGCACAATCTTGGGCTCGAGCAGATACAAGGTCGATTTGTCGGGTGTTGAGTTATTTATATCAAGTGTGCTCGAAGTTGTCCGGAGATCCGAGCGCGTGTACATGCGATGGTCATGAAAACATCAGTGAATTACCGATGCTCTTCAATTTGGAGGGCCTAAATTTTAACAGTGCATTCGAACGCGGAAATCGCCGATTCCATTCCATATGATGCCAGGGTTAGGTTAGGGTGAGCAGCGGTGAGCTACGGTCGCAATCCCTCGAACACTGTGACCCGGGCTATGGTACTCGATGGGTCGACCATTGATTCGTTGAACAGTTGACACTGCGACGCGCTGTCGAAATTTGGGCATCAGGTTGTGGGTGACTAAGAAGTTAATGGAGTTATGGAGAGTGGAGCGAGTTCTAGTTGTCTGGTCTGTTGATGATCGGCCGGACTCGGATAAATAAACATTAAAATTTACCCTGATCGCGTGGAATGATGCCGTTAGCACCCCAATTTGGTACAATTTGGTATTATGTATGCAAATCTCAATGACATCTGCCCAACGGGCTCGGAACATGCAGTATCCAGGTCCGTTGCGTCCGCGGACGGATCGGCAATTGAGATACTGACCTCGGCCAACAGCTCGCACCTCACTGATGCACGCGCCGTGTGGCGTGGAGAGTCTGGTCATGAACGGATGCAAGTTATCTAGCGCAAATTGAACAATCTGAAGACGGGCTGATAAGATTTATTAGTAAGTCATCACCTTTCATTTTCTCCGACGGTTCGTTTTGCACCCGTCGGGTCGTCTTTCAATTTCATAGTGGACATGAAAAAACTTGGTGCTGGCATTCTTCGAGCATGCACAACAGTCTGGTTGAAGGCACAAGGGTGGTCATCGGCCGGTCATCTTCTGCCCGCGCCCACTGGCAGTCTGGCATGCCCTGGTGAGACGCTTCTATAGTACTACACCTACCAGCAACGATAAATACTGAACGATATCATGCTCAATCAGTCATCAGCCATTTTAACTCGCCCACACTGTCATCAAGTTCTTGGCCTGCGCAGACTGCACCCTATTTTGACTGCGTTGTACTAGGGATTTGATTTGGGAAATTTCAGGCAAGCCTTTCAAGCCTTGAAGCTTGAAGCTTGAAGCCTTATCGGGGCTCTTTTTTCTTGTGATGTTCCGTATTCATAACGGTGGAGCATGTATGTGACGTGGGTCCCACCGACTCCCGTGAACATCGTCCAACTTTAGGCTGTCACGGTCCACTGGCAGAAGGGACAAGCCTGAGCTTTGACGACTGCGGCTGTATCACAGGCGTTTCATCATCATCATCGGATGCACTGAGGTCGAGCCATCTGGAGTATCTCCGACAGTTCGGTTCCGAGTCTGTGATCTGCAACAACATATAGTATATATAGTTACTCTACTCTTCTCATGTGCTCGGGTTTATCACCATCCTGTCTTTTTGTCTTCCTTATAGCTTAACCTCAGAGTCCCTTGCGACTAATTGCAGCTTTCAAACCCTCGTCGCGCAGCAACAAACACACCCGCGGTCCGTGGACTCTTGCCCTTTCTTTGTGCTCGGAAACACGTGAACCTTTCTATCCGCTACGTGCAGCCCACAATGTGAGGACATCAACTCATCGATATTGCCACTGGCTGCAACAGAGGGATTCTCGATGGATGGGGAGGTGTCTCTTTCCAATTGATTCTTAGCCTCGTGTCATGATTGCCAATCGTACTGCTCTGTATCAGGCACTGGCTCTCAGGCTGCAGGAAACACATGTAAGTCTGCCTGGTCTGTGGTGGACTTCCGTGAGGTAGACGTTTCGCTTCGGATTATATGTTGAGGGGGAAGGATGTATCGTAAGAGGACGGTGAATTCATCTCTCCCAGACCCTGCTTCTTTAAACAAACTTTTCCTACCAAGCTGCTATCTGAATGTGTTTAAACCGCAATACGAGGATGCCCGTCACGGTTTGCACCTCACCGGCCTCTTTAGAGTATTCGATATAGTTCCGTAGACGAGGACGACTCACAGGATTTCAAACTTGTTTTTCGGGCAGATTCAGCGGTCCCATCGCCATCAATCGTGAGAGCGGACTCGGAGTGCCAGTGGTTCCGTGTGTTCGGGTAATGCCGAGGGTGCCGTGTCGCTTCACTTTCGCCGACCCTCTCGCATTCCTCCCCAGTACTCTACCACACCCCTACAATGAGCTCTACATACCCAATCATCGACTCGCGTCCTGTGCACCCCCACATCCAAACATCGTGTTCCTCTTGTCATTTCCAGCTCGAGTTCCCTGTGCCCAGCCCCGTGCCTAAACCGTCTCATCTTCTTACCGTGCGTTGCTGCAACTGCAGAAAGACCTTTTCACACGCATTTTATCCGAACCAAATTCCCGCAAACGCACTCAGTAATGCCGGGTCATCATCGTCCAAGGCGCACGGACAGGCACCTGCACCACCAACACGAAAAGGGAGGAAGATTGGCACGCAAGAGCGCCCACTGGAGACAGGGTATTATGATTTACTCGGAGTGCCAATTGACGCAACCCCAGACGATATAAAGAAAGCTTATCGTGCGTCAATACAATTTCCCTTTTTTTCCTAGCGGCTAACTACCAGCCGCGTGCAGGTCGCCTCGCTATCAAGTACCACCCGGACAAGAACCGCGACGATCCGAATGCAGAGGAGCGCTTCAAGTCAATCGCCATCGCCTACCAGACACTCTCCGACCCCAAACTCCGGCACAAGTACAACGAATTTGGGCCAAAGGAGAGCGCTCCCGATGGTGGCTTCGTCGACCCTGAGGAGGTCTTTGGCGCGATCTTTGGCGGAGAGCGCTTCTTGCCGCTCATCGGGCTGCTGTCCCTTGCCCGGGACATGAAGACTGCTCTCCAGGAGGCGGATGAGACAGAGGGCGAAGGCGCCACGCTAGTCGTGCGCGATGCTAAGGGGCGCGAAATCATCAGCCCCGAGGAGAAGGCAAAGAGAGATGAGAAGGCGCGCAAGGTGGCTGCGGAGGTGCGCCTGCACCGCAGTCGTGGTCCTGTTGCTGTTGACCGGGCTGCGTTGTGCAGAAAGCGGTGGCGCGGGAGGAGCGCGTGCAGAAGCTCGTTGAGCATCTGCGCCACAAGCTTGGCATTTTCACAGAGAACGCCACCAGCGCGAACGACCCCGACGTAATTGAATCTTGGCGGACGATATGCTCTCTGGAGGCCGAGTGCGTCTACTTCATCTTCATTTCTGGGCCACATCCGCTGAAGTTATCGCTTGCTTTGGCTCGTTGAAGGGAGTTGAAGGGCGAATCCTACGGCACAGAGCTCTTACATGCCATCGGATTTGTCTACACCGCCAAGGCTAAACAGTTTCTCGCATCCAACCAGAGCTTCCTTGGCGTTGGTGGGTGGCTGCACAATGTGCAGGGCAAGTACCACGTGTTTTCTGAGACGTGCGTCACTCGCATTGCCTCCCTGTGTTTTCCCTCACTGGCGTTGCACAGCGTCTCAACTCTACGATCAGCGATTGAGCTCAAGGCCGTATTCGATCAGATACAACAGGCCGAACAATCCGGTACCCTCAGTGCTGAAGAGAAGAAACGCCTCGAGGAGCAGGCCGCGGAAAAGGGACTCCACGCCCTCTTCAAGGTACGTCTCTCACCTCACCTTGCCCGTCGGTTTGCTTCCGTTTACACGGGCGCGCGCATAACGTTGTATCACGACAGGGCGCGAAACTGGAGATCGACTCGGTACTGCGAGAGACGTGCGACCGGGTGTTGAACGACCCGGCGATATCGCGTGACACGGCGGTCCTGCGCGCCGCTGCGTTACAGATCCTCGGGGATGCATTCATGGCTGTGCGGAATGAGCGTGATGAGGCGCGCGATGACGGCGAGTATGTCAGGATCGAGACGAAGAGCAGTCGGCAGCGCGCGCAGTCGCGCGTCACCCCCGGCGGGCAACAATAGCCTTGCGGCAGCGCATGCTCCTCTCCTCCCCCGCCGTCACGGTTCCTGACGGCATCCTTGGTGTTGAGCTCGCCTGCCACGTTGCGGGACGATACTGTTACCGTCACCGTTACGTCGAGGTAACCATTTGATCTTTTTGCATCACTGTATCCTATGCATCGCCACTTATTTTGTATTCAATCTTTCCTCCCTGTTCAACTGCTTGCTTGCGACGTCTTGGACAGTACGTACAGTAATGGGACACATGATCGCCGTGCAGTCCGAAGAAAAATATCTGTTTTTAAAAAAAAGGGAGGACGGAAATCACTTCGAAAAGCACCATGTAGGTGAAAATCGAAATCACAACCTATCTGACCCTCCCTCTTTTCCTGCCACCGAATCCCTTGAACACAGCGTCGTCCGAGTCGTCGTCATCACCCGCGCCCAAAGCCGCCGCCGCCCGCCTCTTCGCGCCCCGTACGGCGTCCCGCCGTAACTGCGTGCCGGCGGTCGAGCGCAGCGTGGCCGTCATCCCTGTGTCCGCCCTCTCGCCATCCCCCACCGCCAATACGGCGGGCTCGCCGTGCCCAGTGGCAGACGTGCCCGTGAGCTCATCATCCTCATCCCCCCGAACACCAACACCAAGCTCAGCCGCCACCGCAGCCACAGACTCGTCCAGCGGCATCTCCGACGACTCGTCCAACTCATCCACCTCACTACCGTGATCACCACCACCCGCCACAAATTCGTCCTCGTCCTCGTCGTCGGAGGGGAGGAACAAAGCTCGCGCGTTCTTTCTTCCCCTCGTGGCGGCGCCGCGCCCCGCTGGCGCTTTTTTCGTGCGTGCGGGTGACCCCTTTGGTTTCGGTTTTGCCTTCGCCGTCGATTTCGGTTTCGCTTGAGCCGTCGTCGGCTTTGTTTTCGAAGCGGGCTTCGCCGCGGCAGGGGCCTTGGACTTCGCGCTCGCTCTGCTCCTCGTGGAAGGCCTAAGAGGAGGCGCGGGCGCGTCATCCAAGTCCATCTCGTCGACGTCCTCGTCCACTCCTTCCGCCACCTCGCCTTCGCCTCCGCCCTCGTGCCCGTCGTCCTCGCTCGCGGGTGCGCGCCCTCGTCCCCCGCGAGAGGTGCCTGGTGCACGCGTCGCCTTTGACGGCGGCTTGGACTTACTCTTGCTGTGCAGAGGGGGCGGGTGCGTGGCTGTAATGTCGTGGACATCCGAATGGCTTTGTGACCCTGACGCTGCCGATCGCCAGTACGCTGCAAATTAAAGGAGACGCATGAACGAGTAAACGATAGTCGTCCGCATGACTCGCTCGGGGAAAAAGCCTACCGTTTCCGATGCCATAGTCGTTCTCTTCGCTGATAACGAGCTCGACCGTCTGCCTGCGCTCGATATCCGCGGTGCTTTTCTGCGTGGCCCAATCGTCCATCAATCAGCACAGCTTCCTCGTCAGAAGAAAAAATGGTGCAACAATCCTCACCTTTTTGAATTTCTTAAAGTTTGGTCTGCTGATCCACTCTGGAAGGGTGGTATCGTTGGTGTCTGCAGGCTGTGAGGGTTTCGCACTGCCTCGTTCGATGTCCATCTCCACCACGACCATAAAGTTCCCCCTGATCCCGACATCACCAAAGTCGTCAATCGCTTCCCATGGCGCGACGGCGACATCGGGAGCGCCTGCGAGTGCGCCAGCAGCGACGGTGGCGGTGCTGACGCCATCGACCTTTTTGGGCTTGGCGATCCGCAGCAGGTTGAATTCGCGGTCAAAGTTGTCCTCGAGTTTCTTGCCGCGCTTCGTCGAGTTGACTGCCTTGAGGAAATTCTCATCCGTATCGAGCTTATTCACTGACGATTTGGACGAAGGTGGCTTAATGGCGTGCTTCGTTCCTGTGCCCTGCGTCTGCGTCTGCGTCTGCGTTTGTGTCGACCTGGGTTGAGGGGCAGGGGCAGGGGCAGAGGCAGGGACGGCGTTCGCATCCAACGCACGCTGTTTCGCTCTATGCGCCCCCGCCAGGGTGTCCGCATTCGAATCAGCCACATCGGCGAAGCCTTCCCCCATTTGCACGTCATCGTCGTTCCCATTGGCAGCCCCTCTGCTACGCTTCGTTCCCCTCAACCCAGCGCTCTGAACCTGATTCTCGTCCTCAGGGACCGCACTCAGCGTGCTCATTCGGGCGCCTTGCGTCGACGTCCCCGTCCCCGGCTGCGTCTCATCGGACGGCACACGATCGGGGTTGCTCGCGTCGAACAGGGCTTTGTACCTGTCGAGTTGAGAGAACTGGGACTGCAGTGCCGGAAGGTGAGAAGAAGACGACATCAGAGCGGAAGAGGGGTCGATGCCCTGATTTGCTCGTCGGCGCGGCGGGAGTTTGCGCGTTTGAGAGACGGGCTGTAAGGGAGATCACATGAGGTCCCTGGGTACGACGAGGAAAATGGGGTATATGCGTACGGTGGGCAGCTGAGTACCCGAAAAAGCGGCATCACCCTGGACGGGTGCAAGTGGTGGAAGAGTCGGGGTTGCAGCTACGATCGCTGCATCGTCGGCAGGTCCGGGCGATGGCGCAGTGAGGTTTCGTTGTTGCGTCGCTCGCCTCGGTGGGAGCTGAACATCAGTGAATACATGAGCAAAAGAAAGGAGGGAAAGGAAAGGTCCATACCTTGCGGGGAATTGGCACCTCGGTAACCTCTGGCACTGGGGCAGGTGGCCCGCGCAGGGACGCAACCGCCGCCGGGGGTTGTTCAGATGTCGTAGGTGAGGTGCTGGTCGCACCGCGTAGGTTTTCACTGGGTATCGGAGGCGCAATGGACGGCTCGTCCGGGAATGTATTAGGCACCATGTCAGGTAGAGGCATTTCTCCTGAACTTGTCAGATCGTTTCAAAGGGACCGAGTATGATGGCAAGGTATTAACGTACCTTGAGCCTGCGAGCCAGAGGGACGGGCCGAGTCCACATAGAACGTCTCGACAGACGCGACAGCCTGAAGAATGTTCTCCGGCTGGATAAACTCCAAGTCCAGGCTACGAATAAAACCATCAGCTCGAGGTCAGACCCCCAAAAATGCTCTACGCGCACCTCTTCGCAACAGACGTAATCTCCTCCCACTCCACGCCGGCCGCCAACTCCATCGCACCCCCATCCGCAACGGGCACCGCCTTCCCGTTCTTCTCCTCGGCCAGGTTCTTGGCGCGGACCAGGGCCTTCCGCCAGCGCACGACACCCACGCTGACGGTGAACGCTTCGTAGTCCGCGCCCCCTCGCTTGACAAGGTCACGATACCCCGCGGGGATCTCGAGTCCCTTGTCTCCAACAAACACGAAGCGGTACCCCTTCAACATGTTGAGCCTGGTTTCATTCGGCTCCCACGCCTTCAACGTCTTGAGCGCGGTGGGCAGCGCCGCGGTGAAGCCAGGACGGTACTTGCTCTCGGATGGCAGTGCGAACGTGTGCTCCAACGCGTGCGTGTCTTCGCGCGGGTCCAGGATGGAGAGTGCAAGCAGGTCTGAGAGCCATTCGGGCTTGACGAGCTGCGCGGCGGAAAGGAGGGAGGTTATGTGCGCAGTGGTGAGCCCGTAGGAGGGTACCAGGTGATGCGTGATGTCGGGGTGCAGCGTCCTTACGACATGAACGCCTAAAGGAGAACGAAGAAGTGAGAACGGTGGAGGCGGGGAATGGAAGTAAAACGGATGGTTGCGCGACACACCAATAGAAGCGCAGCCGTCGATGGGAATGGGGGTTCTGACTTTTCCCGGAGTTTCGAAGCAGCATATTCGCTGCCATTGAATGCTGCAGAGCGGTAATCAAAATGATTGCATCGATAGGGGCGCCAGATGGAGGTTCGTTTACTGAACGTACCTTATCGGAAGACCACTGACTATGTCAACTTGGTCATCGTGTTGCAACTGTCCCGTTGCCCCCGGGTTTACTATAACTCCGTTTGGGACCCCTTCGCGCAAGATACGCATCGTCTTGTTTTTGGAGTTGAGGATCCGCAACGTTGGCGCGTAGTCGGTGTTGGTCTGTATCCATGATAGCTAAGGGGCGCGAGTACGACATAGAAAAACGAATTGCTCGCACGACATCATCAGGGGAAAACCCGCCGACTATGAACTGGCCGTGATCATGGGAGACTTTCTTGTGATTCACGACAAGGTCGACGGTCGATTTACGACCGATAATGTATGACTTTCCGCTCTTCAAAAGCTTCGACTCTGCAAGGTATCTCCGATGAGTTTGACACGTTGTACAAAAGGGGAGCCCAGGGAAAAGACATTACTCTGAAAGCCGACCTCATTTGATGTTTCGCCGTCGAATGGGCCAGTGACAATCCACATTCCGGCTCAACTTGAAGTTGTCACCATCAATCGCGCGCGTCTGAGTCTTATGAAACGCGGAACTACGGTCCGGAACCGCGTCACCGCACGTGACCAAATACATCGACACGGCGACACAACTGACACTCCCAATACCTGGTTCCTGTATCGGTATAGAGAGAACAACTAGACCGGTATCCACTAATATCAAATCAAAGTGAAATTTTTCCTCGTAAACGGCAAGTACATCGGTGCAACTCAACGCAATGCACTTAGCAACGCCACCTTCTGTCAAACCTTGGAAACGTCAAGGTCAGTTTCCTTCATTTTTCTTGTCACTACTCACTACTGTAGATCAAGCCATGCGCAGAACAGGTACATTGCGGAGGGAGGGCATCACCTCGGCTTCTGTATCGTATTCGTTGTACAGTACCACCTAAGCGCACAGGCAGTGCACATGCATCTAGGACAGTGCCACGAAGTCACGATATTCAAAACACACCTAACAACGGAAAAAGAGACATACAAATCGAGTAGTCGGTGACAACCGGCTGACAGTCGTTACTTTGCCGGAGAGCGCTGTAGTTTTCGGCAAGGCGGTATACCAGTGACATCAGTAGGAAGGAACCAGAGAATGATACGTGTCCAACGCGCTAAGACTTGTCGGAATTAACACGACAAACAGGCAATCTGGCGCTGAGGCGATTGAAACAAACGCAACGAAGTCGCGGGCATGATACGCCATAGACACGTATTGATAGCATTGATCTGTCCTTTCGTTCGCTCGGGCTGATTGTCGGACGTCAAGGTAATATCCACGTAACATTGGCGAGCGGCAAACCCGAGTATTGTAGTAGAAGGAAAAAAAAACCTGACGCGCCAAGTTTTGACTGGAGAGGTCGCCGCGGAAGATTACCTTCGTTCGTACTTGGATCACGATCAAGATAACTACCTGTAACGTGCTAAATTGGCACCGTAATCTGTACAGCTCGTAGAATCAGACCAATTCCAGGCGCATAACACTTACCATTACTGGGAGAATAGTGTCTGTCACAAGGAGACCGATTCCTGCCTCCGAGTCCCGGTCAGGTCATGGCCGGTGCCTGCACGACCACAGTTCTCAGGGTAGATTAAGAAAGAGCGTCCGTAACGGGAATGAAAAGATATAAATACTGGGATCTCGAACGTAGGGGATTAGAAACAATAGGAGACACTGCGCAAAGCCAACAAACGCAACGAAAAGAAGATCGAGAAATGTCTTGGGCCAGAAACCAGCACGCGAAGACCCGCGTCGCGGCGGTTACGGTCCGGGGCACCGGCCGTGGAGGCCCTAATCCGCGCCGACCCGTCTTTCACGCCATGGCAAACCCGAACTTTCGCCTC
>Ga0137394_10000976_pt1 | contig 20337 bp, 20 predicted proteins | sample czobulk116metaG_FD_108278 | JGI IMG/M metagenome (GOLD analysis project Ga0137394, IMG submission 108278) | Vadose zone soil microbial communities from Angelo Coast Range Reserve, California, USA - czobulk1.16 metaG | ecosystem: Environmental > Terrestrial > Soil > Vadose zone | place: USA...
ATGAGCCAGGGTCGATTTCCATCGAATTTGGCAACGGAAGGAGATGGAAATGATGGCATCGCATGGGCTCGATGAGGGAAATGGCCGTGGGCCGTGTCAGACGTCCAGAGGGGGGCCCTGGGGCTTGTGGTTGGGGTGGCAGGGCCATAAGGACGCTCGGCGGTGCCAGCGCTCTAGTGGTACAAAGTCAACGTCTGCAAACAACCGAAATTACGCGGACCCTCATCCCACGGCTGCCCGTTCACGTGACCATCGTGGCCTCGCCTCGCCTCACTCCTCACTCTGAGCAAGATCTCGAACCGGACAAGATGTCTTCGTCCCTTGCTGGAGCACTCGTGCCCCCTGACGAGCAAATAAATGCATCTTCGGCAGATGTCGACATCCACTCGTCCTCGTTCGATGACGCCACTCCGGACACCGCCGCAGACCTCGACCCAAAACAAGAGGAGGAGATGGGCGACCTCTTCGGAGAAGATTCAAACGTAGACTTTGTTCACCACAGCCGGTTAGTCCTCCAGTAGGCTGCGGCCCTGGCCCTTCCCTCTTTTCACCCCGTTTCTCAACGAATCCAAGCAGAGAACAGCATCAGACCTCGGGCGCACCAAGCGCGGCCGAGTCAAGATACTCTTCGCCCGCATCTGCACCAGCTCCGGACGATGGTCTTTCTTCCCAAGACCGGAAACGAAGACAAGCTTTGGAATATGAAGAAGATGACGAACCCAATGCCCTCATCGAGCACCGCCTCGAGGCCTCGGTCTCGATTCCTAATATTCCACTTCCAAAGAGCTCAGACGGACAGGTGCGTAGTTGGCACCCACAAACCACAGGCATATGTTCCCATCTCACCTTCTCTGCCACAGCATTGGGTCATTCGTATGCCCAATTTCGTCAAAGTGGACTCAAAACCCTTTCATCCCGACACATACGTTGGACCCGAACAAGAGGACGACTTCTTGGGCGGCACCCACGAACGCGACATGGGTATTAAACTCCGTGTGGAGAATACAGTCCGGTGGCGTTGGACTAGAGACAAGGACGACCAAGACGTCAGTCCTCCTTTTTTTTTCTCATTCCCCTAGTACAAGGATCTTAAGTCTCCGTGGTGGCGTAGCGTCGGCAATCGAACACGCATGTTATCCGATGGTCAGATGGCTCGATGAGCCTCCGACTAGGCAAAGAGTACTTTGACATCAACCAAGTAATTGATAGCTCTGGTTCTGCACATCGGCAGGCATTTGGATTATCTCAGAATTCTCAATCCCAGTCCCAGTCTCAAGGGACAGGGACCACACCCACACCCACACCTGGAAAGGCGCACGGTCTTACCTACCTCGTCGCTCAACATAAACGCGCAGAAATTTTGCAGGCCGAAGCCGCAATAACAGGCTTTTTGACCTTGCGCCCGACCGACATGCAGTCAGAAACGCACCGCCTCGTCGTCCGCGCTGTCGGTCAAAAGCACAGCAAAGTCGCCCGCTTACGAATGGCACCAGATATGGATCCGGAGCGCGAAAAGCAAGAGCTCATACGCGCATCCGCAAAGAAGTCACGCCAGCCACGTGGCGAGGAAGCTGCCGGCGTGGGACCGCGCCGGCGTCGTACCGCAGGCGGTGGACGGCGCCGGTCCGGAGGCGACATGGACATATGGAGCGACGACGAAGAACCCGCGTACGACGCTTACGGGAACGACGATGAGGACGGGCGGAGTCCCAAGAAGCGACGGGCGCGCGAAGCGGAAGAGCGGCGCGGGGGCGAGTACCAGACGGACGACTTTGTCGTCGCCGACTCTGACGAGGACGACGCTACTGCCGCTTCTGCCAATGCTGGCCACGGTTCTGACGACGGTGGCGCCCGCCGGAAGAAGGGGGCAGGCGAAGAAGCGGAAGAAGATGTTTTGGATAAACTGGATGCCCAAATCAGTCAGCAGGAAGCGGATCGGAAAAGACGAAGGGACGAAGCGCCGGAAGCACCGGACGCGGGCGGAGAACAGGCTGAAGAAACGGCGATGGACGTCGAGAGCGAAGAAGACGGAGAAGAGTTTCGTGTTAGAAGGGTTGGCGGCGCACGTAAGCGGACGACCGTCGCGGGTTTCGACGACGAGGATGAATGAACTGAATGCTATATCATCGGTGGCACGCGGCCAAGGGTCCTCATCATCTTATTCACTCAAAAATCACATTCATGATCTAAACTCTGAACCCTTGGCACTAGCCTCAACCTCGTGTTGCTCGATGTGGCACCTTTACCCATTTTTACCCTCCACTACAGTAATTTGCACCGCCAAGGTTACGAAAACCATTACAGTCCACATGTTCGTCAGCGTGAAACCCGAAACGTGTCAACGACTGCCTGGTTCTCGGGATTTTTATGAAGTAAATTACGCAGCGCAAAGAGGGCATGTTCGCGCAAATCTGGACGTTTCGTTATCAGCCCTCTGGAAGTTACCGTGGGGAGAGCGGCGTCACGACCAATCCAGTCGCTGGCGTCTCTCCGTAGCACATGAGCCCACGCGTCCGAAAAAGGAACTCACAAGGGTTTCGCTCGTCGATGACGCACAAATTCAGAATGACCATGATGCCCCCGCATGCCCGTATCCGGTCTTGGATCGCCTTGCTATTATGGCAGAGGATCCCAAGCAGCCTCACAAGGTCGCGTTTGAGGTACGGGAAGCCCGCTACGTCCGCGGGTTGTCCGGGATCCACTTCTCTGCCATTCGGGGAAGGGGAAGGCATATTTGCATCGGAAGATGGCCCGGCTATCTTGACCTTCCCGAAGTTGATGCGCGGGAGGAAAACATCCAGCAAACGAAGTGTCTCTGAAAACAAATCGATTGTCTGTGCACGGGGCGTGGTGCACACCAAGGAACCATCATACCCAACAGTTCTTCGATGAACCCGGCGCCGGCACGACTCCGGGAAGCGGCGATTGCGTCGTGACTCGACATGACTACCTCCGGCTCCGTGCTCGCCCCACCGTTATGTTCTTGTTCTGCAAGCAGAATAGACGAGAGGCTTGTCGACAGCAACACTAAAGCGACCCATACCCCGGGAAGTCGACCGTTCAATGGGCAATTGGTCATTTGCGCCGCAGTACTCGTACTCGCTCGTACGTCGCTTGCGGCATTCTGGCCGGGCGGTGGTTCCCCGATGAATTGCTGAATGGCGCGTTGCGCGCCTTCAGCTTGGAAGAGAAACGCGGACGCGAGAAAGCCGGCTAAGATTTGCCGGTAATCGCCCCGATCCCGGAACGGCGTGGGAACGACATGTAAAAACGAGTCGAGTAGCTTCAAGAGTGTGGTTTGGGTAGGGGAAACGGGCTCGTCGTCCCTGTAACGGGCAGTAAGTGCCGGCGCATGTGCTGGATGGATGGCGGTCTACATACAAAGAAGTTCGGTTGTACAGTTCTGGAAAATATCCGAATTGGAAAAGCTTTGAGAAGAGCGCGTACCTGAGATGTGTGTTAATGCGGGCAAGGCATCGAAGAAGGCGAACTCACCCCAACTCAAAGACTTTTGTCTCATCGGAACCATCCAAAAGGCCTTCTAACCTGTCAAGAATGGAAGCGCATACACGGATACCGATACTCGCGGTCACTAAAGCGTGCCTATCGGAGTGAGAGTAACAACGTGTTGAGACAATTTCATACGAAGCGGATGTGGATGGCCGTTACCCTCGTTCTCTACTGTCGTGGATACAGTTCATAACAAGGACGAGCACGGAGATCACAGCGCGCAAATCGGGCAAACCCAAAAGACGGCTGTCCTGGTGAAACGAGGTCAGCGACGCGCACACGAGTCGCGAAATGCTATTACAGGAGCATGGATTGTTCCTCAGGAAGTGCCATGTGCACACCCCAGAACTGGTCGAGGAGATCTTGGTTTCCGGTGACAAGGTTGGAAAGCGTTTGTGTCAGCATCCTAGGGATTGCGAATGCTGTAATAGCAGAAGGAATGCATGGAAGTAGGTTCTACCAGGGGGAGGAAGACGTACTTTTCTCATTGGTAGCTCTTGTCCACGCGGTATGAAGGTAAATCAACTGGCGTATTTGTGGTTCCAGAGGGCTGGGAAACGAACGTCAATAATCAAGTTTCTAGGCTCAGAGAACTGGCCTTGAAGCACTCCACTCACAACGCATTCCGTTGGTTATTCGGTACATCGGCGACGAGATTGCGAGTGAATTTTGCTAGGGCGAGGACTAGCTGAGCATGCCAACTGTCAGACTCGATTTCTGCAGACTGCGCGCAAAGGACACTAGTCCAAAGCTCCTTGAGTGGCACCCAGATAGAGGGTGCTTGAGTGCCTATCTGAATTCTATTGAGAACGATTCAATAGATTAGTGGAGGGGAAAAAAAGGAGATGACGGTATCACCGGAGGGTCTTGTTTGCGACGAGTTCACGAGAAAGGTCATCCAAAGCACCCTGCAGCATGGGAACCTCGGGGGCATTCCGAGACTGAAGGGTGGCAGAAACCAGCTGAAGCAGCTGTGAGGACTGGCCCGGGGTGGACATATCCATGCACAAAAGCCGGTTCCTTGGACTGCGGATACGAGTGCGCCCCCAAGTAAGGGAGCAGTAGTTGCCAGTGGTACGAATCCGACTTCACTAATACGACTCGCCGAGGAACGTCAACTGAAGTACTAGTAACCCACCGGTGGCTTTCGTTCAATTTGAGTGGCTTTGGTGAGATCATCGAATCGTAAAGTCGAGCCGGACCGGGACTCGGCTGACCGCGTTACTCGGGCCATCCACCTCCCGAGCCTCAATGAGTGGTCCACCCCAATCTGACGGCCTAACCGTCTCACTGGAGCCTCACCTCGTCGAGAGATTGCGGCCTCTCGTGCACACAATCCCCGCACCGCTCTCCTCAGAGCTCTCCCCGCTTCTGTCAGAAACGTCGAGTTCGTCGACAACACCGACCATCTCGTACGCCCTCCTTTCTTCCCTGTCGAGATGGGTGCGGACAGAGGACGGTGCGAGGGCACTCAAGTCGGAAGATCCTCCGCTCGATCCGCTGGCTTACAGCATGGTCGCCTTGCTCGCGGGGGCTCGTACGTCTCCCGACAAGAAGTTTCCGCAGTCGTCGCGGTCGGCTGCTGGCTCTGAGGGCGCGGCGCGCGAAATCAGTGACAGACGCGCGATCATGGCAGTCCTCAATGCCCTTCTCAGCGTGATTTGTACTGGTGCGGCAGTGTGGTGGGCTGCACAACGCACAGGTTGGCGGGACGAATGGGTGGGTATCGCATCATGCCTTCGAGACAGCTCTTTCTGACGCTGGCTCGAATTCGAATAGAGAGTTCTCCTGTCGCTGCTCGCCGCGACGATAGTCGCAATATCTGAGATTGGGCTGTACATTATATGGGAGTCCCGTCGAAGAAGACGGCCACCAGCAAAGACAGAGGCCAATCGCCGACTCCCCCCTCACGATTACTCTGCGGACGATACCAACTCCCGCGATGTCGGCGGGGATACCCCTTCGGAACCAACTCGCTTGGACGGTGCCCCGTCCCAGGCGAGCACCTCCATCGACCCCCATCAATCAAGTGCTAGGACGGCCCTTCGACAGCGCATGGGCACCACTTCAAAATCACGCTCAAGGTGACATGGCCGAAACATTTCCGATCCTCGTGTCAGCGCTACACCACTTCTATAAGCTGACGATGTAACGATAGCGACGCTGAACCCGTGGCCTCACCTAGGACTTGGCAACGTTTGATGGATCGGCCGCACTACAGTAGTCTGGTGGCAGGCAGTACCTGAAACATATCCCCTGCGCCCACTCGAATAAAATGATAACTTGGCTCCATCTATTACAACGTATGCGGCTCGACAACCACACCATACCACATGAAAATTGTTCATTACTCGTAAAGTTTGAGGACTTTCATTAACAAAAAAAGGTACCAGCCAGTAAGTCCCCAAACTTCCAACCTCTCCTTGGGACCGTCGCCGCTAGTACGGCTCAATTCAGTCCGGGGGGGATCCTTTATGAGATCCGATACTTCAACCGCCCAATACGGCCGCCCACCTCTGAAGTGGTGTACTCGTAGTCGCGCAGGGGTCGCCGCAGTGGCGAGGGGTAGATGAAATATGGCGGCCACCTCTGACTGGGACGGTGTCAAAGAATTCATCAGCAACGAAGGCAATGGAGACTCCGGATCGTCGCCTACTTCGCATCGCCGTACTTGAGGCGAGGCGTGTACGAAACCCTGCACGATTTACGTCGGCGACAAGGCACCGTGAATGCATTGGAAAAGTCGACCCATCATATTGATTTGAAAGTAGGCGACGTACAACGTAAGGCCACACGCGCAGTCCACTGAGGGAAAGTTGGGGCAATCCCACCTGTCCTAGGATTTCTACCTGATCAGGTGATATCCCCACCTCCTCTCGCGTTTCACGGAGAGCCGCAGCAAGGAAAGTTCTGTCTGCCTAGATGAAACGTTGTTTGGTTAGCCATGTGATGGCGGCCGCAAGTAGCCCGCAGTCGCCACTTGCTCGGACAGTGGGCGTGGGACTGGCGTGGATCACATACAGGATCGACTCTCCCCCCTGGAAAGCTACAAAGATGAGCGCCGTCCGGGTCCACGGGTAGTATATGCGATGAAACATTCGTTTCTATTAGCGATCCCTGCTGGGCTGGCATGACCGACGCGTGGCGTACCTGACTTCACCTGAATGTGTTCTCAACTTGCCTCGCAGTTCGAGTAGAATACCGGGCTGGTCGTTGACATTGCAGAGCGGTATGAGGACCGCAGCATGTTTCTCTTTCGGGTCGACTGCCACGGGACTCGGAGAGTGGTCTCTGGTCAGCGCGGCCCGTATCGCCGTGAGAGACTTTCTAGTGAAAGGTGAAGAACATGCTGCAGTGAGGTTTGGATGAGGAAGTATGCCGGACGCAGTGTTAGTGGACGTCGTAGTGAGCGTCCGGAGCATCCTTAGTCAGACGCCCAGCGAGACCCATATGCGTTCGTTCATCCATGTTCTTGCCCTCATCCCACTCCTCCCATCCTATGCATGACTCTGAATGCACTTGACTCCGCCTCTCCATGACGAGAGCATACCATGTCCGCATAGTCCTGCAACGCATATCGTCCTCAAAGTCTGAACAAGCCGACACCTTCGCACCATTATCTTTGTGGCAACCTCTTCCGTCACACGCTCCCAGGCCTACAGCGCGTCGAAACGCGACCTTCAATCCCCGCGGAAAGGATTACCGGTTTGGGCCCATCGCTTTGGATTGGATCGACCTCGACGACATGGCACCGTCGCTTTTCGTCAGTAAAGGACGGGCGGATCCCAAGGGTGCGTGCACGGCGAACTTCTGTGTAACGAAAAAACGAAAGCTGAACTCATAAGTATTCAGGACCAGCCGTTGCTACTTACGTTCCTCAGAGTCACACTAAATCAGGGACTACGAATCTTCCCAACGGAGTCGTCCATGTCTATCGCGACCTCGAGCGGCAGAAACTCGTCGAGACGAACGAGGGGACGTCCGCCCCGGATGCCAGTTGCATCGTGTTGGAGAACGCAGACACCGACGGCTATATGGTCGGCGTGCTGGCTGTCCCCTCCTGGATGACGCCATCGGATTTTCTTGCTTTTGTCGCACCCGCAGAAGATGGTATGGCGCATCTGAGAATGATTCGGTATGTTTCCGTGTGCCACGTATATCCATTCGTTCACGAAGCATGCTCTTCCCAGAGATACGGCTCCCAACCGGTCCATAGCTCTCATCAAATTTCGCAAGGAGGAAAGTGCGTTTGAGTTCGCCGAAGCTTACAATGGCAAGACGTTCAATTCGATGCATGTCAGTATCCCTACGTTTCGTGGTCGCGACGGGTTTCATTGCAAAGTTCTCACCGCGTCGTTAGCCAGAGACTTGTCACGTCGTGCATATTACTTCTGTGAGCATTGACGCCGATGATTCTGTATCTTTGGCCCTATCCCGGCTCGGTTCTGCGGCAGCGCCAGTATTTGAAATTCCAACGTGTCCCGTTTGCCTCGAGCGCATGGATGCTGCCGTTACGGGCCTGGTCACCGTCTCGTGCTCACACACGTTCCACTGCGAGTGTCTCAGCAAGTGGGGAGATAGTCGGTAATCACTTTCCCCTTCATTTCTCGTATACGGCTCTAAGATTCATTTGGTGCTCTTTAGATGTCCAGTGTGCCGCTACTCCCAGACCCTGCGTACGTCGCACCCGTCTTCCGCCAACACTGCTCGTGCCGCCCCCATCCCCTTTGCCGACCCATCCGCACCCGCACTCTCGTCTTGTGCGGACTGTGGTTCCACCACCAGCCTATGGATATGCCTCATTTGCGGAAACATCGGCTGCGGGAGGTACGGCCGTGCCCATGCCCATGCACACTACGAGCGCACGACGCATCTGTATGCGCTGGAGCTCGAGACGCAGCGCGTGTGGGACTACGCCGGCGACGGCTACGTACATCGGCTCATCCAGAACAAAGCCGATGGCAAGCTGGTCGAACTTCCTTCTGCGTCGATGCGTGCCATCGACGACAGCGGCGTGGGGGGTCCCAGCACGTCGGACACCCTCACCGCAGAGAAGATCGAGGCGATCGGAATCGAATATTCCTATCTCCTGACCTCGCAGCTCGACTCGCAGCGAGTCTTCTACGAGGAACAGACGGCCGCGTTGCAGGTCGAAGCCGTGGGCCTCAAAGACGTCGTCGCGCAGCTTCGACAGGAGACCGAGTCCTCGCGCGCGGCCGCGGCCGCGGAGGAAACGCGCCGGCGTCGAGAGGAGGAAGAGCGCCTGGAGGAGATGCTCCGCGACAAGCGGCGCATCGAGAAGAAATCGGAGCGCTTCGCCGAGGTCGCGCGCTCGCTCGAGAAGGAGCTCAGAGAGGAGCGCGCGGTGAGCAGCGGGCTATTGAAGAACCTCGAGGCCGCGCAAAAGCGCGCGGAAGAGGGCGAGGTGGAGCGCGGCGCTCTTACGCGGCGAGTGCAGGAACTCGAGGAGCAAGTGCGGGACGTGATGTTCTTTCTCGAGGCGCGGACGAAGATCGAGGCAGGAGAGGGGGAGATGGCGGATGTGGCTGGGGGGGATATCGAAGTTTCGACCCCCGCATCGACGTCGACTCGGAGGAAGAAAAAGAAAGGGAAGCGTTAGGATCGACGATCGTCATCCTCGTGTACGCGTATCATCACCACCGGCAACACGCCCTGTAATTTGTACCTTGATGTATCGATCTCTGCCGTCACTTGCAACTCTGCGCCCATCAGACGCGTATCACATGGGTGCCACACGTCTTCATGCGACGGCCGATCGCTGTACGACTATCTAAGTTAGTCACTGTTTATTGTGAAGGCTAGTCGTCCCTCATCCTATGCTATTCCGTCCCTGTACCGACGGAGCCCCATCGCATCACATCGTCCCTTCCCTTCCCTTCCCCTTGGAAAGATCCCCCTGAAGAGGGCCCAATTGTATAGCGCCAAACCCTATTCGCAAATGGTGGGAGCTTTCGCTGATCCGTCGATGGTGGACCGACATCCACCTCCAATGCCCACCCACCCTCACAGTCCTTCGAAGAAACTTAGGTCCTGTGCGGTGAGCCCCCCGGTGCCCTTGACGGGCGGCGGCGGCGGTGGCCGCGCTTTCGTCGCGGCGGGCAAGCCGATGTTCTTCCCCTTGTCGTTATCTAAGAGGAACGCAAGCGGGGTGGAATCCGGTGAGAGCTGTATCGGCGACGGCATTGTCGGAACTGCTGGAGCCGCCCCGGCGAATCTGAAGCCGCTGGGCGGAGGCAATAGGGGGACGGGCGTGGACGATGATGAGGGGGGCTTTGACGGCGGCTTGCCCATGATCGCGCTTGGGGCGGGGAGAGGCGATAAGGTTCTTCGAGCCGATTGTCCAGCAGGAGGCGCAGACAGTGCGAACACGGGCGATTCGGCGCGTGGCTGGGCTAGGGAATCAAATGCGCTTGGAGGAGGGGACAAGCCTTTCGTCGAAAAGCCCGCCTGCGACGACGCGGCGTTGTTGAGCGACGGTGCTCGTGGGGGTTTCCCAGGCGGTGGGGGAGGAATGACAAAAGTCTCGCCCACGGGTGTAGTAGCCCCGAAGTAATCCACGTTCATGATGCCTCCACCTTCACTGCGTTCGGGCGGTGGGGGCGGGGGTAAGATTGGTTCGGGCAACGGTGACGGCGGTGCAGGCCAACGACCTTTCCGGGTGGCGGCAAGATCCAGTAGGCTCTGCGTGCGTTGGTGCCCTTGAGCGATCTTCACCTGTTTCGGGGAAGAGGGTGTCGCTTTTGTCGGCGAAATGGGTTGCTGGCTACTGGAACGAGCGTGCGTGGGAGTAGTAACCTGAAAATCGAGGCTTGCCCTGTGATCAGGTGTAGATTCTCTTGGTTTAGGCAAGCTAGGTGTCGTTGGGCGAGCTGGGTTCGCGAAACTGAACGCTCGCAGCGCATCGGGCTCCTCGAAGGTGGTCGATGGTGCCGCGGTTGGCGAGGACATAAGGTGAACCAAGTCATCAAAGGCTGAACTTGGCTGACGCTGTGAGGACTGGGGCGTGTGGACCTTCCCTCGATCAGGGGAAGGTAGGCTAAGGTCGAGCGGAAGAAGAGGAGGGTCTGCGGGGGAAGAGCGAAAGTCGGAGAAGTCGTCATCGTCTTGAGAAAAGACTGGGTTTGGTTGTGAAGGCGACAAAGGAAGGACAGATACGCCGGGAGATGGCATTATCTTATCCAAGGGCATGGGGTGAGACAGAGCCGAGTTCAGAGGCATAAATTGTGGGGTATCTGTTGTGGTGATAGGACTAGGAGTGAGAATGGCCAATGCCGAGATGGCGGGCTTTTCAGTTGGGCTTTGCAGATCTGATATCGGGTCATCCGGAGAGATAAGAGTGTTCCTGTTTGGTGTAGTATTGCCTCTCCGAGGCGCTATTAGGCCATGTGATGAAGGGCAGGAAACGCTAGGTGGCGGAGGTAATGGGGCTGGCAATTTTCCTGAGAGGATGCCACTTTCGGTGCCATCGGTCGTACTCTCAAGCCCCGCGATTAGGTCCACCGTATGTGATGGGTCAGTAGACTTAGACCTCACGTCGGAGAGGAATTCAAGGTCGTCACTTGAGAGGGCTAATGAATCGCGTGGAGAAGAGGATGATGCGCGAGGTCGAGAAAATCGTTGAAGGAAGCGGGATACGGCCGACGCAGGTGGCACGGTGTTGGTGTCCTCATCCTGCGTCGTAATATCAGCGGGTGAAAGAGTGAGGCTCGAAGGAGAGGGTAGGAGAACTGCACGTACCTGAGACAATGAGCGCTCGTGGAATGGTTGGGGGAGCGCCTGAGACGTAGGTGTTCCGGAGGGGGTCTTCACGCCATCCATGCTGGAGCGCTGGTTCTGCGTCGGGACAGGGGGTGCATTTTCCGGCAGAGTAGTGTTCGGTGAAAGTGTACTCTGTTGTTGGCTAGGAGGGGTACTTGGCGCGTTGGAGGTCCTCCGGCCCCACAGGCCGGCCAGCAGTCCAGTCGGCCTTTTCAACTTCTCTTCAGCTTTCTCGTCCTGCTTGGGACCCTTTTCAAGAATACGCCAACCTACGGGAACTTCGTCCGCCGACGTTTCCAAGCGGGACTTGACAGACGTTTCCCAAGCAGTAGACCCTTTTGATACAAGGAAAAACGACATTGGGCCAGTACGGGCCAACGCAGTGTTCCGCGAAAGCTTCACAGCATCCGTCATAGCCTTTGCAATAAAGCTCCTACCTGAAGGTAGGAGCTGTGGGAGTGTAAGGGCCGGGATGTAGCGGTGCAGTATACTGTCACTACATAGGTCCATGAGCGTTGGGATATAGAGAATAAACTCAGACCCACAGCCCGTCAACGTCCATGCCGGAATTCCATCGTCTCTGCCAATCTTCCTCGGTCGCGTCCTGGCTTTCTGGCCAAGCGTCCTTCGTAACCTCCTCAAGATGTAGAAGTATCCGGGATAGTAGCTCAGGTGGCTTCGCATATGTAAGCTATTATAAGAAAGATAAGAAAAGTATATCAAATGGAGCTGCTCACCACTCTACGATCCATTTCTGACTGCCTCAGCTTTGCCGACTCCCACTCGTCTGTGGCAAGTTCTGAGTCTCCCGTCTCTGGGTCCTTCGGTACACTCCTCCACGGGGAGTCCCATTCATTGCCATCTAACTGTCTCCCGACTGAGCTTCCGAAAGCAGGAAAATGCGTTGCATCACTGTGCTCGGTACCGACTGTGAATGTGCCGAAGGCATCGGGACTAGATGGTGGTGATGGTTCAGGGGAAGGGGCTGAGGACGTTGCTGGGGAGTGCAATACTTCCTTGTCAAGCCCTCTCGGAGAGGGTGTGTGAATGTCATCGCTTGGAGCTGGAGGTGAGGAGGGCGATGAGTGAGACTCAGATTCGACGGCCAGTTCGCCTGTGGAGTTCTTGTCGCCCGGCAAATCCGGAGGACGAGAGGTTCCTAGAGGAATATCGGCGTATTGGTTTTCGAGTGACAAGTCTTGTGTAGCATGATGAACATTTGACCATAGTGAACTTTGGATATTTGAAGGCTCGTCCCATTGAATGCCTGGGCCAGTGGACCAAGAGGGCATGGAAAGATCGGCTTCCTGATCATTGTTACGACACTTTTCGGAGATGGACCAAGTTGATGCGGTTATTTTCCCCTCATCTTTGAGATCGTCTGGACTGCCCCAAGCATTGCCCCAGAGGTCATCCATAGTGCTAGTCAATCATTGTAAGTAATCGTTAGACAATTGTGGCAAAGCGGCACGAGAGGAGGATCACGTGACGGGATAGATCACGTGCATTCCCGCATCAGGTTGTTCTCAAGTTCTCAAGGGTCGCCGTGATCGCCGACGTTCATTCACGCCTCTCATGGATCCTCAACCCCCAGAGCCAAAGGGTTCAATCTCTACCTGGGATGAGAATGATGTCCATTCATTTTTCTCCAACCTCGGCTTCCCCCAATACGAGGCCAACATCAAAGGTTAATGGTTTTGCCTCATTGTTTTCCCATCGTCTCATCCCAACTGCAGAGCATAACCTGACTGGCGATGTGCTCTGCATCATGGGCCCGGAAGACCTTAAAGAGATAGGTATTACCACGGTTGGCCAACGTTTAGCCATCTTGAAGGCTATCTACCTCATGAAGCTTGCCTATGACATCGCCATCGAGCCTGACCACTACATTCCCCCTTGTTAGTAGTCGCCCTTTTCTCTTTTGTGCGTTTAGTCATGTCCTGAGCTGGGAATAGCGGAAGCAGGTGATCCTCCAGAAAACATCACCATTGATAAACTGTACAACATCATCCGAGAGCAAGGTTAACCGCGTCTTCATCTACGCCGTCACGCGTACTTATGCCTTTCAGAGGAACGACTACGAACCCTTGAACATGAGAACCGAAGATTGTCAGAGACTGTCCACTCGACGGTGGGTGATATCAATACTTGGCGGACGTCCCATCAAACTGTGGTGCGCTCATCAACTGTCGCGGTGTCGCGTCTGTATAACTTGGCAAATAGGTTGAAAACACCCCACTAACCCGGCAACCGTCCTTTAAGTGGGCGCAGTATGACAAGCCCTCTAGCTCTCCCACGAAACCAGAAATGTCTGACTCTCCTCATCCGTCACCCAACCATCTTGAACACGATCTCTCCTACCGGGCACAGCCCAATTCACAAGCCAAGAACGGCGTCATCAATTCATCCTCATCATCTGCTGCTCAACTTCCCACTCCCCCACGACCATCCAGACAGGAGAGTTCGGATAACCTCAAGAGTTTCAAAGTTAGCCTAGACGACCCTGCGTGGAAAGTCCTACCAGCCGCCCTGAGGAAGTACAAAATTAATAATGACGATTGGCAAAACTATGCCATGTTTATCTGCTATGGACCTCCCAGTACGTGGCTTTGAGGCCCCAGAAACTCACTTCCAGTAACGCAGGGGGTTCCCAGGTAATCGCATAGAACGGTGTCTGAGCTACGACGAGAAGCCCCTCTTACTCTTCCAAAAGCTCAAGGACGCGTCGAAGAATCCGGTATTTATGCTCAAGCACATCAAAGACATCCGGTCTCCGATTGCAGTCGCCCAACAAAAGCAAGCTGCGCGCAAGGCCTCTGGTGACTCCTCATCCTCTAAACCTAAACCTGCCCCATCCCATGCGCGGACACCTTCGCGCCCGCCACGTCTACAAGTGCATCCGGATGCTTCAGCCAACGTCGTTCCACCCCCGATGACCGGCACATCCGCGCAGCCTGGCTGGCCAGAAGTGATGTCGCCTTCGGCTGAGAACAAGGACCAAGATACCGCTGACCGATCGAAGGGTGCAAGTGGGCCGGAGCCGCCGAAATCTGCTGTTCCCCACACAGCCAGTGGAACTACTACGTCTGATCACGAGATAGGTACGCCAGCGAGGGAAGTCCCTGTTACTGCCGAGATATCATACGCGGTAGCAATATACCCGTATATGGCGGAGCAAGAAGACGAGTTTGATGTTGTCGTGTATGTGTGCCTCAATTTCTGCCTTCTCACCGACCTAACTGACTACAAATAGGGGTGATACATTCGTCATCATATCCCGAGCGCGCGGGTGGTGGGTCGTGCAGCGCGACCCCCAAGGAACGGGTATCGTGGATTCTGACACCACCAAGCAAGGCTGGGTACCCGCAGGATGCCTCCTCGAGACACGCATACCCGTTGCAACGGCTATTGCAGAGGCTAGTCATGCTTCTGGAACAAGTTCTGAACCATCCTCCCCAGTCCCTATCACGAAAACCCCCATCCTTCCTCTTCACATCGTTTCCACAAGTTTCCCGGGCTACGCATTGATGGACTACAAGAAGAAGGGTGATGAGGAGCTCGACTTATTCAAGGACGACGTGCTTCGTGTTTTCAAGCGCTATAACCACTGGTCATATGTACGGCCATTTCCGGTGGCGCTTCTGTAAATTATTTATTCTTTGTTCTAGGCTGTGAAGGAGGACGGTGGCGATCGTGGTTGGGTTCCGGTGAGTCCATCCTTCTGGAGACATTTGTCCTGGTTAACTTGTAGCATTACTCCACGCATCCGCGCCCTTTGCTATTCCGATTCTAGTCATGGTACATCGGCAAGATGTCCTCGTCTAGTGGAACACCAGCGACGCCGAATTTGGCTGGACTGACGGTCAATAACTCCGTGAACCTTGACGAGCCAACGCTCGCACAGCATGCACAAGTTTCACCAATGTCTTCTGCATTTCCCTTGCAGGCACGCCCCACAACAGTTGTTTAAAGGGCTTGCACTACTTGGGGTGATTCGCTTTGAACCAATAGAGGACCGAGCTTTGACGTCGCCGATAGCTCTCGTGCAGGGCATTCCTAGGTTCTATCTCTGAATGGACGCGAGGTCGTCTTATTCGCTCATCATGCATCCGTCTCTTCGTTCTTATCCTCTTCCTACCCTTTACCCTCTTTCGTACGTTGGTCATTGGTCATTCCTTAATATGTGACGGTTTCATGTGTCCGATCTACTTTCTATTCTGAACTATTCCTGTGCGCTTTTAGTTTGATTGCTCTTATCCTCATATCATGCGACTACTCAGCAATTGATGTATATTATCACTAGCAATGGGGTTCAATATCCACGCATGGTACCTGTGCTTCCATCTGGTTTCTCCTGCATTTCGCTTTTTGGGCGCTCATCTGTGATATTACGGCACGGAAATGGGAGTTTCTCAAGGGGCTGCGACGATGTTCATCATGGGTGATGCACGTGTGGACGATTAATATTAATGTAGTTGTGCCTCCGCGGCGGAAACGTTTTCCGAGAGCCGAGAGCCTCGGAGATGCTCCTTCCCCACCAACTACTGTTATCAACAATGAAGCGAATCGGCCCTCTCCAAGCCACAGACGAAACGCATACCCTCATGTGTTAGGTTGGTCAGGCGCTTGATGTCGTCCTTGACATTCTGACACTCACATCACCAGCTCCCCCGCCTCGAAAGAACAGAAGTTGAAATTGGCAAATGCCAAGCTCCTTTACACCCGCAAGACGGCGCTATGCTATTCTTATGCTGCATCGTGCCAAAGTTGCTGCGACAGCTGTTCCCGTCCCTACAGGGTTTGCAGTAACTCTGAATGGTAAAATGAGGGAGAAAAAAAAAAAGATCTGAATGTTTCGACGATCTGTAACCTTGCTCAATGCCGAGGTAGATCGACCCCTCCGCGCCGATTATCTAGTGAAAATCCCCGGCGCCAGTTTGGGACGTCGCTTCACAACCCTGTCCCCGCCGGCGCCTTCAAGTTCGCCCCTTTTACAGCTCTTGCGCCTCGACAGGTGTCGATACTGTGACCGATCCCTTGAACAAGCAAGCAAGGACGAGGGTCAGCCAGAGCCTGAACATTCCCGCGAGCCGTTTGCGGGGGCTTGATGGGATGTTGGATACCCAAATAATTAAGAAGTGTATTTCTGTGCAGACGTAACTCCAACCGTACGCTATTTTTCTCTGTTCCGTAAGGATGTAGATGCTACTCCGTGGATCATGGCTCACAAATTCTGCTTGTCTCAGGATGCGACCTTCCAGCCCTCCAGCTGGACATTGATGCACCGCATTGATTGACGTAGTGCTGCTCGCATGTCTACACCTGTGAACAAGCGACTTCGTATCCCTGCCTGCTGCATTCTACTGTTGGAGGTTTCGAAAGGGAGACAGTGTCCGACGCATATATATGTGGCCGATGTTGAGGATTATCGCCTCGTCATAGTATTTCCTCGTCGCTCAACGAAGCAACACTCAAAGCATGTATCCTCACTCACCAACAATGCCCCAGGTAATCATCCATTTGTGCTGCCGCATTCTGATCTAACGAGTCGTTCTCCAGACACCCGACCTCCTTATCGACGGATACATTTCCCAATCCTTCCGTCCCAACAAGGACGCTGAAAGCTATCTTTGCTATCTACTGAAGACGAACAAAGCGGGCTTGAGACTGTCTTGTCTGCCCTTGCCTGCTCCGGGTGGTTCGGGCGCGATTTTCGTCACCAGGGGTGCTCCAAACACCCTTGCCCCCAGGCCATTGACACAAGATCCAAATGGTTATCCGCTTTGGCTGCTTGACCATAGAGTTATGAGCATTGGCACCGTTGTGCCCCAGCTGCTGTGGTCTCCAAAGAACGTGAACGACTTGAGGCAATACGTTGCCGAGGCGCCGCTAGAACTGCCAATTTTCTTTACCCATGAGGACGGTGTTTTAGGAGTCTCTCTAAATGATGCAGCTAAGGGTCGTTGTCATACCCTCCGTGACGCACATGTGCAAGCTCATCTCGGGGGAAAGTATACCACGTATATCCGTATCTTGGTGTGTACCTTCAGCCTCGTCTCGTTGCATGGGATCTGTTCTGACGATACTTGGTGCATGTTAGTGGCCGGGTTACACTGATTATAAGCGACAAGTCCAGATACGAGACGAGACGCCCGATAAGAATCCAATTACCATCGCAAAGTTCGCGCAACATGTCGGTCGCTCTGTGGAGGCCTTCCTCCAGGTGAGTTCGCTGTGTTGATTCGAGACGTGTTTATGCCTCAAAGCTGAATAACATTGCGACTATGACAGGATCGGACACCAAATCCGACTCGCAGTGAAGGTGATGCCGGTGATGATCGCTGGATTATCGGGCAGAACGGGATCGAGCCCTCCAATATCAGGCTTATCGGCGCCATACAAGTCTCTGCCGGTGGCTGGATGCCGATCCTTCAGCTCACCGATGTTTGGGTTATTTAGTTCCCCTGCTGCGACTCTGCATGATCGCGATTAGCTATTTGTCACTTATTCGACAGTTGGTAACGTAACTTAGACCCCATACTAGTATATAGATAACGAGTTCCCAGATAATATATCAATATCTACACGCTTTTATCGGGTTCATTGGTGAGAAGAAGAGGACACGGGCAGGGTGTGTAAACCTATGTGGAATTGTTACGTTTATTAGAAACGTAGAAACGCTTCTCCCTTTCCGGCTAGGGCTGGGAGCCGTTATCTACCCTGCGCCCTCCCCTTGTGCGGCCCTCATGCGTTTCCTCCCCACACGCAAGGACCGAGATTGGGCAATTCTCTCTGAGATTCTCAGCGGCAGGCCTCGCCCGCGCGCACGACCTACACAAACTCATATCCTTGCATCAAATTGTACTCATAACGCACCAGAATGGACTGATAAAAGACCAGTGAAGCCAAGGCTGCGTCGCTGCCCCAACTTGATTTAATCACGCGTCTTTGCATTGTTCGGCCACGGGCCAGTGGGACAGCGCCAACTAAATGTCAAAATCAGGAAGGTCAGAGCTGGTTCTAGCAACCAGCAAGGAGATATATTCTACAACGGGGAGGGGGTTGGAGGCAAGCTGGATGGTGCTGATTATCCAATCCGAACAGGACTCGATGGCATGGCCGCGAGGTACTATGACTCAGTAAGCAATAATTACGGAAGAGGGCCCCCCCTTAGTTGGTCTGAAACACTTCTGATCTGGCGTAGGCGAAACGCTCAATGGACCTTTTTATGATATGTTGGGGGAGTGCTGTGATGTAACGACGATCGCCACTAGTAAGCCTTCAGTTGATATCGTGACCAAACAATCGGCCGAAGGACCAGGGAGCGGCGCACTATTAATATGCACTCAGTATGTTCCTAGGGAGGATCGGTCGCTGGATCGGCGCCCCTTCAGGTACACCTGACAATGGCGCAGGGGTAAAGAAGTAGAGATGGCGCCGGGCTCCGGAACACGATCTTTGGAAAGAAATTTCGATCAGAGAGCTCATTTGTAAACCAACTATTCTCACCTATATCATGAGCGCGGGCACGAGACCAGTTTCTATGGCCATCGAGGGAAAGGAATTACCCATCGCCTACTGAACACCCGGGGGAGAATGATCGGCGGGATCACATGGATCAGAAACTCACACCTGTGTATGCCAAGTGGCGTGGCTCATAGTTGACTCTTCGGTTCGTACGTACTACGTTTCAGCTCTATTAAAAGTGTGGCCTTGCCAATATTAGTCAAATAAGTACAGTCGTACCCGGGGCCTGACTCTGAGTCCCATGTCACGACGGCGATGGTGGTCCGGGAATGACCGACCAGAGAAATGCGTCCCTTGAGTTACGACAACTTCAGCGCCTAACAAGGATCATGCCCCCCTTACCATACCTCGTGCCACATGCCAGTGAGTTGGGCGGTCTGAAGCCCGAAGGCGGGAGCTGATTCTTCAATGTTATATTCTTTCCACCCGCGAACGATTACTGCTCGTCTCGTCGATCAGGACGCCTCTCGGATGTTATTCTGGCCAGGCCAGTCTCACATTCGAGCGAGCCGTCTTTTGCCAATGCTCCAAACATATGCCTCATGCACGTCTCCTTGGCGCCAGGGAGCGCGCGCCTTCTGGTGGTAAAATTTCACTTATCGCTATTGACAGTCCCTTGACCTCCACTGATATTCTGTGAAAATTTTGTTGGGCCAAGGATTACTCTCGGCTCCCGAGAGATTGTCCAAGTGGCAGCCAGAGCTTAACCATCATTCGCAGCCATGGGGACCATGTGCAACACATCGGCGCGGTTGTCCCTTCCGCTCGCATATAAAACCATCGGATGCGCTCCCCCGACGTGCCGTCCACTCATCGCCAGACCGCCATGGAGTGCCACTACCCTGTCTGGTTACGTCAGTCACCACTCCTGTACTTCGGGCGGCTCTCCCATATGTTGTCCCTCGGGTACTTGGGTCAAACATTTGGACCCGTCGTGGCGAAACGACATATCTGCCACAATGTATTGTGTTATGTCGAAGACGAGGACGATATCGTCGTCAGTCAGGAGTTACTGAAGCCCGATTACGCCTACCCTGGGCTTCCTGGCACCTTCTCCGTCTCGCATGACCTCTACTCGTATCTACGGTGCAACTCAGTCGCCGCGGATCATTCTCGCCGGATCATTCTGGACTGCGAAATCGAAGAGGATACGACACGCGTTGTCCCACAAAACTTGTTTGCACCGTATGCTGGACTTCCCCGCAGTCAGGCGGAGCTTCAGAGCGCCTCTCTTCTTCCACCAATCTTCTTTTTTCGACTGGATCATTCAGTTGGGCTCCCGCTCGAAGCCGCCAAGTCTGCTGAGTCTCACAGCCCATTGCTCCTCTACAACAACTGGTGCCCGATGGAGGGCAAGGCTTCGATCAAAATGAGGATTGCTGTAAGATGTCCGCTTGGCATTCAGAATTGATGTTTGCTCAACACCCCCCCCCCCCCCCCCCCCCCCCCCCTCCCTCGCTTGTGACCGGGGGCCCCAACCCCACACATAGCACCATCCCACCGAACACCAACAACCCGACC
>Ga0137394_10000977_pt1 | contig 20334 bp, 13 predicted proteins | sample czobulk116metaG_FD_108278 | JGI IMG/M metagenome (GOLD analysis project Ga0137394, IMG submission 108278) | Vadose zone soil microbial communities from Angelo Coast Range Reserve, California, USA - czobulk1.16 metaG | ecosystem: Environmental > Terrestrial > Soil > Vadose zone | place: USA...
CAGTGCTGCAGGTGCGGAGTTCCAGAAGATTCTGGATCGCCGTCGAATCGTGACGATCAACCCGGTGGGCGCACTTGCCCATCTTGGCCTGGGGCGCGCTTACGCACTGCAGGGAGACACCGCCAGAGCCCGCGCCGCCTACAACGATTTCCTTACACTCTGGAAAGACGCCGATCCAGACATTCCCATCTTTAAGCAAGCCAAGACGGAATACGCGAAGCTACAGTAGCTCTGCCACCGCTTTCGAAAGTGGCGGCTCTTGCGCCTGGTCCCACTTCAGATTGCGCTTACGCTCCCGCGCCAATTTGCCGCAAGAGGGTAGCAAAATCGAAGTAGATTCTTCCTGCCGGAATCTTTCTGGATCCGAGGTCGTACTCGTAGAAGGAACAGCCAGGAACCTGAACCTTTTTGCCCGTAGCCTCGATTTTGCCAAAGGCGCCTTTGTGCACAGCTTCAAAACTCCATTCCACCGCGACCAGATTCTTGGCGTGGGCCAAGTTCCGAATGGAATGTACGTTGCCAGGGAACGCGGCGATGAACGGACGCGCAAAGTTATCTCGCACGGCTGTCTTCCCTTCGAGTGCTCCCGTCGGAAGGTGGATTACGACATCATCCGAATAGTAGGCGAGAATTTTGTCTTCATCGGTGCTTTTCCAGGCATCGAAATACTCTTGAATAAACGCGCGGACGCTTTCTGGCGCCGCTTGGACAGCTGCACCTTGCATACTTACTCCCTTCTCGACGCGGCGAATGCCTCGCCGTTGGCGGCAAGTATATACCCGTCGCAGTCGTCCCGCGCGCCTTCCCCGATTCGCGCTGCAAGATTCTCTTTTGTTAAAATGGATGGCAGGGAGCACAAGAGAATCGCCTTCTCCCCCGCCGCAATCAGCCCTCGTCCCATCGCCTCCGCTGATTCGATAAGGAACGAAAAATGGCAACTTCGGGCGCCACGAACCGCCGTCTGCTGCTGGCGAAACCATTGTGGCCGCCGGCGAGATGACACGTCGCATCCTACGCGCACCGATACTGTCCTAATTTCAATCGCCCGATTTGCGCCGTCTTGCCGAATTTCTGTAGTGTGGTACTGGAAGTGCTTGTTCCATGTTCTTACTCCCTTTCGCGGCGCGATGTCACTGTCATTATAAAATGCGTTTTACTGCCTTTGCTTTAGTGTTTCCTCAAGTGAACGGATGGCAGCCGCCAAAGGGTCTGACAGCGGTGTGCTGAACTCATTGACTAGCATTCGGACTATGCCTTTGAGAACGCCATATACAAGCAGGGCAGCCAGCACAGCCCAAAAGATGCTCCAGTTGAATGTCCACATTTGCAGATTCTCCTATGCCAACTAATTCAGCCTCCCCAGTTGTTTCTCAAGTAAGGCCAGAGTCATTCCCTCAAATGCCAGAACTTAATTTATTGGCGCATCTCTTGGGATTTTCGCAAGCAACTCAGTTAGATCAACTTCGTCGGCGCTTTCTTGAAATAGATCAGCAACTCGATGAAACGCTTCGACAGGCAACTTGGTGGAAGCCTCGCGGGTTAGACCGCGATTCAATCTGGACGCCCGAACTGATGAGTGTGGAACCAGTATGCAACCGTCCTCGGTAGGGCAGTTCCGTAAGTCCCGCTCCCAGCGTAGAATACATAACCGGAGGAGTGGGTGAGCGGTTGAAACCGGCGGTCTTGAAAACCGTTAGACTCGAAAGGGTCTCGGGGGTTCGAATCCCTCCTCCTCCGCCAGTAAACTGAAAGCTACGTTGAAGTTACGGAGATTTTTCTTTCGCTCAAAGATGGCGAATGCATATCTCTTTTATCCCAGTTTTATCCCAACGGTGTCGAAAACCGTTAGGCCCGAAAGGGCGGCGGTTTGGAAAACCTCTACCTTGTTAGATCTAAAACGATTGACGGAATCTTCGCGCCATCCGGGTCGGTTCGAGCTCGCCTTGACATTATTTTCGTTACAGATATAACATCAGATAGAAATGACCGTACGAGGAACAAGCGAGAGCGCGTGGTTGCTGCTGACGTTCACGCTGCCCACGAAACGCGCCAGCCAGCGCGTCGAGATTTGGCGGAAGCTGCAGCGCTACGGAACCGTGCCGCTCGGGAATTCCGGGTACCTGCTTCCGAACAACCCCAGCAATGAGGAGCGGTTTCAGTGGCTCGCGACGGCGATCCGGAAGTACGGAGGAGACGCATCGGTGGTTCATGTGGACTCCATCGACAATCTGTCGAAGCCGCAGCTGATCGGCCGTTTCGCGGAAGCGCGTGCGCGGGAATACCAGGAGTTGATCCGCGAGCTGCACGCGTTCTCCTCGACGCGCGTGGAAGGAAAAGGGGCGGGCCGCCTCAGCCGGTTGCGCAACCGGTTTCAGGAGATCGTGGAGGTCGATTTCTTCGACAGCCCGCTACAAAAGCGCGTTCAGGAATTGCTCGAGCAGGCGACCAGGTCGAACGCGGCCAAGTCGGGGAGCGCGGCCACCAAGACCGATCCGAAAAAATACAGGGGTAGGGTGTGGGTGACAAGACCAAGACCGGGCGTCGATCGGTGCGCGTCTGCCTGGCTTATCCGCAACTTTATCGACCGTAAAGCCCGCTTTGCTTTTGCGCCGGAGGATCGCGTGCCGAGTGGAGCCGTGCCCTACGACATGTTCCATGAAGAGGGGTTCGGGCATCGCGGCGAGGACTGCACGTTTGAAACCCTGACAAAGCAATTTCACGTCCGAGATCCACGCGTTGGTGTAATCGGACAAATCATTCATGACGCGGACCTCTTGGACGACCGTTTCGGCCGGAAAGAAGGCTATGGAGTCGACGAGATCCTGAAAGGCTGGGCGCGGCAAGGAATCCCGGACGAGAAACTTCTGGAGCGCGGGATGCAGCTGATCGAAGGACTCTACCACGCGCCGCGAAAATAAGTTGAGGAGTAGACGAACGTGTTCGCACATCACAGGGGCTACTGGAAAACGGGTTTAATCGTCGCTCTGCTGCTGGCCATGGGGACGACCCTGTCGGCGCAGTCCGACCCGCAAAAAACGAAAGTGTTCACCTTCGAAGAAGCTGTCGAGTTCGCGCTCAAGAACTATCCCGCGGTCCGCGCTTCGCTCGAACGCGTGCGTGCGGCGCAGGCCGGTGTGGGCGTCGCGCGAACGAGCTATTTGCCGCGCACCGACCTTCTGTGGCAATCGAATCGCGCGACGGACAACAACATCACCGGATTGACGATCCCGAACTCGGTGATCGCCCCGATCACTGGGCCGGTGCCGGCGTCGCCTTCAAACCGCAGCGCTTGGGGAAGCGCGAGCGGATTGTTGTTCTCCTGGGAGCCGCTCGATTTCGGATTTCGAGGAGCGAGAGTGGACGCGGCGCGGGCGGCGCAGAGCCGCGCGGCGGCGGAAGCTTCGCTCACCCGGCTCGATGTCAGTGTCGCCACGGTCAACGCCTACCTCACTTTGCTTGCTGCGGAACAGACCCTGCGCGCCGCGCGAGCGGACGTCGAGCGCCGGGAAACGTTTGCGAAATCGGTGCACGTGCTCGTCGATAATCAGCTCCGCGCCGGGGCGGACGCATCGCGAGCGGATGCGGAACGCGCCCGCGCGCGCGTGAACCTCGCGAGAGCGGAGCAACAGGCGGCGATTAGCCGCGCGCAACTCGCCGACATTCTCGGCATTGCCGACCAAGTGGTGGAAGTCCGGGAATCCGTATTGGTCGGCGCGCCACCCGCCGCGGCTCCCGCCGCTGCCTCCGTCGCCTTGAACCCATTCGCTCAAGTGCAACGCGCCCGCGTTCAGGAAGAGCAGTCGCTCGTGCATGCGCTCGACCGTTCGTACTATCCGAAACTGTATTTGCAATCGGTGGTGATGGGACGCGGAAGCGGCGTCGATCCCACCGGAAAATTCCTTGGGGGTACGGAAGGGTTGGGACCGGACCGCGCAAACTGGGCCGCCGGGCTGAGTGTCACGTTTCCGGTATTCGACATTTTTTCCATCAAGTCGAAGAAAGCGGTGGAAGCGGCGAACGAACGCGCCGAAGAGGCGCGCTACGATCAGGCGCTGCAGGATTTGACGGGACAGCTTCGAAAAGCGCAAGCCTCGCTCGATGGCGCCCGCAAGGTCGTCGAGAACACGCCGCTCGAACTCGACGCCGCGCGCACTACCGAGATGCAGGAACGAGCGCGCTATCAAGCGGGCCTCGCGACGCTTGTGGATGTTGCCGACTCACAAAGCTTTCTCGTGCAGGCGGAGATCGATGACGCGCTGGCGCGGCTCGCGGTCTGGCAAAATCTCGCGTCGGTCGCGGCGGCCCAGGGCGACCTCGGCCCGTTTTTGCAGTCGCTGCACGACGCGGCGCAAGGAGAGAAATAGCCATGTCGCTCCTGCGCAGCGCCCTTCGCAATCCCATCTCGGTCGTCGTTCTGGTGATCGGCGTGGCCCTGTGTTCGATTCTCGCGCTTACGCGGATGCCCATCGATATTTTCCCGAACCTGAATCTGCCGGTGATCTATGTGGCGCAACCGTACGGCGGAATGTCTCCCGCACAAATGGAAGGGTACCTCGTCTACTACTACGAGTATCACTTTCTCTACATCACTGGCATAGAAGCTGTGGAATCGAAATCCATCCAGAACGTCGGCCTGCTGAAGCTAACGTTTCATCCCGGCACGGACATGAGCCAGGCGATGGCGCAAACGGTCGGCTATGTGGATCGCGCGCGCGCGTTCATGCCGTCGGGAACGGTCGCGCCGTTCATCATGCGGTTTGACGCCGGCAGTGTCCCCGTCGGGTATCTCGTTTTTTCGAGTTCGACGAAGAGCGTCGGCGAGATTCAGGACTTCGCGCTGAACCGCGTGCGTCCGCTCTTCGCGACGCTTCCCGGTGTTTCGGCTCCTCCTCCTTTCGGCGGCGCGGCGCGCACGATTGTCGTGAGCGTCGACCCCGACCGTTTGCGTGCCTACCGCATGGCTCCCGAAGAAGTGGTGCAAGCGCTCAACACCGGGAACACGATCGTTCCCGCCGGAAACGTGCGCACCGGAGATCTGCTGCGCCTCGCTCCGATCAATTCCGTCGTCTCGAATATCAAGGACTTGCAGAACCTACCGATCCGCACCGGCGCAGGCCCGACGGTGTTCATGCGCGACGTCGGCACGATCGAAGATTCGAGCGACATCATCACCGGCTATGCCGAAGTGAACGGGCGCCGCACCGTCTACATTCCGGTTACGAAGCGCGCAGATGCTTCGACGCTCGCTGTCGTCAATGAAGTCAAAGCGAGTCTCGCGCAATTTCAGTCGGTGGTTCCGCCCGACATTAAGATCGACTACGAGTTTGACCAGTCGCCGTATGTTCGAAATTCTCTGCAGTCGGTCGTGAAGGAAGGGCTTCTTGGCGCGGTGTTGACCGGTGTGATGGTGCTGCTGTTTCTTCGCGACTGGCGAAGCGCTCTCATCGTCGTTGCCACGATTCCGTTCGCTTTGCTGACCGCAGTCGTCGCGTTGTGGGGCGCGGGACAGACGGTCAACATCATGACCCTCGGGGGCCTGGCTCTGGCGGTCGGAATTTTGGTCGACGAGTCCACGGTGGTCATGGAAAACATTCACAGCCATCTCGGCGCGGGCCGCGGGAGAGCGATAGCGGTGCTCGAAGCGAGCAAGGAGGTGCAGATTCCGCGGCTCCTCGCGATGCTTTGTATTCTCGCGGTCTTTGTTCCGTCCTTCTTCATGACCGGAGTCTCACGCTCGCTCTTCGTCCCGCTCTCGCTCGCGGTGGGATTCGCCATGGCCGCTTCGTACCTGTTGTCGAGCACGCTCGTTCCGGTGTTGTCCACTTGGATTCTGCGCGAGCACACGCCGGAAGCGGAGGATGCGCCTTCGTTGCTGCATCGCGTACGGGAGACACTTGGCCGGATTCTGAACCGCCTCTTTGCCATCCGAGGCCTCACGGTCGCGGCTTATGTTCTCGTTTCCGTGCTCGTGGTGGCGTTTCTCGGTCCGTATCTCGGACGGGAGATTTTTCCGCGAGTCTCCTCCGGTCAACTTTTTCTAAGATTCCGCGCTCCGGTCGGGACGCGCGTCGAGACCACGGAACGATTGACGCTCGGCGTCTTGGACGCGATACAACAAGAAGCCGGCGCGGGCAACGTGGGGGTAACGCTGAGCTACGTTGGCGCACCGCCGCCGAACTATCCGATCAACACCATCTATCTCTGGACAAGCGGCCAGCATGAAGCGGTGCTGCGCGTGGCACTCAATCCCGACTCAGGCATCCGCGCCGATCAATTCGAAGAGCGCTTGCGAAAGGCCCTGCCGGACAAGTTTCCCGGTTGCCAGTTTTCCTTTGAAGGGGCGGACATCGTCACGCAGATCATGAACTTCGGCGCTCCGACACCCGTCGAAATCAACGTCGGCGGCTCGGACCTCGGCGCCGATCGCGCCTTTGCCGCGAAACTTCGCACCGAAATCGCCAAGATACCGGCGTTGCGCGACTTGCAGTACGACGAGCCGCTCGACTATCCCAGCATCAACATCAACGTGGACCGCGAGCGCGCGGGACAGTTGGGAGTAACGACCGCCGGGGTGGGCCGTTCGTTCCTGGCGGCAACTTCCTCGAGCCGGTTCGTCGTGCCGAACTATTGGGCCGATCCCAGGTCGGGGGTCGCGTATCAGGTTCAGGTGCAGGTTCCGCAATCCGACGTGACCTCGATCCAGGACGTCGAGCACATTCCCGTGACGCTAGGCGCCGCTTCCCATCCTTTGCTGGGGGACGTGGCGCAAGTGGGATACGGAACGGTTGTCGGTGAGTACCACCGCCTGAACGGCCAGCGCATGGTGACGCTGACCGCGAATGTTTCGGGCGAAGACCTTGGACGGATTTCCTCGGAACTGGACAGCGCCATCCAGCGCGCCGGTGAACTGCCGCGCGGCGTGAAGGTCACGGTCCGCGGTCAGATCGGTCCGATGAAACAAACGTTGACGAATCTCGGAGTCGGTCTGCTGCTCGCGGTGCTGGTGATCTATTTGCTGCTTGCGGCGACCTTTCAATCGCTGAAGCTGGCGTTCGTGGTGCTCTCGACGGTGCCCGCAGTGATCTGCGGAGTGCTGTTCATGCTGTTGCTCACGGGCACGAGTCTGAACATCCAGTCGTTCATGGGTGCGATCATGGCGATTGGCGTCGCGGTAGCGAACGCGATCCTGCTGGTGACGTTCGCCGAGGAGTATCGCCGCGCGGGCAACGGGGCGCTGGATGCGGCGCTGCACGGAGCGAAAACGCGCATGCGTCCGATCCTGATGACAAGCATGGCCATGATTGCGGGCATGGTGCCGATGGCGCTCGCCCTCGGCGAAGAAAGCCAGCAAACGGCTCCTCTTGGTCGCGCTGTGATTGGCGGTCTGTTCTTTGCGACTGCGGCCACGCTACTGATCTTGCCCCTGGTATTTTCGCTCATTCAGCAGCGTGCCGGAGTCGGGTCGCCCTCGCTCGATCCCGACGATCCAGCGAGCGCATTCGCGCGAGGCACGGCTGTCGGGCCGGGAGAAACGACATGATCAGACGCAAACTCTTTTCGTCCCTCATCTTCAGCTCCGCCGCGTTGTGGTGTACAGCTTGCGGCGGGAACTCAAATTCCACGACGAAAGCGGCACAGGCGGCACCGGCGCAACCCACCGTGGATGTGGTGAAAGTCGCCTCGAAGAAACTCTCGATCACGACGCGTCTGCCGGGAGAATTGCAGGCGGACGAAGCGGTCGCCGTGTTTCCGAGGGTGACCGCCTACGTGGACTCGATCCGCGTGGACCGTGGGACGCGGGTCCGGTCCGGGCAAGTGATGGCTCGGCTGGTGGCTCCGGAGCTGGCGGCGCAACGGGCCGAGGCGCAGTCGAAGCTTCAGGCGGCGGAAGCGCAGCGTGCGGAAGCGGACGCAAAGCTTGCATCGGATCAAAGCACGTTCGACCGGCTGAAGAGCGCGTCGGCTACGCCCGGCGTGGTCGCAGGCAACGACCTCGAAGTAGCGCAACGCACCGTCGACGCGGACCGTGCCAAGGTCGAAGCCATGCGAGGGAGCGCGGAAGCGGCGAAGTCGGGCCTGAAATCCATTTCGGAAATCGAGGGATATCTCGAAGTGCGCGCACCGTTCGACGGTGTCGTGACGGAGCGCAACGTTCATCCGGGCTCGCTTGTGGGGCCGGCTACTGGCGCGGCGGCGAGTCCCCTCCCGATGGTGCGGGTGGAAAAGATCGGCAAGCTGCGGCTCGTCGTTCCCGTTCCCGAAAAGTATTCCGCGGGAATGACCGCGGGGACGAAGGTGGACTTCAGTGTCCCGGCGTTTCCGAATCAGACCTTTACGGGCACGGTGGCGCGCATCGCGCATTCCGTCGATGTGAAGACGCGCACGATGCCGGTGGAACTGGACGTCCAAAACCCCGACGGACGGTTGAGCTCGGGAATGTTTCCGGAAGTGCTGTGGCCGGTGCGGCGGTCTGAGGCGACGCTCTTCGTGCCGGCTTCCGCGGTTGCGCGAACGACGGAGGCGACTTTCGTGATCCGCATCCGCGACGGAAACACCGAATGGGTGAACGTACAGACCGGAGAACAGGACGGGAAATCGATCGAGGTATTCGGCGGCCTGCGCGGGGGAGACGAAGTCGCGGTGCGCGGAACGGATGAATTGCGCGCGGGAAATCACGTGACGACGAAACCGTTTGTCGAGGCGGCTCCCGCAAAGTAGCGCAACGAATTTGACCAGCCAAAGAAAAAACACATGGAGGTGTTTGATGTCAGGAACGAAGAAATTCGCGCAACCACTGCTGCTCGCTTTTCTGTTGCCTTTCGGAACAGCGGCATTCGCACAGGAGATGCCGAGCGACTACCAGGAGGTTCTGAAATCGCTCGACCGCAAGGGCGACTTCAAGGATGGCGTCCTCAAGGTCAACGTCCCGCGCAGCGATCTGAAGATAACGGTCGCGGGCGTGGCGACGCCGACGCCGTTCGGCTTCGGCGGCTGGGTCGGGTTCACGAAGACGAGTGACGGCGGCGAAGTGATGATGGGCGATTTGGTTCTGCTGCAAGAAGAAGTGAACCCGGTGATGTCGGCGCTGCTTGACAACGGAATCGAAGTCACCGCGCTGCACAACCATTTCTTTTGGGACGACCCGCACGTGTACTACATGCACGTGCACGGAATGGGGAAGGCAGCGGACCTCGCGCGCGAAGTGAAGCCGGCGTTTGACCTGATCGCTCACGTGAAACCGGAAGCCGTCACTCCTTTGAGCGGCTCCGGCGCGGCGCTCGACACGGCGAAGATCGCGCAAATTGTCGGGCACACCGGAGAGCAGTCCGGCACGGTCTACAAAATCACGGTCGGACGCAGCGACTTGGCGATGAAGGACCACGGCGCGACGATCAATGCACGCATGGGCCTGAACACCTGGGCGGCGTTCTACGGCACGCAGGAGGATGCGGTGGTTGCCGGCGACATCGCCATGCTCGAAGGCGAAGTGACCCCGGTATTGAAGACGTTGCGGAAGAATGGCATCGATGTCGTGGCGATTCACCACCACATGACGGAAGAAAAGCCGATGGTGATTTTTCTGCACTACTGGGGTAGGGGGCCGGCCGACAAGCTCGCGAGCGCATTCAAGGCGGCTCTCGGCGAACTGGGCAAGGGAACGGCGTCGCACTAAAGGAGACACTTCATGCGAAACCACAAATCCCTTTGGCAAAGAGCGGCGTTTGTCCTTGCCTCGTTCCTGAGTGTCTGCGCGAATGGAGCGGGTGGACAGACCTTGAAAGAGGTCACGAAGTTCGACCTCCCGGGTCCCGGCGGAAAACGTTTCGACTACCTCACGATTGACCCGGACGACCATTACCTGATTTCGGCGCATCTCGCCGCGGACCAGACCTATGTGATCGACCTCGCGACGAACAAAGTTGTGGCGACGATCGCCGACACGCCCGGAGCGGAAGGAGTGGAGTACGTCTCTGAGCTCAAGAAGTTCTACACCTCGAACGCGCACGACAACACGATCGGCGTGGTGGACCTCAAGCAGATGAAAGTCGTCAAGAAGCTGAAGACCGAAGCGAAACCGGACGGGAGTGCTTATGCCGCTCCCTTCCACAAACTCTATGTGTCGGACGAGCGCGGGAAAGCGGAAGCAGTCGTCGACGTAACGAAAGACGAGATCGTGAAAACGCTGCACTTCGAGAGTGAAACGGGGATGCCGCAGTACGATCCGGTCGCGCGCAAGGTGTACGTCAATCTGCAGGATCAGGACATATTCGCGGTGATCGATCCCGCGACCGATACGGTCGTGGGCCGGTATCCGGTCGGGAAATGCAAAGGGAACCATGGCATGGCGCTCGATCCGGAGCACCACCGCGCGTTCCTTTCCTGCGAGGGAAACGAACTGATGACGGTGTTCGATCTCGACAAGAAGAGTGCCATCGCATTTCTTCCCTTGCCGGGTGGACCCGATGTCATCAAGTTCGATCCGGGCCTGCGGCGGATCTACGTCGCCTGCTACAGCGGGGCGATTGCCGTCTTCCACCAGGACGACGCGGACCACTACCGGAAGCTCGAAGACTTTCACGTCCAGCACGCGGTGCACACGGTCGCAGTGGACTTGAAAACGCACAAGCTCTATACGTCGGAACAGGAAGAGGATGGGAAACCGGTGGCGCGGATGGTCGTGTACGAAGCGCTCGGCGACCGTTAGCCGCGAGGATTAGGTTGGGTGAATGCGAGGAAACGGAACGCGGATGAACGTGCGAGAGGCGATTGCGGTGATGACAGTTCTGCTTGCGTGGGCTCCGCTCGCGGCAGCGCAGGGAAACGCTCCGCTCAAGCTTGAACAGACCATCCCGTTGCCGGACGTACAGGGGCGCATCGATCATCTGTCTCTGGATGTCGCGGGCCAACGGCTGTTTGTTTCGGCCCTGGGCAACGGCACCCTGGAAGTCGTCGATCTCAAAGCCGGCAAACGCGCACACACGATCTCGGGGCTGAAGGAACCACAAGGCGCGCTCTACGTCGCAGACAAGAATCGGCTGTTCGTCGCGAGCGGCAAGGACGGAACGGTGAGAGTGTTCGACGGAACCTCGTTTCAGCTCCTCAAGACCGTCGAGTACGGCGATGACGCCGACAACCTGCGGTACGATTCCGCACGCGAGCGGGTCTATGTGGGGTTCGGAGGCGGAGCCCTCGGAGAGATGGACACCGACGGACAAAAGATCGCGGACACAAAATTGGATGCTCACCCGGAATCGTTCCAATTGAAAAAAGGCAGCTCTCGCATTTACGTGAATTTGCCGGGGTCGCGGAAGGTCGCCGTGGTGGACCGCGAGGCACATTCGGTCGTGACGAGCTGGGGGATGGGATTGACGCTGGGCAACTACGCAATGGCGCTCGACGGAGCCGATCACCGGCTCTTCGTCGTCTCGCGCGTACCGGCGCGGCTTGTTGTGATGGATACGGCGAGCGGCAAGGTCGTTCAGAAGCTTGCGGCGGTCGGCGATTGCGACGACATCTTTTGGGACGCTTCTCGCAAGCGCATATACGCTACGGGCGGCGACGGAACCATTTCGGTTTTCGAGCAGCAGGACGCGGACCACTACAAAGAGATAAGCCGCACGCCGACGGTCAAGGGAGCGCGCACGAGCTTTTTCTCTCCGGACTTAGGACGGCTGTACGTCGCCGTGCGGCGGCGGGGTTCGACTGCGGCACAGATTCAGGTTTTTTCGGTCGGTCAATAAAGGAACGCACGGTGGATTACGCAGGGCTCATGCGAGCGGCGATGGTAGCGCTGCTGCGCAACAAATGCGCAGCGTGTTCACCGTCCTTGGGATCACCATCAGCATTGCCGCGGTGATTTGTGTCGTGGCGATTGGCAAGGCGGAAACCTCGACAGCCGCACGTCGGTCGAGATCATGGAAATCCTTCAGGGGTTGAACGAGAAGGGACTGACGATCGTCTTGGTGACGCACGAGCACGACATTGCGCAGTTCGCGAAACGCGTGCTGGTGTTTCGCGACGGGAAGATCCGGAAAGACGATTTGGTCGGGAACCGCCCAAGAGCCGCCGAAGTGCTGAAGACTCTGCCGACGCTCGAAGACTGAGTTGAGATTCGCCGTTGACGCCAATGTTTAGACCGAAGGGGCCAAGGGGACGTGACCAGCAGAAGGTACAAGTGGGCGCGCGCGTTCGGGACATTCCTGTCCTTGATGGCGTACGCGTCCGTTAGGACCAGCGCGTTCTCTCAACGTGGCGAACAGACGCCTCAAACCGAGACGGCAGCGCCGAATGCCGCGGTAGCTGTTCGCGTCGACCAAGGTCCGAAGATGGATGGAACGCTCGACGATCCGCTGTGGCAGTTGGCGAAAACGATTTCGGGCTTTCGCCAGCAGGAACCGTACGAGGGCCAGCCCGCGACCGAACGGACGGAAGTGCGGATTCTGTACTCAAGACATGCGGTCTATTTTGGAATTCACTGCTTCGATTCTGATCCCTCTCGAATCATCGCGAGCGAACTGCGCCGCGACGTGAGCCAGGACCTCGACGACCATTTTGAAATCCTCATCGATTCCAATCACGGCCGCCGCGGAGCGTACGTGTTTCAAGTCAATCCGCTCGGGACACAAATGGACGGGCTCATCGTCGAAGAGCAAAGAGACAACTCCAGCGTGGATTTCGACTCCGGGTGGGACGGCGTCTGGACTTCGGAGGCGCGGATCGGCGCGGATGGATGGACCGCGACGATCGAAGTTCCGTTCACCACACTCAACTTCACGCATTCCAAGGATGTGTTGTGGGGGGTGAATTTCAAGCGGTTCGTCCGCAGAAAAAACGAGTCGGATTTGTGGAGAGCCTACCGGAGGACGTTCGGAATCACAAAAGTGTCGGAAGCGGGAGACCTCGAAGGCATCAAGAACATTGGAAGCGGTCGGTTGTTCATCGTGAAGCCGTACGGCCTTGCGCGCTACGACAAGCAAACCGGACAGGACCCGAAGTTCCCGCTTACGGGCGGAGTGGACCTCAAATACGGCCTCACGTCGAATCTCGTTTTGAATCTCACGGGAAACACGGACTTCGCGGACACCGAAGTCGATTTGGAGCCCTTCAACATCACGCCCTTCAAGGTTTTCATCCCCGAGAAGCGCCAATTCTTTCTCGAAAATGCGGGCGTCTTCAATTTCAGTCTGGGCGACCAGGACCAATTGTTTTTCAGCCGGCAGATCGGCATTGACCCGGTCACCGGCAATCAGGTCCCCATCAGCGGCGGAGCGAAGCTGACCGGGCGCATCGGCCGTTTGGAATTGGGCGTGATGGACGTGGACACGCGCTCCAGCGGTCCAAATCCGTATTCAAACTTCGCCGCAATTCGTCTGAAGGAATCGCTTTGGGCCGGTTCTTACATTGGGGTCATGGGAATCGACAAACGATCCGGTGATGTGCTCGACAGCTTCAACCAGACGGGCGGTGTGGATACAAGACTTGTTTTTTTCAAGGACTGGTTCGTGGACGCGCACATGGCGGGAACACAATCCTCCGGAAGTCCGAGTGGAAACAGCGATGTTGGCGCCTCGCTGACCTACCGCTCGAACTGGGTCGAAGGAATCGTCGAGCGAAGGAAGACCGGGCCAAACTTCAACCCGGAGGTGGGCTTTGTCGAGCGGCTCGATTCCAACGAAACGTACGGAGATCTGACGTTCAAGGTACGGCCGAGCATTCCGAACGTCCGGGAGTTGCAATTCGAAGGCTTCCTGCTGCACGCGCCGGATACGACTGGCCAGGTTTCGACCCAAGAGTGGCAGAACACCTTCCGGGCCGAATTCCACAACGGTGCGTACACCGACGACGACATCGTCGATGTGTTCACGCAGCGAATCACCACGCCCTTTCACATCTATAAGAGTGTTTTTATTCCGAACGGTTTGTATCACTTCACGCGGCACCAACTGACCTACGGGTCGGGGCAAGACCGGAAGTTTACGTACAACTTCTTCGAGCGCTTTGGCGGGTATTACGGCGGCACGCTAAACGAGTTTCGCATCAGAGCCAACTACCGTCCCATCGCGAAATTCTCCATTGCTGTCTCGGAGACGTGGGACCGTTTTCGCCTGCCCTTGCCCAATGGCAATTTTTCCGTCGTCCTAGCAAGCCTGCAAGGAAACTACTCCTTCAACCGGTTTCTGACGTTCACGAGCCTCGTGCAAATGGACACGTCAAACGCTCAAGCAGTGAGCGCGAACCTTCGCCTTCGCTACAACTACCGGCCGGACAGCGACTTGTATGTCATCTACAACGTTGGAACGCAGTTTGCCAGCATCGCGCCGTCAAATCCGCCACAAGTGCGGGAAACACGCTTCGCGATCAAATGGACGTACTCCTGGCAGCCATAGGAAAGAGGAGGATCGATGGAAAAAGCGCGAAGGCACTTTCTTAGAACGATTTCCGGCCTGGCAGCGCTGCCTGCGATTGGCTCCGTGCTGACCATAGAACCGCGCACAGGACTCGATGCGGCGGGTGCAACGGACGTGCGTGCACAGTTCCCGTTGCTCGGGGATTCAATGAACGGACGTCCTCTCGTCTATCTCGACAGCGCCGCCACGACGCAACGTCCACGCGCGGTCCTCGGCACGTTGGATAACTTTTACCTCCACGAAAACGCGAACCCTTCCACGTCGCTGCACGCCCTGGCGCGCCACTCGGCATCTCTGTACGACGAAGCCAGAGCGACCGTGGCCCGGTTCCTTAACGCACGCGGCTCTGACGAGATCGTATTCACGCGTGGGACGACGGAGGCCATCAACCTCGTGGCATCGTCCTGGGGTGCCGCGAACCTCGGTCGCGGCGACGAAATTCTGATCACGGTGTCCGACCATTATTCGAGTTTAGTTCCCTGGCAGCTGGCGGCGCGGCGCACGGGAGCGACGCTCCGCATCTGGGATGTCAGCGACGACGGACACCTGCGGCTCGACCAGTTGGACACGCTCCTTTCGAAGCGAACGAAGATGGTGACGTTCCCGCACGTTTCGAATGTCCTGGGCGCGATCAATCCGGCGAAGGAAATCTGTGAGCGGGCGCATCGCACCGGGGCAGTGGTTCTCGTCGACGCGGCTCAGTCCGTTCCACATTTCTCCGTGGATGTCCGCGAGATCGGCTGTGACTTTCTGACGCTTTCAGGACACAAGATGTGCGGGCCGATGGGGATTGGCGCCCTGTGGGCGCGCCGCGAACTTCTTGACGCAATGCCACCGTTTCAGGCGGGAAGCAATATGGTGCATGAAGTAGAGCTGGAGTCCGCTCCGGCGCGCTTCGCGGAAGGTGCACTCAAATTCGAAGCAGGAACGCCGAACGTAGAGGGCGCAGTCGGGCTGGCTGCGGCGGTTAGGTTCCTCGAGTCTTTGGGGCGTAAGGAATTGTGGACGCGGGAACAGGAGCTGACCGAGCACGTCTTGTTGCGCCTCGGGAAAGTAAAGGGACTGCGAATCCTCGGCCCAACGAAAGCGAGCGAGCGGATATCGGTGTTCTCTTTCGTCGTCGAAAACGGCAAACCGCTAGACATTGCGGCATCACTCGACCGTTTGGGAGTTGCAGTACGCGCGGGCGACTTGGCATCCCTGCCTGCGTTGAAGCGATTCGGTGTGACGGCCGCCGTGCGGGCGTCGTGCTACATCTATACTTCCACCGAAGATATCGACCGGCTCCTCGCTGGACTGCAACAACTAGGAAGTTCTTGAAATTCGGTTGGTTATCTACTTAATCCAAATATCGCGAAACGTCATCGGCGAGCTGGGATAAGACTGAATGCCGATGAACCCAGCGGACTGACCGCCCACCTGGGCTATCCCACGCGCGGTGTCCGGGTTGTCGAAGATCGTGGTGAGTTGCGACGCACCGGACTGCGTGTTCGTCAGAGCCACCTCGTAGTGATTCCCGGTCACGACGATGTCGTATTGAAACCAGACGCCCGGAACCAAAGGCGGTCCCGGCGTGTACAGCTGCAAGCGCACGTCGTGGCCTCCTGTTTGGATAATCAGGTCGCCGGCAGGGATTTTATAGATCGCGCCGGTACGATTCTTAAAGAGTCCATCGGGTTCCGGCCGTCGGCCGTAGAAGTCCTTGTTCACATCACCGCGCGCGTTGTCGTCGATCTGAACCTCAAACCCAGAGATGACAGCACTCCACGCTGGATTTCCACCGACTTTTTCGGCGTCGGCTCGTGATGCGAGGTCCGTCGGAAGGCGCGAACGCGGATCGCGGAAACGTACGAACACTCCGCTATTGTTGTTGTTCGGATCGAAGCATTTGAACTGCAGCCGCAAGTGGAAATCGGCAAACGCCTTGGTGGCGAAGTACAACAAAGCGAAATCCGCCGATCCGTACGTTACGATCTCTCCATCGATGAGAGCAAAGCCTTGCCCATTTTTCGCGGCCGCACTCTTCCAGGAATTGAAGGTACTTGCCTTGCCATCGAAAAGAGCCGTGAAGCCCGGATCAATCACGCGGGCCAGCGGCCGAGGCAAAACATTCGCCGTGAGCATGTCCGACGTGCGGTGGGCCAAGGCGATGCCGGTCAGCATGGGATTGGGCGAACCGAGCGCAGGAAAAATGGCGGGAGTTGCAACGTAGCAGTTCGTGGTGTCGTGGATTCTCCCGAACTCATTGGTCACGGATGTGGCAGGGTCAGTGCCCATAAACAGCGTTCCAGCGTCGTGGTGTGTGGTGCCGAGGCGGTCACGGCGACCCGGATATGGATATGCAGCCTTGATCTGCGCTGCGGTGGTGCTGGCGGGCATGTTGATGGTGGTCCCATCGTTCGCGAGGATGTCGAACGGCAGTTTGTTCGCAAACGCTGCCGCAACTTGATCGGCGAGCGCGTCCATCGCATCCCACACCTGCTTGTCAATTTGGGATTGTGGAGTGGTGCTGCTGCCGTCGCGGACATCCGCCATCGTCACTTCGGCCGCGGGGCGACCGAAGTCGGTGAGTGTCGGGGACAGTCGAACAAAACTATCCGGATTGTGAGCGGACATTTCGCCGATGCCGCGCACGGTAATGACGACGTGTGTGTCCGTGGCGATGAGGAGTCCTTCCAAGTGTTCAATGTCGGGAACCTTCTGGAACAGCTCCGCTTCGGAGTTGTCGCCGAGCTTGCCGAGGCCGGAGGCCGTGATCTGCAGATGCGAAAAGTGATCTACACCATTGAGGGTGGTCTTGCCTTTCACGAAAAGGGCAGAAACCTCCAGCGACTTGCGGTTGGATGGCGCGAGAAACGATAGCGCCGCGATTGGGATGCGGATTGTGAGGTTGGAGCGAAGATGGGCGACCAGGTTCGTTCCCATCCGTTGAGCCGCGCGCCCGGCAAGGGAGTCTTTGAAAGTGCTAAGTGCGAGGCGTGTGCTTTCAATTGTTCCTAGGGCGATGATGATGGATCCTTGGTGACCGTCCGTACGCGGCTGCGCAAGGGGGATAACTTGTTCGGCGCCGGTTGCATCCTGCACTCGAACACCGGTCGCGCGCACCCAATTGTCACTCTGCGTTTCGGTAATGATGTCGAGCACGTGGCACTTGGGGACCACCATCAGCCGCTTCCGCGCGTCGGCTTCGGTTCCGATTCCGCCTGTTTCGCCAGCAGCGATGCGCGACGCCTTGGTTAGCGTAGGCACGGAGCTGTACTTGTTATTTGGAAATTCACCGGGAGCCGTGCGTGCTTGAACGGCAAGCGGAGCTTCGAGCTTTAGCAGATTCAAAAGGTCGGCACGAGACGTTGTATCGCTCAGGTCAAAACCCAACCATTCGCGCAATTGGCTATCGGGTGGGACCGGTGGAGGCGGAATGGTAGTTACTGTGCCTCCTGTTGCGCCGGCTGCCGCCGCGAGTGTCGCGCTCTGATTGAAGTAGCGCACGGCCGGGTGATCAGGCAGCGCCGCGAGCGGGATCGCGTCCGGAACCTTGGCCGCGGTTTTCATTGCTTGAAAGAGCTGTTCTCGGAGCGCGTCGTGAAGGCGCCCGAAGATGAAATCATTCGAATCGGTCGCGCCGATCTGGTCGCTTGAGATTTCGAAGTACTTATTGACCAAATCTGCCGCGACGCTTGCAGGCCAAGAGCTGATTTCCGCCGGTAACATCTGCGGCGACCACCCGCCCCAGGCTAACGAGCGCCCGCCCACAGCGAATAGCAGACCTGGGTACGCGAGTGCGGGGTGCGAGTCCCACGGTTTGCGAAAGTCGGGCGTCCCGCCCTGGTACGGCATGTTCTGACTGTGTTCTGGCAAGGCGAATGGACCAGCCTCCAGAACGAGAATACGGCGGCTGTGCGTCGGGTCCGCGAATAACAAGGACGCCGCGATGGCCGCGCCGAATGTACCGCCTCCGATGACAATGGTGTCAAAGTCTCGCTGTTTGCCTGCGACTTGGACGCCGGCGCTGTCCCGTGCCTCCTGCAATGTGTTGCAGAGGAAACGGCCCATGTTGTCGAGAGTAAAGGCGGTTTCCTGGACGTTGACCGAATTCGGACCCTCCTGAAGATTGCGAATCATGGGGACCTCCTGTTATGCGGTGGGAAGACAGACAGACTTGATCGGCTTCGTTGCCTGCACCTGGCCACACGAAGACGCTCCGTCAGAGCCGAGCGAAGATGTTTTCCGACACGACTTCTTCGTATAGTGCGCGAGAGGGGGCGAACGTTTCAGAAATTGAACAGGGGCACTGCGAATCGGGGACATCATGTCTTGCTCGACTGCTGGCTCGGCTATTGCTTGCGCCGCTGGGAGTGGTGCGCCCTGGCATTGTATGCCGTTTGGGGGCTCGTGAATACCGAAGTTAGTCGAAGGGGGAATGCCGTGGATAGGAGAAGGTCGGAAAGTTACGAATTGGAGGCCGCGTCTAAAAGCAATGTTAGTTGGATGGTTTTCTCGGGTCGCAGCGGCTGATTAGAGTCAGTGCACATGCGGAAGCGGCGAATAACAGTACAACGATGACCGACCGAGTCGAGGTCTCCGTTTAGGGCTTCGGCGCGGGCGTAACCGCTTCGAAAACAATTATGCGGGCAACAGGCCGGCCGTTTTCTTGTTGCTCGGGCGCATACACCCGGTGAGTTGCGGTGTCGATGGCAAGGCTGTGAACCATCTTTTGCACCGCGAAATCCTCAATCTTTCGATAGTGGTCCGCGTCATCTGCTTGAACGACCGCGATGAAGCCACTGGAACAGGCGGCATAGATTCGCCGCAAACCTGGGTCGAATTTCACAACGTCGGCCCCTGCCGGCAAAGGGAGCTGCGCAATCGTCTTGTGAGTGTCCAAAGCAAAGACAGTGAGTGATTTGGTTCCACCGCACAAAAGAAATGCCCGATGGTGCTCGGAGTCGATTGCCATTCCGTGATTGTAACGGCAGCCTTCGACGCCATAGGTTCCAACCACGTTGTCGGTGTCCGGGTCGATTTCGGCAACTTCGTCGGTGTTCCTGAGGTTTACGAATACCTTGCGACTTACAGAGTCATATTGAGGCATCCCCGTTTCGCTCTTGAATTCGACTGTTTTTACGATTTCGTCTTTTTCCACGTCGACAATCGCGACGGCTTTTCCGAGCGTATCGGAAACGTACATCTTGTGAAATGGCGCGGCGTAGGTGCTGCCGTTCGGCTTGGCAGCCGTGGGAAGCCGCTTGGTCACGCTCATGCTTCGGAGATCCACGACGCCAATCTTTTCTTCGCCCCAGTCGGAAGTGTAGACCTTGCGAAGACTTGGTACATACTCGACTCCAGTTATCCCAGGGACGCCGGGAATTGCTTTTGCCAGCTTGTTCGTTCGCACGTCGATCACATACAGAATTCCGGGACCGAGATGAGCGGAAAGCAGATAGTGATCCTCATCATCCATCGTTAGATAGTCGAAGCGCTCTCCCTTGGGTCCAGGAAGATCGATCACGGCAATCTGTTTCAGGGTTTGGGCTTGCAGGCAACCGGCAAAAAGGAGAACCCCAAACACATTCCGAAGGAGCAGTCGTTTGTTGAACAAATCCATGGAGTCGCCCCAGTCAGAATAGCAAAACGGCGAAGATGCCGGAGCCTCAGGGACTCTCGTGGCGGCTAATCTATTGTTTGGAGGTAGAAATGTTGCTGAATATTTGCTGAACAATAGACTGCAAATGAGACGGTTTGGGCGCAACTGAGGAGTTCGTAACGCAAACAAAGCAAACGAAAATTGGTCTGTGCGAACAGGTGTGGGTTCCGGAAATTCTGAGCCACCAATTCCGGAAATTCTGAGCCGTTTTGTATTTTCTGGCAAGGTCTCTTCCAGGTTGAGATGACGGGTTCTCCCCGAGGGTCCATCGAGGTGGATAAA
>Ga0137394_10000978_pt1 | contig 20331 bp, 13 predicted proteins | sample czobulk116metaG_FD_108278 | JGI IMG/M metagenome (GOLD analysis project Ga0137394, IMG submission 108278) | Vadose zone soil microbial communities from Angelo Coast Range Reserve, California, USA - czobulk1.16 metaG | ecosystem: Environmental > Terrestrial > Soil > Vadose zone | place: USA...
ATCGCACGTCGCACATCGCACGTCGCACATCGCACATCGCCCGTCGCACATCGCACATCGCACGTCGCACCTATGAAAGCGTTCTACTCTGACACGTTCGTGCTGCCGCTTCCGGAGCATCATCGCTTCCCGATGTCCAAGTACCGCCTCCTGCGCGAGCGGATTGTCGCCGAGGGCATCGTCGCACCGGCCGATCTGCACGTACCGGAGCCGGTCTCGTGGGAGGACGTGCGGCTCGTGCACGACGCGGGCTATGTCGACGCGATCGCGAACGGGACACTGCCGGCTGCTGCTCAGCGGCGGATCGGGTTTCCGTGGTCGCCGATGATGGTGGAGCGCTCCCGGCGCTCGGTTGGCGCAACGCTCGCCGCCGCGCGCGAGGTCGTGCGGTGGAGCGTCAGCCTTTCAGGCGCGCCGATTGCCGCACGCGAGGTCGTGCCGTGCGAGGCGGGCTTTTCAAGCGCGCCGGGCGGCGGCGACCCCGAAAGGGTCGCCCTGCCGCAGAGCCTGGCCGCCAACCTCGCGGGCGGGACGCATCACGCCTTTCGCGATCGCGGTGAAGGGTACTGCGTGTTCAACGACGTCGCGGTCGCGGCTGCCGTGCTCCTGCGCGACGGCGCGATCCGGCGCGCCACGGTCGTCGACTGCGACGTGCACCAGGGCAACGGCACCGCGGCGATCTTTCGCGACGAGCCGGCCGTGTTCACCTTCTCCCTCCATGGCGCGAAGAACTTTCCGTTCCGCAAGGAAGTGAGCGACCTCGACGTCACGTTCGAGGACGGCACCGGCGACGACGAGTACCTCGCCGCGCTGCGCGCGCACCTGCCACAGGTCCTCGACGGGTCCCGGCCCGATCTCGTGTTCTACCTGGCCGGCGCCGATCCATACGACGGCGATCGCCTTGGGCGCTTGAAGCTGACCATTGACGGCCTGCGAGCCCGCGATCGCGAGGTCTTCGACGCATGTGCCGATCGCGACCTCCCGGTCGTCGTCGTGATGAGCGGGGGCTATGCGCCGGACATCGACGCCATCGTCACCATCCACACCAACACGATTCGCGAGGCGGTCGCGCATTCGCGTGCTCGCGCTCGCGCACGTTCACACCTACCGGAGCCTGTGTGTCGATCCGTTTCCGCTTGCTGACCGAAGCCGACGTCAAAGCCGTGCTCACGATGGACGACCTCATCGAGACCATGGCGTCCGCGCTGCAGCGTTTCTCCGCCGGCCGCGTGGCGCAGCCGATCCGCACGGTCATTCCCGTTCAGGACACTGCGTTTTTCGGCCTCATGCCCGCCTTCGTGCGGGGTGACGGCGGCGCGAACTCCGACTCCGGCGTGGGAGGCTCGCCGGTGTCGGCCACGGCGCTCGGCGCCAAGCTCGTGACCGTGTTCGGCAGCAACGAGGCGCGCGGGCTCCCCACCCATCTCGCGTCGATCGTGCTGCTGGATCCGGAAACGGGCGCGCTGCTCTCGATTCTCGACGGCCGCTACATCACCGAGGCCCGGACAGCCGCCGTCTCGGCCGTGTCGTCGCGTCTGCTCGCGCGCACGGCCGCCTCGTCGCTCGCGATCATCGGATCCGGTGTCCAGGCACGCAGCCATCTGGAAGCGCTGTCGCGTATTCACACGCTCCGTCAGGTCGTCGTCTGGAGCCCGCACAAATTGCACCGCGACCGGTTCGTCGAGGACGCGCTTGAACATGCAGGGGACGGTCTTCAGACCGTCTCCCCGCCGGGCGTCCCGGCGCGGGCCGGCCATCCAGGCGGCGGCCTGAAGGCCGTCCCCTACACGATCACCGCCGTCGACCATGCCGGCGAGGCGGTCGTCGGCGCTGACGTCATCGTCCTGGCGACTTCGTCGCCGACGCCGGTCCTCGAGGACGGCTGGGTGAAGCCGGGCGCTCACGTCATCTCGGTCGGGGCGTGCCGGCCGACGCAGCGCGAAATGGACCCGGCGCTGGTCGCGCGCGCACGGCTGTTCGTCGATTCGCGCGGCGCGGCGCTCGTGGAGTCAGGGGACGTCGTGTTGGGCATCGAGGAAGGCCGTTTCCGCGCCGACCATATCGTCGCCGAGCTTGGCGAGCTCGTCGTGGACGATGGAATTACAGGGGCGCCCCACGTCCAAGGCCGGCGCAGCGACGCCGACATCACGATCTTCAAGAGCCTTGGATTGGCCGTGGAGGATGTGACGGCGGCCGATCTCGCCTATCGGCGCGCCATCGAACGCGGTGTGGGACAGCTGCTGGCCCTGTAGGAGCGGCCCCATGCGTCCGCCCGGGCCGACAAGTGGGTCGGCTCCGTGCTATGGCGCCTTCGGTGTCGTCGGCGTCGCTGCGGCTGGCCGCAATTCCTTCTCCTGCTCGTCGAACCACTTCTGGTAATCGGCGGCGCTTTGAATCGTGACGAAGCCGCGCATCCGGAAGTGACCGAGGCCGCACAACTGCGAGCAGGCGATCTCGTACTGCCCGACGCGGTTCGGGATGAACCACACGGGAATCTGCATGCCGGGAATCGCATCCTGCTTCACGCGCATTTCAAACAACCCGAAGCTGTGGATGACGTCCTTGGTCGAGAGGTGCACGAGCACCGGCCGATCGACCGGCAGGTTCAGCTGATTGATGGTCGTGACGTCGTCTTTCGCGGCCGCGTCGGTGCGATCCAGGCCCAGCGGATTGTCGGCGCTGACCAGTTTGATATCGGTGCGCCCGAACCTGCCGTCCGGTCCGGGATACTGGACGTTCCACGCGAACTGCTCGCTGACGACGCGGACGACGACCGCCTCGTTTTCGGAGGGGAACGCCCTCACGCGCTTCGCCCAGGCCGGGATGGCGTAGAACACGAGCAGGAGCACCTCGACGATCGCAACCGCGACCTCGGTGCCCTTCGAGATCTTGCCTTTCGCGCCGACGTAGCTCGCCTTCGGGTTCGCGCCACGGCGGAAACGAAACAGCACGAAGACGAAGTAGAGACCCCAGCCCACGAACAGGATCAGCATCAGCCAGTGCGTGAGCGCGATCATCTGATCGATCTCGCCGGCGTGCGCCGACGCTGCAATCGGCAGCCCCAGGTAGTTCACCATTGAGCGGTCCCCTCCGGAGGCGCGAAGGGCCCGGCTTCCGCCGGATCACTTGGCGCTGCGATGCGGTTGGCGCGGCGCATCAGGTAGATGAAGAACGACGCGAACCCGCACAGCACGACCGCCACGATTCCCAGCATGAAGATGATGCCGGTGTTGGTCGCGATTGCGAGCGGCGAATCGCTGTTGCCGAAGCACACCGGACACGCCAGCGCGGCGCGCGGCGACGCGAGCAGCCCGATGGTCAGAAGAGTTTTTCGCATATCCGAGCGCTCGGCTAAGCCCTTCGTGTTACGAACAACGCCTTCACGCTACAAACGCCTGGTCTTCCGCTGGAACGCCGCACCGTAGCATGCGAGCCCGACACCGCTCGCGAGCGCGACCACGCTGGTCACCGCGTACGTCACGGCGTGCGCCGCCTGGTACTGCCCCACCGCCCATGCCGCCACGAACGCGGCGAGAACCACCGACGCGGCGATGAAGAACAGGTGGAATGCTCTCAGCGACATTCAGTGCCTCGGCGTCTCGGCGTGCGGCGCGCCCGCCTGAGCGTCCGGCGTGCCGATCGAGTCCATCATCGTGAACATCGGCACCGTCATCAGGACGAGGAAGCCGATCACGGTGAGCACCAGCGCGCCGTAGATCCATTTCTTCTCGTGGCTCAGGTGCATGAACACGGCGGCGACCATCGAGCCCTTCGTGATCGCGATGATCAGCGCAACGGTGATGGCGATCGGGATGGCCAGATGCACCTGATTGGCGCTGACCGTGATGACGGTGCCCGCGAACAAGGCCGCACCGACCATGAAGTAGGTGCGAACGCTTTTCTTGATCGCTGCCGGGTCGGAATGCATGCGGTCTCCACGATCCGCCTCGAGGCGGACACTGTTGTGCCGACGGACCTATAACAAATACAGCACCGGGAACAGGAAGATCCACACCAGATCGACGAAGTGCCAGTAGAGTCCTGTGTACTCGATACGGTTCGCGAACTGGTCGGGATTCCTCTTCCACAACGAGGCGCCCGGCCCGATGAAATACGCCATCACGACCATCCCGCCGAGAATATGCAGGCCGTGCAGACCGGTCAGCGTGAAGTAGATCGCGAGAAAGGTGCTGCGCGACGGCAACTCGCCCCTCGTCCAGTGGCTCGAGTACTCGAAGTACTTGTTGACGAGGAAGATGCCGGCGAGCACGAACGTCGCGATCAGATAGAGACGATGCTTGCCCCAGTCGTTCAACTTCAGCGACGCCCACGCCATCACCATCGTCACCGACGATGCGATGAGGATGAAGGTGTTCGCCATGCCGAGCCAGACGTTCAGCTCGCCGTGCGGCCACTCCGACGCGCCCGTACGCAGGATGATGTAGGTCGAGAACAGCGCGCCGAAGAGCATCACCTCCGACGCCAGGAACAGCCAGATTCCCAGCTTGCCGTTGGCGAGCCCGCTGTCAGGCCGTTCTTCAACTGTATAGGGGATGTTCATCGGATCTTTGCGTCCTTTGTGCCTTTGTGTCGTTCGCGTTCAGGCTCTTTCCGGCTCGAACTGGGGCGTGAAGTCCTTTGCGGAGCCCGGCACGCTGTACTCGTACGGCCCGCGGTAGACGATCGGTTCGGTGAGGAAGTTGCCGTGCCCCGGCGGCGACGGCGCCGACCACTCGAGCGTGGTGGCCTCCCACGGATTCTTGTCGACCGGCGCCCCCCACTTGATGCTGCCGAGGAAATTGACGATGAACGGCAGCTGGAACAAGCCGAGGCTCCACGCCGCGATGCCGATGATGAGGTTGTACTTCAGCAGCTCCTTGTTGTGCGCGTACTGCATGCCGCCGTCATACATCCGGCGGTTCATGCCCCCGAGCCCCTGGATGAACATCGGCATGAACACGATGTTGATGCAGATGAACGAGCCCCAGAAATGAATCGCGCCCAGCATCTCGTTCATCTTCCGCCCGGTCGCCTTCGGGAACCAGTAGTAGATGCCCGCGAACATCGCGAAGATCGTCCCCGGCGCGACGACATAGTGGAAGTGACCGATGACGTAATAGGTGTCGTGCAGGTGGATGTCCGCCGGCGCGAGGCCGAGCGGCAGACCGGTGAGCCCGCCGATGCCGAACATCGGGATGAACGCCAGCGCGAAGAGCATCGGCGTCGTGAAGCGGATCGACGCGCCCCACAGCGATAGCAGCAGCGCCGTCAAGATCACGACCGACGGAATCGAGATGATCATCGTCGTCGTCTGGAAGAAGGCGCTCATCGTCGTGCCCATGCCGGTCATGAACATGTGATGCGCCCAGACGATGAACGACATGAAGCCGAGAAAGACCACCGAGTAGACCAGCGCCTTGTAGCCCCACAGCGGCTTGCGCGTGTTGTTCGCAATGATCTCGGAAACGATGCCCATGCCCGGAAGGATGAGCACGTACACCTCGGGGTGCGCGAGGAACCAGAACAGGTGCTGCCAGAGGAGCGGGTTGCCCTCGCCGGCAATCAGCATCGGCTTGCCCGAGACGACGAGGCCGCTCGGCATGAAGAAGCTGGTGCCCGCGAGCCGGTCCATGAGCTGCAGCACGCCGGCCGCCTCGAGCGGCGGGAACGCCAGCAGCAGCAGGAATGCCGTCACGAACTGCGCCCAGACGAAGAAGGGCATGCGCATGTAGCTCAGGCCCTTCGCGCGCAGCTGCACGATGGTGGTGATGAAGTTCACCGAACCCAGGAGCGACGACGTGATCAGGAAGATCATCCCGACGAGCCACAACGTCTGCCCCGGCGCGATGACGGCCAGCGGGGGATACGACGTCCAGCCGGACTGCGCGGCGCCGACCCCGTGATCCCACCTCTGGAAGAAGCTGGCCAGCATCGTCACGCCGCCCAGGAAATATACCCAGTAGCTCGCCATGTTGATCTTGGGGAACGCCATGTCGGGCGCGCCGATCTGCAGCGGCATCACGAAGTTGCCGAAGCCGCCGACGGCGAGCGGGACGACGCCGAGGAACACCATGATGGTGCCGTGCATCGCGCCGAGCTGGTTGTAGAACTCCGGGAGCATGATGCCCATGGGCGCGCGATCCTGGCCGAACCACTGTCCGATCAAAGGAATCGGCCGGCCCGGATAGGCGAGCTGCCACCGCATGATCATCATCAGCGTGAAGCCGAAGAGCAGAAAGAAGAGGCCGGTGAACGCGTACTGAATCCCGATAACCTTGTGGTCCTGCGAGAAAACGTATGTGCGCCACCAGCCGAGCTCTTCGTGATGTTCGGCGTGGGCGTGCGCGTCGACGTGCACGCGCTCGCCGCCCGGGTGAATTTCGGTTTTGTCCATAATCGGTTGCGATTGTATGCAGAAGGCACAAGCCGCGCAAGCTGGTGCCGTCGTAAGATCGTGTTTATGACCCGCCTGTCGGGCGCCCGTGCTCTCGGCTGCGCCGCCCTCCTCGTCGCCGCGGTTGCGCCGGCCGGAGCAAATCCGGAGTCCGAAGCGCTTCGGGCGAAAGCCTCGACCCATCTGTTCAACCTGGAGCATGACCAGGCGCTCGCCGTGTTCCGACAGGCGGTCGCCGCCGATGCGAAGGACGCCGCCGCCTATCGGGGGCTCGCGACGTCGCTCTGGCTGAGCATCACGTACGCACGCGGCAACATGACGGTCGACGATTATCTCGGTCGCGTCACCAAAACGAATACGCCGCTCGCGCCCGCGCCGGCTGACATCGCCGCGGGGTTTCGCCAGGCCATCGATCAGGCGATTGCCCTCGCGCGCCAGCGGACCGCGGCGAATCCGCGCGACGCCGATGCGCACTATCAGCTCGGCGCCGCGATCGGGTTGCGCGCGTCCTACGCCGCGACGGTCGAAGGCAGCGTGCTGGGCGCCTTCCGGTCCGCGCGGGAGGCGTACGACGAGCACGAGACGGTCCTGTCGCTCGAGCCGCGCCGCAAGGACGCCGGTCTCATCGTCGGCACCTATCGGTACATCGTCGCGGCGCTCGCGCTGCCGCTCCGCTGGATGGCTTATGTCGCCGGATTCGGCGGCGGCCGCGAAAAGGGTGTGCGCCTGATCGAAGAGGCGGCGGCGTACAGCGGCGAGAACCAGACCGACGCCCGCTTCGCACTGCTCCTGATCTACAACCGCGAGCGGCGGTACGACGATGCGCTCGCTCAGCTGGCGGCGCTGCGCGACCGCTACCCGCGCAACCGCCTCGTATGGCTCGAAAGCGGATCGACGTGCCTGCGCGCCGGCCGCCCGGCCGATGCCGAGCGATTCCTCAACGATGGGTTTGCGCGCTTTGCCGATGACCGCCGCCCGCGGATGTTCGGCGAGCACGCGCTGTGGAGCTACAAGCGAGGCATGGCACGCGCCGGGGCCGGAAGGATCGCGGAGGCTGACACGGATCTCAGAAACGCGCTGAAGCTCGAGGCGCGCAAGTGGGTGCACGGCCGCACACATTTCGAGCTCGGCAAGCTGGCGCTGAAAGCTGGGAACCAGCTGGCGGCACGACAGGAGTTCCAGGCGGCCATCGGGTTCTGCGAGGGCGATAATGACGTGGGAACCGCAGACGAAGCCCGTCGTCTGATGAAATAGGGCGAACCGGTCCCATGGATTCAGCCGACCTCTTGGGGTTGCCGGCCTGCGCACGTTCTGAGGTGTCATGATCCAGAGCAGCACCCGGAAGACCTGGGTGTCGGTCCTCATTGCCGCGGTCATCATCATCGGGATGCTGGCGGCCGCGGCCGTGGGCGGCACGGCGTTCTTCTTCTACCGCCACGTACACAGTCAGGTGACGCCGAGCGAGAACGCGGCGCAGCAGTTCGCCGACGCGCGCGCGCGGTTCGCCGGCCAGCAGCCGCTCATCGAGATCAACAAGGACGATGAGCCCCGGCTGCATCGAGAGGTGATTCCGGCATCGCCGTCGAGAGTGAAGCTGGATGCCCTGCGTGTGCTCGCGTACGACATGCACGCCAGAAGGCTCGTGAACGTGTCGATTCCCTTCTGGCTGCTGCGCCTCGCGCCCTCGAACCGGTTCTCGTTTCTCAACGACAACGCGATCGACTTCGACTCGGACCGGATCCACGTGACGCTGGAAGACATCGAGCGCCGCGGCCCGGGGCTCATTCTCGATCAGACCGACCGGCGCGGCTCGCTGGTGCTCGTCTGGACGGAGTAGATGACGGCAACCGTGAACGGCGTACGTCTGACGTATTCCGACCTTGGTTGTGGCGTTCCCCTGCTGTGTCTTCACGGCGGCATGGGCGTCGATGCCCGCGCTCTTCATGTTCCAGGCATCCTGGATCTGGCAAGGCTCGGCGTTCGGGTGATCATCCCCGATCAGCGGGGACACGGTCAGTCAGACCGCAGCAATCAGAGCGAATACTCCCATCGTACGTGGGCCACCGACGCGCACGATCTAATCGGATGCCTCGGGCTCTCACGTTTTGCGCTGCTCGGCCACTCGTACGGCGGCTTCATTGCCCTCGAGTACGCTCGGCGCTGGCCTGAGTCGCTGACCCACCTGATTCTCGTTGCGACTTCGGCTGGTCCGGTTTCCGTGCAGGCTGCCAGTGTTTCAACAGATATCGACCTGCGAGCATATTTTCGAAGCGTCTGGCCTCGCTTCTTCGCTGGAGACGATAAGTACTGGCCGTTGTTCGAGACGCTGACATTCGCCGCAGACCCGTACAATGCGGCGTTCACACGCGAGTTGCCCGCCTATGATATGCGGGCTCACGTCCATGGGCTCGATGTGCCGACACTGCTCGTCGTTGGGAGCGTCGATCCGTATCGTGCGCACATGGAGTGGCTCGCAGGGCACATGCCAGATGCCACGCTGTGCGTGGTCGACGGCGTCGGCCACTTTCCGTTCATCGAGGCGGCCGAGCAATTCACGCAGAGAGTCGCAGCTTTTGTCAAAGACTCAGAGACGTCGCGTGCCTCCTGATCACGCGAGCGCGATGCCACCGCTAATCAATACCCCACCTGACCCACCCGACCCACCCCGACTGTGATCGGCCTCCAGCGAGGACGCGCGGATCGCATCCTTACGGTTTTTTGGCGCAAAACGCGTCCCACTGTGTGGCACATGACTTGAACCAACGCCTGGAAACGAATCGAGGGCTCCCATGCTGAGAATAGGCCGATCCCTTCCGGCGCTCATGCTCGCGGCCGGTGTCGCGGCGGCGGCGCCCGCGTGCGCAGCGCAGACTTACGGTTACGGCTATCCACGTAACGGCGGATATTCGCGCGAGCTCGAGCGGCGCGCGTACGACAACGGGCTCCGCGAAGGCGCAGAGGAAGGTCAGAACGACGCGCGGCGCGGCCGCGATTTTTCCTATCAGCGCCACGACGAATACCGCGACGCCGATCAGGGCTACCGTCGCGGCGACGGCGACTTCGACCTGTATCGCCGGTCGTACCGCCAGGGATTCCAGACCGGCTACAACGAAGCGTTCAACCGCTTCACCGCCAGCAACGGCCGCTATCCGCGCGGTACCTACCCGACCTACCCGGCTTATCCGTCCAACCGCGGCTACACTTCCGGATCCCCGGCCGCGCAGAACGGGTATCGCGACGGCGTGGAGGCGGGCCGCGACGACGCGCGCAATCGCGGGCGGTTCGATCCGGTGCGCGCGAGGCGGTACCGCGAAGGTGACCACGACTACAACGGCCGCTACGGCTCGCGCGACGACTACAAGCGAGAATACAGAAGCGCCTTCGAGCAGGGATACCGCGAAGGATACGGACAGGGCAGGTAGGTGCGACAGAGGGAGTGCAGACTGGGCAGGTGGGCCTGGTAGGTCAGGCAGGGCAGGCCCGACCCACCCGACCGACCCGCCCTTCCCGACCTACCATCCCCTTGTCAGAACGCGAGCATGTGCGTGTATTTGACGATGATCCCCCGCCCCGTGTTGACGGGCGTGGGCGGGTCGGTCAGCTGCTGCACGTTGTAGACGACGAACAAATCGCTCAGCGGGCGGTGAATGAGATCGAACCGGACGTTCGCGCTCACCTGCTTCAAGTCCGTGTTGTACTGCAGCAGCGTATCGAGAAACGTCCGCGTGCTGAACGCGTAGCCGATCCGTGACGTGACCAGGTCCGTCGCGAAGTCGTGCAGGGGAAACGGCAGGCTGATGTCGTTGCGCTGAAGTGCCAGATCGAGCGTCAGGTGATACGAGGGCCTGATGATCATGCTGGCCTTCGTCGATTTCTGCGTCCCGGTCCAGAACCCACCCGCCGTGATCAGCGCCGACCACGACACCTTTCGGCTGTGGTTCGTCTCGAGCTCCAGCGCGTACTCGTTCCAGCCGTAGCTCCCCGACGCGAACGACTGATCGGGACGAATCCTGAATGGCGTGACGATCCGCTCGAAGCGGGGGTTCCATTGCAGCTCGAGATAGCCGCCCTTCTCGAAGAACCACGCCATCGCGACGTGGTTGGTGTGCGTGACTTTCGTGTTCGACTGATCGGTGTAGATGTTGTAGCGCGTATGCGGGTGCAGCTCGCGGATCCCGAACCTGTGCCACCATTCGGGCCGGAAGCGGATGCCGAAATCGACGAAATGCTTGCGGACGCCGCGCCGCTTGATGAAGCCGATGTCGTCGCGGAAGTTGTCGCCGACGCTCAGCAGGGAATATTGCGTGTGGAGGAAGTTGTCGTTCCAGACGATCGACCCCTTGCCGGCCATCTCGCCGCCGTCCACCTGCGGCGTGGCCGACTTCGCGAGGAAGCCGTTGATGCTCAGCGCGGTCCTGAACCGGAAGTTGGCGTCCACGCCCACAACTTCATTGCGATCCGTTGACGCGCCGGTCGACTGCCGTGACAGGAAGATCGCCCCCACGTCCGAGTTGCCCAGGATGTCCCGCCGTCCGCGCAGCACCGTGTAGTTGTCGGCGGACGGGTCGCCTTGCGCAGTCCCTGGTTGGGACGCGTCTCCCTGCACATTACGGAGACCCGTCCCCCGTTCGGTCTGGATCGTCATCGCGCCGACGCCGGTGCGGCCGACGCGCCCGGTGAGCCTGCCGCCCGCCACGATCGGAATCTCCTCGCCGGCGTCGGTGAGGCCTATCCGGCGGGAGAAGAACAGCAGCATCTCCTCTTCGGGCGGCGCAAACCGCGCGTTGCCCAGCCGCGACTCGCGCGGGATATCGCCAAAGTAGAACATGCCGGAGTTCTCGAGGAAGAACTCGCGCTTCTCCGGAAAGAAGAGGCTGAACTGCGTCAGGTTCACCTGCTGCTCGTCGGCTTCGGCCTGAGCGAAATCGGGCTTGACCGTGACGTCGAGCGTCAGCGACGGCGTGACGCCGTACTTCGCGTCGAGGCCCACATGGGACCCGGTGTCGAACGCGGCGCCGTTCAGCGGGCGCGTCGAGTTCGCCGCGACCCAGGGCTTCAGGCGCAGGTTGCGTCCCTGGCTCGCATCGGGCAATCCGCTCAGCGTGCCGCCGAGACCCGCGCGATACAGGTTGTACACCCGCGGCACCGGCGACCAGTAGTCGATCTCGTTCTTCCGCCGGATCCGGCGGCTGAAGTTCACGCCCCAGATGCGATCGCTGCCGCGCTGGAAGCGCAGGGTCTTGAACGGAATCCGCAGCTCGGCCGACCAGCCGTCGCCGGTGACGCGCGTGGCGACGGTCCAGACCGCGTCCCAGCTCGTGTTCACGTCGCGGCCCTCGTTGGCGATCTGCGCGTCGGACTTCGCGCCGACCGCGTTGGTGACGAACACGAAGCCGTTGCGCCGATCGGCGAAGGTGTCGAGGATCACCTCGAAGCTGTCCTGATCGCCCGCCACGAAGTCCTTCCGGATGTCGTTGATGATCAGGCCGGACGCCTCCCGGTCGTGGCAGATGACGCCGATGTAGAGAGCGTCGCGGTCGAACGCGAGGCGCACGTCGGTAGGCTCGGTCGCCGGCTGCCCTTCCTGCGGTTCGGCCTGCACGAAGCTGCCGGCCGGCGCCGCGGTGCGCCACACCTCTTCGTCGAGCACGCCGTCGAGCGTGATCGGCGTCAGCGTTTCCACGGCCGAGACCTCGCGGCGGCCATCGGGCGATTGGAATGGAAGGAAGGTGTCGGCGGCGTGAGCGGCGACGGGCGACAGCAGCAACGCCGAAAGAATAAGGGGACGGAGAATCGACACCGATTTTTCGCCGTCCATTGTACGTGCACTTCTCAGAAGCGGATCACCATCTCTGTTCGACGTGTCTCCTGTCGGATAACATGTGTCGGTCTTTCAGGAACTCCACAGCTGCACGACGAATCGGTGCGCCGGGGGGGCCCGAACGCGGGTCGCGCGTCCAACGCCGCGCCGATCGAAGGCGCGGACGCGCGCTCGTACGGCGTCGCCGAACAACATTCTCTCTGAGGAAACTAGTGGTTGTTTTTCGGGACAAGATGACGCGATGGCCGGCTCTGGAGGTGATCAGTGCTCCGCATGGTTCGCGAGCTCTGGCAAGCGTCGGCATGCACGTCGGCTGTCACGCGTTGCGACAGGCCAGCATCATCACCGCGATCAAATTCGGGCAAGAAAGCCGGCCTGCTCTTCGAGGTCACGCCGTCGATGTCGCCCCCAGCCGTTGGGCTGCCGGCCGGGGGGCGCACAGCTCGGGCTGGACGAGATCGAACTGCGGCGCGGCCCTCGGCGCATCAACCAAGCGTGAGGAAGAGCAACAATGACGCGCGGTGATTACCCGCATCGGTGTCAGACCCTACCTGCAACCGAGAGCGGTCCTGGCGTCGTTCGCCAGGCGGATCAGCAGCGTCGCCTCGGCCTGCGTGAGCCTGATTCCAACCTGCGATTGAATGACCGTGATGACCCCCGCCAGCTGACTGCACGCCGCGGCCGTGTTGCCGGACCGGAGGCTGGCTATCAGGGCCTGCAACAACGTGCGGGCCTGCTGGAACGTGAACGTCACCGTCACCGTGAACGTCCGGGTGCTGGAGTTTCCGCGCGCGTCGACGGACGTGCAGCTCACCGTCGTCGTGCCGATCGAGAAGATCGATCCGGACGTCTTCGAGCAGGCGACCGACGTGCTGCCGTCCACCAGATCGATCGCAGACACCGCGAAGCTCACCGGCGCGCCGGCAAATGTCGTGGCGGGCGTCGTGATGTTCGCCGGAACTGTCAGCGCGGGCGGCGTCGTGTCGCCGACAGTGACCGTGAACGAGCCGGACGCCGGATTGCCGTGGCGGTCCATCGCCGTGCAGGTCACCGTCGTCGCGCCAATCGGGAACGTCGATCCCGACGCCGGCGCGCACGTGACGGGAAGCGCGCCGTCGACATTGTCGGTCGCCGTCCCGCTGAAGGTGACGACCGCGCCGTTCGCCGACGTCGCCGCCCCCGTGATGTTGCCCGGCACGTTAATCGTCGGCGGTGTGTTGTCCAACGGCACCACGCCGTGCTGCCCGGCGCCGATCGTCTGCGTCAAGCCGCCGATCGACACCGTGACGGTTCCCGCGAGCACCGAGAAGTCCAGGTCGTCTTGCCGCTTGTCGCGAGGCGTGACGCTCACGTCAACCGATGCGCCCGGACCGACGTCGAACGTCGCCACAGGGATCTGCGATCCGTCGTCCCCGACCTGCATCAGCGTGACGGGGATCGGCAAGGTGTTCTCAGGATCCGCTGTGATGGGACTTCCTGTCGACACTGTCTGACCGTTCCAAATCACGATCTCGTAATAGTAGGTATAGGTCACCGGAGTCAGGACCGGATTGCACACCGAGTAGCCGCGCGAGAACCACCCGCCCGACACCCAGTGGCAGGACCACCCGCTGACGAAGTACGTCGTGCCGATCGCCTGCTTCCATAGATCGATGGAACCGCCGATTCCCGCGTACGCTCTCACCGTGACCGTGCCCGTCGGCGCACATGTGATGTCCGCACTCTGTCCTGCCTGGAACAGCTGGATGAATTTATCCGATCCACCACACACGGAAACGCGCGTGAAGCCGCCGTTCACCATCCCGACGTTGACCGTGTTCGCCGTGCGCCTCACAGCCGTCACGCGCGCACCGCTGAATCGCGAGATGGTGCCCGCTGTGCCTCCCCAGTTGAAGTCGGACGAATACGAGCCGCTCTCATCAGCCGCGGTCGTGCGGTTGCGGTCAATCGCCGCCTCGATGCCGTCGTTGTCAACCACGAGCGACGCGCTGCTGTGATTGCCGAAGACGTCGAACGCGGACGCATTCAGCGTGAGCGCCGCGCCGTCAGCCGGCCCGGCGACGAAGGCGACCCAGCGCTGGGTGCTCCCCGTGACGGGTCCGTTGGGGAAGGCTGCATAGCCATTCACCGTCAGCTGCCCGACGCGCCCGGCCTCCGTCACGTCGAGCTGCACGGTTACGGAGCCTCCCGGCGGCAGGATATCGTCCCGACGGGGGCTCATGAACTGGACGATCGGAGCGACGGTATCGCGCACCGAAATCGTGAACGATCTCGATCCCGGGTTGCCGTGCGTGTCGGTCGCAGAACAGGTCACCACGACCGTTCCTACCGGGAATGTGGACCCTGACAGTGGCGAACACGTCGCCGGCCTCGGACCATCGACCGAGTCGACCGCCGACGCCGTGAAGGTCACCAGAGCGCCAGAGAGGGACGTCGCCTCGGCGGTGATGTTGGACGGCACCGCGACGATCGGCCCGGTCGTGTCGCGCACCGTGACGGTGAACGATCCCGATCCGGTGTTGCCATGCGCATCTGTCGACGTGCAATTCACCGTCGTCGTGGCCACCGGAAATGTCGATCCGGACACCGGCTCGCAGCTGACAGGCGTGGCGCCATCCATTGCATCGGCACCCGTTACGGCAAACCCGACGACCGCGCCGTTCGGGCCCGTGGCTTCCGTCGCGATGTTCGCCGGCACCGTCACCGACGGTCCCGTCGTATCGCGCACGGTCACGGTGAACGATCCAGACCCCGTGTTGCCGTGCGCGTCCGTTGACGTGCAGGCGACCGGCGTCGTGCCGAGCGTGAACGTCGATCCGGACGCCGGTGTGCAGCTCACCACTGGCGCGCTGTCGACGAGATCGCTCGCCGACGCGCTGAAGGTGACCACCTCGCCGCTTGCGCCGGTGGCTTCCGCAGTGATGTTCGCCGGCACGGCCACCGCCGGCGGAGTCGTGTCGACCACTGTGACGTGGAAGCTCGCGCTCGCATTGTTGCCGGCATGATCGGTCGCCGAGCAGTGCACCGTTGTGCTCCCCAGCGGGAACGGCTCACCCGGCGCGCGATCGCAGGACACCGACTCCACGCCCGAGCCGGAATCGGTCGCCGTCGCCGCTGCAAACGCCACGGCCGCCCCGGCCGAACTGGTCGCCTCCGCCGTCAGATCGCCGGGCACCGTCAGGACCGGCGCTGTCGTGTCGATCGGATCAAAGTGCAGCGGAACCGTGAGGTCATCACCGACGTGGACATCAAGATCGACTTGCGTCGGCGTTACCGTGTACCCGGCCGGCGGCGTAAACACGAGCCGATAAGGGCCGGGGCCTACCGTCTGGGGTGCGTCGATCGGGACCTCGAACGTGCCCTCCGTTTGCCCGGTCGACGGGTCAATCGCCGTGACGGTTACGGACGCGAACACCGCGCTGCCAGATGCGAGCGTCAGCGTGATGTGCGACGGAGGATTGACCGTCAGGCTCGCGCACGTGCTCGTCGTCGTGCAGGAAATGCCGTTCGCCGTCGCGACGATCGTTGTCTGGCCAGGAGCGTTGCCGGTGGCGAACCCGGACGAGCTGATACCTGCGATCGATGGGTTCGTGCTTTGCCATTGGACAGTCGGCAACGAGCTCGAGCCGCCGCCTCCGGAGCCTCCGCCGCTCGAGCCACCGCTGCCGGAGGTCACCGAGAGATCGCCGGGGGGAGGCGTGTGGAACGCCTCGACGGTCGCGAAGGCCAGACTGTTCACCTGTCCGCCGATGATGTAGACGACGTCGCCCACTGCCGCCGCGCCGGGTAGAGCGCGCGCCGTTGGCATCGAGGCCAGCGCCCCCCAGCCTGCCGGCTGCGAGCCGGCAGCGGGCCGGAACATGTGCGCGAGCGTGAGTGCGCCGCTGCCGCCGAAGCCGCCGAACACGAAGAGCGCGTTGTTGACGACTGCCGCGGCCATGCCACCGGTGGGCGTGAGCATCGCAGGACCCGTGGTCCAGGTATTTGTGGCGACGTCGTACAGCTCGGTCGACGGACCGCCGTTCGAACTGCCGGCGACCACAATCATCGTCTCGCTGTTCAACGCGCCGCCGACGATGTAGTTGCGCGGCGCGGATATCGGCGCCCGCGCGGTCCACTGGCTGGTCGCCGGGTCGAAGCTCTCGACAGCGGCGGTCGAGTTGCCGTTGTTGGACCCCGTGTCTCCGCCGATCGCGTAGAGCTTGCCGCCGGCGGCCACTAGCGCGAAATGCGCGCGCGCGGTCAGCATGGGCGGAAGCGGCACGGCGTTCCACGAATTGGTCGCCGGATCGTATGCTTCGAACACGCCCGATGCTGCGCCGCCGGCGACGTGTCCGCCGGCCACGTAGATCTTGCCGTTCAGCGCCACCACGCCTGCGCCCTCGCGAGGCGTCTGCATCTGCGCAACGGTCGACCACGAGCCGGTCGCCGGGTTGTAGGCGTCCACCGGCTGGGCCACGCCCGGGTTGCCGCCGCCCATCGCGTAGACGATCCCGTTGACCGCTGCCGCACCGAGCGGGCGCGCTGTCGGAATCGGCGTCTTCGTCGACCAGCCGACGATGCTCACGAGGGTTGTCGATCCGCTGAGGGTGGCCGTGCCTTCGTACCGCGTGCCGGTCCACGTCGCACTGATCGAGCCGACCGCGCCGTTGGCCGGGATGCACCCGAGTGCGAGGTTCACCTGCTGCGGCGTGACCGTCCCGCTCACCTGCACGAGCGCCGGGTTGCCCCAGCTCGCGCTCACGGCGCCTGCCGCATCCGGCGCCATCGACCAACTGGAGAGGCCGCCCGGGACATTCCCGCAGGCACTCACGTTGAGAAACGACGCGAAGTGCAGCTGCCATGTTTGTCCGGCAGGCACGGAGCTCCCGCCGCCGCTGGCATGGGCGGAAATCGTCACCGCCGAGGTGTGACCCCCGGAGTCCGTGTAGGTACCGGCGTAACCACTTCCATTCCACGCCGCCGAGAACGCGCCCGTCGCCGACGACGTCGTGCACGTCACCGTGAAGCTGATCTGGCTGGACGTGATGTGACCGCCGACGACCTGGACGAGCGGATTCCCCGGCTCCCAGACAGTGGGGGTGATCGTTCCTGTCAAGGGATCCGCGGCGATCACTTCACTGTTGAAGAAATTTCCCTGGCTGCTCGTGGCGCACGTGGCCGGGTCGAGTCCGATTCCCGACGCGAAGGTGACGTTCCACAGTGATCCTCCACCCTGTCCACCGCTGCCATTGCCCGACGGCAACATCTGCGTGGATCCGTCGCTGAAGTGGCCAATGGCCTGCAACCCCTGGCTGTGGCCGACGTCGATCGTGGCGGTCGACGGCGAGACCGAGATCGACACCAGCGCGGGCGTGACCGTGACGGTGAAGCTCCTTGTCGCGCGGTTTCCGGCGAGATCGACGGCGGTGACTTGAACATTGGTCGTGCCGATCGCGAAGGTCGATCCGCTCGCCGGCACACTCATGACCGCGTCGACGCCGCTGCCTGAATCAGATGCGGAAATGTTGAACGTGACCACGGCGCCCGAACTCGATGTCGCCGTGGCAGACACGCTGTTGGGAACCGAAAGCAACGGCTGCGTCCTGTCGATCTTGATGGTGACAGACTTGTCGGCCTCGACGTTTCCGGCGTTGTCGGTCGCGTGATACGTGAACGTCGAGATGCCATCGGGCGAGATCGTGACGTTCTTGGAACTGCCGAAGGTCGTGCCGCCGCTGTTTTGGGCGCCGGTGGTTACGGACGTGATCGTCCGCACGCCGCTGCCGCCCACGTTGTCCGTCGCGTTCACTGTCACCGTCACGCTGGTGTTGTTCCAGCCGCTCCCGTTCGGCGCGGGCGAGGACGTCGCCGTAGTTGTCGGCGCCGTCGTGTCGTTCAATACAACGGTCAGCGTGGTATTGCCGCTGATGCCGTCGAGCGTGGTTGCCGTGATGACGCTCGAGCCCCCGGCGCCACCGGTGGCGACGCCAGCGGCAGTAATGCTGGCCACGCCCGGCGTGCCGGTACTCCACGTCGCCTGGAAGGGCTGGAGCATTTCAAGCGCGCTCTGGAAACCCCCGTTGTAACCGCCGACGGCAAAGATGTTGCCCGACACCTCGTCCGCGGCGACGCCCAGTGCGTGACGGCCGGTCGGAAGATTCGCGTGCTGCGTCCACGTGTCCGTCTGGGGGCTGTACGAATGAACCAGGTTTTCCGGACTCGCGCCGCCGCCGACCACCCAGAGTTGGCCATCGGCCACGGCGCCCGGGTTGTCGCGAGGATTGGGCATCGAGGCACCGGTCGTCCACGTACTTGTGCTCGGATTGTAGATGTCGAGCGTTCCGACGGCGCCGGCGGGCGTGTTGCCGCCCGCCACGTACAACCGTCCACCGATGGCGCCGACGGCCGGTGCCACTCGCGCCGAAGACAATCCCGTCGCCAATGTGGACCAGTTGTTCGTTCCCGGGTCGAAGACTTCAACGCGGGCGGTGTACTGCCCAGAGGAGTCGACGCCGCCGACTGCGTACAGTTTTCCGTTCAGTGCCGCAGCCGACAGGGCATAGCGGACGCCTCCCGGCATCGACGGCAGGTTCGTGATCCAGCTGTTCGTGGTGGTCTCGTAAGCGAGGAGCGTCGCGACCTGTCCGCTCCCGCCCTTGTCGCCACCGATTACGTAGATCTTCGTGCCGATGACGGCCGTCCCGAAGTACTGGAGAGGCGCGACCGGCAGATTTGCCAGGTTCGTCCAGCTGTTGGCCGCCGGGTCGTATCTCGCGACGCGTTGCGTGTAATAGCCAGAAATGACGTGGAGCTGTCCGTTGACGATCGCGGCACCCAAACCATAGCTCGCCTGCGCGAGGGCGGCGCGCGATGCCCACGAGTCAACGGTTCTCAGCGCGCTGGTCGCACCGGATACACGTGTCCCCGTGGCAGTGAAGGCCTGCGTGGCTCCGACGTTGATGCTGGGCGTCGAGGGCGTCACCACGACCGACCACACCTGATCGGTCTGATTGACGGTGACGTCGAAGCCGCCGGCCGCGCTGTTGCCGGCGACGTCGAAGATCGTCACGCTCTCGTGCGTCGTGCCGATTGGGAAGGTCGTCCCGCTCAGGAGCGGCGACACGCTCGTCGACGCCACGCCGCTCAACGCATCGGACGAGGGGACGGTGAACGTCACGGTGGCGCCGGCATTCGACGTCGCCGTCGCGGTCACATTGGGCAGAGCACCGAGGACGGGCGCCGTCCTGTCGATGTGCAGGGACAGCGCGCGGTCCGGCTCGACGTTGCCGTTGTTGTCGACCGCGTGATAGTTGATGGTGGTCGTTCCCTCGGCGACGATCGACACCGAAGCGGAATCGCCGGTGACGGTGAAGGGACCACCGTTCTGGCTGCCGTTGAGTGAGTACACGATCGACCGCACGCCGCTGCCGCCGGCGTTGTCTGCCGCGTTCAGCGTGACCGTGACATCGCTGTTGTTCCATCCGGCCGCGTTGGCGGCGGGCGATGGCGTGGCGACGGTTGCCGGCGGCGTCGTCTCGGGGGTGATCCTGATGACCGCGGTCAGCGACGGGTCGAAGGCCTCGTTCGTGCTGAGTTGGGTCCCGCCGTAACCGTCAATCATGTACAGCTTCGCGTTGACGACCCCCCCAGCGATGTACGTCCGCGCAGTCGGCATCGGCACCTGCTCAGTCCAGGTGTCGCCGGCCGGATCGTAGCTTTGGTTGGCGGCCAGAAGAGTGCCTGGGCCCCCCCATCCACCGACAACGTGGATCTGGCCGTCGATCACGCCAGCGGCCCCTCCATACCGAGCTGTCGGCATCGCCGATCGGGTCGACCAGCCGGTCGAGGGGTTGTACACGTCTACCCGATTGACGGGGCCGTTCACGGGGTTGCGTTGGTAGCCGCCCATGACGTACAGCTCGGCGTTGACGACGGCACTCATCGGGAGTTCACGCGAGGTGGGGATGGCCGTCCCCGTCGTCCATGTATTCGACACGGGATCGTAGATCTCGGTCGCGTTCGTCGGGGTGTACCACGGGAAGCTTCCCCCGGTCATGTACAACCTGCCGCCGATGACACCCGCGGCCGCGCCGAATCGCGCCGTCGGCATGGCCGCGCCATTGGTCCAGGTGTC
>Ga0137394_10000980_pt1 | contig 20313 bp, 17 predicted proteins | sample czobulk116metaG_FD_108278 | JGI IMG/M metagenome (GOLD analysis project Ga0137394, IMG submission 108278) | Vadose zone soil microbial communities from Angelo Coast Range Reserve, California, USA - czobulk1.16 metaG | ecosystem: Environmental > Terrestrial > Soil > Vadose zone | place: USA...
AGGCTGAATGTCGTGTCGAACTGCGCGGGCGAGACATACTGCGTAAGAACGACCCAGCAGCATCCAGCAACCGCGGCAATGAAACCCGCGATCGTGTACACCGTCGTCTCATAGCCGGCGACGTTATAACCAAGAAAGCGCACCCGCTCCGCATCGCCGCGCACCGCCTGCACGACGAGCCCGAACCGACTCAACGTCATCAGCTTGGCACCGACGGTCGCCACCAGCAGCAACGCCAGCACCGACCAATAGGCCACCGGGCTGTACGGATCGACGGCATAGTCCCCGAGTTTAAGGGGAGCCGGAGGCGTAATGCCGTTGGCGCCGTTGGTGTAAGGCTGGATATCAAGGATCAACGTGTACCAGGCGCTCAGCATCGCGAGCGTCATGATCGCGAAGAATGGTCCGGAGACCCGCGCCCGAAACATCAATCCACCGAAGATCGCACAGAACAACGTCGGGACCAAAAGCGACAGAACGATACCCAGTGCCGTATTGCGGAATGGCTCCCAAAAAAACGGGAGATGGTCGAGGCTGTTGTTCAGCATGAATGGCGGGATCGGATTGGACGCATCCTGCGTCTGCATCTGCATCGTCATCGCCATGCCGTAGGCGCCAAGGCCAAACGGAATGCCCTGCCCCAGATTGAGAATACCGCCAAAGCCCCAGCACAGGCTGATCGACAGCGCGAGCATGCCGAACACGCCGTAGGTCGCGAACTGATTGAGAAGGAACGAGTCGCTGACAAACGTCGGCAGCAACGCGAGCAGCGCAAAGAACGCTCCGTAAGCCAGCCACTGCGCCTTGACATTATGGTAGGGGTTCATCTGCAGATTGTTCCTCAGTCCCGTGATCCCAACGGCGCTAACGTCGTGTGGCAGATGGCGCGAACAATCCTTGTGGACGGATGCGCAGAAACACCACGATCAGGACATAAAGAACGAAGCGGGCGAACGTATCGTTGGTGAAATAGGCGAAGACCGATTGCAGTTCGCCCGTCGCACCTCCGGCTACGACGCTCCCGGCGAGAGTGCCGCCGCCAACCACGACGACCAGAAATGCCTGGACCACATAGCCCGCTCCCATGGTTGGAAGCACGATGTTGAGGACGCCAAACAGCGACCCCGCGAGACCGGCAAGGCCGGCTCCGATCGCAAACGTCAGCATGTAAATCCGGTCGGAATTGATGCCGAAGGACGCAGCCATCTCCTTGTCTTGCATGACTGCGCGGACCTGCACGCCGAAACGGGTGCGATAGAACAGCGCCCATAGCGCCACGACCAGCGCGATGGTGATGGCAAGCACGATCACTCTGAACGCGGAGATATTGACGAAGCCAAGCTGAAAATTGCTGGTGAAGATCGATGGCACCGCCAGATACTTCGGATCGCTTCCAAAGATCAGACGGACGCCTTGCATGAGCACCAGCGACACACCGAAAGTCGCCAGAAGCGTATCCAGCGGCCGCTTGTAGAGATAGCGAATGAGGCCGCGCTCCAGCACGAGACCCACCACCGCGACGATCACGAACGCCGCCGGTACACAAAGCAGGAACGGCAGGCCGAAATAGTTCTGCAACATGTAGGAACTGTAGGCGCCGAGCATAATGAATTCACCATGGGCCATGTTGATGACCCCGGCCGTTCCGTAGATGATGGTGAGACCCAGTGCTGCGATCAGCCAGATGCTGGCGATACTGATGCCAAGGATCAGCGCGTTGAAAAATGCGCTCAAATCAAATGAACCGAAAAACGATCCCAAAGCCATCTTTGCACCACCACAACAGCATCGCCGACCGTCGGGATCCCGCCCTCCAGGTTTTCGTTCTGCCAGGCACCCGGCGATGCCAGCTCCTCGCACGGAGCAGGGAGCCATGATCGCGGACCTGGACTTTCAACCGAGGCGCCCTGATCGCCTCAGATGACGCTCTTGCGCATCTTGCCGTCCGGCGCCTCGAGACCCTTGGCTGTGCACTTTCCGATGTCGGGATAGATCGAATAGGGATCGGGCGCGACGTGCTGTTCTGACGCCTTGACGATCTTGAAGCTGCCGTCAGCCTGACACTGCCCGATCTTCGGCTTGAGCCAGGTGTTGAAATTCTGCTCGTCGATCCAGATCAAGCCTTCGGGAGAGACATTGTCCTCGACCTTCACGCCACCGGAGTGATCGCGGATCGCGCGGGGAGTCACGCCCTCGATGCCGACGGCGGCGATCGCCTTCTCAAGGCCGTATTTGAACACATAGGCGGAGAGATATGTCTCCTCCATGTTGTAATGCGTCGTTCCGTTTTTACCGTATTTGCTCTTGAGGAATCCCTCCACGAACTTGTGGTTGGTGGGATTGTCCAACCCCTGAAAGTAGGGCGCCGAAAGGAAGTGACCGGCACCAAATTCGTTGCCCATGGCGCGGGTTTCGATCTCACCTGTCGTCAACGACGCGATAGGCATCGTGTCGGCCTTGAAACCTTCCTGCTTGAATTGCTTGTGGAACGCGATGTCGGAGGCCCCGACGACCGTTGAAAAGATAAAGCTCGGCTTCGCATCGCGAATTTTGTTCAACACCGGGCCGAATTCGGAGCCGCCGAGCGGGATGTACTCTTCGCCGAGCAACTCGCCGCCGGCCTTCTGAAGCCAGATCTTCGCGTTCTTGTTCGATTCTTTCGGCCACACATAGTTGGAGCCGACGAAAAAGACCTTCTTGCCAAACTGCTCGACCATATACGGAATGAGGTCCTTGGAATGCTGATTAGCCAAGGGTCCAGTGCAGATCGTATTCTGCGTGCACTCCGCGCCTTCGTAGCAGGTCGGATAGTAAAGCAAATGATCCTGGGCCATCACGGTAGGCAGGATCGCCTTGCGGCTCGCCGACGTGTAGCAGCCGAAGATAGAGACGACCTTGTTGCGGAGGATCAGCTCTTTGGTCTTCTCTGAATAGACGTTGAAGTCGGATTTGGCATCGACGATCACCGGCTCGATCGGCATCCCGGCGACACCGCCGGCCTTGTTGATTTCGTCAATCGCATACTGCATCACGAGCGTGGAATCTTCTTCCGGAACGGCCAATCCTCCGGACAGCGAGAAGAGCAAGCCGATCTTGATGGGCTCTCCCTTTTTGATCCACGACTGAGCGCCCCACGCCTGGTCGATGTTGCGCACAAATATGTACGGCGCGGCTGTTACCGCGCCGGCGCCCAGCGCTGCAGTCTTGAGGAATGACCGACGACTCGCCCGCATATTCGTCTCCTGTGATGGCTTTCCTACTACGAAATCTTATTTCCAGACGATACGAGGAACCGTTAGTTTCTCAAGAGTAAACTTTGTGCACTCTGGGTCAATGTAATCGGCAATCATCGCGGTTTGGCTTTTGAAAGTGGCGCAGGACAGTTCATCTCGCCTGCTTGATGAGCAAAACGCTCCCGGCGAAGCGTTCCAATAACGCCGCGCGCTCCAAGCTCTCGCAACGGCAAAGCGTGCAAAGTTTTCGAACGACGTTGAGGAAAATCAAGATGAGGTAGTGCACGCTGATGGCGACGACTGTGAGCGGTGCGACTCCGCCGCCACCAGCAAACGCTCGCCTCTTCGCGCCGGCTTAGAGCGCGCTTAAAAAGTTATCGTCAACAACGATACAGACTGTGTTAGGGAGAATTGTGTTAGGGAGACAGGTGCTTCACGGGAGATATTCGATGAAAAGAAACTCCAAATTGCCGCTCACGGAAGCTGGCCGCGACCAAACTGATTTTCGAACCGGATCAAACGCGCCGCACGAAGGTACGCGAAGTCTGGAGCGCGCCCTGGGCGCAAAGATCAGGGCTATCAGGCGAGAAAGGGATCTTTCGGTGCTCGATCTTTCCACTGCATCGAACATATCCGCAGGAATGCTTTCAAAGATCGAGAATGGCCAGATATCGCCGTCGCTTTCCACGCTGCAATCCATCGCAAGCGCGCTGAACGTGCCGCTCAGCCTGCTGTTCGCGGCGTCCGAAGAGCGGCGGGACTGTTCCTATGTACGCGCCAGGCAAGGCGTCGTCATCGAACGCCGCGGCACCAAAGCCGGACACGTTTACCAGTTGCTCGGACATGTGATCGGCGGCGATGTGGTGGTCGAGCCCTATATGATTACGCTCAAGGAGGATGCCGAGGCCTTTACCGCGTTTCAGCATGCGGGCTTGGAATTCATCTACATGCTAACGGGCGAAGTGATCTATCGCCACGGCGACAACACCTATCGGCTACGTCCAGGCGATTCGATACTGTTTGACTCAGGTGCGCTTCACGGTCCCGAGACGCTGGTGAAGCGGCCGATGACCTATCTGTCGATCATCGTCTACCCGAGAACCTGAGGTCCGGCAGTTTTTCGGGCAAAAAACCCGTTGTGCTCATTTTCTTATCAGGAAAATAACATTCCTCTCGGTTGACGAAGTCCATTTTGCCCGTTTAGAGTTGGTCCTACGAAAGGATCCAAACGATGTGCGGCATTGTCGGACTGTTCCTTAAAAACAAAGATCGTCAACCTGAGCTCGGCCAGATGTTGTCGCGCATGTTGGTAACGATGTCCGCGCGTGGTCCGGACAGCGCCGGCATCGCTGTCTATGGTGCGGGCGATGACGACAAGGTCAAGCTGACGTTGCGCGTCGCCGATGGCATCGATCCCGAGAGTCTGAAAAGCGAAATCGCAACCGCGCTGGGTGCTCCTATCGCCGTCCGCGTTCGCTCCAGCCATATCGTACTGACCGTGACCCGGTTGCAGGAAGCATCGGCGCTCGACTGGTTGAGGCGCCGCAAGGCCGATGTTCAATTTGTGAGCGCCGGCGCCAACATGGAGATCTACAAGGAAGTCGGCCTGCCCGAACACGTGGCGCGCGAATTCGGCGTTGCCGACATGCACGGCACCCACGGCATCGGTCACACCCGCATGGCGACGGAATCGGCGGTCACCACCGAAGGCGCCCATCCTTTTTCAACAGGAAAGGATCAGTGCCTCGTCCACAACGGCTCGTTGTCAAATCACAACGCCGTCCGGCGCACTCTACAACGCGAGGGCCTCGCCTTCTCCACCCAAAACGATTCCGAGGTTGCCGCTGGCTATCTGACATGGCGAATGAGCCAAGGCGCAAGCCTGCGCGATTCCTTATCGTCGAGCCTCAACGACCTCGACGGCTTTTTTACCTTCGTGGTCGGCACGCGAAATGGATTTGCCGTGCTCAGAGATCCGATCGCGTGCAAGCCTGCGATTATGGCCGAGTCGGATGACTACGTCGCATTCGGGTCCGAATATCGCGCGCTCTCGGTGCTCCCAAATATCGAAAGGGCCCGCGTTTTTGAACCGGAGCCCGCAACGGTTTACGCCTGGGAACATAGCTGATGCCGACACACGACCTGAACGTCACCCCAGTGCGCGCAGTCAACGAGGCACTGCACGGGCTCCCACCGGACACCAACGAGACGTTCTGGCAAATCGACAATCCGCAGGGCAAGCATGCTATCGGTGTCGGCATCGACGCGCCGGTGGATGTCGAGATCAACGGCCATGTCGGCTATTACTGCGGCGGCATGAACAAGCTCGCCTCAATCCGGATCCATGGCAACGCGGGTACGGGTGTCGCCGAAAACATGATGTCCGGCACGGTCCATGTCATGGGCGACGCAAGCCAATCGGCAGGCGCCACCGGCTGCGGCGGGCTTCTGATCATCGACGGTGATGCGGCTGCGCGTTGCGGCATTTCGATGAAGGGCATCGATATCCTGGTGAAGGGGTCGATCGGCGCCATGAGCGCCTTCATGGCGCAGGCCGGCAGCCTGGTCGTGCTCGGCGATGCCGGCGCCGCGCTCGGCGATTCCATCTATGAAGCAACGATCTTTGTCAGGGGCAATGTTCAAAGCCTTGGCACCGACTGCATCGAGAAGCCGATGACGCCGGTCGATCGCGAACGGTTGGCCGGAGTTTTGCATCGTGCCGGCCTCAACGGCGAAGCCAAAGTCGACGACTTCCGGATGTATGGATCTGCGCGCCAGCTCTATCACTTCCATGTCGACAATATCGCGTCCTATTGACGGGAGAATCCATGAGTGTGCCTCCCATCAGAACCGAACCACGCGTCTCGGCGACATTCGATCGCTATACGATTTCAGAAATCCAGCGCGCCGCAGCCACCGGCATCTACGATATCCGCGGCGGAGGCGCCAAGCGCAAGCTGCCCAATTTCGATGACCTGCTGTTTCTTGGCGCCTCGATCTCGCGTTATCCGCTCGAGGGTTACCGGGAAAAATGCAGTACCGACCTGGTGCTCGGATCTCGTTTCGCCAAGAAGCCTATCCACCTGAAGACGCCGATCACGATTGCCGGCATGAGCTTCGGCGCGCTTTCCGCCCAAGCCAAGGAAGCGCTTGGACGCGGCGCCTCAGCTGTCGGGACCAGCACCACCACCGGCGATGGCGGCATGACGGCGGAAGAGCGCGTCCACTCATCGCTCCTAGTCTACCAATATCTGCCATCACGCTACGGCATGAATCCCGACGACCTTCGAAGGGCCGACGCGATCGAAATCGTCATCGGGCAAGGCGCCAAGCCCGGCGGCGGTGGCATGTTACTCGGGCAGAAAATCTCCGAACGCGTGGCGAAGATGCGAACCTTGCCGGCAGGGATCGACCAGCGCTCCGCGTCCCGGCATCCTGACTGGACTGGCCCGGACGATCTCGAAATCAAAATCGAGGAACTCAGGGAAATTACCGACTGGGAAAAGCCGATCTACGTGAAAGTCGGTGCCAGCCGCCCCTATTACGACACGGCCCTTGCGGTGAAGTCCGGCGCCGACGTGGTTGTGATCGACGGGATGCAGGGTGGCACGGCCGCGACGCAAGAAGTCTTCATCGAGAACGTCGGCATCCCGACGCTCGCTGCGATCCGGCCCGCGGTACAAGCGCTGCAGGAACTGGGCATGCACCGCAAGGTGCAGTTGATCGTCTCCGGAGGCATCCGCAATGGTGCCGACGTGGCCAAGGCGCTTGCACTCGGCGCCGACGCCGTCGCGATCGGCACTGCAGCGTTGATCGCGCTTGGCGACAACAATCCGCATTTGGAGACCGAATACCAGGCGCTTGGTACCACCGCCGGCGCCTATGACGACTGGCACGAAGGTCGCGATCCCGCGGGGATCACCACGCAGGATCCCAACCTTGCAAAGCGGCTTGACCCGGTTCTCGGCGGCCGGCGATTGGCCAATTTCCTCTCCGTGCTGACGCTAGAGACCCAAACCATCGCACGAGCCTGCGGCAAGAGTCACATCCACAACCTCGAACCGGAAGACCTCGTCGCGCTCACGGTGGAAGCCGCGGCGATCGCTCGCGTTCCACTGGTCGGTACCGACTGGATCCCCGGTCAGGGCAGATACTGATGTTTCTTCGTATGGTCACCAAGAGGACTCCATGACGATCGATCTCGTGCAAGCGGCCAAAGAAAAGAACATCAGATACTTTCTGATCTCCTACACCGACCTGATCGGGACCCAGCGCGCCAAGCTGGTGCCGGCCGAGGCGATCGGCGCGATGGCAAAGAACGGCGCCGGATTCGCCGGATTCGCGACCTGGCTCGACATGACCCCCGCGGATCCCGATGTGTTCGCCATTCCGGATCCGGACAGCCTGATCCAGCTCCCGTGGAAGCCCGAAGTGGGCTGGCTCGCCGCCGATCCCTGGATGAATGGTCAGCCTGTCGAACAGGCGCCGCGGAATCTTCTCAAGAGGATGAAAGCCAAGGCCGCCGAGAGCGGGCTAAAACTCAAGAGCGGAGTGGAATGCGAATTTTTTCTGATCTCGCCAGATGGCGCGAGCGTCAAGGATTCCGCGGACCGGCAGGCCAAGCCCTGCTACGACCAGTCCGCGCTGATGCGGCGCTACGACGTCATCAGCGAAATCTGTGACGGCATGCTCAAGCTCGGCTGGAAACCGTACCAAAACGACCATGAGGATGCGAACGGCCAATTCGAGATGAACTGGGATTATGACGATGCCTTGGTCACCGCGGACCGTCACGCCTTCTTTAAATACATGGTGAAGTCGATCGCGGAAAAGCACGAGATGCGCGCGACCTTCATGCCGAAGCCGTTCCCTCACCTCACCGGCAACGGTTGTCACATCCACGTGTCGCTCTGGAAGGGCGACCAGAACGTCTTCGAAGACGAGCATGGCGAACTCGGTGTCTCCGCGCTTGGCTATAACTTTATCGGAGGCATCATTCATTCTGCCGACGCCTTGGCCGCGGTCCTCAATCCGACCGTTAATTCCTACAAGCGGATCAATGCCCCGCGCACGCTGTCGGGCGCCACATGGTCTCCGAGTTCAGTGACTTACTCCGGCAACAACCGGACCCACATGATCCGTATTCCGGAAGCCGGGCGTTTCGAACTTCGCCTCGCAGACGGCGCCGTCAATCCCTATGCCATGCAGGCAATCATTCTGGCCGCTGGCCTTGACGGCATTCACGGCAGGCGCGATCCGGGCAAACGGCTGGATATCAACATGTACACCGAGGGGCATCTGGCCGGCGAAGTCAAGCGCCTGCCGCTCAACCTGCTGGACGCGCTCCGGGCCTTGAAATCCTCAAAACTTCTCAATGACACCCTCGGCGAGTATGTGCCGGCCTATCTGAAGCTGAAGCATCAGGAGTGGAATGACTATTCCCGGCATTTGACAGATTGGGAGCGGGACACGACGCTCGATTGCTAGTGCGGTTCCGGTTTAAGGATTTCGTGTCCCCAATTGTGCCAAAGCTCCTGCGGGCTCTGCCTACGCGAGCTGCGCTCGATATCGATCGTTTCATCGGGACGGCGGATTTTATTTCCTCTCGCATGGCGTTTAATCTATTTGCGGCGGCGCGCGAGGTCGATGCCGAGCGCTGCTCGCCCAGCGACATGAAACGCAGCCTCGATGCCGCGTGCGAGCGCGCCGCCATCCGGCGCCAGCAACCTCATCGCGAGTCCCGCCCCATTTGGCGCGGCGCTGGCGCCGGCAAGACATCCGCAGCCATCAGCCGCGGCTTCGATCTCCGCGACCTCCGCAAGGCGATCCGGTGGCGCGATCACGAGCACCGTCGCAGCCGCAGCCATTCCGCCGAGTGCGCCATATCGCGCGGACAGTTCGTCGCCGCGAATGCTGCCCCGATCTGAGACCACCAGCGCCCCGTCCGGCCGCACGATGCGCGTGGCCATGGAAAATTGCGCAAAAATCCGGCCTCGGTCTTGTGGATCGTGAACGGCGAAGCCGTCTATCAGAATAAGAACTCCGCTGGCAGCAACTTCTGCGGTGGTCCTGACCAGCATATCGGCTTGGGGAAAAAGCACATAAGGATCAGACACCACGGCACAGAACGCGCCGTCCTTTACCGCTATAGACTGATGCTGAACCGAGCCGATCCCGCGTCCATCATGCACCACCGTCGATGCCTGTGTGGTCAAATTGAGCGCCGCATCCGCACCGACATCGAGGCTGAGCTTCAGCCGGTCCCCTGCGTAGAGCCCGCCCGAGGCCGATTGCAGATAAAGCGTGGCCAGATCGCCCCTGATCCGATCGAGATAGAACGCACGCGTTACATGTTGCGGATAGCCGACATGCTGGCGACGCAGGATGGTTCTGCCGCCGGCGAATTCGGCGGTCAGCGAGGCTTCTGCCTCGCGCCCAGGCTCAAACCCTGAAAAGGACAGCGGCAAGGATTGCATCGGCAACCGCTCGAATTCCGGCGCCGGAACGCGCATTGGTAGAAATCACCGCCCGTCCCTCGCGAACCCGAACGGCGTCGGCATGCATCTGCTCAAGATTGACGCCAACATAGGGAGCGAGATCGACCTTATTGACGACGAGCAGGTCGCATCGCAGAAGGCCTGGACCTCTCTTCCGCGGGATGTCATCACCACCGGCAACATCAATCACGAATATCCACCAGTCGACGAGATCAAGCGAAAAGGTCGAGGCGAGATTGTCGCCGCCCGATTCGAACAGGATCAACTCGACGCCGGGGAATTTGGCTTCAAGATCGTCGCCTGCAGCTATGTTGAGCGTAGGATCCTCCCGGATGACGGTATGCGGGCAAGCACCGGCTTCGACTGCTGACACGCGGGCCGGGTCGATCAGGCCCGAGCGACGCAACCGCTCCGCGTCTTCCTTAGTGACGAGATCGTTCGTCACCACCGCGAGATCGACACCACGGCGTTGTAGCTCGGGGATCAGCGCCTCGATCAACGCCGTCTTGCCCGAACCGACAGGACCGCCGATTCCCACCCGGGCCGCCGGCGATGGCGTCGCGGACACCACCTTCGCGCTCGTTGCATCATTCAGCATCGCGTCACCTCAGCATGTAGCGTCGGGCCAACGGCACTTCGCGCGCGGGTTCACAGGTGGCGAGCGTTCCATCGACGAACACGTCGAATGTCTCGGGGTCGACGGTCACCTTGGGGCAGGCGTCATTCCAGAGCATATCGCGCTTTGAAAGTCGGCGGGTACCATGGACCGGCAGCAGCGTCTTGGATAATCCGAGTGTGCTGGAAAGATCCCGTTCGATCGCCAGCGGATGCACAAAACAGCAGGACAACGCCGCCGGCGCACGACCAAACGCTCCCCATTGCGGTCGCATCAGGATCGGCTCGCAGGTCATCAGCGACGCCGCGCTGTCGCCCATCGCGCCCCAGGCGATGAAGCCACCTTTAATGACCAGCTCGGGCTTTACTCCAAAAAAGGCCGGACGCCAGACCACAATGTCCGCGAGCTTTCCGCTTTCGAGCGAACCGACGTGTTCGGCGATCCCGAATGTTCGCGCTGCATTGATGGTGTATTTGGCGATGTAACGCCGGATGCGGGCATTATCGCCAAAGCCAGAACGATCTTCCGGCAACGCCCCGCGTTGTTGCTTCATTTTCGATGCAAGCTGCCACGTCCGGCAGATTACCTCGTGGATACGGCCCATACCCTGACTGTCGGAACCGAGCATCGAGATCGCGCCGATATCGTGCAGCACGTCCTCAGCCGCGATCGTCTGGGCACGAATGCGACTCTCGGCAAACGCCACATCCTCCGGAATCGCCGGATTAAGATGATGGCACACCATTGTCATGTCGAGATGTTCATCGAACGTATTCACGGTGAAGGGATTGGTTGGATTGGTCGATGACGGCAGGCAGTTCATCTCGCCGGCAACACGGATGATGTCCGGTGCATGGCCGCCGCCAGCGCCTTCCGTGTGATACATATGAATGGTACGGCCGCCGATAGCCTCTAGCGTGTTCTCGACGAAGCCGGATTCGTTTAGAGTATCTGTGTGAATCTGCACCTGGAAATCATATTCATCGGCGACACCAAGGCAGGTGTCGATCGCCGCGGGCATCGACCCCCAGTCTTCGTGCAGCTTTAGACCCATCACGCCCGTCTCGAGCTGCTCCAGCAGAGGCGGCACGCGGTGTGAGTTGCCACGACCGAGAAAACCAAAATTCATCGGCCAGGCTTCCGAAGCCTGCAGCATTTTCCCCGTATTGAATGGACCACCGGAGTCAATACCCACCGTGATCGGACCGAGCGAACCGCCGATCATCGTGGTGATGCCGCTGGCGAGCGCATGCTCGACAAGGCCGGCGCTGTCAAAATGAACGTGAACGTCGATCGCACCGGGCGTGGCGATCAATCCCTCGCAATCGCGAACCGTCGTCCCGCTCGACACGATCAGGTGAGGATCGACGCCGTCCATGATCGCGGGGTTGCCTGCCTTGCCGATACCGACGATGCGCCCATGGCGAATGCCGAGATCGCCTTTGACGATTCCGATCACCGGGTCGATCACGAGGACGTTGCAAAGCAGAAAATCAAGGGCGCCTTCGGCGCTCGTGATGCCCGCCATCCCGATGCCATCGCGAAGCGTCTTGCCGCCGCCATGCAGGCATTCATCGCCGTAAACGGCATGGTCCATCTCGACGACAGCTGTCAGGGCGGTGTCGCCAAGGCGGACCGAGTCCCCGGTCGTCGGACCGTAAAGGGCTGCGTAGTCACGCCGGTCCATCCTTGCCATTTCATCAAGCTCCCTTGAAGCCACGGGCCTTGGCCCGCGCGAGCGCGGCGTCACGCACGGCAGCATCGGAACTCGACCCCGCTGTCAGATTGTTGAGTCCGGTCAGATCGCTGTGACCGCCGAACGTCACGAGGGAAATCTCCTTCGATGCGCCCGGCTCGAACCGCACCGCCGTCCCCGCCGGAATATCGAGACGCATGCCGAAAGCAGCCCCCCGATCAAAGTCGAGCGCTTTGTTTACCTCGAAGAAATGGAAATGCGAGCCGATCTGGATCGGCCGGTCGCCGGTGTTGACTGCCGTTAGTTTGGTGGTCCGGCGGCCCGCGTTAATGTCGATGCTGCCCTCAAGCGCCGTTACCGCGCCGGGATGCTCGATATCCTGGGCCGCACCAGGTGCGGGCCGAACCGGCTCGTGGACTGTTACTAGTTTGGTGCCGTCAGGGAAGACGCCTTCCACCTGGATAATATGCATCATGGCAGCGATACCGGGCAGCACATCGTCACTGGTCAGGATGGTCGATCCGTAGCCGATCAGGTCGGCTACGCTGCGCCCTTCCCGCGCGCCCTCCAGAATTTCATCGGTAATGATGGCAACCGCTTCGGGATAGTTCAACTTAAGGCCTTTGGCGCGTCGCCTGCGCGACAATTCGGCGGCGGTGAAGATCGTCAGACGTTCAAGTTCGGTCGGCGTCAGCAGCATGGTCGGCAACCTCTCAATTGGCAAACAGACGAAGATCCGCTCGCGCGTGACGGGCGGCGGCAATTTCCAGGAACGGCAGAAAACTCGCTAATTGGGCATCCGCCGGGACAGGCCGGGCAGCGAGTCGCTCAATCAACGGGAGGCATCCAGCCAGCACCTTCTGCCCTTCAAGGGCTCCGATCGCGCCCAGGCGCACAGCGGCGGCGACCGCCCCGGAAGCCGCTGCGTAGCCCGACGTGAGTTGAGCCAATTCTTCATCGAGTGCCATCGCTTGCCAGACTGCCCCCTGCATCACCGAGATATGTCCCAGGCAGTCGCCGGAACGGATCGCCTGACGAAGCTGCAAGGCGATGTCGCCGCCGAGCCGCGCATGCGACGCCAGGAATGACGCGCCGTTGCGGCGCGAGCCTTCCCGCAAGGTGACCCCAAACATGGAGGCTTCCACTTCGCGATCGACGGCCACAATCGCGGCAACGTCACCATTTGTCCGGAATGCTCGAACCAGGGCGATTCGATCGCACGGCTCCCAGCGTTGACGCAGTATCGCAGCCGTTATGTCAGCAAGCGCCGGGGCGTCGATCTTCCCGCGCAAGGCCACGATGCCCTCAATGCCGTAGGAGAATGCGAACGAACCGCTTGGGAAAGTACCGTCCGCCTGCCAGATCGCTTGCAGAACCGGAAGCATGGCTAGTGACTGTGATCGTGATGACGGTCATCGTCTTTGGCGCGATGCTCGTGGGGACCGTCCGCAGGCGGACGCTCGCGACGATGGCTGGCTTCGCTCTCTTCCACGTCGAGCACGCTGACACCGACTCTGCGCGCTGATATCAACTCTCCAAGCCGGCTCGTGTAATCTTCCGGCCTGCCCTCGAGCGCAACGAACAGGACGTCGCCTCCAAAGCGGACACGCCAATGAAGATTCCCGGCGTGATAGCCGAGTTCGATGGCATCGCCGATTGAACGCGGTTCGAGGCGCAGCCAGCGCTCGGTCGCCGCACGCACCACGATTGCGCGGTTGTTATCGATGAGGAGGACCGCACCATCGAACAGCTTTTTCTCGCGTGGCAAGGCAATCGCAAGTTCCTCACCGCCGCGGGTGGTGATCAGCAGCCGACGACGCGCAAGATCTGCCACGGGAATATTGACGACATCGACAGCACCGCGATGATCAAGGTCGTGAATTTTTTCGGCGAGCGCCAAATCGAATCGGCTACCCAAGACATCATTAATGCGCAACACCGCGAGGCCCTTTCCAGTTCGAGACGCGGCACCACTCCAGCAGGTGGCCCCTCGTCCGCACCGATTTTCGATCACCAAAACAAAAAAGCCCGACAGATCCTCGCGGATCTTTCGGGCTGCCTAGCCAATGCCAGACCAGCATCATTGGTGGTCCGACGGAAACTGCGCTCGTAACGATGTCGTCCAATTGCAGTCTTCTCAAAACTAAACACCTTTCGCCGGGCACTGCAAGAGACCATCCGCCGATAATCGCGGCCACCATGCCGTCCATCGACGGTGGCTTGGCCATGGGTGACCGTCCCACGAGGTAAGCCGCGGGTCGACGATCCGCAGGATCACTTACGTGGTCAAACCTGGCGCTCGCCGGATTGATGGCAGGATCAGCATAGCCCTCGCAAGACGCTTTGCTATCGCTTCATCAGGCGCGAGGGGCGCGCAGATGTGGCATCCTGCCTCACAAGCAGTGGAGGAAGTTGGTGCCTTTGCAACCGCCGCGCCCCTCAATAGCGCGACCCGATCAAACCCGATGACGGCTAATCGCCTCGAGCCTACGCTCGGTAGGCGGTCTTGTCCGTGCCGCGATAGAGCACGCGCAGTTGTTCTTCGGTGACAGCCTTGTGGAAGGCGAGCGCTTCAGGCTCAAGGTCACGCTTCGGCACATATTCCGGCTCGAAGTGATGGTAGGTATCCTTGCCGCGCACCAGCGTCGCCCAATCCCTTTGACCAACGGCCTGCTTCAACCGGGTCGGAATGTAGCGGATCGCCAGACCTATGCGCCGATCATCGGAACGATTAGGTTCCGATCCATGGAACAGCAGCACGTGATGTAACGAAGCCTGGCCGGGCTTCAGCTCCACAAAGACGGCCTTGGACTCGTCGACCTCTACGGCGATCTCCTGGCCGCGAGTCAGCAGGTTGTTTTGGTCGAACGTGTCGGCGTGCCGAACCTGCTGCTTGTGGGTCCCGGCCACGAATTTCATGCAGCCGGAGACCTTATTGGCCGGCGACATCGCGATCCAAGCGGTCGCCACATCAGATGAACTCAGTCCCCAATAGGTCGCGTCCTGGTGCCAGGACACGAAACCGGGGTCGTGAGGCTCCTTGATGAAGAAACTGGTGTTCCAGCAAAGGATGTCCGGCCCAAGCAGATCTTCGATCGCATCGAGGATTTTCGGATGGCGGATCATATCGTTGATCCATGTGAACAGCACATGGCTGCGATGGCGCATCTCGCCTTTGATCGGCCCTCCGGTCCTGGCCTCATAGTCCTCGAGCATGCCGCGGAATTCGGCGACTTCGCTCTCGCCCAATGCGTTGACCGGGAAGTGATAGCCACGCTCGCGATAGGCCGCGACTTCGTCCTCGCTGAGCAATTTAGTCATTTGTATCCTCCGGTATTTCTTTTTTTGATTTCAGGCGGCAGCATGGGCTCGATCGAAAAGTGAGCCCCCCGTTTGTCGCTGTCAAGAAGCGCGGGAAGCGGAGCAGGGTCGCGCGATCCCCTCGGTTCGCATTCCGTCGATGTTGCAACGCAGCAGCTAGTAGCGCGCGAGATTCGAAACGCTTGTACGCACGGACATCTTGGTCTCGCCAGCCACATTCTCTTGTGCCAGACTTACTTTTGCAAAGGCCACCATCGAGAAACGGCCGGCATATGGGGAAGGGAAACAACAATGGACTTTGGGACAGGCATCGCGCTGCTCGTTGCATTTCTCGCAGTAGTCGTCTTGATCATCCGCGGGCAGAGCCCGATCATCATGCTGCTGATACTGGCCGTGCTGTGGGCGGCAATCGCAGGCATCGGCATCGACGACATTCAGAAGAAGATCATCCAGGCCGGCGGCGTTGCCTACGCCAGCGCGGTGATCATCATCGTCTTCGGTGCGTGGTTTGCCCAAGTGTTGATTCAAACCGGAATTGCCGAGAGCGTGATCCGCTCGGCAGTGGAGCTGGCCGGCGACCGGCCGCTGGTCACGGCGATGACCATCACGCTTGTTACCGCGCTGTTGTTTACCTCGATGTACGGCGTCGGCGCGGCGATCGCGATCGGCATCATCGCACTGCCGATCATGCTGGGCCAAGGCATCCCGCCCTGGGTCGCCGCGCCCGCGTTTACCATGGGAATAGGCGCCGGCACGTTCATCAACCTCGTTCAGTTCGGCACGTTTCAGAAGCTGTTTCCCGGCCTCAAATATGAAGCGCCTTATCTGACTTACTGGATCGCCGGAATGTGCGTTTACATTCTGGCGGCATGGCTGCTCGAATTTGTCTATCTGCGGAACGGTGGCGTAAGACGGCTGGCTTCCGTGGATGTCGCCAACGCCGGCGAGGCCACCGTGCGCAAGCGCACCCCCTACTATACTTATATTGTGCCGATCTTTCCCGTGCTCATGATCATGATCCTGAAATGGGAGATCATCCCGACCTTCATCGTCTCGATCGTACTCGCGCTTGTGTTGACGGGCCGCGACAGGACGTTCCAGGGCCACATCAATCTCTTCAACAAGACGTTCTCCGATGCGTTCCCCGACATCGCCACCATGGCGGCGTTGTGGACGATCTGCGGAATGATCATCGTCGCCGGCCAGACGCCCGAGGTCGCCAACGCCTTGAAACCCATCTTCTCACCTGTCCTGCCGCACACACCGTTGCAAGCCGCAATCTTCTTCGGGGTGCTCGGAGGTATCGGGAGTATCTACCGCGGACCGCTGGTCGTAATCGGCACCGGCGCCGCGTTGCTTGCCATTGTCCTCGCCAACAAGGACATCCCGATTCCGTATCTCTATTCGATCTGGCTCGCACCAACGATCCTGCAAGGGAGCATGGATCCGACCAACTCATGGACGCTCTGGACGATCGGGCAGACCAAAGTCAGCCACGGGCAATTCCTGAAAACCGCCCTGCCCTTCGGCTGCATGATGGTCGCGGTCAATTCGTTGATCTGCTACCTGATGCTGGGGTCGCTCAACTAGAAGGAAAACGACGTTGACCGAGCCAACCCTGCCGGCCCGCGCCTATCGCATCGGTATCGATGTCGGCGGAACCTTCACCAAGGCCGTCCTCATCGACAATGCGAGCCACGAGGTGGCCGGCCGATTCTCCGTGCTGACCACGCACGCCGATCCCCGCGGCGTCGCAAAGGGCGTGGTCGACGTCTTTCGGAATGTCCTGGAACAGTCGGGCGTCGATCCCAAGGAAGTGATTTTTCTGGCGCATTCGACCACGCAGGCGACCAATGCATTGCTTGAGGGTGATGTCGCTACGGTGGGCGTGATTGGCATGTCGACCCGCGTGGAATCATTGCTGGCCAAGGGTCAGAGTGCCATGAAGCCGATTGAGCTCGCTCCCGGCCGTCATCTCAAACCGGCAAACCGCTTTCTGATGAAGGAGATGCTGAACGACGAGACCATCAACAAAGCCATAGAGGAGTTGAAGGCCGAAGGCGCCCGAGTCATCGTCGCCAGCTCGGCTTTTGGCGTCGATGACAACGAGGCCGAAGAAAAGGTGCGCCGCCTTGTGGTCGATGCGGGACTAGCCGCGACCTGCGGCAACGAGATCACCAAGCTCTATGGCTTGACCACCCGGACGCGTACGGCCGTCATCAACGCCAGCATCCTGCCGAAGATGATCGACACCGCCACCATGACCGAAGCGAGTGTTCGCGAGGCCGGCATCCAGGCGCCGCTGATGATCATGCGCGGTGACGGCGGCGTCATGGATATTGGCGAGATGCGCCGCCGCCCCGTCATGACGATGCTGTCGGGACCGGCTGCAAGCGTTGCAGGCGCGTTGATGTATCTGCGTGTATCCGACGGCATCTACTTCGAGGTCGGCGGCACCAGCACCAACATCGGCGTGATCCGGAACGGACGACCGACCGTCAAATATGCACGCGTCGGCGGCCACGAGACCTATGTCAGTTCGCTCGACGTTCGCGTGATCGGCATTGCCGGCGGCAGCATGGTTCGCGCCCGCGACGGCAAGCTCGTTGATGTCGGGCCGCGCAGCGCCCACATCGCTGGACTTCCCTACGCCGCTTTTGCCAGGCCGGAAGATATCGTCGAGCCCACAATCGAGTTCTTCCAGCCAAAGGCCGACGACCCCGCTGACTACGTCGCCGTGCGCTCGGCCAGCGGCATCCGTTACGCCATTACCAATACTTGCGCCGCCAACGTCCTCGGCTACGCCAAGCCGGGATTGCACGCCCACGGCAATCCTGAATCGGCGCAGCGCGCGATCGCGGCACTCGCCGACTTCATCGGCAAATCGATCGAGGATACCGCGCGCGCTATCCTCGATATCGCCACCGACAAGGTCATCCCCGTCGTCAACGATCTCATCGCCGAGTACAAGCTCGATCGCGATCAGGCGGTGCTGGTTGGCGAAGGTGGCGGAGCCGCCGCATTGATCCCGCACGCTTCCAGCCGTACCGGCCTCCACCACGAGATCTCCAAGGACGCCGAAGTCATTTCCTCGATCGGCGTCGCGCTTGCGCTGGTGCGCGATGTAGTGGAGCGCGTCATCCCCAATCCGCAGCCCGAGGATCTCAAGCGCATCCGCCGCGAGGCATTCGAGGCCGTGGTCAAGCTTGGCGCCGCGCCCGACAATGTCGAAGTGACGATCGAGGTGGATCAAAATACCCATCGGGTCCGCGCCACCGCGATGGGCGCCTCGGAGATGCGCGCCCGCCAGCGCCGCGACGAGGTCGGCGAGACCGAGGCCCGGGAGATTGCTGCGAAGGCGATGGGCGTCAGTCTGGAGCGCGTGGCGCTCGTCGCCGCCACGCCGCGGATGCGCGTTTTCCAGGGCGAGGTGGAGGAGCGGTCTTGGGGAATTTTCAAGAAGCGACGCAGTCCGGTTCGGGCGGTCGATCTCGACGGCGTCATTCGCGTGCAGCGCAGCCACAGCGTCGTCCGCCCGGTCTCAGCCCGGACGGCTCTCGATGGCCTACGGCGCCTATGGGAAGACACTACGATTTACAACGGCGACAGCACCATCACGCCGGATATTTTCGTGATCGTCGGCGGCCAGTTGATCGACCTGTCGGGCGTTAACTCGATCGATCAGGCGATGGCGCTGACCCGCAGCGAACTGGATGGGCTGACCTCGGATGCCTCGATTGCGTTGATCGGCATTCCTCCATCGCGGGGGCTGTAGGCATGGCGCGCGCGGCAGCAGAGGCTCCATGGCTCGCCGAGATCGAGGCTGCATCGCCCGAGACGCTCGGGCTAGCCATGCTGGACGCCGATCCTCACGCCAGGCGTCTTGATCGCCCTGCGCAGCTCGTTGCCGTTTCGGATGCGCTTGCCGATGGAGCGACGACCGCCAAGAATTTGCGTGATCGTTTTGCCGGCCTCGCCCCGCGCGGGATCGCCCGCGAGCTTGGCGTACCGGTCGAGGCGACGGAAGACGATCCATTGGTCGGCTCGATCTGGCGGTTCGCCGAATATCGGCCGCGGCCGCCAAGCATCGTGCTTTATAACCGCGGGATCGCCGCGCTCGAGCACGCGGTCTGCGGCGCGCTGGCCACGCGATTGCTTGGACCGGCAACGCCGCAGGACGTCTTCATCGCCCACGAACTATACCATCACGCCGAAGCTATTCGACCGGACGTGCCGATCGCGCGTCGCCATCGGCCGACGCTGTTTCGAGTTGGGAATTGGCATTGGCGAACCGGTATTGCGGCACTCGCCGAGATCGCGGCCGGCGCGTTTGCCCAGTCGCTTCTCGATTTGCCCTGCCACCCCAAAGTACTTGACCTCGTTGCCTTCAACGCGCAGCAGCAATACGGCTAAATCAATGCCAAATGGCGCGCCACAGAGATTCGAGCTCCTGCCCCCCAGCCACGCCCGCTAACGGGAAGATCCGGGGCCTTCCGGCGCGAACCCGGAAAACCTTTCAAGCCGGAAGGCGTCAGGCGGCATGCACCGGGGGTCGAACGCCAAGTCCGCCAACATGTCGCCGATGGCGCTGGCGAACTTCGCACCATGACCGGAGCAAGGCGAAGCGACGATGATCCGCGGATCCACGGGCAGCCGGTCGATGATGAACTCGCTGCCCTCGTCAGCACGTATGTCGGCTTTCAGCGTGTTGGTATAGAGGCAGATATCGCGCTCCAAGATCGGTCCGGCGGCGCCGGGCAAGAGTTCGGTTAGCGTTGCTGATACCGTTTTCAACTCTTCGTCGGTGGCCGGCGGTCCCCATTCATCGGGGCCAACCTCAGGACCCCAGTCGTGCTGCGCGGCCTTGACGCCGCGCCCCTCGAAGTCGGGGAAGCCGTAGACGAGGCTGCGCGCGCGCTCGACTATGAATATGGGGAACTCGCCATAGCG
>Ga0137394_10000981_pt1 | contig 20312 bp, 22 predicted proteins | sample czobulk116metaG_FD_108278 | JGI IMG/M metagenome (GOLD analysis project Ga0137394, IMG submission 108278) | Vadose zone soil microbial communities from Angelo Coast Range Reserve, California, USA - czobulk1.16 metaG | ecosystem: Environmental > Terrestrial > Soil > Vadose zone | place: USA...
GAAGTGTGCACTCGTGCCGCAGACGGTGCTGCAGTTGGAGGAGGATCGTCCAGCTCAACGCAAGCCACAATGTCTGGGCATATGGATCTGCGAGTGGGCTGTGCGCCGAGTGCAGCCACCACTCCGCCTGCGCCCCATGAACCGACGACTACCTGTCCATCGCAAGTGGCCGATGAGGGATCTGCACCCACGGATCGGATGTCTGTGGACGAAGAGATCGTACGTTTCATGGAGATAACACTGACTGGCATGGCACAGGTGCAGGACGGCCTTCGCGGCGTGTTTGCGATACAGAAGCGTAGGCGTGCAGTTCAGAAGAGAAAAATTGTGGTGGCGGGTGACAAGTAGTAAATAGGTGTTGGAACGTTTGTTGGTGGCCTTTAATCTCTGGTTGTTTTGTTATGCACTTGGTCACAGTAACCGTAATACGTCCGAGCGAGTTGTACAGTGTAATCATGAGTGCTCCCCTACCCACCCAGATAGGAGATGTGTGACATGACAAGCGTGACGTGTTTTGACTCGTGCGCACCGTTGACCAATTTCTGAATTTCTCGCTCATCGTCCTTTCACTCCTTTTCTCGACGTGCAGCAATCCCTAAAAGGTTGTCATATCTTTACAGCTTCCGCCGCCATGTCCTCCCATCGCCTTCCCGAAATGCACTACATCACAGAGCCGGAACGCGCAGAGCTCTACCCGGCCGTCGTCCGCGTCAGCTCGATACCTTCCATTCCCTCCACCTTCCCATTCAAAGTCCCCGTATCGCCTCCCACAGCCCGCGGCCCGCGATACACCATCGGCTGGATGGAGTTCCAATCCGCTGAGCAGCCAGATCCGGACGTCGCCCGCCCCGGCGACGTCTGGATCCAGCTCCCACTGGGCCACCGCAAGGCCCGCGTCTATGCATGCTATACCCGCGACGGAAAGGACTGGTCGCCGTGGGTAGGCAATGCCGCCAGTATAGGCGACCGCACCATCGTGCGCACTCACCCCTTCCTCGACTCAGACCACGCGCAGCGCCGGTTCTTCCTCGTCTTCAACGGCCGCGCCTTCACCTGGGCGAACATCAAGGCGATATCTAACATCCAGCACCACCACTTGCACATCGCCAGAATGGGCCCTGCTGATGCAGTCGCCAGGTGGCTCGATGAATCCGGAAAGAAGGGCAACAAGTCTCGCAAGGCGGCAAAGGAGGAGCACCCCGACGAGGATGACGTACACACGGTGTCTGCGCCTCCTCACACCAGGAAGCACCCTCGTTCCGAGCCCAATGGGGCCGTAGCCGAATCAGCGTCTGCCCCACCCAACAAAAAGCCAAAGCACACGCCCCGCGACCAGGCCCCGTCTCCATCAGAGCGGTCCCCACTCGTCCGGTCCGGCCCCTACGCCAAGGCTGGCGCGACGCAAGCAGGCTGGTTCATGTACGTCAACGGCGTGCAGCTGAAGATGCCTACGCCTTGTACCAACTGTTCTAAGGAAATGACGCCGTGCTCTGGTTTGCCTGGTCAACGCTGTGGCAGGTGCCGTTTCAAGAAGCGATGGTGTTCGCACAGCGGTGCTTCAAGATCGCCTCAAGTGCCCACGGGAAATAAGGTTTCTGCAGAGGACGAGAGTGTCAGTGACAACAGATCGTCTCCTGCTGTCGCCAAGAGGAAGACACCGCGAAGTGCCGCTCACAAGTCGCGGACACCGATGAAACCAAAAGCTGCGACGAAGAACCCTCGGACAGAGGCCGTCTCTCGCCCGCGATACAGTACGTATTCTTTTTCCGTGAATGTGAGACGCATGCTCATGTGACCCTAGACCTAGTTGCGCCAGACAGGAGCTCCAGTAGCCCGCTTTCTTCCGTTGACTCGGAGTCGAGTGACGAGGAAAACAGTGAATTGGATGCACCGGATGACAGGGACGATGCGGCGGTCGAGAACATGTTGAACAACGCGGTAGCCGCATCTATGAGTGGTCCCGCAGACGATGGTGAGCCCTCATCCTCCGTGACTGCAGCGGACGGTGCCGACAGGACCCTCGCTCGGGACATGGCGGATGAAGACGAAGACGAAGAAGAGCTTGCGCGCTTCGTCCAGATGACACTTGATGGCATGGCACGTGTACAGGAAGGTCTACGCGGCGTGTTCACCCTCCAACGGAGAAAATCTGGCGTGGCGAAGCGTAGTTCGCTCACAAAACAGGTGGCTAGCGCTTGAACCGTTGGGATCAGACTCCGTAAACAATGCAAGGAAATATATGGCTTCCTTCGCGTCTCCTTGCAAAACCGCGGTTTCCCCAGAAATGAATTCCCCCCTCTCCCTCGAAACTCTGTGCGTTGCAGAGGATCCGATTGATCGCGTGCTATCATGTGCTGTGGAATGTGAAGTTGATTTATGATTAACTGAGTATGGTTAGGTATATGGACGAAGAGATCGCCGGGAGGCAGACTATGGTCGTGTTTCATTATGTGTCGTGGTCGTCTTGTTCGTCGTTGCGTACACAACTCTTCGTTCTACAGTACTAGTGGTCCTCTTTTGTATTCCTCCCCTGTGTTACTCGTCTCGATTTTGTTACACGCTAACATAGTTGTTTCTGAATCATATATAACTAAGCATTAATAGCTTTCTACTGCTTCAGATTCGTGCGCCTGGTAGGAGGGAGGAATCAAATGTGACATACGCTTGCAGAAAGCGTGCGGACTCGTCTCCACCTTCACAAGATCTGAACTGCCTTCGTGAAGACCTCGGTACCACCCCGAGTAGTAGCTCATCAACGACTTGACTCGGAGTCCGCTCTGACGACTAGTAGTTGATGAGCGCGACTCCAATGGTTTCCGACTTCCATAGACATGTCAACAGAAACACCAACAGCGAGGTGCTTGTTGATTGTGCAAAGGTGTATCGTTGAAAAAAAAAGTAAACAAGTAAATGCGTACTCTAAACAACCCTGGGACGAGCCATCGAGCGAGTAAATGTAGTCAAAATCACTGAACGTACGGATCTGTTTGTCCCTTCGTACCATTGAGAAAAAGATGAGATGAGACCTTTCCGACGCAGGGAAGCGCATTCAAGTTCGTGTGGTCAACGTCAGCACGTACAGCATTGCCCGTACCATTAACGTACCGTATTACTATATCGTCAGGAAGATGGCCCTTGAGCCCGAGTCCTCTTCCTTCGCTTCGCCGAGTTATTGTTGTTGTTGCGTGCCGCCGGTTGTCGTCTGCTGCTTGCGACTTGGGTCCCGCCGCCGCCGCCTCCTTGAGCATCAGACTGGCACGGAACTTGCACGGTCAGATAGTCATATGCCGCTATGGCATTACGTTCTTCTGTCACTGCCATTGCCACTATCTCTGTCTCTGTCTCTGCCGCTGTCACGGTCTCCACCTCCGCTTGTGCCACAGGCGCTGCCGCTTTCACTGCCGCGTCAGTGCCACCTGCCGGAACCTCGCAGGGAGTGGTGCGCCACGCCTCGCTAGCCTGTCGTTCAATCTCACGGATTGTGGCGACTCTTTTTCCAGAGCGCGAACCTGGCGATGGAGCAGGGAACCTGCAGGGTGGCGCACAGCATGCCGAGGTAGGTTATGCAACAGACAAGAAAAGGCGCCGAGGATTAACTACTGATGCCGGAGGGGGATGTGATGAAAAACTTTACCTCGAGCCGATGTGGTTCAGGACGAGTTGCCTGGCGCCCCATTTGCCTGCGCACGCGCCGGCCTCAACCGGTGTCGAGTGTCCGCGTTCTCGCGTTTTGTTCTCGACCAGTGCAGGCGGCCGGCGCGCGGCGAGGGGCGGGTCGACGTTCTCGGGTATGTGTGCGTCCGTGGCTTCGTGGACCAGAAGCGACAGGCGGCCAGGCGTCGAGGATACGAGGGGCGTGAGCCGCGCGGCGGTGGACGTGTCGCCGAGGATGGCCAATTTTCGGGGCGCGGGGAGCGACGCGGGTTCGTGGAAGATGAAGCCGACGCAGGGATCTACGCGTAGAGCTGTCGAACAGTGGATAGGGAAAGAGAGGAGATACGGACCTCGGTGAACGAGTGGCCCGGCGCACACATGCACGGCGCCCCTGAAACTGCGCCCTTCTGCAAAATCCCGCCAATACCCGTCCGCGTCGCAGAGCACGTCTCGCCCGGGCTCCTCATTGTCGTGCAGGGCGTCGTCGGTGCAGGGCGTGTGGGGATCCGTGGGCGTGAGAAGCTCGTGGACCGCGTAGCGTTCCGCCGTCTTGGTGCGCGTTAGGGAAAGCGTGGTGCGGAGGAAGGCACGAAGGCCTGCCGGTCCGTAGAGGTTGACCCTCGGCTAGATGACAGCGCAGGTTCGTCGGTATGTTAGTTCTTCGGACACCAGCGTGTCGACGGATACTTACGGGAGTACCGCGCGAAGTGATGTCTTGTGGATGAGGGAAACCGAGGACGTTGCGTAAAAGGGTAGGAAGACCCATGACGTGGTCCGCTGGGATGTCACCGGTACTAGTAGGTGAACTGTGGGGTCGTACACAGGGCGGCGGGCTCACGATGCATATGGGTCACGAATATCTTGTTTACATGAGACACTTTGGGGGTCTTTCTTCCGTCCTTTGGGGGTTGCAGGGAGAACTGTCGCAGGGTTCCTTCAGCGCAGTCAACCACTGTATAATCGTGAAAAGTCAGTTCACCAACAACCGCGGCAGGCATGGAAAGAGAATACTCCATAAGGAACCATCTCCAAGCACGTCGAGTACAAGAGAGGAGCAATTGCGGGACTCTGTTGGGCCACCTCCAGAGGAGGTGCCCAGGAAAGTGGCAGTGATCCACTGTGACATTTACTAGTAAGAGTTTGTTGTCCTTGTGGAATAGTACACGTCGACATATATATGTGGAAGACCCCCAACTTGTGAAGGCTCAGCGCTCACCAGCCGCTGGCAGGCTACATCCAAGCCGCCGAGGGAAAAGTTTTTCCCGCCAGCCGACAAACCCGGACGGCGTTGGCTTGTTCCCGCATAATCATTCGGAGCTCAAGATGCCAGGGACTGCGAAGACTGGCCTATTAGTGGCCCGCAAATCTTCGTTTTCCTGGGCTGTCCTGGCTACTTAGGCCGTTTCTTCTTATTGGCATCTCTCCATCTTCGCTTGAAGGCTCACGTTGTCGACTCATAGTATCATATGGACTCAACTCGTTACTTTCTCACTCCATGGCTCCTTGGGAGCTGGACTTCCAGGGCTTCACACTAATAGTACTGCCATAGCTTCCGCTTGCTATAAATCTAAGCACTGACCGAAAAAGTTGGGCATCATGGAAACGACATCGACGTGGGCTCGATGTCAGTCGGATTCAGTCACCCTTCCTTGAATTTTTCGTAGCATCCTGAACTTTCGCATGAAAAAACTATTACAGGGAGGTTTCAAGCATTTTCCGTCTTCGGTGGCAGGCAAGCTATCGTTCTTTGGACCAGGAATGAAGGCAGGAAAACAAACGCAAAATCTTCGTTGTTAAGTTGATACGCCGGTATCTCGCTATGATCCCGTCTGCACTCGCAATTCATAAATGGTGAAAGGCTCGCAATGAGCGCAAATTTGTTTTTCCCTTTTGCTTTTCTGGTTGTAGATCCTGCAATTCGAGCACTGGCACTCGTCATACCTCTATCTATGTCGCTTTTACGGCGTCCACCTTGGCGACTTTGCCTCTCATGCGTATGGCTTTGAGTCAGTCAAGGTATCCTTTCCTCGCGCTGTCCCGCGATTTCAGCAATCGGGGGCATGCAGAGAGGGGGTCCCCATTTCAGCACTTCTACGCGTCGAGATTATTCCACTTACGCTATTCGCCTCGGGAGTTCTGACCCGTGGATTTACAATACAGTAGCCTGCGCAAGTCGTCGTACCACCGCTATGTCTTTCCTGTACAAATACTCAGATCTGGTTACCATATCCTGTTTCACTTGGCCTTTGTTGCGATGCATCCTGCACGTTACTAGGGCACAACACACTGTCTTTGACTCAAATATGCCAATTTGGAAAACCGAAGGCAAAATTCAAGATCACTTTACAGCTTGTCATTCCCTGCCTTTAGGACGCTGCACGCGGCCTTTGTACATGTCATGTCATGTCTGTCAAAAGGACGTCCATGTCCGATGCTGCAATCACACGGACCCTTTGAAGCACGTCCACAGCCACGATCCTCGCGGTATGCTGGGGGGAAAGGAGGGACTAGCAACACGCCATGCATGTGGACAAAGTAGAGGCGATGAGTACATCGTCCTTCGTGTGACTCGTCTCACCAACAGGAGTCTCTTCCTGGCAATTTCAAGTTGAGTCCCTTGGCCACGAAAAGAAGGCACCGAACTCTGCCACGGCGCGGACAATAGGTGGGAGGATGTTTGGAAGGACTGTCTATGCAAGGCCACGACTGCGAGCCGAGGATCGTAGGTGCCAATACCGAGAGCGGCGCATTGCATGACCAGACTTCGAAACACACGTGAAGAAGGCCAGGTTGAGCCCGGGGACCCCGTGGCGAGCCTCGAGCTCTGAGCGCTGAGCCCGAGCGCCACATCATGAACGTGTCCGTGCACGAGGGCGATCATAAGCGTGGAGACTGGGCTGCCAAGGACACACCACACCACACAGATCGTTCAAGTTCCCGGTGGCGCATGTCCACCAGGTGGTTGGGTGTCGGGGCAGAGGGGAGAGGTTCGGGCTGACGTCGTTTGCCCCACACACGCGGCTCCGCAGAACCGCATTTGTGCGATGGAACGAGAGCGCTAGAAGCGCGGTCGTTGCATAGGCGAGCTTCACTAGCTCTGAGATGACGTCTCAGGGTGGGGCTAGGCCACCGTGACAAAACAAAGAGCCAAGTGGTGATAAACTTACGAAAAAAAAAGAGAGAGGATCGGATGCGCAGACACATGCGCACCCTGAAATCTCCCTTGCGTTAGAAAACGCCCGCCGAAGGTCGGTAGATAAACACGAGTGAAACGTGACCTCCATATAGAAAAACAGGTGCTTGGCGACCACGCTGTCCTAGCAAGGCTGACGAGAACATCCTAATACCGCGCAGCGTAGGGGCATGTCGGTCGTCGAGCCAGAGCCAGCTGATGAACTTATCTCGAGACCTTCCATGGCTAGACGGATATTCATTGTGGCCTGGTTGCCTATTTGAACGCAAGAACATTAATGCTGTATGACCACATAAGTGCTCCGCCGCCTGCAGTCGTCCTCGCCTTCTTCATATTACTTGCCGATGCCCTGCGACCACCTACACACGCGCCTCGCTTGAATCCCCTTCCCCGCTCCTAGTAGACAGCCGCAAGCGGCAGATAAGATGGGGTACAGAGAAAATTCGACGCCGGGGGCTTACGTCCCGGCGCAACGCGCAGCACCGTGTCGGGGGCACTTACCGTCATCAATATTCCTTCCGGAAGAGAAGCCCGATGTGATCCCAGGGACAGGGGGGTGTTGGCCTTGACGTTTCTGCCTGGGCGTCCCAGCCAGTATGGTATTGTCGTGGGCGTGTCACGTATGATGTCACCGTTAGTAGGATTGATCGTCTCCTTCGCCTTTGCGTTCACTTCCCACATAAGGGAAGGGCGAAGACGGATATGCGGCTCAGCGCTGTATTCTCGCACCAAGACGATCATTGGCTCAAGAGATCTGCGACGCTCCTACTAGTTCACCAGCAAGTAGCTTCGAAGGCAGTTCAATTAAAATAACATTGTTGACTTTGGAGAATAAAATGAATAATCGATACAGGGCGCCTTTCGCAAGTTATCACTGAGAATAAAATTCCCGAGTGCTTCCTGGAAATCCCAGTCAGGTCTGATGCAAATTATGAGCGTTGTATTGCTTATTCATACGCACCGATCACCCTAGCAGGGTCATCTTTGATAGTACGCCACATGAATTCCAGAGAAACCACATTGGATGTCATTGTAAAACCTAGATAACGGAAAGTCAGCAGCAAAGTCACGGTACTTGTTAGGTTTATGAGCGGGTCTGCCCCACTCAGAAGGTGTAAACGGACCGAATGGAGATCAAGGCACCATCTTTACCCCCAAATTGCCGGATCCGTGTCGGAGGCGCCAAACCACCACTTGGTCACTATCGGACCAAATATTAATTAAAGGTGCATTATATTCCCGGTCTTCATCCACCGTTTCCTCCGCACGGTGACGACAGGCGTACTATATTAATAGCAGTATGCTGTAATGGCCCAAGTGACCAGTTCATCTGGATGATTTGCATTTGCGTGCCAGTATCATCGTCTCGTTCATTTCGCAGATCGCCAGAGAGACAAACAGGCTCCGATGACAATCATCAGAACTACAGCAGTACTTTCCGCCCGAGAAGATCGGATGGGTTGGCGCCGTTGGACCGGAGCAGAATGTCCCGGAAGAAGGCAATTGGGAAGCGGGTTGATGGAAAAGCAGATTGCGCCGATGATGGTTTTCGTTTTGGATCACACGGAGCGGAATGGAACGGTGAATCAAAAGTAAAACCAAAAGCCCCGCTGAGCCAACGGCTTCGAGAAGGTTCCAAGAGTGGAAACTCCACGGAGAAAGCCGGACCGATGATCTCGTGATGTTCTTTCGAGGATTTCTGGAAAAAGAGACCTTCATTTCCGGGTCTTGTCTTTGTGCTCCTCGTCGAGGTCATATGGGCCCGAGCGTGTAGCAAAGGCGTAGCGTGCTGTACCGTACCGGGCTGTATGCGTGCGATTGAACGGGGACGTAAGCTGAGACATCGGCACGTGGCAGAGAATTCGTGGGTGATTCGTACTCTCGTCCCTACAAGACCGTACACCCCCACCCGACTCTGTCTCCCTCTGTTTCGCGTCCGCCAACATGGACGCAGACACCCGCAGTTCTTTTTCAGATCCCTTTCTCGCACATCTCGTCCTCGTCCTTTCCATCTACGAGCTCGGCCCTTTCCCTGCCCCCGTTCCCCGATATGATGGTCCCTCAACCTGGCAGACCGACAACATCCTCCGCGCCTTGAAGACCATGGCTCGCAGAATGTACACCGCTGAGGAGACCCTCGCCAGCATCAAGGCTTCCGCAAATTGGGAGAACGGCCCCGACACAAAAAAGCGTCGCAGCGTGGGCGATACCCCGCCGATTTCTAACTCATCAGCTAACTCGTCTCAGGGTGACCTCTCCCCCTCCTCCTCTACCCTCCCCTCCGTATCCAATGGCTCTACCGCCTCAGGGTACTCCAGCACTACCGTGCGCTCGGCATCCGGAACCCCCATCCCTCATAGTTCTTCTTCCCCCCCTCTATTTCCTCATTACAGCCTAGCATCTCTCGCAGTCGACTCTGAGCAGGACGTTGATATGTCCGAGAATGGTTCTGACCAAGACCCGTCCTCCCAACTCGCTCATTACCCCGATCGTGGTGCTTCTCCCATGACGATCTCTCTCGATGGTCTTCAATGTTCCGTTGATCGGTCCAATACCCCATTACGTGCAGGTATCAACGGTGCATCCCTCTCCGCACCTCCCACTTCACACGGTGACCTCGTCTCATGCCCGCTATGCGGCAAGGCCGTCAGCGACGTCATCACTGTTTCAAAGATATTCGCCTTCAGGTCTTCCTCGTCCGGCGGCTCCCCCCTCCTCGTCCCTTCCGGCGGACCCCTTGCTACTGCCGCTTTCGAAAGCGGAATGAGCGCCGTCGAGGAGCTCCGTCTCCTCAAGGCCCAGGTCCAAGACGTCGCCCGCGTCTGTAATGCTGTCGCCCGCGGGGACCTGTCCCAGAAGATCACCGTGCCTGTCCAAGGTGTCGTCATGGTGCAACTCAAGGACGTCATCAACGGGATGGTCGACAAACTCGGTCAGTTTGCAAGGGAAGTCACTCGTGTTTCGCAGGAAGTCGGCACCGAAGGGTGCGTGTATTCCCGTCCAACTTCACCTTCTCACCACCCTGACCTCTTGCCCCTCAGTAAACTCGGCGGTCAGGCTCTCGTACTCGATGTCGAAGGCACATGGCGCGAGCTCACTGGTGTCGTCAACAAGCTTGCCGCAAATTTGACTAACCAAGTCCGGAACATTGCACGTGTTACCAAAGCAGTCGCTTTGGGGGATTTGTCCAAACAGATTGACGTCGACGCCCGCGGAGAGATTCTCGATTTGAAGAACACGGTCAATGAAATGGTGGTCCAGCTCCGCGCCCTAGCTGCCGAAGTCACCCGAGTAACACTTGAGGTCGGTTCACAAGGTATCTTGGGAGGGCAGGCACATGTGCCCGGTGTCAAGGGTGTGTGGTTGGAGTTGACGCGCAACGTACGTCATTACTCTCTATCCATCCCCATCTGTGACATTTTTGAGACATTCGGCGCTGCCGTTTGACAGGTGAATCGGATGTGTTCGAGTTTAACGGATCAAGTGCGATCTATCGCCACGGTCACGACTGCGGTTGCACAAGGGGACCTGACGCGCAAGATCGAGATTCAAGTCGAAGGGGAAATGGCGACGTTGAAGACCACAGTGAACTCCATGGTGGACCAGTTGAGTGCCTTCGCATCGGAGGTCACTCGTGTCGCGCTCGAGGTTGGCACGCAGGGTATTTTGGGCGGACAGGCGCGCGTGGAGGGTGCCCAGGGCACCTGGGCTGATTTGACCCTGAACGTAAACGTAGGTTATTTTTGTTTTCTCCTCAGCCATCAACCCCCGGCGCTGAATGGCGTAACGTTTCCCTACGTAGAAAATGGCAAGCAACCTGACGGATCAGGTGCGCTCCATCTCGGAGGTTACCAAGGCGGTCGCACTTGGTGACTTATCCAAGCAAGTCGAAGTCGACGTGCAGGGAGAGATGCTCGATCTGAAGATGACCGTCAATTCGATGGTGAACCAACTGTCTAGGCTAGCCAATGAGGTCACGCGGGTGTCGCTGGAAGTCGGAACTGAGGGTATTTTGGGCGGACAGGCATACGTTCCGGACGTGCAGGGCATGTGGAAGGTGTGTTGGATAAATGTCCGCGCTACCTCATGAACAGCACGCTGATGGGGCCTTCTAGGTGTTGGCGGATAACGTAAACTTAATGGCCATGAATCTGACTAACCAAGTGCGCTCAATTGCCGAGGTAACCAAGTCAGTGGCTAGCGGAGATTTGACAAAGAAGGTCGAAGTTGACGTGCGCGGTGAAATGCTTGACCTGAAGGAAACCGTCAACGGGATGACGGAGAGCTTGAGCGTCTTTGCTGATGAAGTGACTCGTGTGGCTCGCGAGGTCGGTACCGAGGGTCGTTTGGGCGGCCAGGCACACGTGACGAACGTCGGCGGAATGTGGAAGGTTCGTCCAACTTGTGTCAAGCACAAACTTCTCATGCGATTAACATGTTATTTTTTTTATGACCTCAGGACTTGACGGATTGCGTGAATGTGATGGCGGCTAACGTAAGTTGCACACGGCATGACCGATGCTTTTTCTTTTCGTTGTTCTGATCGAGGAGAGTAGTTGACTCTACAAGTCCGAACTATCGCCGTGGCTACGGTATGTATAACAGTTCGCACGGGAAGCTGCGGGAGATGACGATACTTGCAGACGGCAGTCGCTCGAGGCGATTTGACCCAAAAAGTGACTGGCGTCTCCGTTTCTGGAGAAATTCTGGACCTGGTGAACACGATCAATGACATGATTGACCAACTGGGATTCTTTGCTTCAGAGGTCAAGAAGGTGGCCCGTGAAGTAGGTACAGAGGGTAAACTGGGTGTGCAAGCTGAGGTCGGCAATGTTCAAGGAATTTGGCAAGAAATCACGTACGTCATCTCTTCGCCTCGTGTTGAGATATTAATGACTTGACGTCATTCTCTCAGGATGTCAGTCAACACCATGGCTGGCAATCTGACCACCCAAGTGCGTGGGTTCGCTCAGATATCGGCTGCCGCAATGGATGGAGATTTTACACGCTTCATCACTGTCGAAGCCAGTGGTGAAATGGACTCCTTGAAGACACAGATCAATCAGATGGTCTTCAATCTGCGTGACAGTATCCAGAAGAACACCGCTGCCAGGGAAGCCGCCGAACTCGCAAACCGTAGTAAATCGGAGTTCCTTGCGAACATGTCACATGAGATAAGGTGAGTCTGATGGAAAACATTGTTCCTCATTCATCCTCTGAGGCCACGCAGGACGCCGATGAATGGCATCATCGGCATGACGGAGCTTACCCTTGACAGCGATCTGAACCGCTCTCAACGGGAGAGCTTATTGCTTGTTCACAGCCTCGCGCGGTCCCTCCTGTTGATCATCGATGACATCTTGGATATTTCAAAGAGTAAGTGCTACAGGACCCTTTCGGGAGCAAGCTCGTTGACTAACACCCGATTAGTTGAAGCTGGTCGGATGACCATGGAACAAGTCTCCTTCTCGTTCCGGCAGACCGTCTTCGGAATTCTTAAAACCCTGGTCGTCCGCGCGTCCCAGAACAACTTGGACCTCACTTACGACGTTGATCCTGACATCCCCGACCAGCTCATTGGTGATTCCCTCCGCCTCCGACAAGTCATCACAAACCTGGTGGGCAACGCGATCAAGTTTACCCCGTCCAAAGTCTCCAAGAAGGGCCACGTCGCACTGAGTTGCCGTCTGCTTGCCCTTGACGATTCCAGTGTGACGCTCGAGTTCTGTGCCTTGGACACCGGCATTGGTATTGCCAAGGACAAGTTGAACCTTATCTTTGATACCTTTGCGCAGGCCGACGGTTCAACGACGAGAGTGCGTCCCCCCAATCATCATCTCTGTTCGCTCCCTCCTGCTGATATCCTCGGTTTCTCGGTAGGAATACGGAGGCACGGGTTTAGGGCTGTCCATCTCGAAACGCCTCGTTGCCCTTATGTCCGGAAGTATGTGGGTCGAAAGTGAGGTCGGCAAGGGCAGCAAGTTCTTCTTCACCATCACGTCCCAGATCGGCCATCTATCCATAGACGCAACGCTTGCAAAGATGGCATCGTTCGGGAACCGAAACATTCTATTCGTTGACACGATATATGATCAAACAGGAGTGGTGAATCGGATACAGGAAATCGGACTCAGGCCATACGTGATCCACGACCCGCTCGAGGTCGCAGACAAGGCGACGTGCCCACATATTGATACCATCGTCGTCGATTCGCTCAATGTGGTATGTCTTGCGTCTTAAATGGGTTTATCTTCATGTTGAAGTTCACAAACGCGCCACGACAGACCGAGACTATCCGCGAGTATGAGCATTTGCGTTACATCCCCATCGTGTTATTGGCACCAGTGCGTTCCTCGTTGTGTGACCCCCGCCTATCAACCTGCTGACAGCTGTGCCCTGCGTCATACAGAACCTTCCCCGCTTGAATTGTACGTAACGATGCTCATCAGATAGCGTTCGCTGACCAGCTGACCGTTGACCTACGCCCTTTTAGTGAAGTGGTGTTTGGACAACAGCATAAGCTCCGAGGTAACGACACCTGTGAGCGTCCAAGACCTCGCGTCGGCGCTCATCTCCGCCCTCGAGTCGAGTACTGTCAGTCCCGCAGCGGCAACAAACGACGTGGCATTTGACATCCTTCTCGCGGAGGACAACCTCGTCAACCAGAAGTTGGCTGTCAAGATCCTTGAGAAGTACGGGCACACAGTCGAGATCGCGGAGAACGGGTCGCTTGCGGTAGACGCTTTCAAGGCGCGCGTGCAGCGGAATCGGCCGTTTGACATCATCCTCGTGCGTGTGGCGGTCCCTGCTCCTTGAGTGCCTGAAGTCAGCTGACATCTTGGCGGGCGCACGGTGTAGATGGATGTCTCTATGCCGTTTATGGGCGGAATGGAAGCAACAGAAATGATCCGTGCCTACGAGATGCACAATAATCTCACCCCAATACCCATAATCGCGCTGACCGCGCACGCAAGTGCGTATCCTTTTCATGTGGGAGATGACGTTATGATTTGTGACATTTCGGCACCTTTTAGTGATTGGTGATAGGGAACGATGTCTCGACGCGGGCATGGTGCGTCCCTTCTTCTTTTTCCTTTTAGGGTGCTAATCACCGTTATATGATGATGATGTTTTAGGACGACCACATCACGAGTACGTCGTCATCCCATACAACTGGGGCAGTAGCTGACTGATATGGATGCAGAACCTTTACGTCGTGGTGACCTCCTGAACTCAATCACTAGGCTTGCAAGCGAGCGAGTGAGACAACGAAGATTTCCCATTGCCGTGGATTTCCGATGACCTTCATGACTGTTCATTCGTTTGTGCTCATGTTACCCACTCTCTTCCTTCCATCCCGTCTTTGCCGTACCATGAACGTTAAGTAATCTTCTCCTTCACACCTCAGGCTATGTAATACCACGACCTGTTCTAACTACTACCCTGCATTACGTTCCTCATCTTATGTCTGACACGACATGCGACTACCCCACGCACGTGCGCTCTTCAGCGACGGCGCGGCAGTCGAAGGTAACATGAGGCTTACCGTCGTCGCTCAGCGTTCCGACCGACCACTAGGAGGGGTTTTCTACATTTCTTTCCTCCAGCCGGCGGACAGTTTTCGTCTCTTTCTTTCACGCCGCTCGTCTGATGATATATTTTGCATTCGCTGATCTACTGTATGTGCCACGCAACAAATGGAAAACAAAACATTCTCATTAATGTTTGATCCACCCGGTGATCAAAGAATCAGGTCATGACGAGAGTGTACGTGTGCGTGTAAGATAGATACAGTAACACAACACATTGGTGTGGAACATGTTCAAACCGTCAACAAACAGCAACTGAGACGGAGATTAGAACTCTCATAGTATCTCAGACGTCAGGTAACTCGAACAGGTGCTCATCTAGCGCTCATCACCAAAGATCCCTTTATGCTTCTACATTATAACAAAGTTGAATTTTTGCGAGATGTACTGTTATATGAGATAATATGTCAAGCGAAAAGGACCCATTACCCCCCCCTTTAATGTTGTGTCCGTGGGCCATGACAGCATGACCCTGGGAAGGAAGGAGATGGGATCCGTCGTTTCGAGTTCACATCCGACTCCGGATAAGACGCACGGGACGGCCGTCGGCCTCGCGCGCCGCGATTAACGAAGCGAACGCGTCTTCTGTGTGGCCCCATCCGTGCGGCACAAGCTTCTCCAGCGCAGGTAGGACCTCTAGAGCGAACACATCGCCGTCCCCGTCCCCGTCGCCATCGTCATTGCCCTCACCATGGCGAGGCTGGAGCGCGCGAAAGAGGTCCCCGATGTGCCCGCCGGTCACCCGAAGCGTCTTCACCCCTTCGAAGATCCTTAGGAGCGCACGCCACTGCACAAGGTCGACGACGACGTCGCCGCCTTGCCACCCTGCTGGTGCCCCAACTTCCACCACGGTCACGGGACCGTCCTTGTGGAAGCCGAGCGTGAGGCTCTCCGTTCGCGCGAGGAGCGGCGCGAGCGCAGTGCATATCTGCGTAATGCTGGGTACTTGCCAGTCTAGTGCGCTGATCTTCACCTGCACGTGCAACGGGTGCGTGTCGCCGGGGCCACGGGTGTGCTTGTCGAGCGGGTCAATGATGAGCGAAACAAGGTGTTTCTCAAAGTACAGCGCTGCAGAGAGGAACTTGAGAGCCACTGGCGCGCGCACGAACTTGAGCAAGGAGGGAAGTGAGAGAGTCTGCTGGTAGAACAACTCGACGTTCAGCGTGCGCAGGCTGGGCGCGTCGAAGCACACAAGGATGCCCTGGTCTAGGTACGCGCTGCAGCCGCGGTAGGCGAGAATGCGCAGGCGGGGGAGTACAACGCGCCTTGTCGTGCGTGCGCCCTGGCCTTGCAGCATGCGCAAGACCTCGCGGTTGGGGACGGCGCCACCGAAGTAGATCGTAAGCATCTCGAGACGGGAGAGCATGGCAAGGTGCGCTGTGAGGTACGCCGGGTCAAAATCGGGCGGTGAGGCCGGGAAATCGATCAGCCCGAGAGTGCCTAGGTTCTCGCTGGCATCGCTGAGCAGGCGCGACGAGCCGCCGGGGAGGGCGACGTTGGACAGTACGAGGCGACGCATGAGCGGCGCGCGAAGTTTTGCGGGGAGCCTCACGGTTGCGGCGTTGCTGGCCCCGCGATTGCGATTGGGGTTCGCGCGGGGTTCGGCCTGTGAGCGGATGACGAGCCTCTGCAAGGTCGGGTATTCGTCGTCCATGGTCCCGACCAGGTCGCGCACGCTCGCGGCAGGGCCCGTAATGTGGACGCGACGGACGCGCTCGCGTTGCCGGAGGGCGAAGATCGCGCCTCTCTTGTCTTCGTCAGATATCGTGCCTGGGGCCTCGCGCTTCCCCGGGTAGTACAGGATGAGCGGGAAGGGAGGCGAGTGGTTCAGCATGGCCTCTACGGGGGTGCCGTATGTGCATACTAAGTGGAGGTCCAAGAGGGTTGGGTAGGAGAGGATGATGTATCGCCAGACTTGGCACACTTGAATGAGCCTGTACCACCACCGTTCGAGGTTCCACCCGACATCAGAGTCGTCCGTCGTGTTGTCCAGTCGTCGATACCAGTCGAATATTGTGAGGAGCACGTGACCGCTCAGTTGGCTGATCGTCGTGCGTGGCGGCGCTTTATCATGGTGTCCTGCCTTATTGGCTTCTGATCGGAGCGTCGGTGTTGGCTGCTACAACGAACTACGAAGAAAGAGAACGGACCTCCGAAACCTAGCCGAAATAGGGCCCTTGCAATTACGGTGAGTGGCACCACCATTCCTGTGGCACCGTGACCTCAAGTGAGTCGCGAGTGAGGAGTCAAGAAGTAAGTCGACCGAAAGTCAGATCGTAAGGACAGGAAATTCAAGAGGTGATCGAAGGGAAGTTACTGGGCAAGGACACGCGGTGCAAGGGCCTGAGGCAATTGATCAAGGCGAGGCGTTGACGGTTTTGGAAATCATTGTGAGTCACCCTGGCAGCTGCACAGCCCGACGCATCGTTTGAATGCAACAACAATGGAAAAGTGCATATGATGTATGCGGTACTTGTCATGCGAGATTAGCGTGGCGTTGTACTTTCAACGATACCTGATTTTTTTGCCATCCATTGCACCTGCGAGTCTGGGTCGTGATCTCGGTCACGATTTTCGCTACTCGAATGGTAACCACACGGATGTCCAATAGCCTGAGCCTTTCCGTCCTGTCCGTTCTTCTTCACATTACGTGGCAGTAATAATGCCCAGTTGGAGTTCCACGACGTCCATGACTCAAACTGAGGTGGTAGTTTGAGTACAAGCCGACTCTCATGCCGATGACACCGGAATCGATCTAGGTCTTTCCTCTGCGTCAAGGTGATCTTTTGTTTCTAGGACGTCTACAAGGTGAACTTCGTTTGCAGGAGGCCTTGCAATAGTGGCCGCGAGTCTCATGGACACCACCTCTAATTAAACAATAATAATAATTTTTTACACGTGCATGCAGTATTAATCACCCCACAGCGGCACCTGCGAGGACCAGATCAGTTACCATGCCATCTCTGCGCGTCTTAAGCGAGTCATTCACCTGTGATAATATCCTTGATAATAGGCCCCACAAGTTTCTCCACGCGAGATCGGTAGCGGTCCGGGCTCCCTGCTTGCTGGCTGTGAAACTTAGCTGGCGCTGACGCTGATTCCCAAGCCTGAAATTCTGCTTCATAGGCGTTCCATGCATCGACCATCGCAGTTCGGGCTCCCGGAGACACCTGATGAGGATCGAGGCCAACGCCTAGCGTATCCAGCGTATCCCATAAGAAGTTGGCACGTGTCTCATCCACGCCGGGAAGAAGCGGCACGACGCCCGTCAGGACATCCGCCATGTTCAGCATGTGGCCGTCGCGGATGAACTCCTCGTCTGGGAGAGACTCTACGTCCGGGCGCTCCGTGTCCGTCAGCGCTTGCAGTATCCTGCGCAGCTCCATGATACGCAGCCTCTTCGTTGGTGCCTGTTCAAGGATGCGCCGTAAATCCTTGAGCACCACCCGCGCGCCAAGCGCCGCAGCGCAGCGCGCCGTCAGAGCGATCACCGCGTCGCGCGAACCCTTGAGGACGCGCAGAGAATCTAGCGTGGCCTCGCCAAACGCGCGGTCCCATTGAGGCACGTTGACAACGTCGTACCACCGCGTGATGTGCCACAACGCGTCGACGCAAGGAATGGGCGTGTACAGCTGAGTCTTGAGCAGATGTCCGATGCGGAGACCGAGATGTACGTCGGACACGTGTAGCAAATTGTAGAGCGTGATCGAGGAGGGGGTGAGCTGCGGAGTCTCAGAAGTGATCGTCGCTGATCCGAGGAAGCCTGGGATGCCCGCAATGAAGGACTCGAGTTCGGAGGGCTCTCTGAGCGACTTCAACGTCCAGCGCAGCGCAGAGGTGTCGAGTTCTTGGGACGCATCCGTCGCGCATCGCTCGAGGTCGTGCTGCAGACCTCCCCAAAAGCGCTCTTTGCATTTGCCTAGGTGCTCTTTGAGGTTCATGAGCTTCAAAGTCCGGCCTGGCGTAAGGATTTTGCATACGCCTCTGAAAGACGCAAGGGAAGCGAACTGCATCGCTTGGAGGGTGCGCCAAAGTGGGCCGGACATCGGCGTAAGGTAAGGACAATCGCGACGGAGGAGGGGAAGTAAAGTGAGAGTGATATACGCCTTTGCGTAAATTATGACGCAGCACAAAAGGACATACGCCAGATCCTTGTTGATATGGAAGAGAAACTCGACAAGGCCGGCGAAGAAGAGGAAGACGGAGGCATGCAGGAGAAGGGGCACAGTATTCACGACGGTATCGAGCCGGAAATGCTGTACACCTTGAAATAGATAGGTGCGCACACGTGCCCGACGTTGTGGAGATGATGGAAGTTGAGTTGTGAGTAGATACTTGCGAGCCCACCGTTGAACTAGGGTGGCGGCGAGCGCGCAGGCAACGCTCAAGCTGAGGCTGAGAAACCAAAGGATGTTGACGCGGAGCATAGTTGCGGGGACGTCAAAGGGAGGCAAAGAGAAAGGAGGAGGGGGTTCAGCTCCTGTCGATGAAGCGGTAAGTTGCTGCGTTATTTGGGTGAGGAGCTGGTTGGTAGTGTCGTTGGGGCTCCTTATAAGATATTTGTACCCGTCTATGATGAAAGCGGCGACCGTTGCAGAGAAAAGGCCAGTCTGTTAAAGGTCTCTCGGTGAATTGGCAAGAGGACGAAGGTACAAAAGAACGCACGAAGATGAGGATACCATCCATGTCGCCCTTCCAACTTTCCACGAGTGTCTTATCGTACTTCTCACCCTCCTTGAAAACGACGGCCCATAATTGCGCGGACGAATCCACGTACTCGATCTCTGCGAATCTCACATGAAAAATCGACCAAGAGGGGGGTAGATAGACGAAGCACCTGACTCTTGCGGTGGAGTTTCAAGTTGGGGCTCCAGGAACGTGTCTAATGTCCGTCGATGAGCAGTCAGTCTGGAGTTCGGGGTGGTTGTCCAAACGGAATCGGACCTGCAAGTGGGAACACGCCGCCTTCAAGTTGAACGTTTGGTGTGGTATGCGGAGACATTGCGAGTAGATGGAATTTGGAAACGATGGATACCGCCGCGGTCGACCGTGATACGGCGGCAAACTAGTGTACCGCCTCAAAATACTAGTAAAGGCCCGCCAGGCGCTGGTGACTTGCACAGCAACTAGGCCATTGTTTGCTACGGCAGTCATGTCGTAATGTGGGCGTTGCAGGTTCTAAAACTATTAGATACCTCACTCGTTACATAACACCGTCACGGTACGCTCGGACGTCGAAGGGTCACCGAGGGCCTCCACGCCCAGCGAGTTGCCCGTCCGGCTCGCTCTACATGCGCTGACTAGCAATAGACTCACATTTCCAACCTGGATGCCTAGATGCGCCGCGTGTGCCAGTGACTGAGGCCTGAGGGATTGAGATTTGGATGGGATTCAGCACCGTGACCACGTCAGCTTTAAAAGTTGTTCGACGGTCAGTTTCTTGAGAGAGCGCTGAGATATGATATTGATATTCACATTGGACCCACGATGGTACTATACCATAAAATTCAGATAACAGCGTCGTCGGCGTCCTGGCGCCAGAAGGAAGAACATACATACAGGACTTCATCGGGTACACAACATCAACATCACGGACATATCACGATGATCAGAGACGAAATATGATCGGAGGCAGAAACTACGCGTGGGTCTCCATCGAGAGAAGGTAGCGATTACTGTCATCTAATAATGGCAGAGCTGTTAAGACATGTCCTATGGCGTCTCTATTCTTCACCCAGATACAGCAGAGTCAGAGGCCTTAAAGATGTTTGATGTTGAATGCGGGGAAGGTCGAATACGCGTCCAGCTCGGTAACCCAGGCTGAGATGCAGTAAAGTAACGTATTGAGTCCATGATCCATCTTACGCAGCGAGGCC
>Ga0137394_10000982_pt1 | contig 20306 bp, 13 predicted proteins | sample czobulk116metaG_FD_108278 | JGI IMG/M metagenome (GOLD analysis project Ga0137394, IMG submission 108278) | Vadose zone soil microbial communities from Angelo Coast Range Reserve, California, USA - czobulk1.16 metaG | ecosystem: Environmental > Terrestrial > Soil > Vadose zone | place: USA...
GTATGAGAACAAGCTTGCTTTACGTTTGGCTCGGCAAAGCGCCGCGAGGAATCCTCAGCTCGCTCTAAAACTGGGCCGCCAGATGCTGGCGAAGGGCCTTTCCGCGGATCTCTTGCCTGTTCTTTATCAACTTCAGCGAACGGATGATAGTACATCCCGCACCTTTCATAGAGACATCGTTGACAAAATAAAGAGTACCAACCTGATGCGAAACTGGATGGATTTGGACTTGGCTGTACTGCTGGTCCGATCCTTTCAGCCGCCGCAAGCTGATGAGGAAGTTTACCGAGATCTGATTGACGTCGTGTTGACAACTGCGTTGGCTGACGGTTGTGGCAATGCCGAACGTAATGACGGACAGCGGCTTTGTTACGCTGTTGGTTCGGTGTTTTCCAGGATAGAAAAGTATTATCCGGTTCGCGCAGCGATTCTGAAGCGATGGGCGGGAGATGGGCAAGGCTTTTATGCCTCGGAAGAATGGGCCCAGGTGAATGAAGCATCGCAGAATGGTTCAGTCGACGAGATTCTTTCACTCAGGACAAAATATCCGGCTTTGCAGGACCAGATTTACTGGAGCGCGATGATGAAGGCTTTAAACTCGGGCGAAGTCGCCAGGGCTCGCCAGATCGCATCTGATCTTCCAGATCCGGAATCTCGCCGGCAAATGCTTGCGCAAATAGATCGCACGCAAATGCGGGCATCAGTGGATGCGGATAAGCTAGCTTCGATTCAACAAGAACTCGGCCGCATGCGTAGAGACGAGGAACGAATACAATTATTGTTTTACGTCGCTACTTCGATCGGGGCAAGCGATCGCAAGGCAGCGTTGGGCCTTGTCAATCAGGCCGCCGAAATCGTTAATTCAATGAAGCCAGGGAGGAGTCAACTCGAAGCACAGCTTGCGTTGGCCACAGTGTATTGCTCCCTGAATAGTGACCGTGGCTTCACCATTATGGAATCACTGCTGCCGCGCCTCAATGAGCTTGTGGCGGCTGCGACGACCCTGGATCGAGTGGAGAACAACTATTTCAGCGATGGTGAATGGAATATGAGTAGTAACGGTGCCGTGGGCGCACTATTGACACGACTCGCTCACAATGCAGGGTCCTTTGCCAGAATGGACTTTGATCGCTCGGTAGCCTTGGCTAACCAATTCGAAAGGAATGAGATCCGTTTGATGGCCCAACTAAAGATCGCGCAGTCCGTGATTGGCGAGGAACCAAAGCGACCCTGACTTACCCACCGGGACGGATAGTACGCATGCTTTGATTCTCCGTCGCTCGCTTGACTCTCTTCATGACCACTTCAACGCAATCAATCACCACACTACTTTTCGATTGGGACGGAACGCTGGTTGACTCAGCCCAACTTGGGCTAACGGCTTTCGAGCAGTCGTTTGCCGCACTCGGAATGGTCTTTGATCACGAGATATATCGCGAGGTCTACTCACCGAATTGGTATTCCGTCTATGAAGCAATGGGACTGCCGAAGGACAAGTGGGAGCGCGCAGACGAGCTTTGGACTCATCACTACGGCGAGCAAACCGCGGAGTTGGTGGATGGAGCGAAACAGACGATTGACGACCTACAACAGAAGGGCTACAGGCTAGGCATTGTGAGCAGCGGCAACGCCATCCGTGTAGCGCGTGAGATTGCGAATGTTGGTTTCGACAAAGTTTTCGACGTTGTTGTATGTCATGAGCAAATGGAAAACAGGAAACCTCATCCCGAAGGTTTGGAGACTGCGCTGCGATTGATGAATCGTTTGCGAGAAGAGTCCTGCTACATTGGTGATGCCCCCGAAGATATTGAAATGGGTAAGCGCGCCGGGTTGTTGACAGTGGGAGTTCGCAGCGCTTACCCGACAAATTGGAAACTAAAAAGCTCCAATCCTGACATCTATGTCGAGTCAGTCATAGAGCTTTCGGAACACTTTTAGACCAGCACCAATTCTTATTTTTCAGGCTGCCTATACCTACAAGCGATAGTCCTTGCTGAAGAACTATTAACGATCCACGAAATCACACGAAACGGCACGAAAAGAAAATCTTAGTTCGAGTTGTTTCGTGTGCGTTCGTGGATCGTCCTGCTCTTCCATAAGAATGGAAGTCCCTTCAGCAACTTGCTAGCACCTCCACCGCCGCCTTCCAAAAGTTCAATTCTCACGCAGCCGATAGAGCTCGTTCGCGAGCGTTGCTGCTTATCTCGTAGATCGATTCCATCAACGCGGAACGGACCTCGATTGGGAGCGCACCCCTGACCGCTAAACTGCGCAGTGCGGGAATGGTATCTGGCCGGTTACTGAAGGTGAGGAGCTTTATCACTGACAACCGAACGGCACTATTGGAATGTTTCTCGATCGTATGAAGAAGCGTTTGGAATTCCCCCGTTTTGGCCATCAAGAATAACACTGAGAAGGCGTCGTAAGTTTTCTCTCGGCTTTCACCGGCCAGGCTTTCAATCGCTTCAGCTGCAAGGCCTGAACAGTCGAGCGCTCTGGTAATTTGTCGGCGTCGCTCGGGAGGCGCTTCGCGAAGGGCACGTGTGAATGTCTCAGCGCGAGACGGATTCAAGTTGTACAGAGCTCGGGCAGCCGCATTTCTAACCTCCTCGGAGCCGTCGTCGAATAAGCCTGTGATCATGCTAAAAGCATCATTCTCGTCCAGCCGGGTTAACTCCTGAAACGCTTTGTTGCGTTCCGCTGGGTCGCCCGTCTTTAGGCGCTCGACCAATGAAGTGCTGGGCGTTTGTTCTCTCTCGTCCTTGAGGCGTTCTTCTGAGAGTGACGATTCCATCCAGGCGCCGTCGTCAACAGACGGGGCCGCAGCAGTCTCAACCACATCTTCCACCGGCGATACATCGGTCTCGTCGCTAACCAAGGCAACTTGTTCTGGAACGGTTGCGCCACTCTGATCGCTATTTTCACCGATGGACCAGGCAGCCGTTCTTTCTACGTTCTCAGTTTCGAGCTGGAGGTCGTCTGACAATGCTGGGGTTTCCTCACCACTGTCCGTGACCAGCGCTACCTGATCGTCAACTTCTTTACGACTAAAACCAGGCTCGGAGTCTGGCAGTTTTTCTTCGCGACCGATGAGCGTGGCCTCAGCATCCGCGATCCGATTGAGTTGTTCTGCTTCGATCTGGTTTAGGGCTTCAATCTCCGCGATTAGCCGCTGCTCTTCTTCACGGCGCTGCTCGATCCTCGTTTCGGTCTGATGTCGAAGCGCTTCGATCTCGACGATTCGTTCTTCTTCTTGCTCAGCGGTCCGGCACAGCAACTCGAGTTCGGCATTCAGTTTCAGTTCTACCTTTGCCCGCTTTTCCGCTTCAGCCTCATCTCGCATCAGCTCGAGCTCAGCCAGCCGTTTGTCTTCCTTTTCGGCAAGAGCTTGAGTCTCTGCATCGGCCCGAGCACACTCTTCCTCGGCAGCCTTGCGGCGCTCTTCGGTTTCACCTAACCGGATCGCCAGGAGTTCATTGGACTGACGAGCCTTTTCTTCGAGTTGCTGAAGAGATTGCGCTGCCTCGTGAAGATCACCCTCGGCTTTTTCAATCTGTTTGAGTTGCTCGACAGCAGCCTCGCTGAAAGCCAGAAGCTGAGAGTTAAGTAGATTCTCTCTTTCAGTACGCTGCTGCGAAGCTGCTTCGGCCCTGGCCCGAATCGTCTCTAAGTGCTCAAGTCGTTGTTCTTCCTCCTCAGCAAGAAGTCGCGTCTCATCTTCTACCTGCTGGCGCGCTTCCGCTGCAGCACGTTGGCGAGCTTCTGCCCTCGCTCTTCGATGGGCTTCAACGGCCTCCTGCAAACGGGTTTGTTCCTCAGTTAGCCGCCCGGCCTCTGCTTCGGCTTCTTCGATGCGCTGGTTTTGGGCTGCTTCGGCTCGTTGTAAAGCTTCAATCTCAGCTTGGAGTCGAATTTCTCGCTCGGCGCGTTCATAAACCATTTTTTCCGCGTGAATTCGGACCTGTTCGAGGATACTCAAACGAGATTTCGCCTCATCCATCCGATCAATCTGTTCTGTCGCGGCTTGGCCGAGAATCTTAATCTCGGCACTAAGTCGTTGTCTTTCGGTGGCTCGTGCTTCTGCTTCGGATTCGGCGGCCACCCGGATGGTTTCTAGTTGCGCCAGTTGCACTTCCTCTTCCGCTGCATGACTGCCAACAGCAAACTCGGTCTCGGCCTCGGGTCCGGTTTCGTCCGCAGATCTCCAGCGCGAGGCTGCATTCGCTTCCTCAATACGTTGGCCTTGTTCTGCTTCGGCGTTTCGTAATGCTTCTATCTCACCGAGTAACTTCTTTTCTTTTTCGTCTGGTTGTGCCGTCTGTTGCTCGCTTTGATCGCAGTTAGCTTCAAGAGCAGCCAGCCGTTCCTTTTCATCATAAGCACGGTGAATTCGCTCCGCTTCTGAGCGACGGCGCTCCAGTTTCTCCATCGACTGCTTCAAAAAAGCTTCGTCGCTGCGCAGACGATCGTCCAAAGTCGGGGAGAAGAATTCGGGTTCATTACTCGCGACGACATGATCGGCCGGTTCAAATTTGTCTGAAGACGGGTACTCCACTAAGTACTCCATATGTTGAATCCTTGGTCTTGAGATAGCTCGGATTGAGGAGGGAAGCCGCACCTGACGACTAATCAGAAATGGGGCGCGGCGCTAGCTTTTGGCCGATTGGAAGTAATTCTGAACTTGCGCCTTGGGCTCTTTGGAAAGTTGAAGGAATCGGAATTGATGAGAGGAAAACTTACTGACTGCGGGATTAAGCCTTCGACGACGGATGCGTCTCGGGCTTTGTGGATTCTCGTTGATTTCCGGCGTTAGGTCAACAAGATTGTCGCGAATGCCTGATATTCGCAGTTTGGAGTGCTTCAGCCGGCAACCGCCGAACGTGCCAGGAAAGTATCGCGGACCAGCGCATTAAACTTCTCCGGATGCTCCTGCTCCGGCATCATGCGGCAGTAGTCAAACACTTCCAAAGCGGCACGAGCATTAAGCTGCAAAAGGGAAACGCCCTTTTCCAGCGGCGTCGTAGCGTCCTGTTTGCCCCAAACGAGGACCGTGCGCTGGGCCAGGCGGGAGAAGGGCGATCGCGTATCAGTATTGAGATAGCCGGAAAGAAAGGCGGCAATCGCATGCTGTGCGCCGGGTTGGTGACTTGTGGCGTAGAGATTCGTGACTAGCCGATCGGTAACTCGATGTTGGTTGTAAAAGAGATGGTCGCGGGCGTATTCCCTGATGCTGCGCTCGCTGGCCATCACGTTGTAAAACGAGGTGCCCAGCACAGGAGACTGTAACAATCCATAAAAGGCGGCCCCAGCCATGCCGGGTCGGCGGTTGAGAGTATCCGAACCAGTTGGCCCGTTCAGCACCATTGCATTGATTAATTCAGGATGTTCATCCGCAACGCGAATAGCATAAGCTGCGCCCAGCGAACTTGCGATTATGTTTGATGGATAACCAGCCACTTCGCGGATGAAGTCGGTGATCAATTCGACGTAGAGATCAGCGGAGTATGGCGCAGTCGCGGGCTTGTCAGAAAAGCCGAAGCCCAGCAGGTCCAACGCATAAACGCGGAAGTCCCGCGCCAGATCATCAAAGTTTTTTCGCCACATGAAGCTGGACGAACCAGCGCCAATTCCGTGAACGAAAACCAATGGCGCCGCGGAGGTTTCAGTTCCTGAACTCTTATAAAATACCCGCCCATGTTTCCAGTGAAAGAACTGGGCCTCACCGCCGAGCGCGCTATCGTCCGGCTCGCTGGCGTTGCGTTGGATTACCGCGTTGAGCGCGGCCAAAGCAGCAACACCCGCACCGCCGGCGAGCATGGTTTTCCATATGTTTTCTAGTTTGCCCATAGAGGATTAGAATTCTGAATTCTTGTCCCCGTTCTTAGATGAACGCAAAATCAAACTGTTCCTGGTGTACGGCAGGATCACTGTTGATATCGACCGGTCCCAGGTATTCCTCGATCTCATTCAACACATCTCGTTCCGTGCTGCGCAATGCGCGTGCTACTTCGGGGTGAATACGCAACGTCGCCTGCTTATTCGCTTTGTCTCCATTCATGGCCTTACCGAGTGTTCGAGCTTGCTCCAGCAACTCGTAACAGACAGTTTGCGGAGATTTGATAAGACCCGCCCCCTGGCAGTACTGGCAGGGCGCGCACAGGGTCCGCTCAAGCGACTGTTTCACACGCTTCCGGGTCATAATCACCAATCCGAAATCATTGAACGAAAGGACCTTGGTCGGTGATTTGTCGCCGCGCAGCGCGTCCTGCAACGCCGCCATCACTCGGGCACGATTCCGGCGATCTTCCATATCGATTAGATCGAGGACGATGATGCCGCCGAGATCGCGGAGACGAATTTGTCTAACGATCTCATCTACGGCCTCCAGGTTGGTCCGGGTAATCGTATCTTCCAGACGGCCACTGCCACGACCTACAAACTTTCCGGTATTAACGTCAATCGCGACCAGCGCCTCAGTCTGATTGATAACCAGATAGCCCCCGGACCTCAGCCAAACGCGCGGCTTGATCGCTTTATCAATCTCAGCTTGCACGCCATAGCTTTCGAGAATTGGTTGGTCGCGCGTATAGAGCTTGACGCGTCTCACCATTCGCGGCTGTATCCGATTAATAAATTCAACTATGTTCTGGTACTCCTCCTCGGAGTCAACGCGGATCGCGGCAAAGTCGTCCGACAACTGATCGCGGAGAATACGTTGAACCAGATCGAGGTCCTTATGGACCAGGGTTGCCGGCTTCGTTTTCTCAGCCGAGGCGCGAATGTCGAGCCAGGTGCGTACCAAATAGCGAACGTCTTCGCGCAAGTCTGCTTCACTGATTCCTACTCCGGCTGTGCGCACGATAAAACCACCTGAGGGAATATCTTCGCTGCCACGAATCAGCGTGATTAGTTTGCGCAGGCGTTGTCGTTCACTATCGGATTCGATCTTCCTTGAAACACCGACATGCTCCACGGTTGGCATGTAAACCAAAAAGCGTCCGGGCAGGGCGATGTGGGAAGTTATCCGCGCGCCTTTCTTAGCTATCGGTTCCTTCGCAATCTGAACCAGGATCTCCTGTCCTTCCTTCAGTAAATCTGTGATTGTCGGTTGCTGACGATCTCTGGAGGAGCCTCTTTGCCCACGGCCACCGCGCCCTCGATCACGGGAGTCTCGCGAATCACGAGGTTCTCGCGGCTCGCGCACAGGTGTGGCGACAACAACCGGGGCGGCTGCTGGGGCTTCAACAATTTTCTCGACTGGAGCCATCCCCTCCGCGGCTTCAGGCGCCTGGTCTTCACCGTCTGAAGTTGCCTCATCGGCAGACGCATCAGAGGCGGGCGCATCGGAAGCAGCTTGTTTGCTCGGGCGTCGTCGTCTTCTTCCACCACGCCGCGTTGCAAACTCAGCGCGTGAGCGGCCATCATCTACACTGGCTTCAGCGTCAGCAAAACTATTCTCAACGGTAGCGTTGTCTTCACCCCCAACGCTCTCGGCTTCATCCGATGCAACTTCCTTTGCCGGTTTCTTAGTTGACGATCTCTTGCTCGATGTTTTCTTCTTTGATCCCAGGCTGCTCAGAAGTTTCCCCATTTTGGATTTCTTTGAGCTCGCACGTTCTGCAGGTTGCTTGAGTGTCTCCTCAGATGACTCCGCTTGCGGGCTGTCCACAACGCTTTCGCTTTCACGTTCGTCATCACTCACGCGTTCAAAACTTCCGGTTGGAAGCGGGGTTTGATCAACGTCGTCAACAAAACTTTCGATGTGCGCGGCGATTGGTTCGCGAGTCTTAGGCGCGGCGCTCTCGGCTTCTCCTGACACTTCACTGTCATCAATGCGTTGAAACGATCCGTCCCGATAATCAACGTTGGTCATGAACGAACCGACCTCCGCGGTTCGGAAGTCGTCTTCGAGATTGAATTCGCCGGCATGGATTTGATCGAAGAGCCGCTCCTGCAATCGGGCATCCTTAAACATCTCGCCAGTCGCCGCAGTCTCTTCTTCATCCACAATTCTCTGAATTGAGGGATCGGCCGCGACAAATGGAGTGTCGATTTCCTCCGGCCTGAGCCGCTTGCTTTCTGGAGCCGGACCCTCGGCGAATTCATCAGAAGCTTCGCTGCTGCGGCCACGACGACGTCCGCGCCGGCTTCGTCGCTTACCGGCTTCTCCGGTCTCGGTTGATTCTTCTACCGGTGGTTCTTCAATTACCGCCTCAGCAAATTCTTCCTGGTCGATTATTTCGCGCAGGGGCTCAACTCGCTCCTGTGTGGCTTCGATGTGACGCTCGCGTTCGACCCGCGCCAGAGCGATCTGCTCAGCCGCCGCTTTTTGGGCCTCTGCCACATCGACTTTCTGCGACTTGTCGATCACGATCCGCTCAAACTCTTCTTCCTCGTCGAAAAAGTCAGATACGTAGAGAAACGCGTCGCGCTCCAGTCCGATGTCGACGAAAGCAGACTGCATCCCGGGCAATACGCGCATGACGCGGCCTTTGTAAATGTTGCCGACAATCCCCGAGTTGCCTTCTCCGCGCTCAATGTAAAACTCGGTTACCTTTTCGTTTTCGATGATCGCGATTTTCTTTTCGCGTCCGTTGACGCTAACGATTAATTCTTTTGCCATTGTCTGGTTGATGTCTCCTCAAACGCTCGTCGCAAAAGAGAATGCCGATGGTCCGTATCCGACAGGCTTCCGAGCCTGCACGAGTGCATACGGTGCCGGATCTTGATGCGACGATGCGTTGCCTAAAATTCTGGATGGGCGTGGGCGCACTTCGAGCTGAATAGCGAGGCGCGCGAACGGCCGAATAGCGGGACGCCTACACGTCGCGCTGTTGATTGATTTGATGGAAATTACCGGTCGACGTTCAGGCAAAGGCGTGAATAGTGTGCCCCCTGACCGGTTTTGTATGTATGGTGAGTCGCGTACGGATTGATGTGAGTCTGGATCCTCTTCGTCCAGAACGCGACGGTCGATAGAACTATTCAAAAGAACCCTAACTAGCCGCTTCGCTTATCGTGTGGAAAAGTTGCAACAGGGAGCCTACTCCGCAACAGCGCAGGCATTAGAACACCCGAAAAGTCGGCGGATCTGTTCGCGAGCTGTTGTTACTCCAACTGGATGTCAATGAAACTTATGTTTCCCGACTCAATCGTTTTCCTGGCCTCGTGGCCCACGTACGGCTACAGTAAAATTTGGAATGATACGTCCGTTCGCATGGACGATCGGTAAAATTCGCGACTCGCGTGTCGGGAGCACGCACTCTCGTTCGAGTGTTCTTCGTGCTGCTTGTTTCAAAGGTATTGATCCCGAAACTAAACTCCGCAGGGGCGAGCTAACGGGGAGTATAAACCGAAGGCCCTGTAAACGCGAAACCCAAGTAAAGCAAACTGTTAGTTTGCGGGCCTTAGTTTAGTCAAAACAGTCTTGGGATGAATCACGAACGCAAACTAACAGTTTGCTTTACAAGGCTAATTTACAAATCTTCTTAGCTGCACGCCGATTGCGAAACCGATAGCAATGAAGGTGGCGATGAGTGAGGCCAGGCCGGCGCTCATCAGAGGCAGCGGCACACCGATTACGGGAAGAATACCCAGCTCCATTCCAATGTTGATAAAGATCTGACAGGTGAGGCCTCCGACGATCGCCATGATTACAAGCATGCCCATCCGATCGGGCGCGCGCCTTGCGCCCGCAACCATCCTGAAGAGCAAAACCCCATAAGCAGCGAGCACGAAGATACAGCCGACGAAGCCGGAGTGCCCTGCTGTTACGGCGAAAATAAAGTCAGTGTGTGGTTCCGGCAGAAACTTCAAGCTGCTTTGAGTGTGCCCTTGCGAGGTGTCGGCGCCAAGCAGTCCGCCCTCGCCTACCGTAAGAATCGATTGCCAGGTGTTGTAGCCAAAGCCGCGCCGATCCGCCTTTTCCGGATCGAGTATTACGTTAATGCGTTCCTGCTGATAATTCTTCACCAGATGTGTCTTTACCCCAACCCAGTAAGCGAAAGGCAGCAGCACGATTCCTAAAACCGAAGCGGCAATCACGTACCTTACTTGTATGCCCGAGAGAAAGAGAACGATGACCAGTATGGGCAAGTATGTAATAACTGATCCGACGTCGTGCTCGAGCAGGATCAGTGCGATCGGAAGGGCGAGAATCAGTCCGCCCATGGCCACCTCTTTTATTGTCAATGCGCCGACGCGATGTCTGCCGAAGTATCGCGCGAGCATCATTGCGGTGGTTACCTTGACAAACTCTGATGGCTGAAATTGGCCGATCCCGGGAACTTTGATCCAGGCTCTTTGGCCGTTAATCTTCAAGCCAATACCTGGAATGAGAACTATTACCAAAAGTAGTAGACCAAAGACATAGAACGCCGGCGCGATATTGATGAGTTTCCGATAATCATTGAACGCAACCGCGAGCATTGCGACCAGGGCAATCGCAAGACCGATGAGCTGCTTCACCCAGAAGTTTTGAGTGGGCTGCGCGTAACGAATCTGGAGCGTGCCAAAGCACACGATGCCAGTGGCCAGGATGGCCAGCAGCCAGTCGAAGTCGCGCAGCCCTCGTTTTTGAATTCTTGCAACCATTTTTTTCAAGTGATGAGTGATGAGTGATGAGTACTGAGGAAATCACACTTAGCCAGTTATTCTCAATACTACTAGCTGGTACTCATCACTCATGACTCATTACTCATCACTCATCACTTTGCTTATTGGATCCGCGCTATCACGGGATTCGGTTTCCTTGGTTGAGGTTTAGCAGGTTTGGGAGTCCTCGCAACAGGTAATGCTCCTGGCGGTGGTTCATTTCTGGTCTTGCGGTAGTAGACGTCATACATAGCGCGCACCGATGGCGCTCCAAAACGTGAGCCCAGCCCGGCGTTTTCGATCAAGGCAACAACGGATATTTCGGGTTTGAACGCCGGCGCGTAAGACACAAACCACGAATGGTCTTTGTGTTCGCCAACGTCCTTGCCCAGGCTCACGACCTGAGCGGTGCCGGTTTTGCCGGCGATATCGAATCCAGCCATCCTGATGCCGGTTGCTGTGCCAGCCTCGTTGACAACCGACCACATTGCTTTCACGACCGTTTCGTTTTGCTCCCGGGGAATCCGAAGATCCTTTGGTTCGGGATGGTCAAAGCCCCTCGCGGGCCGCGCCGGCCGGTAGTCGGGACTGCTTGGGTCCGTACCCACTTCGGCTACTGGACGCAATTCTTTTAGCAGGTGTGGAATATACATTTTACCGGCCATGCCAATAGCTGAATGGGCGCGCACAAGAGCTATTGGCGTCAGCACATCCTGGCCCTGACCGAAGGAGGAATATACAGTGTCGATCTCTTTCCACTCGGGGTCGCGGGGAGATTGCCGCGCTTTCAGCTCGCGCGAGGGGGTGGTGCTGATCACTTCCTGCGGCAGATCGATTCCTGAGCGCTTGTTTAAATCAAACTCGTCAACCATCGCCTGAATGCCTTCGAGTTTCATCTTCAAGCCTAAGCGGTAAAAGTAGCCGTCACAGGATTTCATAATCGCAAAGTGCAGGTTCGGCGAGCCGTGATTCCCGCCCATGCAGCGGGTGAACTTGTTGCCTATGGTGATGCCACCGCCACACACCAGATTTGAATCGTCAAGGCTGATCACGCCTTGTTGCAGCCCCGCCGTTGCCATCAAAGGCTTCCAGGTCGAACCGGGTGGAAAGCGTCCCTGAATCGCGCGGTTGATAAGCGGCTTGTTGGGATCGTTTAGCAACGCCGCATATTCCGCACGACCACCTTTGGTTTGGAGTCGTTGTGAAAAAAGGTTGGGATCAAACGTCGGATACGAAGCCAGCGCCAGAACCTCGCCGTTGTTTGGATCCAGTGCGATGATAACGCCACGACCGTGAGGCGATTTTTTCAACTCATCTTCCGCCGCCTGCTGCAGATCCAAATCGATAGTGGAGACCAGGTCCTGGCCGGGTTGCGGGAGGACAGTTTCGATCTCATCCTGGATTCGACCGCGGCTATCGACTACAACTTTTCTATATCCGTCCTTACCGCGCAGGTAATCATCGTAGGTTTGTTCAAGACCACTTTGTCCAATCACGTCGCCAGGCTTTAGGCCTTTCTCCCTGTATGAAGCCTGCTTCAACTGCTCAGGTCCAACCTCCCCTACATAACCAAGCACATGGGCCAGAAAACCGTTGGGAGGATAGCGGCGCTGTGGTTGTTGTTCTACCCGCAGCTCCGGATACTCCAGCTCGTGTGCTTCAACCCAGGCAATGTCTCCAGGGTTCGCGTCCTGTTTCACCAAAATAGACTCAAACGCCGGTTGGGAACTGATCTGCTCAAATCGATCGCTAAGTATCTCAGCATCAACCACGAGCGCGTCTGACAGGGGATTAACCAGTGAAAGAAGGTTCCGACCCTTTAGGTCTTCGCGAGAAAGAATGACGTTGTAGATCGGACGCGAGTCGACCAACGGATGCCCATTGCGATCGAATATCACTCCGCGCGGCGCGGTGATGGGCAAAAGTCTAATGCGCTGGTTTTGAGCGATCTCGGCGTAGTGCTGACCACGCACGAGTTGAAGGTAATAGAGCCGGACTCCAAGGACGGCAAGCAAAAGCACGACGAAAATCTGTACGACCCAGAGTCTGCTACGCAGGTTTTGCGAGGTGTCTTCGAATTTCATGGAACTAAAGAGCAAACAGCAAACAGCAAACAGTGCCCACTATCAAAACCCAGGACTCAGGACTCAGCACTCAGGACTCAGTACTGATGCCCCCGTCAACGCCTCGACCTTGGTCCGCGGCGCGCACCTTTTCGACGCGAAGCAAAGCTTCGGCGTTGCCGGGCGCGTTCGGTAAAGACAGAGTCGAGCAGGTAAAGAGCAAACGTGCCCACAACCGTCGTGCCTATTAATCTGTACGACATCGTTTGTACGAAAGGCGCGCTCGGAGGATATCCCAATGAGCGGTGCCAGAAAACATAAATCGCCGAATCGAGCACGGTAGCAGCAGCCAGTACCGGAATCCTCATCAGCGCGTTTTCAAGGTTAATCCTGGTGGCGGCAAAGTAAATTATGTAGGCGGTTAGCGTCTTGGAAAAGCCGCCTGCGCCAATCAGACCGCCGCTCGGTCCATCAATGGCAAGCCCGGCAATGGTACCGACAATCAGCGCCTGCCAGGCATGACGCTGCAAGGCGATATAAACAACCACAATCAGGGGAAAGTCAATGTAGGAGAGCGGAGTCCAAACAGCCCCTAACGACAACTGCAGGATTATGGCGACCAGAAGAACGACCGCGATCTTAAGCTGAGGCATGGGTAAACAGTACTGAGTGCTGAGTGCTGAGTCCTGAGTAGAGAGTTATTAATTGGATGCGCATAGGTGTTATCACTCAGTACTCAGAACTTAGTACTCAGAACTCATTATTTCTTGGCCTTGTCTACGTTCGGCAAAGTCTGATCGGGTGCAGGCCGTTGTGGTGGACGGTAAAGCAGCACCGCGACTTCTTCCAGTTGATCTAATTTGGCGCCGGGCTTGATGAATATCTGATGAGCTTGGGTTGCAGTCCCGTGTTTCACTTGAACGACTTGGCCTACATTCAAACCCGGCGGATAAATGCCGTCCTGGCCAGTGGTCAAAATGTAATCACCAACTTCAACTTTCTGTAAGCCCGAAACATAACGCATCTCAATCAAATTATTTTCACCCAGCCCTATTACTGAGCCGAGAGCTCCCGATCCGCCAAGCTGTCCCACGATGGCTCCAGCCGCAGCCTTTTCGTCGGTCACCATCATCACCTGGGCAGTTACAGGGCTCACTGCAACCACCCGACCGACTATTCCGCCGGCCGTTACCACAGGCATGTTAAGCCCCACGCCGGCAGAGCTGCCTCGATTGATAGTGACCGTATTGAACCAGACCGAAGAGTCCCGAGCTATGACCCGAGCCGCCACCTGATCGAAACCGGTTTTTTCTTTGAGATTAAGCAGACCCTTGAGGCGCTCGTTTTCTTCGGTTGACTGGAGAGCATTTTGCAACTCAAGCTGGGTTTGCGACAGTTGCTGTTTCAACTGCTCGTTTTCCACAGCGGTGCTGCGGAAGTTAATGATCTGCCGTATCAGATTTGAGCCGGTGTTGCCCGCTTTCGAAGATATGCTTTGTGCCGGAGACGCGATGGCCTGAATCCAAACCCTGAACATGCGCTGCTTGGTTGTGCTGTCGCGCGCGTCAACCGCCATGATCGCCAGATTGGCAAACAGGAGCACGCCGAGGTAAATGGGGGCGCGCTGGCGAATTTCTCTTTGCGTGCGAATTGCTGCCATTAATTAAGTCTCAAGTCCCAAGTCCCAAGTCCCAAGTCTACTAAACTAACCGACGCGACTTTTCGTTTCTGCCTACTGCCTACTGCCTACTGCCTACTGCCTACTGCCCACTGGCCCCTACATTCCGCTGGTCATCGTGTTTTCCCACTTCACCCGCTTGAGCAGATCAAAATCGGAAAGCATCTTGCCCGTTCCTAGCACAACCGAGGCCAGCGGATCATCAGCCAGCGACACCGGCAAGCCGGTTTCAATTGAGAGCCGCTTGTCCAGATTTTTCAACAGAGCGCCCCCACCAGTTAACACAATGCCGCGCTCGACAATATCGGCGGAAAGCTCCGGCGGCGTTCGTTCCAGCGCTACACGCACCGCATTGATGATCGTCGAGATCGAGTCAGCGAGTGCTTCGCGAACCTCTTCATCCGTCATCGTAATCGTCTTCGGTATTCCCTCGATTAGATTTCGCCCGCGAACTTCATAAGACAACGGCTCATCGAGCGGGTAAGCCGAACCCAGTTCGATCTTGATCGCCTCGGCGGTCCGCTCCCCGATAAGCAGATTATACTTTCGCTTGATGTACGAGATGATGGCTTCGTCCATCTCGTTACCGGCCACGCGCACGGCACGTGAGTAAACGATGCCGCTTAAACTGATCACCGCGATGTCGGTCGTCCCACCACCGATGTCTACAACCATGTTCCCGTGCGGCTCCGTTATCGGCAGGCCGGCTCCGATTGCCGCTGCCATTGCTTCTTCAACCAGATAAACTTCGGACGCTTTGGCGCGGTAAGCTGAGTCTTCAACAGCTCGTCGTTCGACCTGCGTAATTTCGGATGGAATACCAATGACGACGCGAGGGCTAACCCACGTTTTTCCATTGTGTGCTTTGCGAATGAAGTGCTGAAGCATCTTCTCAGTAACTTCGAAGTTTGCGATCACCCCATCCTTCATCGGCCGAATAGCAACAATATTTCCCGGAGTTCGTCCCAGCATCTCCTTTGCATCCCGGCCCACTGCCTCAACCTGGTTGGTAATTTTGTTGATGGCCACGATCGAAGGTTCCGAAACTACTATGCCTCGTCCCTTTGCATAGACGAGCGTGTTTGCGGTTCCCAGATCAATAGCTAGATCGCTGGAAAACAAGCTAAAAATCGATTTGAAAGCCATTTAATTTATCTCTTCCCCGAATGTAGAAATGAAGCATCGCCGGGTGGGTCACTAAAAACCGAAGCCCATCGCGGGTAGCCCGCGTAGGGGTGGTTGCCGTCCCTGATGGTTAGAAGAAACGCCGAGCCGAAGCTTTTCCCACTAAAACAGGAACCCCACCAGGGCGACTTACCATTTACCGACTACTCGTCGCAGCACCAAATTCGTCCAACTGACCAAGATAGCTGATCTTCAATCTTTGCGCTATCACGGAAATCAAAGCTGCTTGTGAATTGACCGCCAGAGTCTGTCGAGTCTATACTGACTTCGGAAGTGACCCCAGCCCGAATTGTCACCGTATGGTGTGCGTTCCCGAAAGGGATAGGGCTGGGGTTTTCCTGTCTAGAGCCGGCAGTAAGCGACCGCCAAAAGAAGTGAAGAAGCAAAATCAAGACTAAAGCGGCGACAAGCCAAAGCCCACCAAAAGGCGGGCTACGGCGAGAACGAAATCTTAATGACTTACTGAGCGTACTGATTAAGAGTAGAAGTTTCCGGTGATACGGCTACAATTTCTGCAACTTTCTTTTTAAGGCCACGAGCGCGCCCAACCACTTGCACAAGGGCGGTCATGCCGAACCTAATTCCCAAGTGGCGTCGGAATAGGAATTCTGCAATACACATCACGAACTTCCCGAAAATATTGGCCAGCCCTTGATTCCCGTCTTCTCCAAAGGCCGTCATTAAGGTCAGGTGCGCATGTTGTACCGCAGAGTCATCCTTGTATCGCATCACTAAACCCACAGCCTCCCAAGCTGTGATTGTAGGAAGTAGGTCAATAGCCTTGGTGATAGTCGTATCAAGATACTCGAACCACTTATTCTCTGGAAGTGATCCGTTGACTATTCCATCTCGCAATTCATCTCTGAGCGCGAACAGCTTAAATCGCGTCTCTGCAAACAAGAGTTCAAACCTGCCCCTTCGTAACGCTTTGTCCAAGAGCGCCAACATGATCAGCATCGCGATAAGAAAATAAAGCATGGGTTACTACCTCTTTTTGGGTTGAGCCGTGGTTGTCTTTGCGTGTTGTAGGTTCTTGGCAATTAGTTTCTCGTGCAATTCGGTCTTCTTTTTCCCTAACCTCTCAATCTCGCTCGTTAGTACTGCCGTTTTCTTAACGTAAATACGATGCTGGGCCAACGCCGTTGCTACGAACACTAGGGACATCATAAGGATGGGCCAAACTTTGCCAATTCCGGTTCCTAAGATATATGTCTCTATGATGCGTTGCTTTTGCTCAATCGTTGCGTACCAGACAACGAACCAAAAGGCTAGCATTACAGTCGCTCCGGGCCATCCAAATGTTTCAACCAGTGAGGTAACAATGTTCGCGAGTGCTTGAATTGCACCGATCCACGCGTGGGAGGGTTTGCCGCGCTCTTCGGGGGCATCTTCGGGCATCAGGTGGTTTAGGCGAGGAGCGCCTACTGCTACGCTGTACTGTAACTAAAAAAGGTGAGCGCAATCTATTACGAACAGTCTATAGAGTCAAGAGACCTGTAAAACTTTCAACGGTCCGAAGCCCGAGGTTCTGGGCTTGTCAAAAGACCCAATCATCAGACCGAATCATCACGAAAAAGGCTTTTCGTCGCTTGTTTCCACGATACCTGTTGTCGGGTTAACTTCCTGCGAGATTTTTGGAGGCTGACCAACCGCTGCCGAGAAGCGAATACAGTTTTTATTAGCAGCCTTGGCCTCATACATGGCGGTGTCGGCGCAGGCAATAAGCTGTTGCGGAGACGAGGCATCCTCCGGAAATGCAGCCACTCCGAAGCTGGCGGTCAACGATAGCTTCAAATTCCTGCCGCCGCTGAAATGATGCCGCGCGATCTTGCCCCGGATGCGCTCAGCTACTGTGCCCGCGAGATCAGTTCCGGTGTCGGGGAGCACAATCACGAATTCGTCTCCGCCATAACGCGCGACAGCATCAGTGTCGCGAATAGAGGAGAGGATGACCGCTGCCATTTCCATTAGCACATGGGAGCCGACAAGGTGACCGTGTGCATCATTCACACGTTTGAAGTCATCGAGGTCCAGGAATAGAGCTGACACACTTGAACCGTAGCGACGGGCCCGCCGTATCTCGTTCAGTAAAAACTGTCGCAAGTAGCGTGCATTGTGAAGTTTCGTCAGATCGTCCGTTTGCGAGAGTCGCTCGGCTTCACTAATGCGCACAGCGTTGGCGAGAGCAGATGCAATTGGTAACGAGAGCGCATCCAGAACCGCGACTTCCCCTTTCCTAAAAGAGTTTTGCGTGCGGATTCCTTCCAGCACGCCGAGAACTCTTTCACCGCAGATCAGAGGCACAGCCACGATGTATCGTTCGCGCTCTTTTTTCCGAAGCGTGCCCATTCCTGCGGCCGCGAGTTTCGCAGCCTTCGATTCCGATCCCGGTGCAACGTCAACCGCTCCCAGCAAAAGCCTGCGCCAATCATCCCCCTCTGTAGTAACCTCTTCAACCGCTCTTCGGACCGCTATCGCTTCCAGATTCCAGGCGTCAGAACTCTTCGCATCGGAAATCAGGTATATCGTCCAGCAGTCTGCGTTCACCAACGCAACAAGCCGGGCAAGTGCGGCATGCGCGGCGCTGTTTTGATCTCCGATGAAGTGAAGTGATGAAACCAGATCAAAGGCTGCGCGCAGGCTACTTGATTTCATGCGCGCCGGCAGCAAGTAAGCACCGGTTTTTTCCGGCGTGCTATCAATCTCGGGCAGCTTCAACTCCCCCGTCACACCGTGCCCTTCAATCTCGCGCAGGATAGCCGGCAACTGTGCCACCTTGTCGGCGATCGCACGAAAGCCCAAACGTTTTAGAGTTGCTCCGTCAAGGCTGCGTAGACTTACGCCGTGAAATCCGCCAAGTTGACGACGACATGCAATCAAGGGCGTACCGGGCCAGAAATTCCTTGCATGCTCCATCGCCGCGTGAAGTTCGACCATGTCGGCTCCGTTGATTACTTCATAAAGGACGGCGATTGGTGGTTCATCCGAATGCGCACCGATATCATCACTGGTGCTGTTACTTTGACGCCGGCTCATTGCGGCTTCTACCTCAGCCTCGCGCAACCCTTCGATCAGAGTTTGCACGCCGGAGAGACGTAGCGCCTCGATCAGCTCGTAGGCTGGTGCTTCATGAGCGTCCGTTAGAAGTATGACGTGCCTTGACATTGAAAACGTAGGACCCGAGTTACTCACTTCTCGCCGCAGCGGGACGCCCCGATAGCGGCAGACGATATTGCGTACTATTCCCGCGTGGGTCTGCTGCCTCGATATCGATCTCCTGGGCGCCTTCCGGGGCGGCGGTTTGAAGCTGAAAAGAACCTTCTGTGGGTACGATGGTTTCGCGACCGGCAATGCGAATCGTGGTGCCGGGTTCAGAGCGGCCACGGATCAGATACACACGACCCCACAGTAATTCTGCCGTCAGATTTGAAACCGGAACACGCGAGCCGGTTCCGCGAGTGACGATGATGAATTTTCTGGGCTCGCTCCAGTCGCTGGTTTGGCCGGTTGAAGCACTGGCACGGACGCGCCAAAAGTAAACTCCCGGTCGAAGGTCGCTGGCAGTGAATTCTGTTGATGCAAGCTGATCGCGTTCGATTACTTTGCCATCGGAAACGAAGAACGGAGATGTCGCCACCTCGACTCGATAAAACGCAGCGCCGCCGGACTGGGGCCGTAGCCACTTCAGGGAGATGTTTGCGGAGCCGTTTCCGCCGGCAGAAACTCTTTCCAGTTCGCGAGGTTCGGATGGTACGGGAATGTCCAGAAGTTTTTGTGGCCGCGAGATGGTTCCCGAGGGATTGACGGACACGTATTCACCGCCGTGCAGCACCGTCTTTTCGCCGTTGCGATTGGTGGTTTCAATTGCACCAGTGTTTACGCGAATCTCCTCAGTGCCTCCCGGATCAACGCCAAAGCTGGCTCCCGTTTGCTCACCCATCTTGTTTTTTGTTTTCGGGGTCTCGACAACGTTGTTCGTTCCTTCAGGTTGTTTCTCAGTGCGCACAGACATCTGACCGATTTCCACTACGACATGGACGTTTGTTTTCTTTCCGTCATCGGCGCTGGCATTGTCGCGAACGATAATCGTGCTGTTGGGGCGGACGACCAGAGTCGAACCGTCAGCCATGCTGACCCGAGCCCGACCGGTTGCTTGTGTTTGCACCGTATCCCCCGGATAGAGCTCCGTATCACTGCCCGGAACGATCGTCTCGCGCGTGGCCGCACGGATCACGCGCACGTCTCCTTCAAACGAGATGAGCCGTGCACCCGCGGGCATCTTTACCTTGTTGCCGACGTTTTTGAGAGGGTTGCCATACTTCCAAACGTACAACGCCGTACCGCCGGCAAGTCCGCAAAGGATGACTAGAGCGACGCCCAGATAAATGACACGCTTCTGTATTACCCACCAATCAAAATCATAGCGACCGGTTTTTTTACTCATTCTGTTTGAAGCTATTTGGAACTGAGGGGCAACTACGAGACTCGAGACACTCGCGCGTGCTATCAGATGCCGTGGACAGGCAACTGAGTGGCCTTTTTAGGTGTGAAGTCGGGCAGCCGTTTCAACAGCGGACGTTTCCACCATTATTTCGCGGCACTGACCAGCAACCACGTCGAATCTAGCACAATGGCCAGAGCGCGTTCAAGCAGGTTCCTGAGGAGAGTGGGTCAGTTTCATTGTTGAACACCGATGAAAATTGAAGAGATCGATATTCTGATTGATGACAAGTTGCAGATCCGGCCTAATTACAGGCGAGTAGAAGCAGTGTTATTCGTCTTCGCGA
>Ga0137394_10000983_pt1 | contig 20304 bp, 20 predicted proteins | sample czobulk116metaG_FD_108278 | JGI IMG/M metagenome (GOLD analysis project Ga0137394, IMG submission 108278) | Vadose zone soil microbial communities from Angelo Coast Range Reserve, California, USA - czobulk1.16 metaG | ecosystem: Environmental > Terrestrial > Soil > Vadose zone | place: USA...
CCGAGACGTGTAACAGATCTCCCGCGATAAGCTCGACTGCTTTCGATACACGACCGCCGGATTTACCACCAGCGTCCTTGATGGATACGGACTTCGCGATCACTTGCCCGCTCGTCCGACGCCATAGGCCTCAAATCCAGTTCTTATCCATCGGCCCGTATCTGCTCCACGCTTCCTTTAGACCCCACCTCACGGTGGTGCCCATGCGCTTCGCTACCCTTCACCTCCATCAGGTTGGGACGGGACTTTCACCCGCTAGCTGTCGAACATGCACGGCGTACAAGGAAGAGGCCGGCACTTCCGCCGGCCTTCTTTTCCTTTACTTCCTTAACGTCCTTTACTTCCTTTACTTCGTCTCTCAGCAATAGCTGCACTCGGGATCGCCCATCGCTCCGGTCATGTCGTCCTTCATCCGCCGCAGACGCCGTCCCAGCCGCTCGGCCAGCTGATGCCGCGCGCGCCACAACCGCGCCTTCAGCGTATTTTCCGTGACTCCCAGCTTCTTGGCCGCTTCGCCTGTCGAATAGCCCTGCACTTCGCGCAGGACAAACGCCGTACGCAGCAGCGGCGAAAGCTCGTCGAGGTTTTCGCTGATCATCTCGCGAATCTCCGTGCTTGCGAATACCTGTTCCGGATTCGGTCCGTCGTCCGCGAAGCGCTCCGAAGCGGGCAGCTCTTCGTCGCGCGGCGGTTCGTCCAGCGATAACGCCGGGCGCGCCTTAGCGCTCCGCCGCCTCATCAGCGCCGCGTTGATCACGATGCGCGTCAGCCACGTCGAAAACTGCGACCGCCCCTCAAAGCGCTTTAGATTGCGATACGCCGAGAGCAGTCCGTCTTGCAGCGCGTCTTCCGCGTCCTCCGTGTTCCCCAGCACCCGCAGAGCCGTCTGAAACAACGGCCGCTGGTAACGGCGGAATAGGGCTTCCACCGCCTGCTCGTCGCCTCGCTGTCCGGCGCGGATCAGGTTCTCTTCGTTCAGTTGTATTCCCACTGCCGTTTGCGTTGCCATCGCTATCCCCCTATACGAATTAAAATTCTTGCGCGCCCCCTCGGCGCAGAAACTTTTTGCTCAGTGTACCGGCACGCTGCCCGCCGGCGCTTTCGGCTTCCGCATCAGCACCAAAATCGGAATCACCGCGAAAAACACCACGCCGAGCATCTTGAAATTATCGATGAACGCCAGCATCGCCGCCTGCCGCTGGATCGTGCCGTAAATCATTCCGTGTGCTTGCGCGTTGGCGTGCGCCGCCGTCGAGCCCGCCGCGATCAACTTCGCCTGCGTCCCGTTCAGCATGTTGTGATACGCCGCGCTGAAATTGTTGACGTGCTCCATCAGCCTCGATTGATGAAATTGCGCGCGCCGCTCCAGCATCGTCGTCACCGTCGCAATTCCCACGCTCGCCCCCATGTTCCGCGCCAGGTTGATGATTCCCGTGCCCATATTGCTTTTTTCTTTTGGCACGTACGCGAACGCCGCCACGTTGATCGGAATAAACAGAAACGCCAGTCCGAAGGTTTGCAGCATGCGCGCCCGCACCGCGTGCCCGTAATCCAGCCCGAGGTCCCAGCCCGCCATCACAAACAGCGCCGACGCCGACACGATGCACCCAAACGTGACCAGAATCCGCGGGTCCACTTTTGACACCAGGATTCCTACAATGGGCATCATGCACATGATCACCGCTCCGCCCGGCGACAGCGCCATTCCCGACAGTTGCGCCGTGTATCCCAGCAACTGTTGCAGAAACTGGGGAATCAATACCGTGCTCGAATACAGCACGAACCCCAGAAAAAACATCGCCCCCGTGGCGACCGCAAAATTACGCTCCTTCAACATCCTCAAGTCGATCACCGGCTCTTTCTGACGCAATTCCCAGAGAATTCCCGCAACAATTCCCACCAGCATCAACAGAAAGAAAACGACGATGAATTTCGACGAGAACCAGTCTTCGCGCTGCCCCTTGTCCAGAACGATCTGCATGCTCCCCAGACCCAGGCTGATCAACCCGATCCCGATATAGTCGATCCGGAATCCTGCTTTTAGACTCGCTTTCTTCATGTACGGCGGATCGCTTACCAAAAAGTTCGTCAGCACCAGCGAAATGAGCCCCACGGGTACGTTGACGTAAAAAATCCATATCCACGAAAAATTGTCCGTGATCCAACCGCCCAGCCACGGCCCAATCGTCGGCGCCACAACCACCGCGAGCCCGTACATTGCAAACGCCATGCCACGCTTCTCCAGGGGAAACGTATCGTTCAGAATCGCTTGTTCGCTCGGCTGCAAGCCTCCTCCGCCCACGCCCTGCAAGATCCGGAAAATCACCAGCACGCCCAGGCTCGGCGCCAATCCGCACAAAAACGAGCTCACCGTAAACAGCGCCACGCACGCCATGTAAAAGTTCTTCCGGCCGATCAGTCCAGAGAACCATCCCGAGAGTGGGAGCACGATGGCGTTTGAAACCAGGTACGACGTCAGCACCCACGTGGATTCATCCGCGCCCGCCGACAGATTTCCCGCAATGTGCGGCAACGCCACGTTGGCAATGGACGTGTCCAGCACTTCCATGAACGTCGCCAGCGTCACCGTAATGGCGATCACCCAGGGGTTGATCGTCCCGTCCGGCATCCTCAGCTTGGCTAGAATCCTGTCTCGCATCGCGTCTAGTCCCTGGCCCTATTATTTCTACGTATTACCGTTCCACTTTCTATCCTTACTCACCGTTATTTTGTGATCACCGTCGCGTCCACATTCATTCCAGGCCGCAGAACCGCCTTGTCCGCCGAAATCGGGTCCAGCACGATCTTCACGGGGATCCGCTGCACCACCTTCACGTAATTCCCCGTGGCATTTTCCGGAGGCAGCAGGCTTAGCACCGAGCCCGTCGCTCCCGCGATCGAGTCCACATGCCCGGGGAAAGTCTTGCCATATGTATCCACGTGCACTTCCGCCTTCTGCCCCGGCCTCATGTACTTCAGTTGCGTTTCTTTGAAATTGGCCGTCACCCATACGTCTTGCAGCGGAACCACAACCAGTAGTCCTTGCCCCGCCTGCACGATCTGTCCCGGCTCCACTTGCTTGTGCGTCGCTACGCCGTTTACTGGCGCAACGATGTCCGCGTAACTCAGATTGAGCGCCGCAGCTTCCAGTGCCCCGCGCGCCTGTTCCACCTTGGCAAGCTTGGCCTGCGCATCCGCGGTCTTCATGCTCACCTGCTTGACGTCCGCGCGCGCCAAGGCCACTCCCGCTCGCGCCTGGTCGACTCGCGCCTTCGCCGCGTCCAGTTGCGCCTTGGCCACCTCCACGTTCCGCTGTGCCTGCGCCTGCTTTTGCAGGTCCGCTTGTAGCGCGCTCTCGCTTGCATCCGCATTGGCCTTCGCCGCGTCATACTGCTGCTTCGAAATCTCGCCCTTCTGCACTAGCGGCAAGTAACGCGCAAGGTCGGCCTTCGCCAGCTGGGCATTCGCATGGCTCTTGTCCACGTTCGCTTGCGCCAACGCCAAATCCGCCGTCTGTGACATCTCGTAGGTCGACAGCATTCGCGCCAAATCCGCCTGCGAGCCCTTGAACTGCGCATCGGCGTTCGAATTCCCGCTCGCCACGTCTTCTCGCGTGCGCGGCACCTCTACTCCCGCGGAACGCGCCTCGCTTTCCGCCAGCGCCAGCGACGCTTTCGCTTGATCCAATGCCGCCTGGTAATCGCGCGGATCGATCTTCACCAGAATCTGCCCGGTCTTCACCGCCTGGTTGTCGTCCACCAGAACTTGCGCCACGCGCCCGTAAACCTTCGAAGCCATCGGCGTGATGTGGCCGTCCACCTGCGCGTCATCCGTCGTCTCGCGATTGCGGTAATAAAAGAAGAGTCCGGCGATCGCCGCCAGCACCACTGCTCCGCCGGCAATGAGCACCCGCTGCACCTTGGGGTTCGCTAACCCTTTCGGCGTCTCCTCTAGCGACAGCTCTTCCGCACCCCGCGGAACTTTTGTCGCATTTTCTAACCCAACTTCGATCTCGATGCTCATCGTCCCCCCACGCTCACTTTGCGTAAACCTTTTCCATTTGCCCGATCGACCGCGCCAGGTCCGCGCGTGCCTGATTGAAGCGGTATAGCGCCGCAATCTGGTTGTCGTTCGCGCGGGCCAGCGAATCCTGCGCCTGGATCACTTCAATATTGTCGGCCACGCCCGCATTGAAGCGGTCTCGCGCCTGATCCACCTCTTCTTTCGAAAGTTGCACGCCCAGATTGGCGACGCGCACTTCGCTGCGCGCGGAATCCAGGTTAATCAGCGCGGTCTTTACGTCCTGGCCGATCGCGTTTCGCAGATCCATCTGCTGCTGCTGAAGCCTCTGAATCTCCAGGTCGGCCCGGACGGTTTGCGCTCGGATGCGCCCCCCGGTAAACAGCGGCACGCTCACCGTCCCGGCATAGCTGTAAGTGGGAATTACGCCGTAGGGGAACGTTCCCAGTTCCGCCCAATTCCCGCTGTAATTCAGGGAAGGCAGCCGCGACGCGCTGGCGGCCTTTTTCTCGTTTTCCGCCGCGCGAATCTGCTCTTGCAGCGACTTCCATTCGTAGCGCGCCGCCAGGGCTTGCTCGATGCTCGTTTCTACCTCCGGCTGCGGAGTCTCGAAAAAGCTCAAGGAGTCCCCAAGTTCGATCGCTTGCCGCGGATCGAGGTTCAGAAGCCGGCTCAACCCGAAGAGCGAGGTCTCGCGGTTCGCTTGCGCTTGGATCAGCCGTTGTTTTTCGTTCTGCAATTCGACGTTGGCGCGCAGGGTATCAATGCGTGTGCTGACGCCTTCCTTCTGCCGGTCCGCCGCTTGATCGTAAAGCGCCTGCGCCAGGTCGACTCGAGATTGCGAGGCTTGCACGTCCGCCATGTTGCGGAGCGTACCGATGTACTGCGACACCACCAGCAGAATCACTTGCTCGCGCGTGGAAAGGCTGTCCGCTTTGCTCGCGTTTGCCGTGTTTCGCGAAGCCTGGTAATGGCGAAGCAGCGACAGGTCAAGAATCGGTCCATTGAAGGACGGCCCCGTGGAAAAGATAGGATACGGACCGAGGTGTTTCGGTACTCCCGGAAAAATCGCGGCGCCGCCAAACTGCGCGCGAATATTTAAACGCTCCCACTGCTCTGTAACACCCATCTGTACTTGCGGCAGCAGTTCCGAAAGCGCGATCTTGCGGTCCTGCTCGCTCTGCGCCGCCTGTAGAATGGCGATCTGCGCGGTCGGGTTCTGTTTCAACGCGAGCCCGACCGCCTGATCCAACGTCAGGCGCAGCAGCTCCGTTGGAGGATTCCCTGTCATCTCACTTTTCTTGGTTGTTCCCTGGGCTTCGGCCTGCGCGGCACTGAAGAGCAGGCTGAAGAGCGCGATATAAAAAATAATGTGCGAGCCTTTACGACGGCCCTTCCCGGGAATCTCGGTATTCGCGCTCTCGCCCTCCTCCTCGATTTCATGCACGATCGCCTGATTCAGACAGCCCTCGGCCATCAGCTGGCCGCCCTGCCGGTGAATCTCCTTTAGCAGCACTTTCCCGGCTGCATCGATAAAACTCACGCCGCAAAGTTTCACGTGAAACTTCTCGTTTGGCGAGGAAGTGTGCAGCTCGCGCCAGCATTGCTCCAGTGTGGCCACCGACGGCACCGCCAATCGACCCTCAACACTCAAGATTGTCTTTCCGCGTTTCTTTTCTGTCGTGATTCGTAGCATTGATTCCGTCCTGCTGGTCACTTGTAGATGCATTACGCTCACCATCCGATGCGAATATTCTGTAATGTGCAACTACAACATAAACAAAGGTTTATGTGCTATTCAGGGAAAGGAGAAGGGCTTATAAATGACTCTATATGGGCATTATATCAAATATGGTCCAAAATGTAGTGACCATATACGGTCTACTATTCTTCTGCTGGTGTACTTTCCTCCCCCAGCCGGTTACTTCACCGCCGCGCTTTCTTCCCTTTGCACATACGAATCGACCCTCAAACCCAGCGCCAGATGTTGTCCGGGGTCCAGCTCCACCAGCGTCTCCAGAATCTTGGTGTCCACATGTTCAGACGGCTCGTCCGTCCGAACATTCTTTTTCCCGAGAATATTTCCTACGCGAATCACGCGGCCCCAGAATTTATGTATTCCATACGCCTCGGCCGTCACATACGCGCGCTGACCTGCTCGCAGTTTCGAAACATCGCTTTCGTCTACGTCCAGCCGCACGCGCAAAACGGAATCGTCCGCCATGGTAATCACCGGCGAATCGAATTGTGTAGAGACGCTCTCCCCGTTGTGCCGCAGCTTCCGCAAAATCACCCCATGGATCGGTGCGCGGATATAACTCTTCTCGAGGTACGCGCGCGCCTCCGCAAGCTGCGCCCGCGCCGTGCCTACCGCCGCCTCCGCGTACGCGCGATCCTCTTCGCGCGCTTCCGCATCGATTAGCGCAAAATGCTGCGCCGCCTGTTCGTACTGTGCGCGCGCTACCTGGTAACCCCGCTCGTAACGGTCCGCTTCGTCCCGTGAAATCACATTGCGATCGGCAAGTCCGCGCCGCCTCTCCGCTTCACTCTTGGTATTGTTCAGCACAGCTTTCGCTGCTTGCATCGAGGCTTCCGCTTCACGCCGCTCCTGCGTTCTTGCGCCGTTCACCGTCCGCCGCAATACGGCTTCGCGTTGTGCCAGCCCCGCCTCGGCCTCCGCAACCCGCGCGCGATAATCGTCATTTTCGATCTCGGCCAGCACCTGGCCGCGCTGGACGCGGTCTCCTTCTTCCACGCGGACCGTCCTCAGACGCCCGCTCAACTCCGAGCTCACACGAATTTCTTCGGAAACCGCCTCGACTCGCCCGGGCGCGGCGATCTGCGTCGAACCGGCCGAGTTTGCGTTTGGCCCGGACGCCGAGACTTGCTGTCCCCGGCTCCTCAACAGATTCACCATCGACAATACGAACAAGGCTCCCGCTGCGAGCAATACAATGTTGGATCGTTTCATGGTCTGGCCTCTCCCCCTTCAAATCGAAACTTCTGGTGCCATCGCCGGCGCGGCTGACTGGACTTCGAGAACTGACGACGTCTCCATCGCGCCCATCACGCTCTTTTCCTCCCGGACAATTCGTCCGTCTTCGAGGTGGATGATCCGGTCGCCGAACGACAAAACGCGCGGGTCGTGTGTCACCATCACCACCGCTCGGCCATGTACCCGCGCCAGCCGCTGCAGCAATTCGATAACGGTTCGCCCGCTTGTCGAATCCAATGCCGCGGTCGGTTCGTCCGCCAGCAGAATCGGCGGATCACCCGCCAGCGCCCTGGCGATCGCCACGCGCTGCTTTTGCCCGCCGCTCAGGTCCGCAGGGAACGACCGCGCTTTCTGCGCCAGTCCCACTTCCGCAAGGAGTTCTTCTCCGCGTTTTTTCGCCTCTCCGGCGCGAACCCCGCGCACGTCCAGCGCCAGCGCCACGTTCTCCGCCGCTGTCAGCGCCGGAAACAGGTTGAATCCCTGAAAAACGAAACCGATTGCCCCGCGCCGGATTCGCGGCAGTTCGCTTTCCGCCAGCAAAGACACGTCTTCGCCCAGCACCTCCAGCTTTCCTTCGCTCGCCCGCAAAATGCATCCGAGTATGGACAGCAGCGTCGTTTTCCCGCTGCCGGAAGGCCCCATCAGCAGCGTCAGTTCCCCCGTCCGAACCTCCAGGTCTACCTCCAGCAGCGCCCGCAGCTCCGTCGCTCCCTCTCGATAGACTTTGCTCAACCCCTTCGCCCGAATCACGGTGTTGCGTTCTTGCTTGTTCATGACGAATTCTCTTTTCCAATTTCTGTTTCCGATTTCGATTTTCTATCCTCGAAAAACCATCGCCGGATCTATCCGCGTCACCTTGTTGATCGAAACCAGCGCCGCTGCCACGCACATCACCACTGCCAGAAACAGCATGCCGATGCTCATCAACCACGGCATCAAGATCACCGCGCCGGCTCTCTCGCTCGCTTGCACGATGAAGTGCGCCACAATCATCGCCGCGCCGTAACCCAGCACCGCACTCCACACCGCTTGCTCAATCAGCACGCGGTACAAATACCGGTTCGTCGCGCCCATGGCCTTCAGCGTTCCGTACTCCCGGATGTGATCCATCGTCGCAGCGTAGATCGTCTGCGCTACCACCGCCACGCCAACGATCAGCCCCATTAGCGCCGCCGTCAGCACCGCCAGTCCCGCTCCCGTGGTAAACATCCAATAGAACCGCGTCTTCCGGCTGAATTCCGCTGTCGTGTAAACGTCCACATCCGCCAGCCGCGCGCGCAGTCTCTCCTGCAGTTCTTTGGGCGAAACGCCGGCCCCCGCTTTCACCAGAATGTACGCCGTGCTGTTCTCGCTGGACGACGGATTCGTGTAATCCAGCGAACTCTTAAACGTCGCGTACACGAAAGGCGAAGTCGTGAACGAGCGGATGCCGCGCGTGAATCCCGCCACGCGCGCCCGGTGGTCGCCGATCTCCACGCGGTCGCCGATCTTCTGGACTCCCAGCTTCTCGCGATACAACTCGTCCACCACCACGGAGTCCTCCTGTTTCAGGTCCGCAAGGCTGCCCTGCACGACATTCCACGGCTCCCCGAGCCCGCTCCCCGGATGAAATCCGATTACTTGAATGTTTTCCACCCGGCCATCGGGTCGCTTCCATCGTCCGAACGCCTGCATGTATTTTTCGGCCTGCGCCACGCCGGGCGTCGAAAGCACCTGATAAAACTTCCGCTCGGAAAAATTCCGTCCCGTATCGAAATATCCGACGCCGTGAAAGACCACCCACAGGTCGGCATTCGAATGGTCGATGTTGTTCGAAGTGGTGGTCGTGAAGCCGAGGAACAGCCCAAACTGAATGATGATCAGCACCAGCGCGAACACGATGCCCGTCAGCGTCACCGCGAACCGCACTTTGTCGTGAAACAGATTCCGTCTTGCGAGTAACCCCATCTCACCTGCTCCTGCTTGGGATTACGTACCACCCCTATAGAAAGTTACGCCGCTCTCTAAATAAACACTGTTAACTTTTGGTGAAAAAAATATCCTCTATGCCTCGAGCCCGGCAACCAGCGTATCTACAGTCGAATGAATCACTTTGTCCCTCCCCACCCAGGGAAACGTGTAGTGCGTGATCAGCAGGGACGTAATTCCGTGAATTCCCGCCCATAGCGTCTGGGCTGCCAGCTCCACGTTCTTTGCCGGCATTTTCCCGGCCTTGATGCACTCCGTCACTCCCCGCGTGAGGAATGAGAAAGCCTGCATCCCAGGGGAATCTTCCTGGTGATATTTCTCATGGTCGAATCCTTCCGGCAGCGGCATCATGAACGTGGCCCTGTAATGGTGCGGGTTTTCCAGTCCAAATTGGATGTACGCGATGAGCCCCCGTTTGAGTCGTTCCACCGGGTCTCCCGGCTGCTCCATGATTTTGGTCAGCCGTTGCACAAGTCGCGCAAATGTTTCTTTGCACACCTGCTCCAGCAGCTCGGCTTTATCCTTGAAGTAAATGTAAATCGTCGTCGGTGAATACTCGATCTTGTCCGCAATCCGCCGCATGGACACATTTTCATATCCATCGCGCACGAACAATTCACTCGCGGCATCTAGGATCTCCTGCCGCAGGAACTTCTTCTGCCGTGCCCTTCGTTCCTTTACACCCATGCTGTCGCGTCTTCCTCACTAGGTTAACGCTGTTAACCGTACTTTGCAACCAGTCGCTCGTCAACTCTTCTTTCTTTTCACATGCTGTCCAAGCGTTTCGAATCGTTCTCTTACTTCCTCACTGCGATAGCTTGCAGTTCAAAGTGTCCCCCGACAAGGAGCGACCCCGCACCGATGAATTCGCGCGCGGGATAATCTTTCGTCGAGAAGTAGCTCGCGTAAATGGGATTGAACTTCTGGAACAACGACAAATCCGTGCACGCGATTTGCACGTACACCAGATCATCCATCGTCATTCCCGCTTGAGCCAGGACTTCTTTTTCGCCATCGAGCAACACTTTGACTTCGTCTTCTATTTTTTCTGGAACTTTGCCCGTCTTCGGATCAATGCCGATTCGTCCCGCCAGGTAGAGTGTGTTGCCTGCAAGAATTGCGTCGCTGAATGGCGCTTGCACGGGGCCGCCTGCGAGTTTGATCACTTTGCGTGCCGCTTGCGGCGTAGGTTGCGAAAACGCCCCACGTACGGTAAGAATTCCTGCCACCGCCAAAACCACCACGAGGAAACCGATGCGACGATTCATGAATTGCCTCCATTCGAATGACCTGCCCAATACGCCGCGCGAGTGTAATACCCAAATTCGCCTTCGGCAAGCCGTCCCCCGAATCCTCGCTTGCCCCGGCAAAAAACTTTCTCCATCGCATCTCCGGACTCATTCGAATTAGAAAGCGATTAACCCCGTTCGAATGAAGTACAGCGAAGTAAGGCCCACCCCCAGCCACAGCAGCACGCCGAGAAGCAGGGGACGCCACCCCACCTCTTTCAGCGTGGCGCGGGAGATGCCGCTGCCGATGAGGAAAAGCGTCGCGGTCAGGCCAAGTCGTCCGAGAGTGAAGAGCCACTGAGCGAACCGTTCGAACGCAGCAAAATAGGTATTGATAACGGCCGCGAGAACAAAGAATGCGATGAACCAGGGAAACTGGATGCGGAGATCGCGGGTGCCGCCGGCGCCGTCATTCCGCGACTGACTGCGCTTGATGGCTGCAGTCGCGAGAGCGAGCGGAACGATCCAGAGAGCGCGGGCGAGTTTAACGGTGGTGCCGATGACCAGGGCCTGGGGGCCGTATTTCGTGGCGGCGCCCACGACGGAACTTGTGTCGTGAATCGCCAGCGCGGCCCAGAGTCCGAATTGCGATTGCGAGAGGTGAAGTGCGTTTCCGATGGGCGGAAAAATCAGCAGGGCGATCGAATTCAAAATAAAAATCGTGCCGAGCGATACCGCCATTTCTTCTTCATCGGCTTGAAGAATGGGGCCGATGGCGGCGATGGCGCTGCCGCCGCAAATCGCCGTGCCCGCGGTGATCAGAAATGACGAATTGCCGCGCACCTGCAAGAGCTTGCCGAACGCCAGGCCCACAAGAAGCGCAAAGGAAATCCCCAGCGCGGTGTAGATAAATCCGCTGCGGCCTGCCTTCAGAACTTCGTGCAGATTCATGCCGAAGCCGAGGGCCACGACAGAACTTTGGAGAACGGTCCGCGCAATGCCGCGGCTTTCGTTGATGTACGGATGCGGGAAGCTGAGACCGAAGAGAATTCCCAAAGTGAGAGCGATTGGAGGTGAAAACAATCCCGTGAACGAAAGTGCGAGAGCGAGAACAAAAACAATTTTCGCGAGAGTCGGCATCGACTGGGAAAAGAGTATCAGGCCGGGAGCCGGATGGGCCAGCAAGAACGAGAACGGGCGCTGAAAAGATGTCCGCCTCCGGTTGCTAAATTCCAGCGAGCATCATTTTTCTTTCTCTTTTGGAGGAGGAGCAGCGGGCTCCGACTTCGCGGGCGTGGGATGCACGAGGCCAGCGACGATTTTCGCGGTGGCGGTTTTGCTGATTTGGCAGTTGCGGTCGTAGATGCGGCACTGCGCAAGAGTGTATTTGCAGCCGCAGGCGCAAGTTTCGGCGTTGAATTTGTGGAGCGCGACGACTTTTTGTTCTGGCGTGAGCTTGGAAAGATCGACGCCGGGAAGTTCACTGGCGCGCTCGGCGTTCTTCAGAAAAATCTGGCCGGTGTCGTCGAAGGTCTCCACTTTGATGTTGCCGATGGGCAGGCCGAGGAGCGAACGGATTTCAGTTTCGTAAAGAAGCGGGTCGCGGAGGCCTTCGTGCTTTTGAACGATGCGGCCTTCCGCGTTGAGCACGAACGAAGTGGGAAGCGCGGCGATGCCGCCGTATTGGAAGCGGACGTCATCGCCGGCAATGGCGACGGGGTAGTTGATTCCGAATCTTTCAGCAAATTCCTTGATGGCGTCCTGATCTTCATCGTCGACGACCAGTCCGAGAATCTGGAGGCGCTCTTTGTATTTGTTCTGGAGATCGACGAGGTCGGGAATTTCGGCGCGGCAGGGTCCGCACCAAGTGGCCCAGAAATTCAGAAGGATGACTTTGCCTCTGGAGCCGGCGAGGGTGACGGGCTTGCCGTCGAGGCTGGTGAGCTTGAAGTCCGGCGCGAGATCGGGGTTGCGGACGAAGCGGATCGTGGGCTGCTGCTGGTCCTGGGCGGCAGCGAATGAAGGAAAGCAGCAAAGAAGTAGCGAAGTGACGAGAAAAAGAACAAAGCCGGCCTGGATAGCGCGTCTCATGGTGGTCATCTATAGGAGAGCACAATGGACGGACGACGCCAAGTGTCAGATTCGCCGAGAGATGCTCGCGATGCTCGTCGGGAGTCGCGCGGGGGAATTAGATTGACATTGGGAGGGTGGGGGCATACCGTCAGTGCACACTGGTCGGAACCCCGGGCGCGAGCCACTTTTTCCAGGTTACCTATTACAAGAGCGAACGCCGTATGCCTCGCACCCTGCGCGAAGTCTGCGACTTGAGCAACGAGGAGCGACCTTCCAAGGTATTGCGCCGCGCGGCCTGCCAGAGAGTCCAGGAGGACTAAACAATGAAGAAACGGATAGCGGGCCTGCTTGTGATTTTGTTGGCAGTGATGCTTGTGCCGGCGGCTCTTCCCCAAATGGAACCGACGCCGGTCGTGTACACCTATGTAAGCCAGTTCCAAGTGCCGCGGGCGCATTGGGCGGCATACTCGGAGGATACGGAGAAGACGGTCGTTCCGATCGTGGAGAAGTTGACGGCCGAAGGAACCATCCTAAGCTGGTCCACCTTTGAGCAAGTCATACACACGCCCGACGGATATACGCACGGCGCAGCGTGGTCGTCGACATCGATTTCGGGGCTGATGAAGGTGCTGGATGAAATCCGCAAGGGCGGACCGCGGCCAGGGCAAATCGCGGCTACCAAGCACGAAGACCTCTTGATGCAGACGTCGATGTACCGTGTGGGTAGCGGAACGCCGACGTACCTGCGCGTGGTCTGCTCGAGTGCTAAGGCTGACAAGCCGGGCGAGTACGCTGCAACGCTCAAGAAGCTCCTGGTGCCGACGTTTGAGGAACAGGTCAAGAAGGGCGTGGCTACGTACTACAGCGTCGACGAGCAGTACGTAAACACTGCACCGCCCTCGACGCGCTGCGTCGTCATCAACTACCCCAATGCCGAAAGCATAGACAAGTGGGCGGCAGCCATCAACACGACGATGAGTAAGTGGAGTCCGGCGGAACGCGCGGAATTCGCGGGTTCCACCGTGGCGGACAGCCGGCGCGACATCATGGCGCGGATCACGCACTCCGGCCATAAATAGCTGATTGCGGCGGTTGCGTTAAGAGGAGGGGGCGAGGTTGGCTCCCTCTTTTTTTGTTTGCAAGAGTTGAAAGTTCAAAGAAAGAGAAAAAGGAAGGCTGCCGCATCGGGCCACGGGGAAATAGGTTCTCTTGCTACTTGGTATAGATTCATGGTATATATCACTAGAGGAGGCCGCGTATGGGCAAGAGTGGAGTCGCGAAGCTGTTTCGGAACGGACGCAGCCAGGCGGTGCGGCTGCCGCAGGAGTTTCGATTCGAAGGGGATGCGGTGCGGGTGCGACGGGTGCCTGAGGGCATCCTTCTAGAACCGCTGATTGCGGACACGGCGAAGTGGTTTGCTGCGATGGACCGGCTCGGCGGTGACCCCTTGCTGAAGAAGGGCCGGAAGCAACCGCCTGCGCCACGCCGCAAGATCTTTGACTGAGAGAATTGGAATGAAGTATTTGCTCGATACAAACGCATGCATCGCGTTGATCAACCGCACATCGGAGCCGGTTCGGAAGCGATTCTCGAAGGCAGTGGAGTCGGGTGAGCCTGTGTGGATACCGTCGGTGTCCTTGTACGAACTTTGGTACGGCGTGGCAAAGAGCGTCCAGACGGAAGCGAATACGCTACGCTTGAAGATGTTTCTCGCGGGTCCGGTGCGAGTGTTGGAATTTGGGGAAGAGGACGCGCGATGTGCCGGCGAAATCCGAAACACTTTGGAGCGGACCGGCAAGCCTATCGGAACGTACGACCTGTTGATAGCGGGGCAGGCGTTGTGCCGCAAGCTGACGCTGGTTACGGCAAACGCTAGAGAGTTTGGGCGGGTGAAGGGTTTGGTTTGGGAGGATTGGGGACGTTGATCCGCGTGGCTCATGCGTTGGACAACAGGGTAGAAGAATTGGAAAATTGAAAATGGAAATTCGAAATTGGGAAGGAAACCGCGCTCGAAGGCGGGGCGCCCGTTTGCCGCACTCCATGGGATTTTTGCTAACCATAGCCGGGACCCCCTCCCCCTTGTTTTTTGTAAGTGGCATCTAAAGGAGTTAGTGCTTTTGTTTTTCTAGGAGCCACTGTCCGGTGGAGGGGTCAGCGAAGAACTTTGCACGGTTTTCCGTTCCTGAGGTTACGAAGTAAGTGCCACGACCAATGTAGTCGGCTGGGGAAAGGCGCAGGCGCTTTTTGTAGAACGGCACGGTGAAAAAACTAGCACGTTTAGGATTTGTTGTGGAGGCCGTCCTTCAGGACGGCCTCTCGATCGTAGATTCATGCATGGATGTGTACCTTGGACCGGCCAATTGCATGCAGGCCAAGTAGATCTCGGTTTCGGTTTTGATGATGAAGAGGGCGTCGGAGTCGGGGCGGCCGGAGGCGCGGAATTTTTGGCGGGCTTCGTCGAGGGAGTCGGCTAGGACGGTGAAGATTACTCGCGCTTGGTGCGGCCGATGAAATAGAAGCGGCGTTCTTGTTGGACAAGTCGGAGTTGGGCTGGCATGGGGGCCGGGGAACGTTGCGCGCCAGATGAAGATGGCCGCATAAAGCGGCCGCTACAAAAGCCGCGCCGCGCAACGTCGCTATTGGATCGATCCATAGGATCGGGAAGCGGATCAAGGGGAAAACTCGACGCCTGTGAGAGAAAGTTCGACCTGTACCAGATTGGAACAGATGCGGCGGAGGGAGAGGCTGAGAAATTCGGCGGAGAGTTCGCAACCGAGGGCGTGGCGGCGGAGGCGGAAGGCGGTTAGGAGCGTGGTGCCGCCACCCGGAGGTGGTGCTTGGGGTCGTCGAAGGCGGGGGCGGGGAGGTTGGAGGGAGATTTGGACATGAATAGTTGATCGATCGGGATCGCTGATCAGAAGAGCGACGGTGTCAAGCGAGGGGGAGAGAACCGGGAAAAAGAAAGAGTCTTAACACAGAGGACACGGAGGACGCAGAGAGCGCAGAGAAGACAAAAACAGGGCGAGCTGAAGCTCGCCGCTACAGAAGCAGGCCGTACATGAAGATTACGGCTGGGCGATTCGGGCGCAGCATGCTGCGCCCCTACAAGAAAAAACAGGAAAGCGGCGCGAAGAGGTTAGCGCTGCGAAAGCGGCGCGGCGGAGGCGGTGGCGGTGTTGCCGATGGCGTCGCCGTTGACGACGAGCTCGACGCGGCGGTTGCGCTGGCGGCCTTCGAGGGTGTCATTGGTAGCGACGGGCTGGGTCTTGCCGAAGCCGCGAGCGGTGATGGAGGAGGCCGGGACGCCTTGCTCGGCGAGAAAATCGCGCACGGAATCGGCGCGGCGTTCGGAGAGCTGCTGATTGAAATCGTCGCCGCCGACGCTGTCGGTGTGACCCTCGATCTGGAGAGAAAGACCGGGATGCGCGAGGACGATGCCGGAAATTTTGGCGAGTTTCTCGCGGGCGCCGGGCTTGAGGGTGTAGCTGCCGGTGTCAAAGAGCACGTCCGACATGTTGACGATGAGGCCGCGGGCGGAGTCGCGGGTCTGCAAGATGGAATTCAACTGGCTGAGAAGCTGGGCGCGAAGCTGGGCTTTTTCGGCTTCGGCTTGCGCGGCGGTTTGGCGCGCTCTTTCGGTTTCGGCTTCGGCGGCACGCTGCTGGGCTTGCGCGGCAGCCCGGTCTCTTGCGGCTTGGTCAGCGGCGGCTTGCGCGGCCTGTTGCTGGACTAAGGCGGCGGCGCTGGCCTTCTCGGCTTCGGCTTGCTGGCGAGCGGCTTCGGCGGCGGCTTTCTGTGCTTCCTGCTGCATGCGCTGCGCTTCGGCCTTGGCGGTTTCGGCTTGCTGGCGAGCTTGCTCGGCTTCCTGGCGGCGCTGGGCTTCCGCTATGGCATCGGCGCGGGCCTTGGCTTCGCGTTCTTCGGCAGCTCTTTTGTCCGCGGCGATTTTTGCCTGGGCGTCTTCCTCGGCTTTTTGTTTCACGGCCATGACGCGAGCTTCTTCGGCGGTTTCGACGACTTCGCGGGCGGCGGCTATGACGTATTTCTTGTCGCTCTTGCGCGCGTAGACCTCTTCCGCGTTGCGGAGCTGCTGTTCGGCCTTAGCGAGCGTGGGAGCGGCATATTTGTCGGCGAGGGCGATGTGCGCGATACGTACGGAGTTGCGCGCTTCAAAAAGACCGAGCGGGGTCTTGCGGTCGATGCCGAAGATGGCGTTTTCAATTTTGGTGTTGGAGGAAGAGTAGATGCCGCGGCCGACGAGCTCGTAGCTGGCGTCGATGTTTTCGACTTTACCGAGCGTGGTGGGACCAAAGACGTTTTCCAGCACGACGGTGTTACCGGGCTGGGTGACGGCGAAATACGGCTCGGCAGTGACGATCATGCCGAAGGTTTGCATCTCGGAGATGGCTTTCACTTCACCATAGCCATTTTTCAGCACGACTTCGCCGAGGTTTACGGCGCGGCCTTGAGGGGAGACGGCCCAGAGAACGTAGGTCAGGTATTCGAGGCCGAACTTGGTGGCCTCATCAAGGCCTGCGAATCTTGCTTCTATTTCCGTGCGGTTGCCCTTGTTTTGCACCCTGGCTTCGCCAACGGCTTGCTGCATCAATTCCGTGCCTTGAAAATCGATCTTGGTTGCGCCGGTGCGGCGGTAATTCACGGCTTTGGTGGTGCGCGAAACAGTTTTAGCGGAGCCGGCAGATGGGGGCGCCTGACCGGGCGCGGGAACAGCCAGAATGCCGAGGATTCCAGTTACCACGAGAAATGCCGATCTGATTTTCACGTCAACCCCCTTCGAGGCGAAAACATTGCGGTGACCACGATTTGGCCACAATATCCGCTGCAGAAAGATTAGCGACACACCCCGCTCCAAAAGCTGTTCGATGGTCCATACCGCGGGGTAGGTCGTTTCGTATCTACAGGCTAGCAAAAAAAGAGAGGGAGCGAGGCGGTTCGGAAAGGGCCTTTGAGCAAACAATTAACTGGCCGACCGGGCAGGGAGCCTGGATCGGGGATTAAGCCAGCTGGGGTCGTTCACTTTGATGCATCCTTACAAGTGTTGATTCTAAAGGTAGTTACAGCGAACGCAGGAATTCGAGGAGCGCCTCCTTTTCCGCGGGTTTTAGCTTTCTGAATTTTTTGGTGACGTCAGCGGCCTCGCCGCCATGGCGCAGGATGGCATCGAGAAGCGTTACGGAATCGCCGTCGTGCATGAGACGCGAGTGCAGGCGGACGCCCCAAAGCGGGGCGGTGCGGACTTTATTGGCGGCGTTGTTGTATTCGGGGACGGAGAGGCCTCTCCAGGTGATCGTGTACATGTTCTTGCCGTAGTGCTCCAGCATAGCAGCGACGATGCCGTCGCCGGTGCCGACATTGTGGAGCAGAAAGTCGCCGTAGGGATGAAACTGCTTTTCCCCGAGCGCCGATGGGATGGTGAAGGTGCCGCCGTTGATCTTCGTGCCGGTAGGAGCAGTCGTGAGCGTCTGGACGTGACAAATATCGCAGCCGACCTTTTCGAATAATTGAGCGCCCAACCTTGCTTTGGGGGTTTGCGCAAGTTGCGAGTCGCGAGCGGGAGTTTCGGTGGCACGCATGAAGCGCGCGAAACGATCGATGTCCGCGAGGCCGTCAGGGCCGGGCGTGTCGTTGGGCTCCTTGGCGGTGTTGCAAAGATTGGTGACTTCGTCGGGCTGGAGGCGATTGGTGATGCCCATTTCGTTGAGATAAGCATCGCCGGAAAACGAGAGCAGGCTGGCGTGCTGGTCTTTCCAGCCGAAGCGGCCGACCCCGGTCTGGCCGGGAGCCTCGAGGATGGGAACGTAGAGAACCTGGCCGCAAATCTTTTTGTGGTTTTTCTTGCATTGGTCCTTGGCAAGGTCAATAAAAGTCTGATCGGGGACGGCCTCCACGAATCCATCGCCGAGAACGTTCAAAGAAACGCGGAAGGTACGAATGTTCTCCGAATCAGGAACGCGTTCCTGAATTTCCGTGCTGGGGAAGGCCTCATTCGGGCAAACGGCGCGGTCGTTCACCAGGGTGCGGCCCTTTATGATTTCGGCGCCACGGGCGATGGGGATTTCGGGATTCTGGAATTTGCCGTCGGGGCCGCGGTGGCCAACGCGCAATTCAGAAACCTGGGTGGAGCCGCCGGAGGTGGGATTCTGATGGCACTCGCGGCAGGATTGCGCGTTGTAGAGCGGGCCCAGGCCGTCGGAGATTTGCTCGATTTCATCGAACTTGACTTGATCCGCCGCGTGCGTGGTGTCGTCCACCAGGCCGTTGCTCTTGTTGTCAAAGCCGGAGGGCGCTTCGGGAAGGGCTGGAGCGAAGAAAAAAGCGGAAATCGCCAGCACGGACAAAGCCATGAGGAGCTTCATGAATACCTCGTTGAGCTGGTAACGGAAATGTACCTTGATGGCAGGTGAAAACCAAGCAAAAAATGCAGCTATTGCTCCAATCCTGGCACTCCATTCGAGAGTCACTGATCATTCTGGGCGAGCACAGGAGTGCTTACAGGCCCGAATGTTTTCAATCCCTGGGGGTATGCGTATAATACCGTTCGTGAGGCCGGCAGGCTCGGCCCCACACCCACCCTGGGCCCGCCAATTCGGCATTCCTTCATCCCCCACCGCTGAAGGTCGCTCCGAAAATCAGAAAAGCCTCTTGAGGAAAATGAACCTGGATCGACGCCAACAAATCAGAAAGATGCCGGACAAATTTGCATTCCTACAATTGGAGCGGGATGACGGTGGAAGCTTGCTAGATCTCTCCGAAGGGGGCTTGCGCTTTGAGACATTTTCCGCCGTGCATCAAAACGGACCAGTTCATTTTTGGTTTTCGCTCAATCTCCGGGACCGGATCGAAGCGTGGGGTGAACTGGTCTGGATCAATGCGGCGAAAAAGTCCGGGGGGCTGAGGTTTATGGGCCTCTCCGAGGAAGCTCGCGCACAGATTCGCGAATGGATATCACGGCCCTCCTCGCAGGGAGTTCCTGACGAGGAATTCTTACGCCGGGCCGTGGCGAGGGATATGCCTGCAAGAATTGGGGCGAGCGAACCAGGCGCGGTTGCAAAGTTTGTGTCGAAAGGGGGTCCCCAACACGCGACGTTTTTCCCCGGCGCAGAAGATGCTGGAGATTCGGGCACTTTCCCCATTTTGCAAAAAGTGGAGACGAGTGGGGAGCTTGTGCCAATGAATCGGCATCTCTCCGCAAAACGACGGCAGCTTATTCTTGGCTTGTTACTAGGCACGTGCATTTCCGCGGCCGTAGCCGTATCAGCAATCAAGTATTCGAACCACCGCCGTGAAAATAGGGTCTTGGGAATAGCGCCGACAGGATTGTTGGCACAAAGAAGCGGAGGAGAAGCCTTGCCATCGGTTTCTATGAGTCCAGGTGCGGGAAGCGGTGCCTCCGCAGATATCTTCTCTATCGGCAAACCGAAAAAAGGAGCAGCACGGGACCACACTCCGATCCATCAGCTGGCGGCAACCGACGGGCATCCTGGTCCACGCGCATTGGAACCCCCAGCGTCAAATCAATCGGCGCGAGCACCTCATCAGCCACACCCGAACGGTAACGAAAGCCAGAAAAAAGCGTCCATGACACCTGAACAGTTGTGGGCCTCGGTGCAGACCGGCAGCAGCAAGGCGGCGGTAGCGCTGGCTGACCTCTACATTAAGGGCGAAGGAGTTCCCCAGAATTGCAGCCAGGCGCGAGTGCTATTGCTGGTTGCCTCTGAAAAGCGGAACGCTGAAGCAATCAGAAGGTTGCAAGAGCTGGACAAGACCGGCTGTCCGCTGGACTAACGTCTGAGGTTGCGTACAGGACGCCGATCTTGAGCGAATTGTTCTGGGGCATCAGGGCGAGCTGCGGAGGCGACCTGGGGTATTCGGGTGAGGCTAATTCCAGTTCGCTTTCAAGATGAGACTAATTGTGTTATGTTTGGGGCATGGCAAGACCCAGAAAGATCGACTCGGGTTTGGTGAAGCGGGCCCAACTGTTGGCGTCTCGAACGGACG
>Ga0137394_10000984_pt1 | contig 20293 bp, 15 predicted proteins | sample czobulk116metaG_FD_108278 | JGI IMG/M metagenome (GOLD analysis project Ga0137394, IMG submission 108278) | Vadose zone soil microbial communities from Angelo Coast Range Reserve, California, USA - czobulk1.16 metaG | ecosystem: Environmental > Terrestrial > Soil > Vadose zone | place: USA...
AAACCTCGCGGCCACGTCGATGATTAAGAATGTATGCAAAGGAGCGGGGATACGGAGACTTCTCTTTGCTTCTACTTGCAGCGTGTACGGCGCCAGCGCTTATCTTCTGGATGAGAATTCCGCACCGGCTCCACTATCTCTCTACGCCTGTACTAAGCTCGATTCCGAAAGAATCCTACTTGAGCATCCGGCGGCGGATTACGCCCCAACGATTCTCCGCCTCAGCACGGCTTTCGGGTGGTCCTTTAGGCCGAGGTTTGATCTGGTCTTGAATTTGCTGACAGCCCGAGCGGTGCGCGAGCATCGACTGACCATCTTCAACCAAACCCAATGGCGGCCATTTATTCATGTTCAAGACATCGCGCGCGCATTTATCGCCTGTCTGCAAGCTCCGACTTCCCTGGTAGCATACGAAATCTTCAACGCCGGTTCTGATCAGTTAAACAGCAGTCTTGGCAGTTTGGCAATGATGATCAAAGAACAGATCCGAGACATTCAGGTCGACTACGTCGAGAACACAGATCATCGAGATTATCGCGTCAACTTCGACAAAATCAGTAGAAGATTGGATTTTACTTGTTCACATACGCTTCAGGATGGGATTAGGGAGATCAAGAAAGCTCTTGAGAGCGGCTTGGTCGAGGATTACAGAGATGCCAGATATCATAACGATCGTATATTCGAGCGAGTGAGCGGTCAGGCAACCATTCTAGACCGGTCAGAGCAATTGGTGAATGCTTCTGAAAGGTTCCTGCGTCAAACCACAGCCGCGGTCGCGTAGCGCCCTGCGCTGAAGTCACTGGTCGCCATCGGCTAAATCGGCAAGGGCTCAACAGGCCCGCTTTCAACAACCAGGCTCAGGAATGCGGCTCAGTTTCGGGACAATATTCACCTGACGATGAAATGGGTTACCCGGGTTCCGCGGTCCCGCCCGTCCAGTGGGCTAGCATGGTTAGACCGATAGGGATCACAAAAATCGTTTCGGTGGGCCTAGCGGCATTCTTCTTGGCGACGGGAGCTGCTGGCCAAGAGAATTCGCCACTCCCGACGGATCACCCAAAAGGAAACTGCGACGGCCAGGTGCGCTCTACTTACCTCTTGGGTCCTGACGACGAACTCGAAATATCCGGTCCGGAGCTGGATGAGGTGGCGAACAAGCCGACCCGTATTGACGGCAATGGCGACATTCAGGTTCCGCTGGTAGGGCGCGTTCATGTAGCCGGGCTGACTGTTCAGCAGTGCGAGCAAGAGCTCGACAAGCGCTTGAGCACGTACATCCGCCAACCGCAGATTGCTGTAAGCGTCAAAGAGCTTCGCAGCCAGCCGGCTTCTGTCCTGGGTGCTGTAAATACCCCGGGTGTTCATCAGGTGCAGGGACACAAGACGCTGCTCGAGATGCTCTCACTGGCCGGTGGGATTCGGCCGGACGCCGGCTACCGGGTCCGCATCACCCGACAATTGGAGTGGGGCTGCATCCCATTGGCAAACGCGACCCTTGACGCGTCGGGCCGGTTCAATGTGGCCGAGGTCAACTTGAAAGACATCATGGAAGCCAAAAACCCTGAGGAGAACATTCAGATCTTTCCACATGACGTCATCTCCGTACCTAAGGCGGAGATGGTTTACGTGATTGGCGAGGTGAAGCGCTCCGGCGGATTTGTTCTCGGCGAACACGAGTCCATCTCCGTCCTCCAAGCGCTGTCCCTCGCTGAGGGACTGAACGGGACCGCTGACGCACACCATGCCAGGATCCTACGGCTCAACCACAAGGCCGATCAGCGTGAGGAGATGGCCGTGGACGTCAAGGGCATCCTCACCGGAAAGCTACGAGATGTTCCACTACAAGGCGACGACATTTTGTTCATCCCCGGCAGCACGGGCAAGAAAGCCGCTCTGCGCGCCATCGAAGCGGCGGTCCAGGCGGGCACGGGCTTGGTTATCTGGCGCGCACCCTAAGACTCATTCAAAGAGAAGAGTATGGAATCTTCTAGCCTTCCGTTGCAAAAAAACAACGGAAACCTAACCGAAATCGTTAAGAGGACCGAGCGGTTCGGCCTGCCGGACCTGCGTGCAGAGGCACGCGTCCTGGAGGCCGAAGCAGTGCCCGCTCATGACGATCTGCTGAACTACTGGGGCATTCTGGTTCGCCAAAAACTGACCCTGTTGCGTTTCGCTGGGGCTGGATTGCTCACGGCTATACTCATCAGTTTGCTGCAGACGCCGCTTTACCGCGCGCGCACATCGCTCGAGATCCAGGATTTTAATGACAACTTCCTGGACCTGAAGAGTGTGGACCCCACCAGCTCCTCAGGCAACTACAACGCGGCAGAGTCTTATGTCGAGACGCAGATGAAGATTCTGCAGAGCGAATCTCTTCTCGAGCGCGTGATTAACAAGCTGAACATGGACGAAGCCCCACCAGCCACCGGCTTGAGTGCCTTCGCGGCGAGGGTAGCCAGGATGCTCGGACGGTCCCGTGTGTCACGCTCTCCGGAAAAGGAGGAATTGGTCCGGCGGGCAGCGCGCAGCCTGACTGTGAGCACCTCCGGCCAGACCCGTCTGCTGGAGGTCTTATACGAATCGCCTGATCCGAAGTTAGCCGCAGAGTTCGCCAATACTTTGGTTAGCGAATTCATCGAACAGAGCCAAGAGATGCGTTGGAAGTCCACCCAGCGCACTGCCGAATGGCTGACTAGCCATCTGGACGAGATGAAAGCCAAGCTGGAACAGTCTGAAGCGCAGCTACAGGATTACGCGCACACCTCTGGGCTCATGGTTACCTCGGAAAAGGATAATGCCGCCGAGAGCCGGCTGAAGGAGTTGCAGGAAGAACTTTCTAAGGCCGAGGCGGACCGCGTCTCCAAGCAGGCGAAATTCGAAGAGGCCAAGAGCCAGCCGGCGAATTCGCTTCCGGAAATGCTTGACGACCCGACCTTGCGCGACTATCGCGAGAAGCTGACCGAGCTGCAGAGACAGCTAGTCGAGCTTAGTACGACGCTGACTCCGGAGCATTACAAGGTGAAGCGTGTCCAGGCGCAAATCGCCAAGCTGCAATCCGCCGTGGAAACCGAACGCAGTAATATCCAGCGCCGCATCGGTAACGAATATTCAGCTGCGCTCCGCCGCGAAAGACTCCTAGCTCAAGCCCATGCAGAGCAGGAAAAGACCGTGGCGGACCAATCTGAAAAAGCGATCCATTACCACACACTGAAGCGTGAGGTCGATTCGAGCCGTCAGCTTTACGAATCGATGTTGCAGCGGGTCAAACAAGCCAGCCTGGCAGCAGCCATGCGCGCCAGTAACGTGCTTGTTGTTGACCCCGCCAAAATACCACGCACTAAATATAGACCTAGTTTACTAATGAACTCTGCTATCGGGCTGTTTAGCGGGGTGTTCGTGGGTCTCGGATTCGTACTACTTCGGGAGCGCCTTGATCACAAGATACGGGCCCCGGGCGATGCGTTAGCCTGTTTGAACTTACCCGAGCTCGGCGTCATACCCTTAGCTGAACTGCCCGCTACCCAGCAAATCTCTAAGGGTTTTTACGCTCGCCGTACGCTATCGCCTCCTTCTCAGCGCGACCAGGTATCTTCGCCTGATGATTGTCCGGAACTAGCCACCTGGCAGCGCAAGCCGTGTTTGTTGGCTGAATGCGTCCGTACTGCCCTGATTTCCATTCTTTTGCCTAGCCAAAACGGAGACCATCCTCGGGTCGTAGTCCTTACGAGTCCTAGCCCGGGGGATGGGAAGACGACGGTGGCGAGCAACCTCAGTATCGCTATGGCCGAGATTTGCCAGAAGGTCGTGTTAATCGACGGTGATTTGCGCCGTCCGAGATTACATAAGGTTTTTGGCATATCGAATGACTGGGGTCTAACTGACGTATTACGGGCAGGCACTACTCTTGAAACGGTTCCCATCGCGAATCTAGTTTGCAAAACCAAAGTCTCCGGTCTCTATGTGCTGGCTGGCGGGAGAGGTGCGATAACCACCTCGACCCTCCTTTATTCTGCCCGCATGACCGGGTTGTTGGACCGCCTGCGGAGTGAGTTTGATATGGTCCTGATTGACGCGCCTCCCGTGATCCACTTGGCGGATGCGCGTGTGCTGGGCCGCCTCGCTGATGGCATCATTCTAGTTATCCGTGCCGGGCAAACTACCCCCGAAAGCGCCATGATCGCCTGCCAGCGTTTCGCCGAAGATGGAACGCGCGTGCTCGGGACCATCCTAAACAGCTGGGATCCGAAGACCAGCGGGCGTTACGGCTATGGAAGTCACTACGAAGCGTATAGAGGGCAGTAGGTCAAGAAGAGAAATTCAGTGTTCGCTCGAACAGCATCCAGGCAAAAGGGACAGTGCCCATCTGGGTGCACAGATTTCTTAAACTCACATCGCCACTTCCACTTCAACATGAATTCAAGGAGAAGCTATGCGAACAACCGCTGACCCACCCCTTGAAAGTACACCCGCGATCTATGGAGGCCACCCCCTTTTCGAGGAACGGTTTCGCTTCTTTCAGCCCCAGCTGCCCAATTTGGGGGACGCTATGAAGCACTACCAGGCCGCTTACAGTGACGGCGTGATCACCAACGCCAACCTGGTTAAGAACCTGGAAGCTGCGATCGCCGAGCGACTCCAGGTAAAGTATTGCGTAGCCGTTTCCAGTTGCACGAGCGGACTGATGATGGTCCTGCGCGCCCTGGGCCTCACAGGTGAGGTTATCGTCCCGAGTTTCACCTTCTTTGCCACGGGCCATGCCGTGCTGTGGCACGGGTTGCGACCAGTATTTGCGGACTGCAACCTGGAAACGTGGAACGTAGATCCGCTCGACGTCGAGCGAAGGATTACTGAGCGCACGTCCGCGATTTTGGTCGTCCACCTCTATGGTAATCCCTGCGATGTCGCGGCACTCGAGCGATTGGCCTCACGTCATCACCTGAAGCTCATTTTCGACGCTGCTCATGGCTTCGGCAGCCAGTATCGGGGCCGACCCCTAGGGGGGTTTGGCGATGCAGAAGTCTTCTCGTTGTCACCGACGAAGTTGCTGGTGGCCGGCGAGGGCGGATTGGTCACCACAAATGACGCGACGATTGCGCGAGCAATTCGGGGAATGCGAAACTACGGCGACGTGGGCGCCTACGATCCCGACTGGCTCGGCATGAACGCTCGAATGTCAGAATTCAACGCAGCGCTTGCCTTGGCCGGGCTCCCACTTGTGGAAGAAAAGGTCGACCGCCGCAATCGAATTGCGGAGATGTATACGACCCTGCTTGCGCCATTGCCTGGAGTGAGCTTCCAAAGGGTTCTTCCTGGGGACGTCAGCACCTACAAAGATTATTCCATCCACGTCATGCGGGAAACGTTTGGCATGACCCGCGACGCCCTGGCGGAGGCTCTGCGGGCAGAGAAGATCGAAACGAAGAAATACTTCTATCCTCCCTTGCACAAGCAGAAGTTATACAGCGCTTTCCAGGAACCGGCGCAAGACGAATTAGCCCACACCGACTACGTGACCGACGGCGTCTTAAGCCTACCTATTTACGAATCGCTACCGGACGAAACGGTGGAACAGGTTGCGCGTGCCATCCTACGTGTGACGCGGTTTGGTTCGGCAGCTGCTTGAACGCAGAACAACGGGATCTGTGAGATTCTGAACCCTGTCGCGCACATCGGGGAGACCGAAGCAGATCTGCCTGCGCGAAAGGCGGACCTCACGATCCGCTATCAGAGGCCAAACACATTGAAACTTCTGCTGATACTCCTTTGGACCCAATGCTTTTGGCTCATTCGCACATGGCGGCTGGTCAGCGGGCTCGAGTATCGCTTCTGGCGCCAGCTATTGCACGGAGCGATTGTATCGGGATTCGGATTCGTAGTGCTGGTGCTTACCCTCACTCAGTTGTCTGGTGGCATCGATTTTGCATGGCGTTACTCCGGCCTCGCAGCGCTCGTGGGATTTTGGGTCACAAGCGCGCTGATCGCGTGTCTCGCGATCCATGGCGTCTTGGTAGTCAATTGGATCATCGGACTGGCGCGCCCCCAATTTTCATCTCTGGTAAATCGCAGAGGTGCAGCTCATCCCACTGAGAATAACGTGGATCTAAACAGGCGCCGATTCGTTCAAGCGGCTACGATCGTTGCCGGAGCGATCCCGTTAGGCGCCGGAGGATACGGGTTCGCGATCGGCAGGCACAACTACCAAGTGAACGAAATTGATTTGCCTGTCGATAGCTTGAGACCTGAACTTCGGGGTCTGCGTATCGCGCAGCTCAGCGATGTTCACATTGGCAGTTACATGTCGGCTGCAGAGGTCCAGCGCGTCGTCGCCATGACAAATGAACTCCGCCCGGATCTGACCGTGGTCACCGGCGACTTTATTACAGGCCCAAACGATCCCCTGGAACAATGTGTAGCTGAGTTGTCGCGGCTGCGTGCGCCCTTGGGCGTGTGGGGCTGTAACGGCAACCATGAAGTTTACGCCGACGCTGAATGGCTCACGCCGGAACTCTTCCAGCGTTACGGCATGCGCCTGTTGAGACGAGAGAACGTGGAATTAGCCTGGGAGGGGCAGAAGTTCAATTTGATCGGTGTGGATTACCAGCGCAGCCGTGATCTTGATGGGCAGCGGTTGCTCATGCTAAACGGCGCCGAGTCGTTGACGCGATGCGATATGACAAATATCCTGCTTTCCCATAATCCAAATTCTTTCCCGCGCGCCGCGGAACTCGGGATTCAATTGACGCTTGCCGGACACACTCATGGCGGTCAGATAACGGTCGAAATTCTAGACCATGGATTCAATCCTGCCCGGTTCTTCACACCTTACGTGGCGGGTCTATATCGGCGGCCGCTTGGCTCCGCCGCCTACTTGGACGACAAAGCAGCCTGGAGCGGCACCTCTTCGGGCCGCTCTGCTGTGGTCTACGTCAATCGGGGGTTGGGTACAATCGTCGCTCCTGTACGGCTGGGGGTTCCCCCGGAAATTTCGTTGTTCACTCTCTGCAAAGCCCGAAGTTCGCTCGTTGCGACCTAGCCTTGCGACAGCTCGCATTCTGACATCCCTTTCTCGACTCGTCGAACAACGCCCATCAGGAGGGTAGCGTGACCCAGCTTTTAGCCGCCGAGCAAAGTGCTGACCATGAGCGCTAGAGATGCAACCTTGCTGGCCGTCCCGCAACGTGAGGCTCCTTCCTTGCGGGCGGACTTCAGCTGGACCTTTTTGGGAACTGCCGTCTATGCGGGCGGCCAGTTGGCAACGCTGATGCTATTGACCAAACTGACCCGACCGGAGCTTGTGGGGCAGTACGCGTTGGGTCTCGCAATCGCCGTTCCCGTGATCACGCTCGCGAGCCTGCAACTGCGGCTGGCCCTGGTTTCGGACGTCTACCAAAAGACTCATTTCGGCCATTACCTGAGTCTCCGGCTGCTCACCACAGGATTGGCACTCTTGATTATCTTGGCTATCACGCAGTTGCTAAGGTATCGCTGGCAACTGAGCAGCGTGGTTCTGATGGTGGGCGTGGCGCAAGCTATCGAGGCCATCAGCGAACTGTTTCATGCGCGCCTGCAATTGTACGACCGGATGGAAGGGGTCTCCAAGTCCTTGATCTCAAGGACTGTGCTGTCCGCATTGGCATTGACGATTGGAGTCTATTTCAGCGGAAGTCTCCTGTGGGGGATCGCGGGGATTGTTCTGGCGCGGGCGATCGTCCTCTTAGGCTACGACATCCGCGAGCGCACGCACGGTTTGGCCGGGCAGTCCAAGGGACCTTCTCGAAACGAGGCCCTGAAGCCGCGCTGGGATCCAAGAGCCCAACGCGAACTGCTGTCGTTCAATTTCCGTCTCGGAATCCTTTGGGTCTTAGTCTCTTTGAACCTTGCCATCCCTCGCTACTTCATTGAGTATAGTCTTGGGGAACGGGCCTTAGGCATTTTCTCGGCGATCGTGTCCATGCGTGGGGCAGGAGATCTGGTGGCGTTTTCGCTTGGGCTGTGCGCGTTCACCCGGCTGTCCAGATCCTATGCCGCACAGAACCTTATTCAGTTCCGGTCGCTCCTCGGCAAGCTGCTCACCTTGGGGGCCGCACTAGGAGTGTGCGGAATCATTGTTGCTATCGTGGCAGGACGGGAGATCCTTGCCATCCTGTTGCGGCCCGAGTACGCCGAGCGAGCAGACCTGCTTCCTTGGATCATGGCGATAGGAGGTGGCGGATGTATGGCCCTGTTTTTGGGAGTTGGGATGACCGCGGCGAAATATTACAGTGCACAGATCGTACTCTTTACTCTGACTAACTTAGTCGTCGCGGCGGCCAGCTATGTATTGATTCCACGGCTGGGGCTCATGGGAGCCGTCTTCGCGATGCTGATCAGCATGATCATACAGCTTGCCGGAAGCGTGATCATTTTGGGCATGGGCATGCGCAAGCACAAGCGTGTCTGCACCGAAAATGCCATAGCAGCATAACTGAGTTCGAAATGGCTGAACTTGTCAGACTCCTTCTGCGTTCCCAATTTGTTCTATGCGAAATTGTCGATAGGTTTTTGCCAGAGCGTTTCCGCGTTGACGGCCACAGGCATTATCGTCGTGAGTTCGTTTGGGAGTTTGTTCGACGGACGGGCATGACGGTGTACGACATTGGTGGAGGGAAGCATCCGCTCTTCAGCCCTGAGCAAAAGCGTGACCTCGGTCTCAAAGTGTGTGGTGTGGATATTGATGCCGGTGAATTGGCTTCCGCTCCGGTTGGCTCCTACGACGAGGTGATCTGCTCCAACATCACGCACTATAGGGGCAGGGGCGATGCCGACTTGGTTGTTTGCCAAGCCACATTGGAACATGTTACAGACAACCGACTCTCCATGGCCGCACTGGCGAGCATCTTGAAACCCGGGGGCATTGCGCTGATCTTCACGCCGTCTCGTAATGCCGCCTACGCCCGGCTCAACCTCCTTCTTTCCGAAGGGCTAAAGAATAACCTTTTGGCTGCCGTATCCCCGGAGGACAAGGATAGCCACGGCTTCCCGGCCCATTACGACCGTTGCACCCCGAAAGAATTCAGAAAACTGGCGGAAAGCAATGGGCTCGAGGTGCTCAGGCTGCGGCCTTACTTCATCAGCACTTATTTTGCAGTCTTTTTCCCTCTCTATTTAATCTGGCGCCTGTGGGTACTCCTTTTTTATGCCATGGTACGCGACAACGCCGCCGAATCTTTTTCCATCGCGCTCAGGAAAAACGCGTTCCTTGAGGTCGAACACCAGAACAATGTCTAGGGTGTTTAGGGCGTCTATCCATCCCTGGGAAATCATGAGCTTCGTTCCCGGTGGAGTTCTGTAAAAGGCAAGTCGCACCGATCGGCTATCCAGCAGTGCGCGAAGTCACGATCCAGTTGCCAAGAAATCTTCTGCATACTGTGCTCCGAGAACAGCAGTTCGCTGCGTGCCCCGTGGCGACGACGCGGGTAGGCGAAGGATCGGCACTGCGAATTCGACTCGACTCTCCGCAATTCGTTGAGGCAAGAAGCTCACCTCTGAGCCGCTTGGCCTTGGGCCTGTTTTGTTTGTTTGTCTTTGCCATCCCCTGGGAGAATGCCCTCTTCTTCCCCGGAGTGGGTACCGTTAGCCGCCTGCTGGGCTTGGTTGCCTTTCCCGTGGGAGTTCTGGCGATCCTGGAATCTGGCCGGTTGCGGAGATCCTCCTTACCCTTAGCCCTGATGGGCCTGTTCGTGGTTTGGGGGAGCCTGAGCTACTGGTGGACAGTTGATGCGGAAAGCACAACCATCGTGATTAACATATGGGTTCAGAACCTGGGGATGGTTTGGCTGATCTGGGAACTTGCCGACCGCAGAGAAAAGCAACTCATGCTCATGCGGGCCTACGTATTCGGGACATTGATCTCTGCCTGTGACACGTTGTTCTCGTTTTTACGCGGGAAGGAAGTGGTTTACCAGCGCTACGCGGGATCGGGATTTGATCCGAACGACCTGGGACTTCTTCTCGCACTGAGCCTTCCCATTTCCTTCTATCTAGCCACGATGCAGAGACCTAAGCGTGTGGTTTGGATCTATCGCCTGCAACAGATAGTAGCGATGTTCGCCATAGGCCTGACCAGCTCCCGGGCCGCCCTTATCGCCACAATTGTCGCTCTTACTTACCTCCCCCTCGCGTCCGTAAAAATAAGGTTCCGGGAGAAATGTGCTTTCCTTCTGGTCGCTGTGATCTCGATGAGTTGCATGCTGGCTTTTCTGCCGGAGACTTCTTGGAAAAGGTGGGGAGGAATCGACACAGAGCTGGAACAGGGCACCTGGAGTTCACGAAAGCTGGTCTGGTCGATAGGCTGGGAGCTCTTTCATGAGCACCCGGTCCTAGGAGTGGGAGCAGGAAGTTTCCGGATAGCAGCGCGCAGTAACTACGCTCATAATACCTTCCTAGATATTCTGGTGGAGGAAGGCTTACTTGGATTTGGATTGTTCCTGTTGTTGCTGCTGAGTCTTGTGTTGCCTGCGCTGCGATTGCCAGTTCTGCAGCGAAATCTTTGGCTGGTGGCACTGGCAACGTGGGCAACTGGTGTTTTTACACTATCCTGGGAGAACCAAAAAACCACTTGGCTTCTCTTCGGGCTGCTCACAGCTTGGCTGGCCACCAGGACTCTTTCCCCACGGGGAGACGACTCACGCGCTGCTTTCGCCGCGCGGATGCTGAGCATCTGAACTCGTGGTTCCCCGAAACTTACAGAAAGTTTCAGCAGTGCTGCGCTCATGAGCAAAATTCGTCTTCTCCAAGTGCTTCCGGATTTGGGATGCGGAGGCGCCCAACGGATGGTTGTTAACCTGATGACGCATCTCGACCGGCAGCGCTTTGAGGTGGCGGCGATCAATCTTGCTGGCCCCCAGGATTGGGTTCTGGAGCAGAGATTGGTGGAAGGGGAATTCCAGGTTTGGTTTCTGGGCAAGCGGCCCGGCTTCGATCCAAGAATGCTTCACCGCATCCGTAATGTGGTGCGCCAGTTTCGTCCTCATCTCGTTCACTCGCACTTGTGTTTGCACTATGTCTATCCATCTCTGATGCGGCATCGCCATCTAACGGAAATAAGCACAATGCATCTCCCCGCTCAGTCACGCTTTTGGCGGGTCATGCGACGGCTCCATCGAGGGGCCTTTCGGCGAGGCGTTATCCCGGTCGCGGTCTCCTGCGACATTGCAGAGTGGGTGAAGGGTGCCTTCGACGTGCAAGACTGCATGGTGATTCCGAACGGAATCCCAATTGCCGACTATCAGCTTCCTTCGACCTCCCGCCAGGCTTGGCGGAAGGAGCAAGGGTTCAAAAAAATGGATGTGCTTTTCGTCTGCGTGGCACGGCTAGAAGAGCAAAAGAACCATGTAATGCTCCTAGAAGCGTTCGCGCGGGGGCTCAACATGGAACCCCGGGCGCACCTCTTGCTCGTCGGTGACGGAGGATGCAGGAGGGACCTGGAACTACGCGTCCGCGAGCTAGGTTTGGAGGACAAGATTCGTTTCCTGGGACAACGTTCCGATGTCCCCCAGGTTTTAGGCGCCGCAGACGTTTTTGTCCTAGCGTCGCAAAACGAAGGCAACCCTCTTTCTTTGATGGAAGCGATGGCGGCAGGGCTACCGGTTGTGGCTACCGCGGTAGGCGGCGTGCCAGAGCTGATTGGACCCCAGGGACCCGGATTGCTAGTGAGGCCAGGCGATTGCCAGGGCTTGACCGTTGCGATGGTTCGTCTGCTTCAGAATGCCGAGATGCGGCGCACAATGGCTGCTTCCGCCGCTCAACACGCTGTGCGGCACTTCAGTGCTTCTCGGATGGCAGAGGGATACACGGAGCTGTACGAACGGATCGTGGCTAAACAGGTGCCTGTTGCAGGAGATCGACCCATCGAGAACGTGGTGGCCGGTGGCGCGCATGTTCCGAGCCATTCGGACGTTTCTGCGAAGAACTCCCTAGGAAGCGTATGTTAGCCGGCCTCGGGGGACCTTCACTCGGAAGAAATGCAGCAAATCCAGTCGCGGGTTTGGCCGGGATTGACCTCGGAACCAACGTTCATTGCAGCGAGCATATTTGTAAGCGGGACCGTACTTTGAATCGCAACCAAATGGGTTCGCTGATCCGCTCGGATCTGTATAGGTACTGCGGACGCATGGATTGGCGTGCGGCGCTATACGCGTTTTGCCGAATCCCAGGATTTCGATTCACTTTCTTTCTTCGAAAGACATCTTACCACTGTGAACGCAGCGGCTTTTTTCATCGGGCCGCCTTCTGGATTAGCAAGCTAATTCTCAACCACTATCAATTCAAGTACGGATTCCAGATTCCCTATACCACCAAACTCGGTCGGGGGTTGTATATCGGCCACCACGGAAGCGTGATCGTCAACTCGGGAGCCGTGCTGGGCGACAATGTAAATCTCTCCCCGGGAGTTGTCATAGGACAAGCTAATCGCGGAAAGCGTGCCGGTCTCCCTGTGATCGGCAATCGTGTCTGGATCGGAAGTAACGCAGTGATCGTAGGGGCGGTCTCGATCGGCGATGACGCTGTGATTGGACCGGGGGCTTACGTCAGCTTCGACGTCCCCGGGAAGGCCGTCCTCATCGGCAACCCTGCGCAGATCAAGTCGTATGCTGGTTCCGAACACTACGTCTGCAACATCGCACCGGAGAGTGATTTGATGAATTGCGGGGTTGTTAGCGGAGCTGGCAAAACAGTTTCCGAATGACCCGGAAATCGACTGTTTCCCCTACTCCAAGAGTCGGCGGACTTTGCGTGAATCACAACTCATATTCACAGGCAGGATGTTCTGTACCTGAACTCAGCCCGACCTTGTAGTGCGTGAAGGCGAAAGCCGCATGATCAAAGTTACTCACATCATCGGGAATCTCTATGAAGGTGGAGCCGAAACCATGTTGTATCGACTCCTCTGCAGAATGGATACCGAGCGCTTTAAGAATGAGGTGATTTCTCTGACCGATCTTGGGACGCTGGCAGGCAAGATTCGCCTTGCAGGGGTGCCGGTCCGCGCGCTAGGTATGAAGAGGGGCGTCCCTAACCCTTTGCCGGTGCTTCGCCTTCTCCGTTGGATTCGTAAATCAAAACCTCAAATCGTGCAGACGTGGATGTATCATGCCAACTTGGTTGGAGGTTTAGCCGCACGTCTAGCCGACAACATACCGGTCGTGTGGAGCATCCACCAAGTCGATCTGAACCCACAATTAAACAAGCTGCTCACCATTTGGACCGCAAAGGGATGCGCCCGGATGTCTGGGTGGCTGCCAAGCTGTGTCGTGTTCGTCTCGCAGGCATCTTTGCTCTCACACACCAAGTTAGGCTACGCGGCGAAAGGAATGGAGGTCGTCCCGAACGGCTTCGATCTGCACGAGTTCAAACCTGATTCAACGGCGCGGGTCTCCCTCCGCAGGGAACTGGGGATCGCGGAAGATACGCTGGTCATTGGAATGGCTGCCCGCTTCCATCCCCAGAAGGATCACCACGGCTTTATTCAGGCGGCTGCGCGACTCCACGCGCAAATGCCCGAGGTTCACTTCCTGCTCTGCGGCATCGGCATGACGTGGCAAAACTCGCGGTTGGCCGAATGGGTCGAGACTGCGGGCATGCATGATTTCTGTCATCTGTTAGGGCCGCGTCAAGACGTATCGCGCCTCTTTGCCGGAATAGATATCGCCACAACTTCTTCTGCCGGTAATGAAGCCTTTCCCCTGGTAATCGGCGAAGCGATGGCATGCGGCACGCCCTGTGTCGTGACCGACGTGGGCGATTCAGCTCTGATGGTAGGTGAGACCGGCAGAGTAGTGGCGCCCAGAAACCCGAACGCGTTGGCAGAGGCATGGCGGGAGCTAATAGAAGCCGGGCCCGAAGTACGGCGTCATCTCGGAATGAGCGGGAGGCATCGCATACAGCAGCACTTCTCATTGTCTGTAATTGTGGAACGCTATCAGACCATCTATACGCAACTGGTCGGCGCTAATCCATCGAATATACGGGAATGCATTTCCCCTGTGTTTGGGAACTCCCAACCGAGGACTCTCCGTCTGGCAAACCCGCTCTCAGGCGAAGAGTCTCACCTGAAGCCAACCTGTTTAGCAAGTCGACGTCGTGAACGAGAGTCCGGCTAGGGCGGGTGGAAGGAGAACCCACATCTATGAAGTCCTTTAAAACACAGACGGAACAGGAAGTCGGCAACAGAATCGAGGAAATCTTCGCCAATTCGCCTGACGCAATCGAAACAAAGCTGGAGAATTTCACCAAATACGTTCGCCGGCAGCACTTGAAGCGCTTACTTTCGATGTACGAGCTCTTCAAGATGGTTCTGCCAGTGAAGGGGTCGGTTATCGAAGGTGGCGTGCATCGTGGATTTGGCTTAATGGCCTGGGCCAAGTTAAGTTCTATTCTTGAGCCCGAGAACCTCAGCCGCCGGATCTATGGATTTGATACGTTCAGTGGATTTCCGTCTGTGAGTGCAACCGACCGCAGGGGTACCGGCCCGGCTGAAGTTGGTCACTTCAAGGTGGACGTTTTCGAAGAATTGCAGGAACTCCTCGCCGAGTATGACCGCGATCGTTTTCTAGGTCACGTCGAGAAGGTCGAATTAATCCGTGGTGATGCGTGTCTGACCATTCCGAAGTTTGTTGAGGATCGGCGCCACCTACTAGTCAGTCTTTTGTTCCTTGATTTTGACCTCTACGAGCCGACCAAAACGGCCCTGCAATATTTCATTGGCCGCATGCCCAAAGGCGCAGTTCTTGCCTTTGACGAACTAGACCATCCATTTTGGCCAGGCGAAACGCTTGCATTGCTCGAAAGTCTACCGATCAATGCGACGGCGATGCGGCGGCTCGACTGGGATCCCTACATTAGTTATGTAGTCATCGAGTGATGGGGCCCCTCGGCAGCGTAAAGTCGAGAGTTGATTACCACTGCATTGCGCCGAATGAAGAAGCTGCTTCTGGAATTCGTGCGCGAGGCGTGGGGAAATCTCTTGAGCCGGTACCTAACGTGCCACATGAGGCAAGAATGAGCGCGAACTCGAGTCGACGACCCATCGTGCTTAATGTGGTGACGTCCTCTTGCGCAGTCCGCGCAATGCAAGGTCAGCTGCAGTACCTTCGCGACAATGGCTTTGATGCAATGGTCATCTCTCCGGCGGGAAAGCAGCTCGAACAGGCAGCCTGCATCGAAGGCGTGAGCGCCATTGAAGTGCCGATGGTGCGGAAGATTGCTCCCTTATCGGATTTGGTAACCCTGTGGCGTCTTTGGTGCATCATGCGGGCGCTTCGCCCGACCATCACCAATGTGGGGACCCCAAAGGCAGGCTTGCTGGCAGGTTTTGCAGCTTGGCTGAGCCGCGTCCCTTGCCGTTTCTATACGCTTCGCGGTTTGCGTTTCGAGACCACGAAGGGACTGACAAGACGGATCTTGGTCTGCGCCGATCGTTTGTCGTGCCGTTTAGCCCATCGAGTGATATGTGTCAGCAAGAGCGTGCGTGACAAGGCGATTGCTTCCGGACTCGCGGGTCGCGAGAGAACCGTGGTCTTCGGCTCCGGGAGCAGTAATGGAGTGGACGTCTCGCATTTCGAACCCACGCCAAAGATGACGAGGCACGCCGCCGAATTGCGATCCGAATTAGGCATTCCTTGGCACGCGCCGGTGGTGGGCTTTGTGGGACGGTTGACGCGCGACAAAGGGGTTCCTGAGCTAGCAGAAGCTTTTTTGCGACTCAGTGAGGCATTCCCGAATCTCCGGCTACTGCTGCTGGGACCTTTCGAGGACGAAGATCCGCTCCCTGTTGAAACTCGGAGGTTTCTACAGACACATCCAAATGTGATTTCCCGAGGGTTAATCGATGACCCCGCCCCCTACTACCCGCTGATGGATGTTCTGGTTTTGCCAAGCCACCGGGAGGGCCTTCCCAACGTTCTCTTGGAAGCACAGGCGGCCGGTATACCGGTTGTGGCTGCCGGGGCGACAGGGAACGTGGATGCCGTCATACACGGCGAAACCGGGCTTCTTTTCCCAGTGGGCGACATAGGAGCGCTTGCGGAGCGTGTGACAAGGCTTTTTAGCGATAGAGCGTTGGCCAACAAACTAGCACTTGCAGGCCAGGATCGAATCAAACGCGAGTTTCGACAAGTGGACGTGTGGGAAGGGCTCCGCCAGGAGTATCTCGGGCTTTTGCAAATGAGAGGTCTGCCATCGCCAGTGAACTCAATCTCTAAAGCTTCGGCGGGGCCGTGTACTGCTACCACACTCTAGACGCGATCGAAGATGCGTCGGTACATCGGAACTTGATCGAGAGGAACATTGAGTCTGGGTCGCTTCCCCCAAATACACCAAGAGTTTTTCCCCAATACCAAGCCTGAGCCAGGCTACGAGGAATTGCCATGTTGAAAGAGATTGGTTACACAACCGATGATTCGGCTGTGTGGAGGTCTGTCCTGCCGATCCAGGAAAGTGTGTTCGGCAGCGTCGAATTTGCAAGAATCGTTCAGGAGTACTTGGGTTGCCAGGCGGGACTCTATGTACTGCAAAATGACGGCTGCTCAATCAGGTATCCCTTGTTCTTTCGACCCGTTCGCTCATTGTCTCTGAGCGAAGAGGACAACGGCCGTCTGTCGGACATAGCCTCCCCGGAGTTCACTGGACCGCTGGCCCGAGGCGGACCAGTAGAGTCCCTCGCCACTGAATTCCCGAAGAGGTTTTCAAAATTCGCTATCAGCCAAGGCATAGTCACTGAATTCATACACCTACATCCTTGGAGAGCTGTCATTGGAGCGCTCTTCGGTGACTGCTTGCAGCTTGACCGGGAGATTGTTTACGCAGACTTGACACGGCCAGAGGAGCAGCTCTGGCGGTCTTTCAGCCACGCTTGTCGAAAGGACATCAATCGATCACATCGGGAAAACGTTCGAGTATTTGAGGCACAAACGGTGGGCGATATTCGCGAGTTCTACCGCGTCTATATCCAAACGATGAAAGACCGTAACGCGCTCGAGCGCTACTACTTCTCGTTGAATTACTTCTTGGCCATTTTCGACCAGTTGAGAGGTAATGCTCGTTTTGCCCTCGCGGAATACAGAAATCAGGTGATTGCAGGGACCTTATACCTTCACGATCGAGATGATATATATTCCTATTTGGGGGGCGCAGATCGCACTTTTCAGCACGTACGTCCAACGAACGCCGTCATTCACGACACGATTCTCTGGAGTAAGCAACAAGGTAAGAAGCGGTTGATCTTGGGAGGAGGATACTCCCCTGATGACGGCATTTTTCGATTCAAAGCCTCTTTCTCGCCAGAACGAGCGAGATTCTTTGTGTACAAACGCGTCCACCTCCCAGAGCAATACGCCGCATTGTGCAAATCCTGGTCGAGTATTTACGGACTAGACTGGCAAGCTACTGGCTATTTTCCGCCTTACCGCTTCTGTCCGAATTCCCAATCTCCGCAGGTTCCTGTAGAGTCGCCCCTACAGGTGCCGAGTAGCCTGGCAAGTCAATTACCCTGCCTGCGGCGTGGGCCGTCAATTCGAGAAGCGTTTTGCCGACTTCACGGACGAATGGCGCACGAATTGCGGTATCGTGATTTGGCGGAGAGGCCCTTAAGACCCGGGCCGCTTTCCTAACTGCGCCGGGTGTTTTTCCCCAGTTCCGAGCATGAAACAGACATGGACTTGACGAAGCAAAATCTTGAAACGATAGCTTCTCTCCGTCTGCACAATGCGAGCGTCGAGCAGCGTGTAGCTGCCGATCGCCAAGTCGGCGAACGGTTTCATTTTTCCAAAGGCACTTGGTGGCACAGGGTCAGGCCTTTCTTTTACCTGCCGGAGCCGTTTTTGCTACCACTGAGGTCACACCAATCTCGGCCTAGTCCATGGAGGGCCCTAGGGGGCTATTACCATGTAGTTCCCGAGGGAACACCTAGCAATGGTTACATCGTAACGAACGAGATCGCGGATCCCGGCAGATTCCAACTTGAGACGCTGAAGAAGAACAAGAATGGAGCGCGGAAAGCGCGCGAAATCGAGAGGGGGCTGTCGATTCTAAGTATCCGGCGCGTGGCGAATATTGACGATTTGCTCGGCGACGGTCGTCGTATTTTTGGCGGTTGGGAGCAAAGGACCGTCGACGCGTCGCCTGACGTCTGGCACAATGGCATCAACATGCTTAATTTTCAACAGTGGGCCGACCTAGTCTTTCATCATCCCTATGACCTGCTTCTGGGGGCATATTTCGAAAAACGCCTGGTGGCATTCGCCCGCATTAAAGTCACTGACGGCGTAGCGAACTTGGTAAATACCTTTGGCGATAATTCGATCTACAGGACTCATCAGGTGTCGCCCACGACTGTGTTGAACTTCACCTATATCAGGGTCTGCGGTCAGTCGCCCGGAATCCAGAAGGCCCTGAACGGTTTACGTTCTCTCAAAGGTTCGCTGGAGCGCTATAAAGCCGAACTCGGTTATCGCCACATCCGCTACCCCGCCTTCATTTGCCTGCGTCCCTCGGTTCGTCCATTCGTTCGCTTGTTAATGCCAGTACAGTATCGACGCCTTATGGGCCAATACGCCGCTGTTTGATCAGACATGTGAAAGGAAGAGGGGCTCAATCATGATCTCCGCTTACTCAGCTCCCTACGGCATGAGAGATTTCTGCAACGCTCTTCGAGGACTTGTCCGGCCGTTCCCGGACGTCGGTCATGAGTGGTTCCCGGTGTTTCGCGATCAGGGTGTCGAAGTCTTCCCCACCCATCGGGGGAGAGAGGGACAATATGGGTTGCTTCGGGCACTAGGTTTGCCGCGACGCGCACGGATCGGCGTGCCGCTGTTCACCCATCCCGTTGTATGGGAGGCAATTCGTGCCGCCGGCATGCAGCCTGTATTTCTGGACTCCGACCCGGTCACATTCGGGCCGAGCCTTTCTGATCTGCAAGAAAAGGGTGACAAACTTGATTGTCTTATCCTGATCCACACGTTTGGTTATCCGGCTGATTTCGACGCTGTCACAACCATCATGCAAGGCAAGCCGATACTCGAAGACTGCGCACACACGCTGGGAAGCACATATCGCGGACGCCCTCTGGGCTCCCTTGGCGACGGCGCGTTTTTCACTTTCCTCTTCTCCAAGCCGCTGAGCACTGGCGGCGGTGGGTGCGTTGTCACGAGACACGGATCTCTGGGAGAGAAGGTAGAAAAGCTACTCCGCGAAGGACCACAGGAAACCTGTCTGCAGGGACTCTCGCACGCGTCAAGCGCGCTGCTTTTTGCGCTCGTCCACAAGAAACCGTGCTATTCGCTTCTAACCCATTTGGCACACACCCGGCTCTACAAACGGGCAGCTAGGAAACTGATTGAACGCGTATCCCCGCTGCTATGGATGCGCCGCACCGACTGGGGTGTGCTGGAGTCGCGCCTGAAAACATGGAACGCCGACTCCGAGAAAAACCCCGAGTTCTGGGCGCAAGTCCGTTTGCACCTGCCGCAGGGATGGCAGATCCCTCCCGAGCCCCCAGACGGGGAGTGGAACCATTGGCTATTACCAGTTTGTCCCCCAAGCCCGGAAACCGCGGCCCGGGGCATTGCTAAGTTGAGGAGCAACGGAGTTGGCGTAAGTCTCTTATATGATGAGTCGGCTGATGCGGCGCGTTCCTACGGTTACTCAGGCGATTGCCCCGAAGGGGAGCGCTTGTCACGTTCCGTCTTCGTGTTGCCGTCGCACAGCGCTCTCACTTCTCCGGAGCGCCAACACATTCTGAAGAGCGTCCGATTGCTCGCCGACTTCGACTCGCCAGCAGCGACTACGGTGGAGATGGCCACGTAGGTGAGGTTCCCCGAAGGATCGCGACTGGCTAGCAGCCACACGATAGGCGTTTTCCTATGAGGTGCGTTAAGGGGCGAATGCCACAGCTAAAAGTAGCGATGCAAGAACAAATGCGGGGATTGGAACCCATAAGAAGGTTCTTCGAAATTCCGGTGAGCCTTATGAGTTTGCTATTGCTCTCGCCCGTGTTCCTGGCGATCGCGGCCTTGATCAAGTTGGACTCACGCGGAAGCATTCTTTTTCGCCAGCTGCGGGTAGGCTGCCAAGGCCGCACATTTCTGTTCTACAAGTTTCGCACGATGTTCGATCCCCGATACAGACCTCGACCCCACGTCCCTCCTCCACAAACGAATCAAGAGGCTAAATACCGACGAGATCATTGCTGCGAGGAGTGCGCGCGTCCCAGGGCTCAATGTACGTGCGTGACCCGCGCGGGACGCTTTCTTCGCAA
>Ga0137394_10000985_pt1 | contig 20286 bp, 14 predicted proteins | sample czobulk116metaG_FD_108278 | JGI IMG/M metagenome (GOLD analysis project Ga0137394, IMG submission 108278) | Vadose zone soil microbial communities from Angelo Coast Range Reserve, California, USA - czobulk1.16 metaG | ecosystem: Environmental > Terrestrial > Soil > Vadose zone | place: USA...
CCTTCATCTTGGACCAGGGCAAATTTCGAAAACTCTCCGCTAAACGGAACCATTCATCGACTGTGCACCACCGAACGATGGGTTTTAGATCGCAAACGCTGACAAGAAGACGGATCACTAATACGGCATCAGTTGCAAAATTGTAAGCGATTCGTAGCAAATCGTTGAATTCACCCGCATCTATGTCTGCCTGACCCTTGCATTTGTTCAACGCGTGCTCGTAACGAGCCAAGTTTTGACGTAGGGCATCAACAAACGAGTCGAGTAGTGGTCGTGAGAGAGCCGATTCACCTGGCAGTCTCAGAACTGCATAATGAGCTTTGCGAATATAGTCTAGCGCGCTTGCCAGAGGCTGCACTAAGTCTGTAGGGAGTTGGGCGCCGTGAGCCTTTTCGAGTTCGGCCCAAATCTCTTCCTCATCCGAGATCGACCTTACTTGAATGATCCTATCCTTTATCGCCAGGGCTGCCGTAGCCGAAGGGTTCAACTCGAGTTCGGAAAAGAGAGAATGTCCAATCGGCCCCCTTGTCACCACGGTATCCAGCACTTCGCCAATCAATACCATCACAATGCTTCCTAGTTGCTTCAACTGTTGGTCAATGGCCGGGTTGACCTCCTGCACTTCCAATTTCTTCATTCCTTTCAATTCAACGAACTTGAAATCGGAATTGAATGCAATACCACGAGCAACTACTACGTTTGAGACTCCCAGGTGGGAACTAGTTCTCACAGGAATTCCGACGTAGAGATCATTCTTAATCGTCTGGAGCTTCTGCCGAAAGATGAATGAGTTGTTCAGAAGGACCAAGCCATCCCCGACTTTTTCCTCTTTCAACGATTTTAGAAATTCGTGCTGACGAGTAACTGCTGCCACTGCAGCTCGAATCTGATCTACAATCTCGTTCCTTGGCATAATCTTGTCACTAAGTTGTTGAAACTAAATGACCTTTATAATGACACACTCTGAAATAGTCAAGGAAGTCATCCTGGATCCGTCGGAGTCTGGTCCTTGTGTGCAGAAAACGGGGTTCGGGGGAGAATCAGTGGTGATGTCCGCGAACCGGACTTTCTGACCCGCGTCACACCGATTCAGAACTTCTGGGCTTCGCTTTAAATTCACGAGCTATCGCCAAGAAATGCTTGATTCGTGTCGCCACAATGAGCCGGGAATTGCGTCGATTTTGCGTACCAATACCGACAAGCGGGCCCAGCTTTGTTTCTCTGGAAATGTGAAAAACGCCCCCGCCACTGACTCCCTGGAGTTTGGGTGGATTGACCTGCGTCCCTCCAATCACGATCTCCTTGTGGTCAAAGTCGAGCAGAATATGATCTGACTGTGACATTTCCTCCTGTAGGTATTCGGCTGCGTCCACCGGGTTCGTGGAGCAGTGAAACGACCGTTGATGTATATGACGCTCGGCCTTGGACACCTTCACTTGTGTCCTTGATGCGGAATAGCCGAGCACGAAATAGAACGAGGCAAGCCCTTGGTCGTCCTGTAGATCATTTTGATCGATCTCCGTGCCACCCAGGAAAACGCGCTGCTGAAACGGACCCAGCTGACGTGCCGGCAGGGCCAGCACACCGACATCAAGGTCGTTATGATTTCCTGAGGAACTCAGATGCGCTGTACACGGCGGTAGCGGCAGCAACTTTCCGCCCATGCCTTCGGAGGGAGCGAAAAGTCGCGCTGAGGCGGCTTCTCGTATCACGTGAGCTGCGCTGAACGCGAAGAGGTCTGAATCCAAGCGCACGAGGACGCAAGAACCAATTCTGTCGGGTTGACCGTCACTATCGCCGATAAACAGAGGCACCACGGATTCTTGGAGGCGTTCGGCTAACAGCCGTCGCTCTTCTGATTCTCGCGCTGATGCCTCGTTTAAGCGTGCATGGAGATCGATGCCGTGTTGTTGAGCGACTGGCTGTACTAGCCGGGCGAGTTTGCGGACAGCGGTGTTTAAAGAGCGCCCTTGGGCCCTACGTTCTTTGGCGAAATCAATTCGTTTCGACACTCTCCCGGTCCATCCATTCCAACGTGCCTTCAAATAGTGGCCTTCTTAGTACGGTTTCTTCGGTACAGCAATTTGCGCCGCAGCGGGCTGATTTGCAGGCTTTCGAGCCATCATGCCCCTCGTCTAATCACTGAGTTTATCGCTTATACCATCGAAGAGCTTGTTGACCCAATCCTTGTACTCCTCCGTTCGAGAATTCCCTGATGTCAGTTTGTCGAACACAGCGCGCATCGAGATGCGGAAATGGTAAGTCTGGCAATATTGGACTGCTTCGGGCCGAATCATCAACCCATCCGGCAGCGGACCGGGTGATAGATACGGAAGCGCTTCAATTGTAAACGTGACTTGGAAAAACAGCGGCTTCTCAAGAACTAGAGTGTATTGTCCACCATTCGCGGATGGCAAACTGAAACGCAACTTTGTTTTCCGCGGGACTGGAAAGCCGACGTGGCTCCAATGAAAGTTTTCACGATCGCTCTTCGAGAATCGGTTGTTGGCAATAGCGGTCTGAAGTTCGGCTGGCGAATAATCTACGGAGTCAGACGTTTTGATCGGCGCAGTCACGGTCGCAAGAGATCTGCCGTAGAAGAACCCCGACTGCGTGCGACCCCGCTGAAGCGCCTGAATAACTCGAGCTATTCGATATTGAATGAGTTCACAAGCGAACGCCATCCGTTCGGCGTCGTCCTTGGGATCGGCAGTAGTGGGTACAGCCTGACCGTCTTTCGTCACTGTCGGCTGTGATAGCTGAAAAAGTTCAACCAACTGCTCGTTTGCCTTGCCGGGTGGTGTTGGTGTGACTTCAAACGGTGGACGGCCGTTGCGCGTGTCGAGGACGACGTTGGTGGCGAACAAAGAGCTGATTGAAGTTTCTTTCAATGGTATGCCGACAGTCACGAGAGTCGTTGCGATTCCGACCAACAGAATCGATGCGACCGGTGTAATCGTTTTCGCACTCCAATTCAGACATACGAGCGTCAACGCGGCGATAAAAAGGGCGAAGGACGCGAGCGCGATTATCCATGCGAGAAATGTCCCCATGCGAATCCTCATAGTCGGTTATCCTGACACGTCGAAGATACACCTCAAGCTTCGGCGAGAGAAGCTCCGCGGCTCGCTCGTGTCGTCGCGACACCCGCAACTGACGCGAGAGTGCGATTAGCTTTTGCATCACGGGTCACTCGTCCCATAAACGGGGTTCGAGGAGATCGGAAACCGACCGGTAGTCAGAAACTATGTATTTCCTCCAACCAGATTTTCTAGACAGCGTTACTTCCAAGTTGCCCGTTGTCCAAGAATATTTACCGCCGTTAGCGTCAAGATCTGGGGTGGACCGGATGAGCCCCGGGCCTCTCACCAAGTACTCCAGAAGGTTCCGGCGCAATATCCTCAAGTATTATGATTCCCATCTCCGACTAAAACACAATGGCTGAGCAGCTTTCTCGAAAGAAGCTATACGATCTCGTCTGGTCTGAGCCGATGAGGAATCTCTCCGCACGCTTCGGAATCTCCGACGTCGCACTAAAGAAGACATGCGCACGGGCAGGAATCCCTACCCCAGACCGCGGCCATTGGGCAAAGAAAGAAGCGGGAAAGGAGACGTTTCAGGCAGTACTCCCGATGCGTCCTCCTGGGATGGATGACGAGGTCTCAATCGCGAGTGGAGGTAATGGCTCGTACCAATACTGGAGCAAGGAGGAGACTCTTGGCTTCGTTGGCGCTCCTCCACAATTTGCCGAGTCGATCGAGACAGTGCGGGCACGCATCGCTGAAACCGTTGAGCACGTGGCTGTCCCGCATAAAGTCTGGACTTGGCACCCTACGATTGATCGTCTCCTCAAAGAGGATGAGAAACGCCGAGAGAAGCAGTTAACCGATCCTCATCCAATGTCGTGGGACAATCCCCTGTTCGACACACCGTTTGAACGCCGTCGTCTTCGCGTCCTGAACAGTCTGTTCCTCGCGGTCGCTAGGATGAACGGTAAACCATCGGTCCACGGTCGCGAAGCGCGGGAAATTCGGATTTCCTTTTTTCATCAGCATCTTCATCTCACTCTCGACAGACCCAAGAGATCAAATCGCCATGCGCACGTTCTGAATACAACGAGAGAATCCAGCGATACGAGATTGTGCCTGTCTATTCTCAGAGGTTTCGGGTCTGAAACTGTGCTAGCTTTTTGGCAGGATGAGGACGCTCAGAAGCTCGAAATGCACATGACGGACGTCGCGGTCCAGGCCATCCTGACTGCTGAGATCCAGCATCGCGAAAACGCTTTGCGTCAGTATCAATGGCGCGTTCAACGGAAGGCCGAACTTGAAGAGGAACAGCGCAAACGCAAGCTTGAAGCGGAGCGCGCAGAGAAAGAACGGCAAAAGCGCATCGAGCAGGCTCGAATTAACCGGCTTCTCCGGGATGCGGCAGCATTTCAGCAGGCTGGCGAGATAAGGAAGTACGTCGAGGCAATCCGATTAGCGAAGGCACGCGACAGTTCCTCTTCGATGGACGAGGTCGAACAATGGAGCAAATGGGCGTTCGCGCAAGCCGACCGGATCGATCCGGCCATCGGTGGGCGGTTCTTGAAGGCAATGCAGGATGAGGACGCAAGCTAGGTAATTTACGACGGACCTTCCGCTACCGTCGCAAATCTTCCTCCGTGATGGCGGCTCTGAACTGGTCAGCAACTGACAACGGTCTAGAAACTGATCTTGCCCGAATCATCGGCTATCCGAAAGTTATCCAGAAACGGAGGTGTGGGATGTTGGTAGGAGAGCGCACGGGCGTCACTGGGACACGTACACCGTAAGTAGACGAGGCAAGTGACGGGCAGAAATTCTCGTGGCCTAGGCAGCGCAGCGAATTCGGTATAACTTCGGTACAACTGGGGGCGAGATTTCGGGAGAGAGAGCCTGTAAGCGACGCTCAGCAAAGCATTTACAATTTTTGCCTTCTTTGTTAGAAGGCAGACGCACTATCCATCTGTGCTACGGGCGCGTCTTCTACTTGATTCTAAGACATTTACGGCTTGCACTGCCACTGTTTTGAGGCCACTGACCTTCTGCGTGGCGCTAGACGCTCAGTTGGCTTGCGTGGTGATGACAATCCATCCGAGGTGGCGCTCTTGAGGGTAGCTCACCAACTAGTGTCAGTTGCGGTGGGCTCCTTCGGGGCGTCCTCGGGGCTATAGGAGGCCCCCCGACCGTCAGGTGTCTCTTCTTGACTTTGGGGTACTCGAAGCAGAGAATGAACCCCGTCCTCAGGTTACCCTTCCAATAAGCGTGGCGTAAAAGTGGGCTGGAGCGGCTAATGCCTCGACCAATCCTGAATGCGCAGCAGCAGTCTAATTCGAGATTAACGGTACAGCCCCTTCGGACGCAAGCGCCCGGCCTCACAGGGCCAAAGTTGGAGCACCGTCTGCGGAAACAGCGGTCGAAGACGTATGTACAGGCAATGAAGCGGCTCGATGCTGGAACACACCAACAAAATCGTGCGGCCCTGGACGAAGTACTCCAAGGAATCGCGTCCGAATTCCCTGAGTTAACCATTGACCAGCGACCTTTGGGGATTGTGAGTATCTGTTATTTGGGTGCGCCTTACGTCGTTCACATTTGCGATCTGAGTGGCAACATCATTGAACATTACGAGTCCTACAGAACAATGCCGCCGCTGTTCGAGAGGGCTCGAGCCCTAGCGCTTCATTCCGCCTATGCATTCATCGAAGTCTACTCGGACAGGCTATGTGCCGTCGCGGCTGACGGTTCACTGTCTGTCGTCGAGAAATGATGGAGGGAGGACCGTCAGATGGCCGAATCTGTTTATGTTGACCTTAATCCTGTTATGCGCAAGATCGAGGAAGCCGCAAACTTTCTCAACAGCAACATCGCCGTCGTTGATGGCAAGGTCGAAGTGCTCGCGCAGGAGCAAGAAACTACAAAGGATCTGCTTCAGGAACTCAAAGACAAGTTCGAAGCGTTCGTGACGAAGGACGAACAAGATAAAGCATTGCAAAGGGCAATTACCCAAGTTGTGAGAGTTCGCCAAGAACTTGAGAAAAAGTTTGGGTACTTCGACCAGGTTCGGCGTACGACTAGAGGAATCTTGCAAGCTACGGACGTTGCCATTGTGCGGCAGGAGACGATGCAGAGTGCGGTCGAACAACTGATGCTTAGCGTTCCGGGATACTGGCTCGCTCCAGCTTTGGTCGCGCTGAGCTCATGGATTAAGAATGACCGGGCCCTATCTGAAAAGGCCTCAATGGAGGCAATCCATCGTAATGATTCCAAGACTTCGTTATTCTTTTCGTTAATCTGCCGCCGAGCACGCCGGCTGGAAGCCAGCACGAAATGGCTCACGCGGTACTTCCAAATTCAAAATCCTATGTCCATGGATCGGGAAGTGGTCGTTATGTTGGATGCTCTTGCGAATGGTGTGTTTGGTGGCGGCGCACTTATTTCGTGTTCGACGGTGATCGAACAGTGGCTGACTGAATTGGAGCAGCAGGCAGGCTTCTTGGATGAACAACGGAAACGGTGGACAGACAAATTAGATGTCATGAGTCCAAAGATTGGTGCCAACGAGTACCTGACCTTGAGAAGCAACAGCGCGACTGGGCAAAAGCTGATGCACTCACTAACCGCCGCTCGGCGAAACCAAGCCGAGTACGGCTTCTTCGATCAACTGTTCACGGGAGAGATTGTCGTTCCTCCCAACGTAGAGGCTGCGGTGGATGAATTGCTGGACAAGCTAGTGACCAATTACGACGAACAAGAGCTCCCCCTACGTAAGGAGGAGCGCTGGCATCAGTTGGTTACGGAAGAGCAGGGCGACTCGGAAGCCGCAAAGCGCCGTGTGGCTGCCGAGACTGATGTGTTCGCCGAGAAGACTAACTTTGCCGCGCTACTTACGAATTCCGCAATGAATCCCGAGCAGCTTGGTGCAAACAAGGCGACCCAACGGTACGCCGTATCGCGTTCGCGGCAATGGATACTCTTGGCGCATCAAGACTTAGTGGCCCGAGACCGCGCTGAGGTGCCAAGAGAAGTAGAAATCGCTTGTGGATCGTGGAACGGGAAGACAACTGACGGCTCAAATGAACAGCAATTAACCACTGACTTGATGCAACAATACGCAAGTCGTGCGCAACAGGCCGTGGATGCGATCAAGCTTACTGCGGGGCCGTGGATCGCGCTGATTGCGGGTGGGCTGTTTGGCTTGTTAATGATGGTCCAAGGAGGAAGTGCCATCCTGTTTGGTTTGGTTATTGGCGGTGCGGCTGCGGCCTTCTTCTTCTGGAAGCATAAGGACCTGGAACGTATCCGGCAGAACACGCGAACAACCGTCGAGCAAGAGCGGGACCAGGCTGGGCGAATTCTGAAAGCTTGCATGGCAGAACTGGCAGACTTTCGGCGCGAACTGTCAGCCGAAGATGCCAAATCCCAGAAAGTGACTGAGTTTCTTCAGTCGCTTAGTTCGCCAGAGTTCGTTCTGCAGCGTCCGGAGCAAGCCCGCGCTACGGTTGCTTAGACAGAAACAAAGGAGGAGAGACCATGAGCGATCGACCTATTCTCGGGGTTGACAAGCCTGAGGCACAACCGAAACAAGGGAGTGCCGCGACGGCGCAGGCGTCTCCTGCGAGCCGCAACGAGTTACCACTGGCCAGTGAGCTACCGAGTTGGGATCTGTTGCCGTCAGACACATTGCTAGTGCGGAGGCGCCCTGCAAAGGTATGAGCGTTTGGAACCCACCCCGAATATATGCTGAGTGGTTGCCTCTACTGGAGCGGTTCCGCGAAGGTGACGACGGAGTGCTCGACCCAATGCGGCGGGGTGCAATCGAATGGACGAACGTGGTTGCTGAGCGATGGACCGCTCGCGTTGCAGAGACTCTATCTGTGCGACTGCAAGTAATTTCTCGTCAGTTACAGATTGGTTTGGATCGCTCTAGAGGCGATCTGTTTGCCATTTCAAAGGCGATGATTGGTGCGCGACGCTCCTTGGTTCCGCTGCGCGCGCTGGCTTCGCTGCCATGCACGCCCGAAGGTGTGCGGAAACATCTTGTCAGTGAGGTGGAGCGCTTTATCAGTCAAACACAGGACACGCTCGAGAAGGGCGCGCAGCAAATTCGACGCGACAATGGGCTCGTTCTTAAGGCTATTCGGGATAACCCACTGACTGCGATGGCTGGTTCCGACGTCTCGGAAATGGGCTCGTCATCGGAATCTCCAGAACGACCCGTGACTCGGGGACGGCGCGTGATTCTGTAGGGAGAATTCATGCCCGATCTAACGACCTGCCGTCAAACACTGCTGCTGTATCTGAAAGCGCGCATCCCGTTCATTTCTTTTCGGACTGATGAACGCGACCGGGCACTAGACCTCCTGCGTGAGCTTGCAGGCCAGGTTAACATCGCGGTCTATTACCACACACTATCGCAGGGGACTCGAGACATCACCTCCAACCGGGTTGTGAACGAGGATCGGTCTGTGGCCGGGGCGCTTGACTTCGCGAGCCAGCAGATTGTGCAGCGCCAAAATCTTACGTTTGTGTTAACCGAGGCGCAGGACATCAGTGACGACACACCGACGAGCCGGCAAATTCTAGATGTAGCTTCCTCGGCGACCGAGCACGGTGGCGCTGTTATTGTCATCACCTCATCAAGCATCTGGAGCCGGTTACAACGACAGGGAATGACAATCGCGCTCGACCCACCAAATGAAGATGAGATGCGCACGATTATCGCTGAGTGTTTGTCTCCTTATCGCGGAAGCTTTTCCATTGAATGGGGCGATGCGGAATTGTCGGAGGCTGCGACAATCCTGGCAGGCGTCACTCGCGTGGAAGCAGAGAACGCCATCGCGACCCTGTTGGCGAAGCATTCAATTACGAAAGCTGATCTCATTGAGCTCTCAACAGTAAAGGACCGGATTTTTTCGGACATCTCTGGGTTGGAGCGCGTGAAGGTCTCTTCCAAAGATTTCAGTGTCGGAGGACTGGCAGGCTTGCGAGCATGGCTCGACAAGCAGCGGCCACTCCTGACAATGGATCTTCGTGACCGTGGTCTACGCCCGCCAAGGGGAGTTCTGCTGGTTGGAGTGCCCGGTTGCGGGAAATCGCTCTCTGCGAAGGCCATTGCTGCGAATTGGAGCCTGCCACTTTACAGATTAGATTTAGCCAACATACACGGTCAGTATCTCGGCCAGTCCGAGGCACGGCTGAAGGATGCACTGGCGACCGCGGATCGCGTCGCACCCTGCGTTCTGTGGATTGATGAGATTGAAAAAGGACTGGCTGGCTCTGGGTCGGATAGTACTGGCGCTTCGACGCGTGTGGTCGGCCACTTTCTCTATTGGTTGCAGGAAGGCCGTGCGCGTGTGTTTGTGGTGAGCACGGCAAACGATGTGGGCAGGTTGCCCCCGGAGCTTTTCCGGAGAGGGCGTTTTGATGAGCTCTTTTTTGTGGATTTGCCGAGCACACTAGAACGCCAAGAAATCATTTCCCTCTACGTTACTCGATATTTGCGCAAAGAGATTGATTCACAGCTTCTGAATGAGCTGGTAGAGATTTCGGATGGGTTTGCGGGATGTGACTTGGAAGCGGCTGTGGCAGATCTCGCGAAAGAAGCCATCCTCAAAGGCGACGCAGTTGTGAATGCGGCATACATGCGCAAAGTCTTCAGCAACACCGTGCCACTTTCAAAGACAAATCCGGAAGCAGTCGAGGCCATTCGCGCCTGGGGCCGTGAGCGCGCCGTGCCCGCGTCGGGACAGGCGGTTTCGAGCGAAGAGGGCCAGCCGAAAGCTCGTCGGGCGGTCCTAGTCTAGCAATTGAGTGGTTGTGCGACGGCCAACTAAACCGCTCATCAGCTTCCGTACAGTCTGCGGCAAATCTCGTCAGCAAAGGTCCGGCTGTCCCTTTCGAGCGGCTGCCTTTTGTATGCGTCAAAACTCTCTTCCGGCTGAATATACGCGCCATCCTGGGAGTTGCGCAACCAAGAGGAAACCTCAGCCATTGATTCAGACGCGCCCCTGCCATCATTGGCCAGAATGTCTCCCTGGTAGACGTGACGGTATTCGTGGCACAAGGCATTGAGCGCCTCGCGCGGATCAGTGGACTTGTCCGACTCCAGAAAATCTTCGCTAAGCTGGATGAAGTACGGATCTCCGCTGCGGTGAAAGCCCGGCCAGTTTCCATCGCGCTGTATATGAGTTTCAAGGGGACTGTTCATCTTGTCGAAAGTGACCTCAGACGACGGCTGACCTAGACTGTCGGCAAGGATGCGATTGGCTTCGCGTAAGGCGAGTTGTCGGTCGTGTGACTCCGCAGTGCTCCATCGATCAGGCTTAAGGATATCAATAGCTTCCAATTTACAAACTACTGTCTCGAAACGAGGGTCATTAATGAATTGCGAGGATAACATTCGGTCGGCAGCAGCGTCTGCGTCGTGCCCATAGCGCCTTTGAAGTTCCTCGAAAGGCAACGGCTTCTCACCACTGTGTGCGGACAATTGTGTGTCTGCAGCCGCTTCGGAGGGGTCGGCGAAGCGGCGTTCGAGATCCTCTTGCCTAATCGGTGAGCCCTCTATTTTGGTAGTCGGCGGTGCGTCCGTGGACTCCTCAGGGCGAAATTGTTGGCGCTCGTTTGTATCCTGTTTCATCAAAGGATTCTGTTCGTGGGACTGTTCTCGATGCTCCATTTTATGCCTCCAGGCTAAGGTGATTTGCAAGCTGGGACGCGTATTGCTGTTGTTTTTGAGCCGAGATTCCTAGTGTGTGAAGCTGTTGAATGCCAAAGCAGAGTGCGGCTTCTTGCCGAGCTTTGACAGCTTCAAGTGGCATTGTATTGAAAGCAGGCAAACAAAGGGCAGCGATTCTGTTCCACGGAACGGGTGCTTTCAGGAAGGTCTCGCGGAATTCACTCTGCTCCCCTTTTCCCGGAATCGAGGTATCGAAACGATAGTGGCAGACCTTTCGGCAGCACGCGCAGCCGGGAAAGGGACGAGGAAGCGATGAATACGTTTCATCTAGAACCGCTGCAAAGGTCCCGACCAGAGACTTCCCCACGGCCAGTGCATCAAACTCATCTAGGAGTGCGTTCATGGCTCGATCAACGAGTTCAAAACTCCAGCCATGGAATTGGCCACGACGGTCGCATTCGGCTTCGGCTAGCCTAGCTAACACGCAGTGCAACGGAATCGACGCGTTGCTGAGCTCGGAAGCATGTGAGTGCAAGAGCCTGGTGTAGTATGCTCCGGCGTGATCGGCGGAAAAGCGAAGCGCGTTGACTAGGCGCCGGAATGTGAGCAGGAAAACATCACCAATGATAGCTCGATACCCACGGCAGGAGACACCTATGGTGGTGCAGTATCGGCACGGACCGAGCAGACGTTCACGAGCGCCTCGCAACTCTTCGAGGCCAACACGTGTGGCTTGGTCTGTACGCGCAAAGAGGGGGATGTGGGTGAGAACAGACTTCTGTAATCCTTCGGCAAAGACGACGGCATCGCCCGTCGCCAAAAGGCTCAGTCCGCGCGTTTGGTCCTCGTCGAGATTGATGGATTTTCCGACAAGTTGTCGGTCGTCGTCGGCGAGCAATCGATGCACTACTTTCAGGCTCGTGTTCTTGACCGCGTCAGGTGTTAGTTTCGTGGGCACTTGTTCTGCAATTAGGATGCCCTCTCCATATGCGCGAATCTCTGAGAGGATATTGGCAAAGACCTCGATTGCGCGCCCACGCGGGTTCGCAACCTCAGCGGACTGCTCCGTCGACGTATTCCGTAGCAGGCGATGAGCCTCTTCAATGAGTGTGACGTGGTGGAGTTGCCCGTCCTGTCTTTGAGGGTTCCCTTCGCAGGTCTCATAAAGCCTGATGAGAATTAAACCGATCAAGAATGCTTTTTCATCGTCACTGACGAGGTTTTTCAATTCCAAAACACAGGGAGAGCCGAAAAGAAGATCATTATCGAACGACTGACGGACATCGAACATCAATCCTTTCCCGCCTCCTAGGCGAAGCTGATTGATACGAGCCAGGAGACCAGCCTTTACGTCCATCGTGATGCGTTCGTCGTACCCCATCCGTTCGATGACAACTGGAATCTTGCCAACTAAATCCGACAGCGTCGGGAAAGCTCGTGGAGAGTGGCCCCGCAGATTCCGGTTCTGAGCCAAATCCCATCCTCGATCTTCGTAGATTTCCTGGAGGCTCTGTTCCAAGACGTATGGCATCGGCGGATAAAGTACGAATGCGGCAGAAAATAGAGATTTCATGTAATCAATGTGCGTTTGCACTAGCACATTCGGAGGTGCCTCGAACGGATTCAAGCGAAGCGGAGATATCGTTTCGTCAGCGATAGTGAAAACCTTCAAATTTGCGAAGTCAGGGTGGGTTCGCAGATTGCGGTACTCCGATTTCGCCGATTCAATAACAAGAAAGGGTACACCTTGTCCACGATCCCAAAGTTGCTGCAGCAAAGACATGCATGTTTTCGTCTTTCCACTGCCAGTGATACCGACTATCAGGCCGTGCTTGGTGAAGTCGCTCCGCGTGAGCCGAAGAGGATTGCCCACTGGCAGACCGCGATCCAGTACGTCGCCAATCGTGACTGGACGACTGAGTGACACATCGGGAGTCGGTACTTCAACTCCGTAACGAACATAATCCACGACTTCATAGCCAGCGTATTCTTCCTGTGGCATACGCGCAAATACTGCAAGCTCATCTGTCGTAAGGGCTTCGAGAGAAGGAGGCGTATTAGATTGAGGAGAGCATGGATGGCACCGAACTGGGTCGAGGAGCGACTTTTCATTCGCGAAGGCCCCATGGAGCAATGCTTGACCCAGCGCAAGCGCCGCTGCGTCCTCGGTGAAAAGAATCATCTGCGCTTGCCACATTCCGTGAGCACGCCCTGCTTCATATCGACGGAGCTTTGCTTCAAGCAGCTCGACGTATCGCTGCGCAATGCGGTCCTGTTCGTCAATCGGGCTTTGTTTCAGGAGAAAGGTAGATCGGACATCTCGGATCTCGCTGGTCACCTCATTGATAGTGCGCATCACTACCATGGCAGAGATCGGGTGAGCGTATATGAGGAACGCCCAGCGCCTACCCTGCATGCCGCGAATCAGCTTTTCGATTTGGTCGGGGAGGGCATCGAACCTGTTTGGCTCTCGGCGCTGGGGCGAGCCGGTAAGGATGGCAGCGTGGCGAAGTATTGTAAATCGATCTTCAAGGGAGCCTGCTTGCTCGTCCGTCATGCAACCAGGGAGAATGCTACGGAGCACAGCACTCAGTGCGGGCTTGCCGAACATACCTTTCGGCCCACCTAGCATGTATTCCACACTCCTTGCTTCACCGCAAATCATGGAGAGAAATGGACTGCATTGGGAATGGAAGCTCGCCAGAAGGTCGGCGGTGCAAGAAAGGAGAGAATCTTTCGGAAATGCTGAATGACGCCAAAAGGATGCGACTCTCAGGAGACGCACCACTACGTTTTCTCGAAAAATGGAAATAGGCTGGGGTGTAGGAAAAACGGCGGACTCAAGATCGCCGCGCGTCAAGCTAAACATCTTACTGACGACTGCCGCTTGCGCGTTCATCTGTCCTTCACCTTAATCAGTGTCCCGAGACGCTTATTCCATCCTTGCTTCATCACAAGCGTTCCTTGGCGGTCGTAGCCTTCGGCTATAACATCGTCGCCCACACTCATTCCTCCAGCGTGTACGTACCCCTCCACTCGAACAAGGTGTTGATTGCCAGATGAGTCACGAAGGCGGTAGTCACAGGCGGGGACAGTAGGTTTCTGTCCGAGCAGGCGGCTGGTGAGAAAAAAACCGACGAATTGACCCGCGACACTCTGCAGAAAACCTCCCCGGCCCCGCTCATAACGTGGGAACAGCCATGAAAGTAACAGTGAGAATGCGAAGAGAGAAACGATTACAATGAGCGCGAGAGCGCCGAAGGCAGCAACGGCTATGACTGCGACCACGAGTTTGACCAGCAATTTCCACCAGTGTCTCGGAGCTTTAATAAGTTGGGATGGCCCGACATGAATCACGGTGCCGTCAATCGCTCTCCATCCGAAGTATTCTCGCAACGAGGTCTTCTGAGTAGAAGGCCCCGCTACCGGTGAGGAAACGAGCGAAGTGGATGCCGGGGAGGTCATTGGGTTCGAGGCTGGTGGCAGCCGCGCGGAGGATGGCCCCGTCGATTGGGCCAGCAACGACGCTTGTTTGTTGTCGAAAACCTGACCGCAAACAAGGCAATAGGTTGCGCCAGCACCGTTCCGTGACCCGCAGTGCGGGCAATTTAGTGGGTCGGTATTAGACGGGTCAGGAAGTATTCGTCTCATTTGCGAGGTCTCTGCATGACACTTGGACCTGAATCACTGGGCCAGTGACCTAGATATGTGCGCGGTCCCTGTGAAAATGTATCGCACTTCTTGCCATCCGTCTCCGGGCAAAAGAAGAAACTGGAATAGTCGCTTCAGTTCGCTGTTCTATCTAGCTTTGGTTACTTCATGACCCTTGGGACATTTTACTGTGTTTATGAAATAGCTTGTCTTGGCGTGGTCATAACACATGTAATGTCCACAACTGTTGCACCAATATGCTCTGTCGATAGAAATTGGATGCCCGCCGGGGACGCATTGAACTTTTTCGCTCATTTAAGACTTACTTCGCATTTCGATGCGGAACGTAGAATGGGAAAGGGAACGATTCTGCTCTTCTACGTCAGGAGGAGGATGTTGTCAAGCTTGGACGCAGCTCCAGCAGCTCCACAGGGGGGCACTAGATTTCTGTGATCGAGGTCAGCTGCAATGTTCAGGCAGATGAACCGCGCGATTGCTACCAACAGTGTTAGGCCAGTGATCGACCGCATGGCTTCCTTTGGGCAGTCACGCGAAGCTCCTCAAGACGAAGGACGCAAACTGATTACCGGAGGCAAATTCGGTACAACATCGGTACAATTGAGGGCGAGATTTCAGGAGAAAGAACCCGCAAGCGACGCTCAGCAAAGCATTTAGAAGTTTTGCCTTCTTTGTTAGAAGGCAGACGCTCTATCCAACTGAGCTACGGGCGCTCTCGCTCTATTGATTCTAAACCATTTACTCTCCGTGGGGACACCGTTTTGGCGCGTTGACCCTCTACGCAAAGGGCAGACGCTCAATCCAACGGAGCTACGGGCGCTCTCTCCCTAATTTCTCATATTGCAATCACTTACGGTATCGCCTGCTCTGCTTGTTCGACCGTCATTTTCGGTACATTCGGTACAACTGAGGCCGAAATCGAGTTCGGCAGTTCGAACCCGACGCCTATCTTGTCCGCAATTTGCTTGCGGAACTTTACGTTCTTTTTGAGCATGGAGTAATCGTCGCCAACCGTGCGGTTCGCATGACCGAACCAAAACCGCTCGATGTCCGGAGTAACATCGTTCTCGCGTAGCTATTTCGAGTCTCTCATCGCTGCCAAGCGATTTTGCGCCAGTCGGTAGGACGAGCCGGGCACTTGCGACGGTTTTTTGGGCTTCTTTACTTGATTGTAATCTGAGGTGGCAACTTCGCTTTCGCCATATTGTTCGGCAATACGCCCGAACCCGTACCAATAGTTGGATTCCGGCTCATCCAGGTTCAATAGATCCATGGCCTGAATCAGAATTTCACGCGCTTCTTTTGTCTTACCAATTTCGGCATATACGCATCCCAGCGTGTGTAGAGCGGGTGCATTATTATTCTGCGTGACTTGAGCGCTTTTGGTCGCGGCTTCTAAATCATCCTGACCCACCTTACCCGTGAAAAGGGAGTTCCAAGCAACCCCGTTCATGTCGGAACCCTCCGCTTTCCCCGCATCCATCAGTTGCCGGCCTAGTTCATGCGCCCTGGCATAGTCCTCTCGCCCCGCCGCCGTATAAATGACAGCCCGCCTCACATCGGTATCATCGGGCAACCGTTTGGTCATCTCCTCGGCCAGTGCATCCGCTTCCGCAAACCGCCCAAGTCCACGTAGCGCGATCTCATCTTCAAAAAACAGCCGTTTCGATTCCCGATATTGCTTTGCGAGTTCCGCCGCCAGCGCATGCAGCTTCTCGTATTCCTCCAGATTGTTATAGGCGCTCAATAGCGCGATCCCCAGATTCAGTTTGTCCGAATCGGTTTTCGCCGCGCTCCTGCCTGTTTCCAGGATATTCACCGCATCGCGCGCCGTCTCTTTCGTTTGTGCGAGGATGGCCGCCGCCGCGTATTTCATTTGTTCCCCATCGGCCTCTTTTCCCTTCGTCCACATGCGCGGAAACGCAAACCCCGCAAGCGGATCGTCCCCTCCGGCCAGGTGCTCTTCATCGCGAACCCAGTCCAGCAGAACCCGTGCTCCGGCGGTATTCCCAGGCTGCAAGCGATCAAGAATTTCCAGCCCGATTGAATTCGGTTTTTCTGCTCCATCAAGGATCTTGTATTTGCCGTCCTCCTTGATTACCCACATGGTGATCTTGTTTGCACCTGCCGGGCGGAGCGTGACCCTGTACCCCGTAATGTCATCGCCTTCCGTTTGCACTTGCATCGCTGGCATGACCACATCCAGCATGACGTCCGCCGGAAATCCTGTTTTCGAGAGTGCACTGCGGATCACGCCTCCGGCCTTCAGCGTCCTTTCGATGTCCTCGGGACTTGAATTCCGAATAACTCTCTGCGCGTTCCGGCTGTAGATTGCACTCATCTTCTCGAGCGTAATTTGGGGATCCAGCGTAATCAAAAACATCCTCGTGACCACGCCTGCCGGGCTATCCTCAATTTTGATCTCCTCGTGTGGCAGTGCTTTGCGCAACATGGAGGCGAGTGCCATCGTCTTTGAAGCGTTGTTTCCGGAAGCTCCGGCGGCCATGAGTTCGGCCGCTGCCGGGTACTTCCGTGCCCGCATCAGCATTTCTCCTGCGTTCTTCAATACCGACTTCAGATCATTTTCGTTTCCGGTTCGTTTTCGTGCTTCGGTCATGCCTGCTTCTGTCCCGTTCAGGGCGGTATCGCAGGCCACAATCACCCCGTTCAGCTGCGGGTTCAGGCTTTCCGCATCTTTCTTCGCGGCTGCAAAATCCCCCGCGTAAAAAAGAGCAAACGCCAGATTGTTCTTCAATCCGATTTTGGCCAGCTGCTCTTCCGTCAGGCTTTGATATTCCGCAGCCGCCTCCTTCATCTTGGCTCCCGGGCCGTAGCGTTCGCCCTCATGGTTGTATTCCAATAGGATTGCGAGATTCCCCACGATCTCTTTATCCTCGGGATCGAGTTTCTTTGCCGCACGAAATGCCGCCTCCGCTCCGGCAAAGTCGCTTCCGCGCCGGTACTGTCGTCCAACCTGATCGTATTCGAGAATCTCGGCCAGCGTCTTTTGGGCTAGCGCGGACAAGGGCTCCAGCTTAACAGCCGCGCGGGCCTCTTCCCGCGCCGCCTCCCCCATTCCAGCCGAAAGAAGTATTTTCGCCCTTTGCAGGTGATGGACGGCCTCTTTGGGGTGCCGCGCGATGAAATCACGGCTGGCCTGAAACGCCTCCCGCATTTTTCCCTGGTTCATCAGCGCTTGGGTCGTCGGTTCGAAATAAACCAGAATCGCCGGGCCCTCGCGCAAAGAAACGACCTTTTCGCGCAGCTCTTTGGCTTCCTCGGCCGTGAGCCGCCGCTTCACTGTGTCAAACTGCAGGACTGCCTTAACCGACCCATCCCCCTCCATTGAAAATTCTTCTGTCAAAATGGCCGGTCCTAATGCCATCTTTACCCGTGGGGGCAACGGTTTTGCTTGGAAGCCCAGAGGCGGAAAGAATCTGTACTGCCATTCGTTTACAAAAGCCTCCGGCAATTGGAAGTCGGCAGTGCGAGGTTTTTTAGGCTTGTCCGTTGTGGCATCCGCGCCCTTTTCAGCTTCCTTCTCGCGCTGCTGCAATTCATTGGGAAGCCTGTAAAAAAGGCTTTCCAGACGGATGGCCGCGCTGGCGCTGTCTAAACCCGTGTACCCTCGCTTGGCCTCGCGGGCCTCGATGACGAGTTGCAATTGTTTCGACAAATCAGCCGGATCCGACCGATTGATTCGCCCCAGTTTCTCCGAGAGGTACTCATTGCCAATATAGTCTTTGAGATCCTTCCTGCTGTCCTTATCGTCGGCATCCGCGTAGGCGGATCGGAATCCGGATTCGAACACGCCGTGTGGCTCGGTTGTTTCGACCACCCGAGCCGGACCGTTTTCAGCCAAGTAAAATTCCCTCTTCTCCACCACTCGATTGTCTTGCGAGGAAGCTTCGGGTATTGCTACCAGCGCTGTGCTCTCAGCTCGCGCGATCAGTGCGAGTCGTCCTTGATCGGATCGGGGCAGCTGCCCAAGCCGCGCATATTCATCGGTTGGATCGATCCATAGATCCTGATTGCCCGGCACATACACGACGGCATGATCGAAGAGACCCATCCCCGGGAGCTCGGCCTCGACGTCGCGTCTCTGCCCTGCATTCAGAAGGGCGACAAACGATGGAATTCCGGCAGCCCGCAGCATTGCCACCGCCAGCGTGGCCTTGTCCTTGCAGTCGCCGTATTTGTGCTTCAGTGTTTCTGCCGGCGCGTGTGGAATGATTGCAGCATCTCCAAATTCCACTCCTGTGTAGCGCACTTCCCGGCTCAAATACTGCAGAATCGCCGCGGCCTTGTCCTCACGGTTTGTTTTTCCTGCAACCATGCCGTTCACGAGCGATTGAACATCCTTCTGCGATGCCTTCTCGTCGATGATCATCCCGTAACCTTCGGCAATGGCTTGCCAGGAAGCTCCGGTCGAAAACGCCACTTGCGGTTGCCCGGGTATCTCCTTTGGCAGATAGTCCTCGACTTCGTCCAGCGCATCCATCGGGCCCTGCTCAAAAACGATCCGCACGCGGCCACTTGCTTCCGTTTTTTGCGGCTTCATGTCGGGAAGCATTTGCAACACATAGCGCAAGGACATGGAGTCAGGCGCTTCAAGAACGAGCTTCGAACTCTGGACTGGAACCAGGCGCCCAAAATAGTTTCGAACGACGACACCGGCCCCAAAAAACGGCGCTCTTTCTTTCGAAACCTCTTCTTCTTCAACGACCGACCCCGGCGCGATTGCGGGCAGGGGCGCGCGAAAAGTTCTCCCGTCGCCATAAGTCTTGTTATTGTCATCGCGCGCCGGCGAATCGGTAACGGTCTTCGGATCGAGCGCGTGGATCACGTTATCCGGCGTGATAACTCGCGCTCGCACCGTGGGGCGCTCTTCGTGCCACGGTTCCCATCCGAGTGAGATGTCATCCCAACCCTCGGAGCCTTTTTGAGTCAGGACTTTGTACACGAGATAGTGCGTCCGAATGGCTTTTCCATCCGCGTCGAAAACGTAGTTCTCCTCCTCATCTAGAACGACCACGTCAGTGCCCGCCTTGGGGGTAACACTCGAGGCGGCCTTGTACAATGTCCTGCCCTCCGCACTAAACCGCGGGATGTCCCAGGCACGCGTGTTGTCCGAACTGATTGATTCAGAAGGAAGAACAAAAAGCCAGACGCTCAGAACGATGAAGGCACGACATGGCAGCATTAGGGAGACCCCTTTGATGAATTTATAGAAAGTATCGTGCTTTCACGGATACGGCAAGAGACTGAAGCGCAGTGAGACGATCGACACGGCGTCTTTCGCAGCCTTGTGTTGCCAAGATGTCGAGACGCGGCATCGATGCACCATTCAATGGAGCGCGTAGTGGGAGTGGAAATTCGGTACAACTTCGGTACAATTGAGGGTGAGATTTCAGGAGAGAGAACCTGTAAGCGACGCTCAGCAAAGCATTTAGAAGTTTTGCCTTCTTTATTAGAAGGCAGACGCTCTATCCAACTGAGCTACGGGCGCTTTAAGTTCTGATTCTAAGACATTTGTGCCTCGCGGGCACACAGTTTTAGATGCATTGACCCTCTACGCACCGGGCAGAGATCTATCGAAAGTGAGCTACGGACGCGCGGTGCAGTTCAATGTACCAAACCAAAGTCGGTTTGAGGATGCGGAACGGAGACTCCCAGAAATGCCAAGGACTTGCATCATTTCGCACCTAAGGCATCCTGGTTGGCGTATGTTCGAACGGTTGCTTCGAATAGCGCGCCTTCGTGACTTCGATGATCAAAACCATAGGCGATTCTTCGTCACGGTAAGGCCAGGGTTTCCCGACATACTTCAGCGACATCTTATCGTAGGACCTGAGCTCAGGGTCAGGACGCCGCTCGAGGACGCGTCCACGAATTTGGACTTCCGAATAGGGATCA
>Ga0137394_10000986_pt1 | contig 20279 bp, 18 predicted proteins | sample czobulk116metaG_FD_108278 | JGI IMG/M metagenome (GOLD analysis project Ga0137394, IMG submission 108278) | Vadose zone soil microbial communities from Angelo Coast Range Reserve, California, USA - czobulk1.16 metaG | ecosystem: Environmental > Terrestrial > Soil > Vadose zone | place: USA...
GCCATCGACAAGGTGCGTTCCGGGAACCACTGGAATCATCCGCACGAAGCTGCGGTGCGCGCGATTACCCAGGGTCTGGTCAAGCTGGGGCTGCTCAAGGGCAAGGTCGCCGCACTCATCAAGGACCAGGAGTACCTGCAGTTTTTCAGCCACCGTACGGGACATTGGCTCGGCCTCGACGTGCATGACGTCGGCGATTACAAGGTCGGCGGCGAGTGGCGGGTGCTGGAGCCGGGAATGGTGCTGACCGTCGAGCCGGGAATCTACATTCGACCGTCGCCGCGGATACCGAAGGAGTTCTGGAACATCGGCATTCGCATCGAGGATGAGGTGCTGGTCACCCCCGATGCCGCCGAGGTGCTGACGAGCGCTCTGGAGAAGACCCCGGAAGAGATCGAGTCGCTGGTGCAGGCCGCATGACGGCTCAGGCGACGACGCACGCGGTCGACGTCGCCATCGTGGGCGGCGGCATGGTGGGAGCCAGCCTCGCCGCGGCGCTGGCGCCGCTGGGGTTGAAGATCGCGCTCGTGGAAGCCGTTCCGCACGATTCCGCATCGCAGCCCAGCTTCGATGAGCGCACCACGGCGCTGTCGAACGGCAGCCGCCGAATTCTCGAGACTCTCGGTGTGTGGCCCGGCGTGTCGTCGCTGGCGACGCCGATACGCAAGATCCACGTATCGGATCAGGGGCACTTCGGCTTCGCGCGTATCGATGCGGCCGAACTGGGCCTCGCGGCAATGGGCTACGTGGTGCCCAATCGCGCGCTGGGGGCCGCATTGTGGTCGCGCCTTCAGGCGAATGCCGACGTTCAGGTCTTCTGTCCGGCAAAGGTATCGCGCATCACGGCGGGCGAGCACGCGGTCACGCTGGAGATCGCAGGAAACGGCGCCACGGCCAGTCTCGACACCCGGCTGGTGGTTGCCGCGGATGGCGTGCAATCGGCCGTGCGCAGCGCGTTTGGCGTCGACGCGGAATCCCGGGACTATCAGCAGACTGCCGTCATCACCACGGTGCTGCCGCAGCGATTCCATGATCATGTGGCGTACGAGAGATTTACCGCTAGCGGACCGCTGGCGCTGCTGCCGCTCGAGGGCGGCCGATGCACCTTGGTCTTGACCTTGAGCCGGGCGACGGCTGAGTCGGCCATGGCGTGGTCGGATCAGGAGTTTCTCGAAGAGGTGCAGCGGCGATTTGGATTTCGCCTCGGGCGTTTCCTCAAAGTCGGCCGGCGCAGCCCGTACCCGTTGTCGCTCACCCGCGCCGCACGTACCAGCGCGGGGCGCTGCGTGATCGTCGGCAATGCCGCACAGGGGCTGCACCCGGTTGCCGGCATGGGATTCAACCTAGGGCTGCGGGACGTCGCCAGTTTGGCCGAACTCATCGCCGAACGCCGCCATGAGTCCCACTTCGACGCCGGGGCGGCAAATGTGCTGGCCGAGTACGATGCATGGCGCAGAGCGGACCGCGGCGGCGTCATCGCCTTCACCGATGGTCTCGTGCGGATGTTTGCCAATCCGTCCAGCGTGGTGCAGCGGCTGCGCAATGTCGGACTCTTGGCGTTCGACTTGTTGCCTCCTGCCAAGGCTGCCTTGTCCCGCCTGAGTACCGGCGCCGGCTCCGGTGGTCGCACGCGAATCCCGAAGCTCGCGCGCGGCGTCGCGTTGCGATGAGCGCCCCCCAAGCCCGCGACTTCGACGTGATCATCGTGGGCGCCGGTGTGATCGGCGCGTCCATGGCGAGCCTCCTCATGGCGCGCAAATTGAGCTCACGCGTGGCCATCATCGCGGATCGCTTCGCCACTGCGGCGCCGGCGGATGCCGATTGGGATCTGCGCGTGTTTGCCCTGAGCCGCGCATCGGAGCGGCTGCTCGAAACGTGCGGTGTGTGGGATTCGCTGCCGGGCGGGCGTGTATTCGCGTACGAGCGCATGTGCGTCTGGGATGCGCGCGGCGAACCGCACGGAACGAGTTCCTTGAGCTTCGACAGCGCGGAAATCGGGGAACCGAATCTAGGATTCATCGTCGACGGGCGCGCCCTGCAATGGCATTGCTTACAGGCCGCGCGGAGCGCGGGCGCGGTGCTGCTCGAGGCCGGGCTCGCAAGTCTAGCCGCCACGGATGCCGATGCCTCGATCAGCCTGAGCGATGGCCGAACGCTGCGCAGCCAGTTGGTGATCGCGGCCGATGGACCGGAGTCCAAGACCCGAGAGCTTCTCGGCATCGAAACCGCCGGCCATAGCTACCGTCAAGATGCCCTGGTGGCGCATGTGCGCACTGCCAAGTCCCATGGCAGCACCGCGTGGCAACGATTCCTCAGGGGAGGACCGCTCGCCTTCCTGCCGCTGCCGGACGGCCGCTCATCCATCGTATGGAGCTGCCCGCTTGACGAGGCCGCACGCCTCCGCGCGCTCGACCCTGCGGCCTTCGGCGCCGCCTTGACCGCGGCCAGCGGCGAGGCACTGGGCGATTGCGAACTGTCGACCGCGCTGGCCAGTTTTCCGCTCAAACTGCAGTATGCCCTGGAGTACGCACGGCCGCGCGCCGTGCTGCTCGGCGACGCGGCGCATGTGGTGCACCCTCTGGCCGGTCAAGGTCTGAATTTGGGGTTGCTGGACTGCGCTGCGCTCGCGGATGTTCTCGGGCAAGCGGGAGGCGCCGGCTATTTCGGCGAACACCGGCTGCTGCGGCGCTACGAACGCTGGCGCCGCAGCGAGAACCTGTTGGCCGCCGGCGCTCTGGACGGGTTGGAGCGATTGTTCGCGAGCGCCGATCCCTTGAGCGCGGCATTGCGCTCCGCGGGTTTGAGCGCGGCCGACAAGCTGCCGTTCGTCAAGCGCCGCCTCGCGCGGCGAGCCCTCGGCTTAACCGGCGATCTTCCGAGTTTTCTGAAGGCGGATGCAAGGATAGACCCGGTTTAGTGTCCGGGCGCACCCACGCTCGCGTAGCGAGCGGCTAACAAACGGGGCCGCCGCGGCCCCGTAGATTCGGCGCGAAGCGCCTAAAGATTATCGAGCTTGGCCGCACAAATGAAATCATTCTCGGACAGCCCGCCGATGGAATGCGTCGAGAACGTGACGCGGCAATAGTTATAGCCCAGCTCCAAGTCCGGGTGGTGGTCTTCGGTGTTCGCGATGTGCGCGAGCGCGTTGACGAAGCTCATGGTGCGGTAGAAGTCTTTGAATTTGAGCGAGCGCTTCAGGCTCTTTGAATCTTCGGCAATCTGCCAATCGTCGTGCAATTGCTTGCGCAAGAGTTTTGCCTGAGCCGGCGTCAACGGCGGTACGCCGCCCTCGCAGGGCGCGCATTTCCTGGCGGACAATTCCTTCACGGCTAATTCCTGGCGTACGTGCGCTCGATGTAGCGTTCGACCAGTTCCTGAAACTCTTCGGCGATCCGATCCCCTTTGAGGGTCACCGTCTTTGCGCCGTCCTCGTAAACCGGTGCGACCGGATTTTCACCCGTGCCGGGCAGGCTGATGCCGATGTTGGCGTGCTTGCTCTCGCCCGGACCGTTGACGACGCAGCCCATTACCGCGACCGACATGTCTTCGACACCCGAGTGCCGCTTGCGCCACTCCGGCATGCGGTGGCGGATGTGGCTTTGGATTTTCTGCGCCAGCTCCTGGAAATACGTGCTGGTGGTGCGGCCGCAGCCGGGGCAGGCGATCACCATGGGAGTGAAGGCGCGCAGGCCCATGGTCTGGAGTATTTCCTGGGCCACGATCACTTCCTGAGTGCGGTCGCCGCCGGGTTCCGGCGTCAAGGACACGCGAATCGTATCGCCGATGCCCTGCTGCAACAGCACGCCCATCGCCGCGGTGGAGGCCACGATCCCCTTGCTGCCCATGCCGGCTTCGGTCAACCCCAGATGCAGGGGAAAGGTGCAGCGCGCGGCCAGATTGCTATAGACGGAGATCAAATCCTGCACGCCGCTGACCTTTGCGCTTATTACGATCATGTCGGACTTTAGTCCTAAACTCTCCGCGCGCTTGGCGCTGTCCAGCGCGGACACCACAATGGCCTCGCGCATCACGTCGATGGCCGCCAGCGGCGTCGCCAGCTTCGAGTTTTCATCCATCATGCGGGTGAGCAGGTCTTGATCGAGACTGCCCCAGTTCACGCCGATACGCACGGGCTTCTCGTACTTGCAGGCGGTTTCGATCATTTCCGCAAATTGCGGATCCCGCTTGCTGCCGCGGCCGACATTGCCCGGATTGATGCGCAGTTTGGAGAGCGCCTGTGCGCAGGCGGGATGCGCCTTCAGCAGCTTGTGGCCGTTGAAGTGAAAATCGCCCACCAAGGGTGTGTGGACGTTCGAGGCATCCAGGCGGTCGCGGATATGGGGCACGGCCGCAGCCGACTCGTCATTGTTGACGGTGATCCGCACCAATTCGGACCCGGCGCGCGCCAGCGCCTTGACTTGCGCCACCGTACCGTCGATGTCCGCGGTATCGGTATTGGTCATGGACTGCACGACGATCGGGGCCTTGCCGCCGATGGTCACCGCTCCTACTTTTACGCCTAGGGACGTTCTACGGGAAATCATGCCCCCGATTATACCAGGGGTGTGCCTTTCGCCACGCGCACGACCACGGTACCGGCGATTTTGTCGTGCCAGGCTTGCTTGTGATCGTCGAACGCGATCCAGAAAAATCCAAGCCCGGCGACCGCCAAGGACAGGAAACAGGCAAGCGCACGGACGATTGCCGTCTCCCAGTCGATCTGCCGCCCGTCCAATCGGACGACCCGGAGGTCGAACACGATGCCGCCGATCGTCGAACCGCGCAATTTCCACATCATCGCCCCGTAGGCCGCGAGCACCGGCAATTCGAGGTGATACACCTGGAGTACACCCATGAGAAAGCCCACCAGGAGGGCATCGAGCAGCAGCGCCGCCATGCGAATCCAGAAGCCTGCGCGGGGCAAGGCCGCGGTGACGGGCGGGGGTGCCGGAGCGTGCGGCGCTGCAGTCGTCGGCGCCGGACCGCGCGGATCGGGCGCCTCGGTGGCGCTCGATGCCGGCGCGCCGCCGGTTGTCTGGGCGGCGTCAATGGGCGCCGCCGCGCCGGTCAAGGGCGCCTCGCGGCCCATCGACGGCGCGTTGGCCAGGCCGGGCGATGCGGTAGAGCCGAGCGGTGCGTTCGAGCCGGGCGACGCGCTCGGGCTGAACGGCGCAGTTGAGCCGAAAGGAGCCTCTTTGGCAGCCTGATGCGCGCGGGCGGCCAGGATCACGGTATAGACCACGGCGCCCAGCCCGAGCAAGCCGAGAAGCTTGTAGACGAGGAATCCGAGGACCGGTACCAAGTACAAAACCAGCACCAGTGCCCCGCCGATCAGCACGGCAACCGCTGGATGGCTCATCGGCCCCACGCCTTGTCTGCCGGTGACACGCCCGCCCAGCCAGGCCAGCATCACCGCCTTGCCGAATAGGCCGGCGCAAAATAACGCGAACACCACGAACGGTACCGCCGCAATACCGATCACCGTGACGAATAACAACGTCACCAGCACGGGAGTCATCAGCATCGTGATCAGCGCAGCCAGCACCGACCGGCCGGGCTGCGTTTCGAATGTGTGCACACATCGCGTGACACCCTCGCGAAACAGCAGCGCAAGCCCCGTATACAGCGCGAGAAAGGCGAACGCCAATCCCCAGGCCCAACCCAGCCCGGGCGCCAGGGCCAGCGGGCGTGCGTACAGCAGGCAATGCCGGACCCAGGCGCGCAGCCAGTCAACGCCGCCGAGGCTGCCTAAAACGTTGTGGACATCGCCGTGAACGACCGCAGCCGGGTCGCGCTGTACGGTGCCGCCGACGGCAACGACATCGCCGTCGATCTCCGCATGGGGTCCGAGCTCCATATTCCCGAGCACGGTGACGGCGTCGCCATCGACCTTGCCGTCGATATAGGCATTGCCGAGAATGGCGACGGCACTGGCGCTCACTTCCCCAGTGATGCGGGTGTCGCCGATGATCGAGACCACGTCTCCCGCTTCGCCGTCGCTGGTCGACGAACCGAAGATGGACACGACCGAGTTGGCGGTTTCCCCGCGAGGCAGATTTGAATCGTGGCCGATGTTGACGAGATCGTTGCCGTGAGGGTGGTGGCCGTCCGCGCGGGCCGCCGCGACGACGATCAAGGTACAGAGCGGCAGCACCGCCAGAAATGTCAGCCGCTGCAACAGAAAAGTATTCATGGGATTGACTCACTGCCATTCATGGGCTGAAGGTAAAGCGCGCGGTATCCGGCGGCGCCCAGTCCGAACAAAATCGCGTACAGCGCCGCGCATACAGCCATGGCTGCGTAAGCCCAGGCCGGCGGCTGGATGCGTGCGAGCACGGCGACGAGATTTGCGGCCGAGGCCGTGAGCCCACCAAGCTCGCGTACCCAGGATAGGGAACGGATACCCGTGACCGCAGTGGCGCCCCCCACGAACGCCGCGCCGATCAGTGCGCCGCAGATCACGAGAAAGCCCGCGCGTGCGCGCGGCGGCCAGTGGGCGAAACTGCGCCGCCACCAAGGAAGCTCGGCACGACGCTCGAGTTCGCGGATCACCCGTGTCTCGAGCGCCCGGGGGGCGCGCCGCAAGGGCAGCTCACGGAGCGTGCGATCGAGCAGCCGTTCCAGCGCCTTCCGGGATTCATTCGTGGCCATTTCAGTTTTCCAGGGTGCTGGCGGCGATGCCGCTCGATTGCAGGACGGGCAGCAGCGCCGCGCGGGCGCGGTGTATATCGGTCTTGATCTTGGCAAGCGAGGCGCCGAGCTTGACGGCGATCTCCTCGTAGGAGAGATCCTCAAAGTGATACAGCACCAGTGCCAGCCGCTGATGCTCGGGGAGTTTACGCAGCGCGCCGTCGATCAGTACGCGGCACTGCTCCGCACCGAGGTCTGCAAGCAGCGTGTCCGGCTGCTCCCCCAGTTCCGGTCCCGCCGAGTCTTCATCGGCGGCCGCCGGTCTTAGTTCCGAGAACAAGCGCCAACGCCTGCGATACCGGCTCAAAAGATTGAGCGTCAAATTGGTGGTCACCGTCTTGAGCCAGCCCCCCGCCGTCGGACTGGTGCGGAGATGCGCGAAATGTTCATAAGCTCTCAGGAAAACCTCCTGCGCAATGTCCTCGGCCTGCCGGTCATTGCCTGACAAGCGGGCGGCGGTCGAAAAAACCAAATCCTGGTAGGCACGCATGAAGGTCGTGAACTCGGTCGAGTGGTCTGGCCCGGTAGGTGGATGGCGCACTGGAGTGTGTTCGTTTAGACCCAGAACACCGCTGACCGGATAAAGTTGCAAAGCTGCGATGCGGCAGGGCAGCACCGGTCTTAAGATAGGCTGAGGTTGTTGACGGAATCTATCGCGCAGGTTCACCGAAGGCGAAAGTACAATGCTGAAGATTTTTCAAAGTGTGCACCCCTTGATTCTACTGGTGATCGCAACGACGCTGGAAGTGAGCGGCGACGCCGTGGTGCGAATGGCGATCTATAATCATGTGGGCGTGGGCCGTATCGCACTGTTTCTGGCCGGCGCGGCGCTGCTATTCGGTTATGGATCGTTTTTAAACCTTGCGCCGATCGAGTTCGGCCGCGTGGTTGGGCTCTACCTTGCGACTCTCTTCGTGGTTTGGCAGGTGATCAACTTCATCGCCTTCCGCACTCTCCCGACGATGCCCATCCTGGTCGGTGGCGGGCTGGTGATCACGGGAGGGGCAATCATCACCTTCTGGAAACCCGCCTAGCGCAGGATGTCCCTAGGCCGGGTTCAGCCGATGAGTGAGATGGGTCTTCACCGTCGGCCACTCGCGATCGAGAATGCTGTACACGCAGGAATCGCGCAAAGTGCCGTTGCTTGCGATCTGGTGCTGCCGCAACACGCCGTCCAATTTCGCGCCCAGTCGTTCAATGGCAGCACGGCTTTGCATGTTGAAGAAGTGGGTTCTGAATTCCACGGCAATGCAATTTAGCTGTTCGAACGCATGAGTCAACAGCAGCAGCTTGCACTCGGTGTTCAAGGCACTGCGCTGAACGCGCTTTCGATACCACGTGGAGCCGATTTCCACGCGCCGATTGACCGCATCGATGTTCATGAACGTCGTCATGCCCACGGCTTCGCGGGTTGACTGTTCGATGACGGCAAATGCAATCATCGAACCTTGGCGTTGAAGCTCCAAGCGCCGGTCGATCTCCACCCGCAATCCTTCGGGCGTGGGAATCTTGGTGTACCACAAGGTCCACAGCTCGCCGTCCTTCACCGCCTCCACGAGGTCGTGGTGATGCGAATGAGAAAGCGGCACGAGCGATACGTGCCGCCCGTGCAATGAAACAGGATCTGCAAAGCCCATGGGAAGTCCTGGTGAATCTTCGAAGCTGGGGGATGGCGGTCCGCGAAAGCTAATCGGCATAATACAGAAATGACCGCGCGCATCATTTACTCGACGGGAGTGGGAAGTCTCTGTCCCAATTGTCGCAGACCGGTGCGTGAATGTGTGTGCCCGAAGGGCGCCCCCGGCGCCGCCAAACCCGCAGCCGTGCGAGTGGGCCGGGAGATCAAGGGGAGGGCAGGCAAGGGTGTCACGACGATCAGCGGCCTGCCGATGTCGCTGACCGACATCGAATCCTTGGCCACCAAACTCAAGAAGCGCTGTGGCTCCGGGGGCACGGTCCGCGAGGGTGTCATTGAAATTCAGGGCGATCATCGTGACGTGATTGTCGCGGAGCTGGTCAAATTGGGGTGGCCGGCGAAAAAGTCGGGCGGATAGCCGCGGTGTCTACGGCTTGGTGCTTGTCGCCTGCTTGGCGGCGAGCCATCTTTGAACCACCCGCTCCAGCACCGACAGCGGCACCGCGCCCGTCGACAGTACGACGTCGTGGAACTCGCGGATATCGAACTTCGGCCCCAGCGTCTGCTGCGCCGTCGCGCGCAGTTCGAGGATTTTCATTTGTCCGACTTTGTAGGCCAGGGCCTGGCCCGGCCAGGCGATGTAGCGGTCGATCTCGTTGGTGATATCCAGTTCGCTTTTCGGCGCGTTGGCCGTGAAATACTCGATAGCCTGCTGACGAGTCCATCCCTTGACGTGCAGCCCTGTGTCCACTACCAGGCGCACGGCGCGCCACATGTCATAGGTAAGTTGACCGAATTTGCCGTAGGCATCCGAATACAGACCGAGCTGATCGCCCAAACTTTCGGCGTACAGGCCCCACCCCTCGGCATAGGCGGTGAAATCGGCCATACGCCGGATCATCGGGACACCGGCAGCGTTCTCGTACTGCAGGGCGATTTGCAGATGATGGCCGGGCACCGCTTCATGACTGGTGAGCACCGCCATTTCCCATTTCGGCCGCGCCTCCGGTTTGTACAAGTTGACGTAGTAGTACCCGGGGCGCGATCCGTCGGCGGCCGGGGGCTGGTAGTACGCCGTCGTCGAATTCGGCGCACTGGTGTCCGGTATGGCGCGGACGCCGTAGGGGGTGCGCGGCAGCTTGCCGAAGAGCGTGACGAGATTCGGATCGATGCCCTTGGCAATGACCATGTACCCGTGCAGCAATTCGGTCGGATCGGTGTAGAAGAACTTCGGATCCGTGCGCAGGTAGTGCGCAAATTCCTGGAAACTGCCCTTGAAGCCGACGGCGGCGATGATTTTATCCATCTCGGCGCGAATGCGCTTGACCTCGTCGAGGCCGATGCGATGGATGTCGTCGGCGCTGAGATCAGTCGTCGTGTGATAGCGGATGAGCGCGCGATAATAGGCAAGACCTTCGGGAGTCTCGGACAGGCCGACGCCGTCGCGACAGGCCGGCAGGTACGTCTCATTGAAAAACCGATCGAAGCGCGCAAATGCCGGCAGCACCACCGCGGATATCGCCGTCTTTCCGGCGTCGATCAGGCGTTCGCGTTCAGCGGCGGAGATGGAGCTCGGTATGTGCGCGAACGGCGTGAAAAAGGGACTGGCCTCCGGAGTCGCGGCCCGTTGCGCCGCAATTTGCGGCTTGATTCGCAGCATGATCACACGAGGCTGAGTGCGCTTTTCGCGGACCGCTATCTTCAGCAATTCGGTGCCCTGATCCAGATAGGGGCCGAAGCCGCGCAACCGGGCGATCCAATTCTCGTAGTCCCGCACCGTCGCAAACGGCGAGATTTCCGCAATTTCGCTCGAGGTTTGCAGACTGTTCGGAGTCTGCACACTGCCGAGCTGTGTGATCCACCACAGGCGGGGTTTGAACCGAGCCAGCGTCAAACGGCGCTCGAACTCGAATTTGACGACGTCGTAGTTCAGCCGATCAGGCGAACCGAGCGCCGCAGAATCGATCGCGCCGAGCGCCGCAAGCGCGGCCTGATCGGCGTCGTTGGTTTTCTCGATGGCCGCCGGCGATAGATCGGGCCAGCGATCGTTGTAGCGCGAGTCGCCGATGCTGGTGGCCAGGGTCGGATCCTCGCGCAGCCAGCGCTGCCACGCATCGTCGTAGATTCGGTCGAGCCGCGTTTTTATCGCCTCCGGCGACGCATCGGAAATATTCGCGGGCGCCGCCGATGCCGTGCAGGGCGGCGCCAGAGTCACGGCGGCAAAGGCAGCAGTGACGGCCAGCGAGACGACGATATGTTGGGTCATGCCGATAATTCCATTCCGTCCTTCGCACCGCCCGAAGCGGATGGTGTATCATATCGGGATCGCGATAAGAGCTGTCTGGAGAGAGTCCTTTCGACTTGGGACCGCCGAAGGCGCAACCGCCCGGAAACGCTCAGGCACATGAACGGCAGACTCTCGCGATCTCTGGAGAGCGATCGCAGCGGCGATCCACCGAAGGGGAGCAGCGCTCATCAAGGGCGCGCGATCTCTCAGGTTCAAAGGACAGAGGGGCAAGGCACACCGGTGCTCGTGTCTCCTTTTCTTTCGCTGCGAGGTTGCGATGGGCCTGAAGACTGCGCTCTATGACACCCACGTTCTGCAGGGCGCGAAAATCGTCGATTTCGGCGGCTGGGAAATGCCGCTTCACTATGGTTCGCAGATCGAAGAACACCACGCGGTGCGCCGCGACGCGGGCATGTTCGACGTGTCGCACATGGGGGTCGTCGACCTCATAGGCGATCGAGTCCGCGAGTTCTTGAGGAGCCTGTTGGCCAACGATGTCGGCCGGCTGAAGGTTCCCGGCAAGGCGCTCTATTCGTGCATGTTGCTGCCGAGCGGCGGCGTGATCGACGATTTGATCGTCTATTTCATGTCCGACACCTGGTTTCGCGTGGTCGTGAACGCCGGCACCCGCGACAAGGATCTCGCGTGGATTCGCCGGCATGCGGCGCCTTTCACCGTGTCCGCCACCCTGCGCAGCGATTTGGCGATGATCGCAATTCAGGGTCCGAATGCCCGGGAGAAGACCCTGCCGCTGCTGGCGCCGGCGCAGCGTGCCGCCGCGGGTGAATTGGCGCCTTTCTTCGGCGGAACCTTCGACGGCTGGTTCATCGCTCGGACCGGCTACACCGGCGAAGATGGTTTCGAAGTGATGCTGCCGGCCGCCGACGCCGCCAAGACCTGGAATGCGCTGCGCGCCCAGGGAATTCAGCCCGCGGGATTGGGTGCGAGAGATACCTTGCGCCTGGAAGCGGGAATGAATCTATACGGCAATGACATGGATGAAAATCATCATCCTCTGGAATCGGGGTTGGCCTGGACGGTGGCATTCGAACCGGGCGACCGAGATTTCATCGGGCGCGGGGCGCTGGAAATTCCGCGGCGCACGCCCGGAGACGAACTCGTCGGCCTGTTGCTCGAAGAGCGCGGAGTGCTGCGCAGCCATCAGAAAGTCGTGCCCGCCGGCGAAGTGACGAGCGGGACATTTTCTCCAACTTTGAATCGCTCCATCGCGCTGGCGCGCGTGCCGAAAACAGCTTCCGTCGGCGTGCAAGTCGAGATTCGCGGCAAATTGCATCCCGCGAGCATCGTCAAGACGCCGTTCGTGCGTCATGGGAAGGCGTTGATTTCAGTCTAGCTTGAGGGGGACATGCATTTGAGCAACATTCCAAGTGATTTGCGATACACCAAGAGCCACGAGTGGGTGCGCGCGGCGCACGGCGAGCCTGACGGGACCGTTGAAATCGGCATTACCGAACACGCGCAGAGTGCGCTCGGCGATCTGGTGTTCGTCGAGGTTCCGGAAGTGGGCCGCGCCGTCAAAGCCGGCGAGGCGAGCGCAGTCGTCGAATCCGTCAAGGCGGCCTCCGATGTCTACAGTCCGGTGAGCGGCAAGGTCACCGCGAGCAATGGCCAGCTGGCGACCCAACCCGAACTGCTCAATCAGGATCCCTATGGGGCCGGATGGATGTTCCGCGTGCAGACGAATGCGCCGGTCGACGACAGCGCGCTGCTGAGCGCCGCGGACTACGCGAATTACCTCGCTGAAGAAGCCAAGTAGGAGATCCTTGCATGGCGTTCATTCCTCACACCCCCGACGATATCGCCCGCATGCTGGAAGTGATCGGCGTGCGGTCGATCGACCAACTGTTCGACGAAATTCCCGGCGAACTGCGGGCAGGTGCGCTCGGCGTGCCGCCCGCGCTCTCTGAAATGGAAATCGGACGTCTGATGGCCGACCGCGCGGCGAGCGACGGCCGGCCGTTGAATTTCATCGGCGCCGGAGCCTATGAACACCACATCCCGGCGCCGGTGTGGGCGATCGCGACTCGCGGCGAATTTTATTCCGCGTACACGCCCTATCAAGCAGAGGCGAGCCAAGGCACCTTGCAATTGATCTATGAATATCAATCGATGATCTGCGCCCTGACCGGTATGGAAGTATCGAATGCATCGCTGTACGACGGTGCGTCGGCGCTGGCCGAAGCCTGTCTCATGGCGGTACGCGCCAATCGCGCCGCGAGCTCGCGGCGCATTCTACTGCCGCGCGCGGTGAATCCGACCTATGCCCAGGTGGCGAAATCGATCGCGGGCAATCAGGGCATCGTGTTCGAGACGGTGGATTTCGATCGAACGGCGGGGCGTACGCCGCTCGATTCCCTGCAGCCCTACAACGGCCAGGATGTCACCGCCTTGGTGATACAGCAGCCGAACTTCTTCGGCAGCCTGGAAGAAATCGATGCGCTGACGGACTGGGCGCACGAAAATAAAATCCTGCTGATCGCGGTTGTCAACCCGACATCGCTGGCGCTGCTCAAAGCCCCGGGGCAGTGGGGCGCGCGGATCGGCGGCATGCAAGGCGCGGACATCGTTTGCGGCGAAGGACAGCCGCTGGGTGTGCCTTTGGCGGCGGGCGGACCCTATTTCGGATTCATGGCGACGCGCATGCAGTACGTGCGGCAGATGCCGGGGCGAATCGTCGGACGTACGTTGGACACCGAGGGTCGTCCTGGATTCAGCCTGACATTGCAGGCGCGCGAGCAGCATATACGGCGCAGCAAGGCGACCTCGAACATATGCACCAACCAGGGCCTGATGGTGACGGCTGCAACCATTTACATGTCGCTTCTGGGCGCCGCAGGTCTCGAACGAGTGGCGGCAGCCAGTCTGCAGCGCACCGCCGATTTGGCGGCGGCGCTCAGCAGAGTCGCCGGCGTCAAACCGGCATTTACGGCGCCGCGCTTTCATGAAGCCGTCTTGCTCCTCGATCGGCCGGTGGCGCCGGTCTTGAGCGCCCTGGCGCGCCGCGGAATCTTCGGGGGACTCGACCTCGTCGACCGTTACCCGGAATTGGGCCATGCGCTCCTGGTGTGCGCGACCGAGACCAAACTAGAGGCGGACATCGATACCTATGCCAGCGCGCTCGCTGATGTGATGAGCCCTTCGCGTGCCGCGGCTTAAATCGCGTGTCGCGGCGTAAACGGAGCGTCTTGCGGCACGCGTTTCCGCGGGAACCTCGGAACGACCGACCAGCGGATGCGGATGAACTCTAAAGGACCGACCATGCCAGAATTGCAATTGCGAGAGCCCCTGATATTCGAGCTGAGCAAGCCGGGGCGAGGCGCCGGCACGCAGTTTCCGCCGCGCGTTGCGGGCTCGGCCGAAATTCCCGTGCATCTACGCCGTGCGGCCCCGCCCATGCTGCCCGAGGTGTCCGAGCTGCAGGTGGTGCGTCATTTCACGCGCCTTTCGCAGATGAATTTCTCGATCGACACGCATTTTTATCCCTTGGGTTCCTGCACCATGAAGTACAACCCCAAGGCATGCAACACTTTCGCCATGCTGCCGGAATTTCTCGGCAGGCATCCGCTCGGGCCCGAGCCTCAGGGGTTTCTGGCCTGCATGTACGAGCTGCAGGAAATGCTGCAGGAAATCACCGGCATGCGGGGCGTCAGCCTCACGCCCATGGCCGGCGCGCAGGGTGAGTTCGCCGGGGTCGCCATGATCCGCGCCTACCACCGGGCGCGAAATGACCTGGCTCGCAATGAGATCATCGTGCCGCAGGCCGCGCACGGGACCAATCCCGCCACCGCCGCGATGTGCGGCTGCAGCGTCAAAGAGATTGCCTGCGATGAGAACGGCGACGTCGATATCGACGCGCTGAAGGCCGCCGTGAGCCCGGCCACGGCGGCCATCATGCTGACCAACCCGTCCACTCTCGGGGTGTTCGAGTACAAAATTATCGAGGTCGCGCGCATCGTGCACGAAGCGGGTGGGCTTCTGTACTACGACGGCGCCAATCTCAACGCCATTCTCGGCAAGGTACGGCCCGGCGATATGGGCTTCGACGTCATTCACATGAATTTGCACAAGACTTTTTCGACGCCGCACGGCGGCGGGGGCCCCGGCTCGGGAGCGGTCGGCGTCGGCGCGCGCCTGCTGCCCTTCTTGCCAATCCCCGTGGTCGGCAAGGACGGCGCGCGTTTTCGTTGGTTGACCGAGCGCGACTTGCCGCAGTCGATCGGCCGGCTGTCTGGCTTCATGGGCAACGCCGGCGTGAATCTGCGCGCCTATATCTATATGCGGCTGCTGGGCCGCGAAGGCATGGTGCGAGTGGCGGAATTTGCCGCACTCAATGCCAACTACTTGATGAAGCGCCTGCAGGCGGCAGGCTTCGAAGCGGCCTATCCCACGCGGCGTGCCAGCCACGAATTCATCATCACGTTGAAGCGGGAGAACCGGCTTTACCAGGTCACCGCGATGGATGTGGCGAAGCGCCTGCTCGATTATGGCTTTCACGCACCGACCACGTACTTTCCCTTGCTGGTGCCGGAATGCCTGTTGATCGAGCCGACCGAAACGGAGGCCAAAGAGGATCTCGACCGTTTTTGTGACGCGATGGCCGCGATCCGGCGGGAAATGGAGCAGCACCCCGAGAAACTCTCCTCGGCTCCGCATACAATGCCCGTGCGGCGGCTCGATGATGTACGCGCTGCAAAACAGCTGGATTTGGCATGGAAACCCGCCGCTTGAATGAATGATAGAAACAAACCGACCGGAATTACGCGGCTTCTCCGGGCTTTTGGCTATTCTTTCCAAGGATTTCGGCACACCTGGCGGGAGGAGGCGGCGTTTCGCCAGGAAGTGGCGCTGGCGCTGCTGGTCATTCCCGCAGGCCTGTATTTCGGCGATACGGGGGTCGAGCGTGCCCTGCTGGTAAGCCCGATGTTGCTGATTTTGGTGGTTGAAATTCTCAATAGCGCCGTCGAGGCGGTCGTGGATCGATCCGGTACCGAACGTCACCCTCTCGCCGGGATGGCCAAGGACATGGGATCTGCCGCCGTGATGCTGAGTTTTGCCTTGTTAGGAACCGTTTGGTTCCTGATCTTGTCCGACCACGGGCATTGAACACAATCTAACCCTAGGATCGGCATGTCCCGTATTGCATCGTTTCTGCCCGTATTGCTGTTGTCCGTAACCCGCGTCCTTGCCGCCGCTGCTCCCGCTCCTGTTCCCACTCACGTGCCGGCGCCGGTGCCTGCGCCCGGGGTCGTGAGCTCGCCCGCCAGCTGGGCACAGACCTTGGAGAGAATCGCCAGCGGCGTCGTCACCATTCAAATCGACAGCACGCGCGCCTTCGACACCGAGTGGAACACGACGGCGCAGGCCACGGGCTTCGTCATCGACGCCAAGCGCGGACTCATCTTGACGAATCGGCATGTCGTGACGCCGGGACCCGTGACCGCGCAGGCGATCTTCCTCAATCGCGAGGAGGTGCAGCTGTATCCGGTGTACCGCGATCCCATCCATGACTTCGGCATCTACCGCTACGATCCCGCGAAACTCAAGTTCATCCAGCCGGCCGAATTGCCGCTGTATCCGGCGGGCGCGGTCATCGGCCGCGAAATCCGCGTGGTCGGCAATGACGCCGGCGAGCAGTTGTCGATTCTTGCCGGCACCTTGGCGCGCTTGGATCGTGAGGCTCCCGAATACGGCTACGGCAAGTACAACGATTTCAATACCTTCTACTACCAAGCCGCCTCCAGCACGTCGGGCGGTTCTTCCGGCTCGCCGGTCATCGATATCGAAGGCCGGGTGGTGGCGCTGAATGCGGGCGGAGCGACGGGCGCCGCCTCCAGCTTCTACCTGCCCCTGCCGGCGGTAACGCGGGCATTGAAGTTCATCGATGCGGGAAAGCCCGTGCCGCGCGGCACTCTGGAGACGGTATTCAAATACACGCCCTACGATGAACTACGGCGCCTCGGCTTGAATTCCGACACTGAAGCGCGGTTGCGCAGCGCCTATCCGAAATTGACCGGCATGCTGGTGGTCGCGGACGTGCAGCCCGGATCTGCGGCCGACGGGGTGTTGGCGCCGGGCGATATTCTCGTGGCGATCGACGGCAAACCCACCCCGGAATTCTTCGCGCTCGAGGACGTGCTCGACAGCCACGTCGAACGGCAGATCAATGTAGAGGTACAGCGCGGCCGCGAGACGCGCAGCGCGAGGCTCGACGTCAAGTCCTTGAGCGCCATCACGGCGGACGAGTACATCGAATTCGGCGAAGCCGTGGTGCACACGCTGTCTTACCAGCAGGCGCGGCATTTCAACGTGCCCATCAATGGAGTGTATGTCGCAAACCCCGGTTATGTTTTCGGCAGCGCCGGCATCCCGCGCGCGGCCCTGATCAGCTCGTTCAACGGCAAGAAAGTCGACAATCTCAAGGATTTCGAGGCCGCTCTCGCGGACCTGGCCGACGGCGCGCGGGCGCCGGTTCGCTATGCCACTCTGGAAGATCCGCGAGCCGCCCAGTTGAAGGTGATTCGCATGGATAGGCGCTGGTTCCCGGCGCGCAAGTGCAAGCGCGACGACACGTTGGGAACCTGGCCCTGCGTCGGCATCAGCTCGGGACCCGCCCCGGCCGGCGTCAAGCCGGCCTCGACGGAGTTCGCCAAGACCGGCGATGCGCGCATCGACCGCCTGGCGCCATCGCTGGTGATGGTGAACTTCGACATGCCGTACTCCGTATCCGGCGTCACCGAGAAGAACTATCACGGCACGGGCGTCATCGTCGACGCCGAGCGCGGGCTGGTGGCGATCGACCGCAACACGGTGCCGATCGCCATGGGAGACGTGCGAATCACCTTCGCAGGCACGGTCGAGGTCCCGGGCAAGGTCGTGTTCATTCACCCACTGCACAATCTTGCCGTGGTGGCTTACGACCCGAAGTCGATCGGTGCGACACCCGTGCGCGCCGCGACTCTGCTCACCAAATCCTTGAGCGCGGGCGATGATGTTTGGGTGGTGGGACAGCGCGCCGATTCGAAGATCCTGTCGCAGAAGACCCAGATATCCAGCGTGGATGTGGTCTCGTTCCCGCTGTCGCGCACGCTGCGTTTTCGCGACAGCAATCTAGAGGCGGTGAGTCTCATCAACCCTCCGGGTGACTACGACGGCGTGCTGGCGGATGAAAAAGGCAATGTGCTCGCGCTGTGGTCGAGTTTCGCGTTCGAATCGCAGCGCGAGCTCGAACAGGTCAACCGCGGCATGCCGGCGGAGCTGGTCTCGGAGATGATCGGTGTGGTGGCCGACCGTCGGCCGCTGTATTCCTTCGAGGCGGAGTTCAATGTGCAGTCCCTGGCGGGCGCCCGTGGGCTGGGCTTGCCGGATGAATGGGTACGGCGCTTCGAGGAGCACAACCCGCAGCGCCGGCAGGTGCTCGGCATCGATAGGCTGGTGGCGGGCTCACCCGCCGCGGCGCTGCTCGAGCCCGGCGATCTGGTGCTCGCCATCGACGGGAAGGTGGTGAATCGCTTCCGCGAGGTCGAGCGCGCCGTGCAGAGTCCCGAGGTCAAGGTGAGCGTTTGGCGCGACGGCGCCGAGAAGACGCTGCAGATGAAAACGGTGGCACTCGACGGCCGCGACGTCGATCGCGTGCTGATCTGGGCCGGCGCCACGCTTCAAGCCCCGCACCGCGCCATGGCCGCGCAGCGCGGGATCGCTCCGTACGGCGTCTTCGTGTCCTTTTTCTTTTACGGCTCGCCGGCGACGCATTACGGGCTGTACGCGGGCAGGCGCATCACCGAAGTCGATGGTCAACCGACGGCCGACCTTGACGCCTTCATCAGGGCCGTCAGCGGTAAGCCCGATCGGGCGTCATTGCGCTTGAAGACGGTGAGCTGGAACGGCCAAACGGATGTGATCACCTTGAAGCTCGACAAGCACTACTGGCCGGCGTACGAGCTCGATCGGCAGAAGGACGGCAGTTGGACCCGCGCGGCGCTGGATCCGGTGGAGGTCACGGCGTCGGTAGCGCGTTGAAATGCGCCGCTGCCGCGGCAGCGACAGCGACAGAGTGACTCGCGGCCCATGGACTTTGGTCTAAACTATGCCGCTGAGATAGTCCGGGCGCAGGTGACGATCGTGACTGACATGAAATCGAAAACGCCCGCATGGGCAATATCTCGATTGAGCCTGCCGTGGCGTCCCTGATAGACAACGCCTCCCGCCACGATCTTCCGCAGATTCTGGCGATCTACAACGAAGTCATTCGCAATTCGACCGCGGTCTATTCGGAAGAGGAGTTTACGCCGGCACGCGGCGAAACCTGGTTCGATGCGAAACGGGAGCACGGCTTTCCCATGGTCGTGGCGCGGGACGCATCGGGCGTCGTCGGGTTCGGCACGTTCGGTGAATTCCGGGCGTGGCCGTGCTATCGGCACAGCGTCGAGCACAGCGTCCACGTGCGAGCGGACCGCCGCGGCCAGGGCATCGGTCGGTCGCTGGTAGTCGAGCTCTTGGCGCGCGCCGCCGCCGCCTCCAAGCATGTCATGATTGCCGGAATCGACGCCGACAATGCCGTCTCGATCGGCCTGCATCGCAGCCTTGGATTCACCAGCGTCGGCCATTTCCACGAGGTGGGATTCAAGTTCGGGCGCTGGCTCGACTTGGTATTCATGCAATGTATCCTTCCGCCGACAGTTGACACCCGTGTGAAGTAAAGCAAAGTTGCTCGTTCGCACGGGCAAAAGCGGCATTGCGCCACAGATCGGCCTCTCGGAAGCGACAGCAAGCCTGCTGCTATCGCAGTCTTGATATCATGGGCACGTGGTAAGAGCTACTCAGACCGAAATCGAAGAAGCCGTCGAGGCCCTGCGCGCCGGCGATCTGGTGGTGTTTCCGACCGAGACCGTCTATGGACTCGGGGCGAATGCCTCCAATCCAGCGGCCGTGCGCAAGATTTTCGAGGTCAAAGGGCGTCCGCCCGATCATCCGGTGATCGTGCATTTGGACGATCCTCGATACCTGCGTCGCTGGGTGTCCTCGCTGCCGCCGGTAGCGGAACAATTGGCCGCCAAGTTCTGGCCCGGCCCCCTGACCCTGATTCTGCCCAAGGCGGAAAACGTCAATGACATCGTGACGGGCGGCCAGGACAGCATCGGAATCCGCGTTCCCTCGCATCCCATAGCGCAGCAGCTGTTGAACGCCTTCGGCGGCGGCATCGCGGCGCCATCCGCGAATCGCTACGGGCGTTTGAGTCCGACCAAGCCTGAACATGTGCGCGATGAGCTGGGCGATGCGGTCGGCGTCATCCTGGATGGCGGGGAATCCCCGATAGGCCTGGAGTCGACCATCGTCTCCTGTCTCAACAATGAGGCGCGCTTGCTGCGGCCCGGCTTCATCACCCGCTCGCAGCTCGAACAGGTGGTTGGAAACCTCGCGATCGGTGGATTCACTCCCCGCACCCCGGGTGATCGCGCTCTGCACTATGCGCCCTCCACCCCCCTCGAAATCGTGCCGTCCGACGACCTCGAAGTGCGCGCCGGCGAGGTTGCCGCGCGCGAGGAAAAAGTGGCGGTACTCGCCATGCGGCCGCCGCTGCAGACCCAGCGCCACATGACCTGGATCAATGCGGGCAAGAGGCCCGACGTTTACGCGCACAATCTCTAC
>Ga0137394_10000987_pt1 | contig 20277 bp, 35 predicted proteins | sample czobulk116metaG_FD_108278 | JGI IMG/M metagenome (GOLD analysis project Ga0137394, IMG submission 108278) | Vadose zone soil microbial communities from Angelo Coast Range Reserve, California, USA - czobulk1.16 metaG | ecosystem: Environmental > Terrestrial > Soil > Vadose zone | place: USA...
TTGCAAATGTGGTGAAGTGCGCAATTAAACCGCTGACTGTAGCGATCGATTGGTCAACAAATACAATATAAAGATACCAAGCGGAGAGGCACGAGCATTCTGACCTTCCCAGTACTTTTTTCTGGTGCCATCCAGGTATCTTTGCCTTGGCATAGCTGTATAGGTTTTACATGGGATGACAAAAGCGAGAAAAAGCATATATTTCTGAGGCAAGCGCGTGCGTTGCCTCGTCCCTGACCTCAGTTTGAAGAAATAACGAAGATAACAGAAAATATTTCAACCGGACGAGCTCAACTCCCTCGCTATAATAAGAAAAAGAACCCCAAGGCTCAGTTCTCCTCCCGCGCCCTCGCGACACGTCCCTTGACCCGAGCCTTCGCTGTGCGCTTCACGATCGCCCTGTGGCTCAGTCCGTGCACGTCGACGTTGCGCATCGTGCGCCCGACCAGCGCCACGATGCCTCGATTGCGGCGAGGATGATGCCCGCTGAGAGCGCGAGGCGCCGACGTCTTCGTAGTGGCGTCGTGGAGGACTGGAGCTGAGGCTGGAGCTGGGGATAGAATTGGGAGGAGTGATGATGCAGGAGAACGTGGAGATCGGGCTGGGAGGGGTGGCTTGTTGTTCGGTAGTGAGAAGGGATAGGGTGGGGGGAGCAGCGATGGCGAGGATGGCAAAAGACGTGGCGATCGGGGCGGGAAGGGGGGGCTTATTGTGCTGTGGTGGTGAAAGAGGATAGTGCGGGGGGTGGAGAGGTGGAGAAGATATAGAAGAACGTGGAGATCGGGGTGGAAGGGGTGGCTCGTTGTCCAGCCGGGGTGAGAAAGGATAGGGCTGGGGGAGTAATAGTGGCGAGGATATCGAAGGACGTGGAGATCGGGGTGGGAGAGGTGGCTTGTTGTCCGGTTGTGGTAAGAGAGGATAGGGCTGGGGGAGCAGTGATGGCGAGGATATAGAAGGAGGTGGAGATCGCGGATGGAGGGGCGGCTTGCTGTCCGGTGGTGGTGCGGGAGAACGGCTACGGCTGCGCGGCGGGGGCGGAGGCTTGCCTGCATCTGCTGCCGAGGGCGAGAACGGGGAGACAGACCTCTGAGGCATTGGGACAGCGATCGTAAGAATTTTGCCAATGTCATTCATTGCCGTTGCCGGCCGCGCGGTGGGTCAGACGCTCGACGGTGGTGAGGTCTTATGGCTTAGTTTTACGGCTCCGCCGCTGACGGCGTGCATGCGGGTGAGATGTTTCTGGGTCCTTTCTGATTGCAGGAGATGGATCATAGGAGGGCACGTGCGGGATCGGGAGGCACTTCGAAGGCACCGTTGCCGATGCCGATGCACATGATGAGCAGTACGTCGCACGTCTCTACCGCACTCGCGCTTTCGTCTGGGACGTCGAAGGCGATGTATTCAAACACGAGCTTGCCGGTGAATGTCCCGCTCGAAGAAGAGGTGAGGGTAGCGCTCGGGATCGTGACGAGAATGTCAGCGTCGGACGTGCACATTGGTCCCGAGTGAGTTGAGCGGTTTTAGGACGTGAAATGTTTACCGCCGGAGCGTGTACTCAGGAAGGCCGAGGGAAATCTCACGTTTTATGTTGCTGAACAAGAGGCGGAGGAGAGGGTATGGGTGCGAGGGCTTGGAGCTGTGCTGCTAGTGTTTTGACAACGATACAGATACAGCGGCTATGTCTTAGCGGCGCTTCTGGTCGAGGAACGAACATCAGGTGGTATGCATGGCGGGATCGTGCCGCGAGTTCTTCGGCAGCGATGCAGCGACATTATATCTTGACAGCTTTTTTGGACGAGGAACGAGCATCAGGTGGTCTACGCGCGGGCGCTGCGCTGCGGGTGTCTTTGACGTCTTTGACAGGAATGCAGCGATTATGTCTTGGCAGCTCATCTCGGGCGGTGAGGGGATCATCGTGACACTGATGGACACGAAGCCATCGTTGGTCATCCTGCAGTGCCAATGAGGTCAGAAACGAAGCGGTACACAGAAGCGATGACAACGAAGGAACAACCAATAAAGAGGGCTTTGACTCTTCTTGGGGACTCACTGGTCAGTGTGACACGGCCAGGGTACATGGCCCTCTCGCGGTCCTTTTCGAAATGCCATCCGTGCCGTTTTCTCCGAGAGGGGTCGCGGTCGATGGGACGGGAGCTAAGGGGGGTGTGGACAAAACACAGGCTATGGGAATGCTCGCGTGGCGGATGGTTATGCGTAGGAGCAAGCACCTTGTTCAAGAACACATCTTCAGAGAGCTCTGTATCTGACTGATTCATCTAGTCCATATGCCGTTGTTACTTAGTGAGTTGTTCGGCGAGGCAGAATGTTCAAGTTCGGATGGTGGTTGATAAGGAATATCGCCACAGCGCTGGGTTTCGCTGTACCTGAAGGTAAATTTTCTATAGCGTTAGACTGTTGAGAATTTGTCTAGTGAGGCTGACGTCGCTGAACGACATCTGTGGTCTGTGGTCGGAGCACATGGAGTCCGCAAAACGAGCGGTTATCTTATCTAAGTAAAGGTCTACGGTGACACTCGTATCGGAAAATCGATAAGCGTTCACAACAGCGCTCATTTCTTGGACGCTGCCTCCTCCCGCGCCTTCGCGACACGTCCCTTGGCCCACGTTTTCGCCGCGCGCTTCACGATCGCCCGGCGGCCCAGCCCGCGCACGTCGACATACACTAGCACGACGTTGCGCATCGTTCCCCCAGCCAGCGCCGCATTGTCGCCCGCCACCGGGCCGTACTTGTGCGAGACGGCGGCTGTGACCGCCGCGCTTCCAGCATCGACGAGTCGCACGGACGATGCCGCCATCGAGGCGAGGATGATGGCCGCTGAGAGCGCGACGCGCGAACGCGTTCGTAATGGCGTCGCGGAGGAGGAGCGCTGGGGCGGGGGCTGGGGGAGCAGCGAGGGCGAGGATGGAGGACGTGGAGATGGGGATTTACCGCCGCGGGGTGGGAGGGCTAGCTTGCTGTCCGATGGTTGTGCGGGAGAGCGGCTGAGGCTACGCGGCGGGAGCGGGGGCTTTCCTGTGACTGCTCCCGAGAGCGAGAATGGAGAAACCGGCCTCTGTGGTGTTGGGACGGCGAGGGTGGGGCTTTTGCCTTTGCCGTGGCCGTTACCGTTGCCTCTGTCGGCGCCCCCGCCGGCCCGCTGGATCATGCGCTCGATGGTGGCAGAGGCTTTGTTGCTTAGCTTTACGGCGCCGCCGCTGACGGCGTGGATGCGAGTTAGGTGTTTCCGGGTCTCCGGGGACTGCAGGAGGAGGAGCGCGCGCGACGGCGGCGGCGGCTGGTCGCGGGGATGAGGCGAGCTTGAGCTTGAGCTTGAGGCCGGCGTGCTGGTGGAGGATGCTGGCGTCGAATGGGCGATGTACATGTTCGAGGCGGTGGCCATCGCGCTCGTGAGCAGGGTGGTTGTGCCAGATATGACATGGCTGGATTCCGCCGACTTTGTTAGCCAGAGGTGGAAACAGAGAGAGCAAAGACGTGCCTGGCGAAGACGGCGCCCTTCAGCATCCAGTCCCGATCTTCGGGCGGGATAGTGCGAACGAGGACATCCAAGTCCCGGAGCTCACCTAGCGCATCCGCGTCTTCGGGCAGCTCGACGACAACCGGGTCCTCCTCGCGACCCTTCTCGCCGAGCGACGGATCTTCATGCACTCTGACCGACGGATCTAATGCACCGATGATTTCTCCACTGTCTTCGTTCATGAGCACGAACCGCCCACGCAGGTCCTCCTCCTCTTCCGCAAGATGCGCAGGCTGTCGCGCCTGCAGCTGAACGTCGCCCCGGACGTCTGCGGCGTATCCGACGAGCACGCTGTGGAAGAGCTCGACGTCATCAGTGGTTTCAGGCGTCACGGGGACATCGACGCTGAACTCGGCATCGTCCCGCGTGGCGTGGAAGACGTAGCGGTGCGCTGCGCTGGAGGGCAGAGTGGACACGGTGAGGGCGCGCGCGGGGTCAAGCGGCGCTTCGAAGGCGCCGTTGCCGACGCCGATACGCAGGACGAGGAGGACGTCACGCGTCGCTGTTGAACTCGTGTTTGCGCTTGATGCTGGGATGTCGAAGGTGATGTATTCGAGCGCGAGCTGGCCGGTGAAGGTCCCGCTTGAGGAAGAGGTGAGGGTCGCGCTTGGGATCGTGACAAGGATGTGAGCGTCGGAGGTCGTGAACATGGCTCCAGCGAGTTGAGTAGTAGAATAGTGGGTTTTTACTGATGAGTCGTACGGGATCTCACTTTTTATGGAGCCGAACAGGAAGAGGGAGGGATATGGCAAGGCGGATAGGTGCGGGGCTGTGTTGTGCTCTGCGATCCGGTCGGGAACGAGCCATCCGGTGCATTGCCCCACAACTGCCCCACTGCGCAGTCTACGTTGATGCGAGGATTGTCGTGACAGAAACACACAGCCATCGTTCTAGTGAAGCAGACAGCAGAGCAAATATTCTGAATTACAACCTTGACTAACCAATTGGCTTCGGATATACTGGGATCTGGAAATCCCGAGAGTTCGCCGGCTGAAAGATCTGATCCAGCCCATATCGTACTGTACATACAACACATCAAATCGCGTTCGACTAGGAGAAGCTGTCGAGAAAACTAGAAATAATTCAAGCAGGGACACGTCGGCGGAGATGTCGCGAAGACCTCCTCTCTCTCGGTGCATCTGATAAGTTATGGTCAGCTCTCATCTCGTTACCCCATGTCCCAAACAACCGTCTGACTTACCCTTAGAGGCTGTCGATTCGGCACGTCCCTTTCTCACACTCTCTACAGAGTCCTCTTCGGGCGAATGCTCACTCTTCTCGTCCTCCCCTGCGCTTGGTGCCGACAACGGCTTTGGTAACGGCTTGGCTGAACTCACGGCATTCGCGACCTGCGTGATCATGGCTCTATACCCAGGGCCGTATGCACGCATGGCGCGGTTGACGTTGAGGGCGCACAGCACGATTGCGCAGAAGGCCCGCGCGGTCTCGTGGTCGACTGCGGCGACGACATGCTGACGATGGCCAGAAGCGAGAACTGTCTTGGAAGTCACTTCCGCGAGAGGAGCGAGTCCGAATGGCCAGAAAAAGACGTAAAGGAGCGAGTGGATGTAGGCAAAGAAAGGTTGAGCGTGGGTCAACGTTGCGTATAATCCCGTCACGAACGGAGCCGCCCAAACATCCGTCGCCGTCCAACCGTAGGGGAGCAGCTCCGGAGGGGTGGCCAACTCTATCGGCGTCGGACGCAATAGGGAGAATAAATTGGAGATAAAGAAGCCTCCATTCGGCATGATCTGGATTTTTCGTTAGCGAAAGAGTTTGGGAGAGATGTGGGACCAGGACACTTACCCAAGCGGCCAGCAAAAGGGTAAACGAAGAAGTTGCCACGGCGGGCGAGGCGTGTCCTGCGACCACTCTGGGAACTACATTGCACAGCAGGATCGTGCGAAAGCACGCATGGACTATCGTCAGGGGGGCTTCGGTTTGCAGGGATGGGGTCGGTATTGTGGGCAAGAGGTCAACGAGCACTTGAGCGCCCAAAAACAACAAGGAGGAGGATTTCGATATGAAGAACGACGGTTGCAGGCCAAGCCAGGGGGCTGTGGAGAGGAGAGTAGGGAATCCCGGGCAGACGCAAATTCAACGAAAAAAAAGTAAATTAAAAACCCTCGGGATGGAATAATAAACGGTCCACGTACCGACGATGGCCTCGCCACCGTGAACGATCACAAGTGTCGCCATAAATTCGCGTACGCGGCTGCGTGACTCCGAGAGCTCGTCGGAAGCCGCGCGTTGACCGGATCTCCCACCGGATTTCCCCCCGCTCCTGGTCCTGGGGCCAGTTGGAGCCGCCTTGGAGACGTACTGTTCATAATACACTTCTCGCAGTTGACGGAGGGTGACAGCGAGGCGGAGCGCCCCCGCGATATCGAGCGCAGTGGCAGGGACGCCTAGCCAGGCAAGCGGGGGGACAGGTCGTAGAGCGTAGTCGTAGAGGGCGATAACGGGCGCGAGGAAGGACATGGAGGGAACTGTTGGGAGAGCAAGCGTGCGTGGACAAAAAAGGCACGGTTCATGTTCATCTTTTCCAAATACGTCGTCGACCCGCTCGGCGCTTCCGGTACACGATGCCCAGGGTGTCGCACCCCTGGTGCTTGGTCCCATACCCGCCCGTCAATTCATTGATGAATTCTTTTCTTCACGATCGCGATCGGACTCACCCTTGGTTTCATCGGCCTTCAAGAAGGGTATGTTTGAGCGACTGGTGAAAGCATGTGGCAAGTCAAACACGAACCATCAGTGTGAAATTATGAATCCTCTCGTGCCAGAGCTATCAATACACAATACATCGTCCCATCCCATCTCCATATGTTCGGCCTTCTCTCCCCGTGGGGTGTTGTACACGCACCTCCATCGCTTACAACGTCCGAGATAATAAGCGCGTCTACATGAAAGCTTTCTGGCGCATTATATCGAGCGACAACGACATTAAGAAGGCAGAGGTTTACCAAGTGCTCAATGAGAAAGACGTTAAGAACATTCCTCGTTGTGTGGACTTCTGCGACTTTGAAGACCACTATCACCAAACGCAAACACACACCTTTGCTGAACAGTCTTGGGTGCCTCAGGAATACAAATACTCGATTCCCTCTCGTCGACTTCACTGTCTGATTCTGGACACTGAAGGCAGGAAACTTGAAGATTTTACATCCAGCAGAGAGATGGTAAAAGCTGTTCGCGCTGCGATAATCGGTATGGGTCTTCCGGTTGTAATTTCATTTGCCAGACATCGACATGTGTTCTGTAGCCCACAGAGACGCTTATTTTCAAGGCTTTCTTCATCGTGACATTAGTCCAGGCAACATGTTGATAACGGACGACACTCGTGGTGGCATGCTCATTGATTGGGATCTGTGTAAAGCCAAAAAATATACAGAAGAACATGTGGGCGTTCGTCGGAATTCCTGCACAGTGCGTGGTGTACTTCATTGTCATACAAATATGCTTCGAATTAATGTGACGCTGGTTTCACAGGGCACCTGGCCGTTCATTGCCGCAGATCTCCTTGATGACCGTACAATCGAGCATTCATTCGTCCATGACCTTGAGTCCTTCTGGACCCAAGACATTGGGGCACGACCGGCGAGGGCGGGCACGCAAAACTAATTTTCATGACGCACCACGACCCCTTGGGAAGCCTTACTTTCCCCTCTAATGCTCTCCTTACGGATCTGTTGCAAGATCTCAAGAAAGCGCTCTCAACGAGGTATATTGGTTACTCTGATGTAGAAAAGAGGATCAGGGTGCCATCCTTCATGAAGGAGGGGACATATCAGGGTCTTGAGTACAGGCACGATAACATAATCAAACTCTTCGATCAAGCACTTTCTCTCGACTGGCCTGAGAACGATAGATCCGAGACGCGACTCACAGTGCCATCGATTATGTCTTCCGCTTTGGCACATTCGAGCACGCAAAGTTCATGACAATACATGGAGAGCGGTGCTGGCTCTAGCAATGGTTCCGAACAACTGAATTCAGGCCCGGTGGTGTAGCAACGTTGGCTGTATGTACGGCAAGCTGTTATATTGTATATTCTCTTCCTTCTTGTTCGTATTGATAATGCACTGCAATGCACGAATGGCATGGTGACTATTAGACCGGTGGCTAGCTGACTATGGCAGAGGATGCATCAATAACCGAGGCGCCCAGAGATGTACAGTACAGCAGTACTACAGTAGTCCAGTAGCAATCAACGCTCTGGATCCGAATCTACCATAATTGCGTCGATCTCACCACCACTCGACACCGCAGATCCCTTCAAACAGCGATCCGTCCCACCTCGGTCGTCATCGTCGCCGTCACCTTCGCGTACGACAACAGGTTGCGCAGATGACACAGCGGGGATTGCCGACCTTTGAGGTAACCTTGGCAATTCGGGGCGGCGACTGGGCTTCTCGCGAGCGAGTTGAACAAGTTTGTCAAACTCTGCTTTGTTTGCACGCTACGGCAAACATGGTTATGCCTGGGTACAACCTAGAGAAAGAACGGGGCGCGCACTCGGTATTCGGCGATGTCAGTCTTCAGGGGCTCTTTTCTCAGCCTCTGCCGTTCTTCTTCCCAACGTCGCATTTCAGCCCGGAGATCTGCCAGTCGCTTGCGCAGGGCAGGACTACGGTCCAAATTCGCGTTATACACCGCTATCCACCTAGAATGCATTATGATCTTCCTGCATCTACATACAAGGAAATATTAAACTGACCGTTCGTGACGCGCGATAAGTTGGGACCGGTCGCCAGCAGTGGAGAGGTCATTCTCGGCGAGGAGATCACGGATTTGTCTGTCCTTCAAGACGGCATAGGAAGCCTTGGGTAGTGGTGTATCGAGTTCCGCATCGGGTTTTTCCCTGGCGCGAAGCTCAAAGTCAACATCATCGATGAGATGAAATGGATACAGTCTTGATACCTACCTCTCTTTTCCACTTTTCTTACCATCAAGTAGTTTCGACCATGCATCCCTCTGCCCGGATCTACTTGACGACACAGCCCTGCCGTGCGATACGTATGATCTACAATTGCTGTCTAGGTGGTTGTTTATCCTTGCCATGGGGACCCTCTTCGCACAGACGGGGCATTCAACACTCGAGCCGCCTTGTTGGGCGATTGTACTGATAAGCTTGCTGTACCCTGTGAACACAGGAATAGCCTTACTCGTCGGTGGTTCAGAACCGGACCGTGTGTCTTTCTCTGCCCCATCGTCGGATGTACCGATTTCGAGGTTGAGGCGTTCTTTGGTGACGATGGGAGCACCTGTTTGGCCGGATCTTGGCGAAGCTAGGCTCGAAATGACGTCCCCTGCATGGGAATTGGGTTTACGTCTCTTGGACGGTCGCAAAGATTCTGACGTCTCAATTTGCACATTTAGGGCTTCGTTGGCCAAGCGAAGCACAAACCGTCTGCAAACAATGGCGTGCGTCAAGTAACCTGTGTGCACGGTTATCGCGCAGCAACTAGGGACGTGCCTTGCATCTTTCCAGGCTGTAACAGCTTCTTCCATCGCCGGGTTGATCCTGAAGCTGCTGATGGTGGTTTCTTTCCAGCAGGTTGGACACGTTGGTTTCTCACCGAGTTGGCTGCGCGCACACTGCAAGAAGCGGACCAGTGATAAAGACGCGCTGAAGCGGTAATCATCACGCGTACTAGTGAGCAGAAGCAATGACCACATGTAAGCACTACAGGGGCTTCGTAGAGCTCTTGACAAATGTTACAACGGAGTGCGCTGTCAAGCGCCCTTAGACCTGGAACTGTTGATGATGGTGGAAAGTCTGTGGGATCTTGCACATCTGTGTTGTCGAGTAGCTCTTTAACGTCCGTCTTCCGCATGAGGTCTCGCAAAAGTTATGACAAACGCGGCTGGAGAGAAGACAGATAATGATATAACGAGTTCAGGGAGAATGAGGTGGGTTCGCTGAACGCGTCGTGCGAGTAACGTGACTTGCACGTGACTCATCGCATCTGTTTTGGGGAAGCTGCCAGCGAGCGTCAAACCGAGGAGGCCCGACAACACGAGGTCGAGGTCGGCCGTGAAACTCTATCAAGTAGAGGCAGTCACATCTCTCACGACCTGCCATGATCATGTCCGCCGCTATCGCAACCATCGTCGCTTTTTATGATTATGCCCTTCAGCCAATCCCCGCATTGGCCTGGGTAGGCGCACCGATATCTGCCCTAGATATTGCCGGAGCCTTCCGCGTTGCGTTGATTCTCCGTCAGCTGCGTGAGTTATCTCACAAGGAACACCTTGCCAAGATATCGTCGACATTCGTCCGGGCGAAGACTGGCAGATTAGAGAAGGACCCCGTCCCGGCGGTACCACCAGTGGAGAAGCGGAGTCGCGTTCGTGACTTTGCGACGAATCTCGTGATGGTTTTCGGTGGGGAAGCCGTCATTGGTACGTTCAAGATGTTGTTTTGCACATCGACTTGGATCTGATGGCTGTGCTATTCTTGCTCCTTAACGTTGCATTTCCTCACATTTCTACAGCCTCGTGGCTCGGCATACAACCCACTTTCTTCGTTTCTGGCGCCGCACCCCTGTTGTATCTGAGCACCAGCGCGCTGGTTGACTCGCTGCCTACAGTTCCAGAGCTATCTCTGTTTACCGAACTGCCCTTGTCACTGCTCGACGCGCTGACTCGTGCTCTTCTTTTATGCAACTTCGTCCCTCTAATAATTACGGCCCACACCTCCCTCGCTGTGTCGGCTTCCCCGCATACGCTCTTACTGACCGCCTTCGTACGCCCTCTTAACAATGTAATAGGTTCCCGACTTGCTGACCGGGGATAGATCACCGCCAATGCCGGTCCCTTCTTTGTCAACACGTTCTCTCTTCTTCAACCCACTCCAATGACGACCACCACTCCGCCTGAGCTACTGCCCTATGGTTGGACTGCGACGGACTTATGGGCCGCACCCCTTGTGACTGGCTTGTATGCCACGCTAACCCATTCCCAGCCATTCTTCGCGCGTCTCCACGCTCTCCTCTTCTCGTTCTTCTCCCCTCTCGGCCTCGCACCGCTCTCATTTCAGTACGCAGAGCTTGGCAAGTCTGGAGAAGATGTTGTCGTTCCTCTTGAAGCCGGTCACGCCCGCGCTGTATGCGTTCTCGTGTTGGCCGCGTTGTTCGGTCTGCGTGCCGTGCGCGCATTCAGTTCTGGGATAGCAAGACCTGAGCCATCCGTAGCGGGAATGGTGACGAATGTACCCATGCAGGTACTCACCGTTGGCGAAGGGGAGGAGCTTGAGAAAGAACTTGCTGCCCGGGTTGCGGGTGCTGGGAAAGGATACACTAGGGCGACCCCTTCCCCAAGCCGTGAGTCACCTCATTTCACTTTATGACCTCATAGAGAGCTGACTGTTCCTAAAGAGGGTAGGAGGATTGTGCAATAGACTCGTGAACCCAACCCTCCCTCCTCTCTAAGTCTTACGTATTCGCCCGCCGGGTGGGCATACCACAATGCGTCAACATGGAAATTTCAGGCCCTTACATAGATCCTCGATCACTGACATCACTTTCTTGTCATCATAGACCTTTTATAGACTGACAATCATGACTTTGCGCGAATGCTACTTAGCCACATCCCGAACAGTATCAAGGCGAGGCCGCTGCCCCATCTGGACAACTTATGCGCTCCACGTGCCTGAATAGTGGGGAGCCGCGACGGAATTACTGCAACGCTTTGACAGTGGTTTTTGCGCAAATTAATGGACATCAACCCTGGGTTCGAAGCCTGTGCCGAGCCCCATGGACACGTGGCTGGCGGTCTCATTATGGTGATACCAGTGTGGCCACATGTCTTTTGTTTCCACATCGCTTTGTTAGACCTCAATGGGGTGTTAACTTGGTCCGATGTGGCTTGGAAAACCCTTTTGTGGCTGACGCACCACCGCTTGTGGCGAGCTGGCCATTGTGACCGCTTGTGGTCGGAGACGAACCGTATAAAACTCACGATGCCCTCCTTCAGATTGCCTTCCCTATCTATCTATTTGTAACAAATCCTTCACCCTGACATGTCGAGTGGCAACACAGTGGGTTCATCGTTTTGATCCCAACAACCCAAGCCTCAATTCTGCTTTAGATCTCTTTCGCAGACGCCCCCGCTGGCAGAGCCAAAGCGGGGAAATCTCGCAGGTCCCAGCTCCGCTCCACTGTCCCTACAAAAATGCCTAATCGTCTGTCCATGTTTCGCATGATCGATAATGCCGAGATCAACGGCTCGACGCTGAGCTTGGGAGCGCCCCGCAAAGTTTTCCAGGCCGAGACGGTGGTCACCCCGGGGGACGGAAACGGGCGTTCAGGCGCCGAGTTTGCGATTTGGAGCCACGGCAGGTTCAAGTGCGCCAAGATTGTGCGTATACAGCCCTCATCTACCTATAGCGTCAATACGGCTTTCTTCAATAGGCGCTAACTCATTTTCTCTTTCTTTTCGAATTTTGCCTTTCCGCCTTTGTTCGTCCCGGCTTTTACAGCGTCGTCGCGACGAGAATGGTGTCTTGCGGATCAAGATGTACGAGTCGTACGCGCAGATGACCATCTTTCTCCCGCGCGACTTCCACGGCGTCGTCGGACGCGTGGGCCACTCGGGCAGGAGCATCGCGTGCTCGCACGCCGCGTTGTACCTCAAGGAATCTAACAACCTGCGCTTGAACGCCGTGCCGGACGAGACGGAAGACCTGGTGCTGGTCCGCACGGAGAAGATCTTGCGCGTCTGCGTCGTGGACGACGACCCACCTCTCCCCCCTGCTGGCCGTGGGCGGAGTTTCTCGTTATAAGAGACGGTTGACTGCGCCTTACTATCTTGTGCGCGTAGCGGTTTCTTGTTTTGTTTTTTTGTCGCCTTTGGGGTGTTTCGTGGACACAGCCGCGCAGTCCAGAAGTTTTTGTGTTTATGTTAACAGGAAAAGTTAAATCTAAACACTTTGAACGGCACGTCTTTTGGATTCCCGAGTAAACACACCTAAACTTTGCCTGATCGCGCTCTGAGTGCGCTATGATCTCAACAACAGAGAGAAGGTGAAGCTACAAGAAAATCACAAGCCATGCGTTTGACTAGGTTCCCGTGCCTTCCCACGTGCGCAAGGCGCTATGCCCGCTTTGGTAATCGGTCTGTAAGGCTACCATTTTGGTAACAAGGCATCTTAAAGGTTGGAACCACTGCACGGGTCACCCGTACTTCGAGTTGTGCAATACGCGTTCCACATCGGTACAGTATATTGAAAGTTCCTTACGCGTCCGATGATCTGACCGAAATCTCTCCCCAAAAAGAGCCCAGTCCTTAAGAAGCCTCAGTAGAGCATAAGTACAAATGCCCCGTGATTGCTGAAATCCAGAGACAAAGGTAGCTTAGTGGTGTTGATGTAGGGGTCGGACGTCTGCTTGGCCGATCTTCGGTGTCACTTATACTACTAGTGCCAGGTGGCACGTTGAAGGGATTTCCCACCCCGGAAAGTTCACTTTTGGGAGCAGCTAAAGGTTCTTTCTTGGACTTGCCGATGAGGTGGTCATCCAAACCCATCTTTTGTTCAAAGGGTGCTAACAACTGGGCTATTTTCCCGCGTCCAAATCCTAAGCGAGACACCGACCCCACGCAATCTACAAGCTCATTGAAAGGTCTCTTTGTCACGGTGGCCATCCAGGCGTGGTTTCTTATGGGTGCTCTACTAATAGCGGAGTAATCCTCCGGGACGATGGACATGATCATGGATCTGCCTCCGGGCCTAAGTACATCAACACATCGGATAAGTCACGGTCTTTGGATCACTTCGTCAAGCAAGCCAAGACGGTAAACTATCGCCGTCTCGTGTCATTCAACGCACCACGAGTTGCCGACGTCGCAAGAAGTCCCAGCGCGGTTCTAAGCACGATGCCAGCGCAAGCGGGCGCCTCAGCTAGAGCGCCAACTCAAGAGTCCACGCGCCCATATCCCGCGGTTCAGAGGGAAAAGAGGACATGTTCCGAAGTGCGGCGGTGACATCTATGCAGTGATCGCATGGAACCCAACTGTTACAAGGTGTCCCCTCGCCGCGTCTTCCCCGCTCACTGGCATCTGACGCGATAGCAGTCGTAGGATGAATTGGCGTGACTCGAAGGTGGGTCGAGATGGTGGCGCAGCTCTGCCGCGCGCCGCGCGCCTCATGATGGTGAAACAGATTCGTGTGGCTGATCTTGACATAAATACATGTATATACGTATAACTACATGCACCGCGGGACTTGTGGAACATGTCGTCGGACGGCGCAGTGAGCACCACCCGACTACCACCGAGGGTACAGGGATCCCGGGGATCTGCGACTGCCTCGTGGCATTCACGCCTGGACCAGATCGCGCCCGCAAGGACTCAAGAGTATCAAGACGAAGAAGAGATCATCGATCATCGACCATCAAGGTCGCCATTTTGTTTTCGACCGGATTCAGCGGAATGAGCTACGTAAGGGTTTGCTCTTGTGCCGGGTGGGTACTACCACGGAAATTCTTTCTTCAAACATTGCTCAAGTTGCCGAGAGCGCCGATACAAATGATAGGCGCTTTTTCGCGTCGCAGGTACGGCTTGAGTATTGTCACTTTTGCGGATAAGATACGACACGCGGGTCAATTGGGTTCAGCTGAGTAGTTCGCCCTCGTGTCCGTGGAGACCGTGACGCCACTCCTTGCGCCCTTCTGCGCACCTCACCAATGATCACCTTCCCAGGGTGGGCTCCAGATCTCTTGGAGAGTAGAGATCTAGTTCACTGCGTTTTACAAAACCTCTAACATGAGTGCATGCGGTGTCCTTGGAACTTGTTGCGTTGTCACCCGCTCACCATGTGGGGGGACGCACGCAAGCGCCCGGGATGCAGACTGCGTCGGGCATGTAATATTACATGAGTGGGACGTCTTCTTGGAAGAACACCATCTGCGACTGCTCGGCGAAGGCAGGGTGTCGAAAGAGGTAGTTAGAACGGCAACGGTAATGGCACACCGATGTCCCATGGACGTGCTGAACAGAAAATAACGTCAAGGCGCGCGGCTTTTGGATTTTCCGACTTCCTGAAAACAACTATGACACTCACTCTAGCCGGGACAAATATGACATGCGGCGATGATGGGCGATACGTCTGTTGGTATCGTTAGTCGCTGCTCTTCGCCACGAATCGCCGTGGCGCGCGCGCTGGGCTTCCCATCATACCTGAAGAAGGTCGTCAGAATGGCACCTTCGTATCCTCGCCTCACGGACGTATGGGACGTCTTCCATCATGATGCGAGCTAGCCATTGGGGCGCTCAACTACTTGAAGTCGGGTGGCGCGTCCACATCCCGACAGTAGCGAACTACCCTTCAATCACACAAGCGGCCCCGTTTCTAGGCGGGTTGGCTGCAAATATGTTCCCGGAGGTCGAAGAAGGTTGTAATGTCGAGATGAGTACAATCGTTCAGGTCCATGGAATCACCGTGACGCCCGGGGCACCGATCGCAATCCCAAAAGAGAAGGTACAAACAAACCTACTACTTGCGACAGGAAGCCTACTAGCACTGTAGAAGCCGCTGAATATCAGAGGGCAGGGAAACCTTTCACAGAACCACCACCCGTATCCAAATCGAGGGTCGGAGTGTCAAGGATGAGCCAGAGCCAGTTCAACGCCAACAGCTTCTTTCCCCAGTGGTCACGGCCGTTTCAGTTGGAGCGCTTGATCCGTCGGTGCTCACGTTGCCCAGCGCTCGTGATGGGGACCAGAAGACAAGGTCGCCCTGGCGTGAATAGACGCATGGAATTGTATGGGGCACAAGTGATGCGAGGACAATCTGATCGAGACCGGGCTGTGCAGGTTGAGTGGGCCAGCTGGTGGTCAGGCCACAGGTCAGGCCACAGGAGGATGCGGCCGCTGGTTGGGGCCTGAGAACGAGTACGAATGCCCAAATTTGAAGTTGATACTGGGCAGACGAGACGGCTGCCATGTGCATGAGACCGGAGTGCTCAACTCACGGGGTCAACAACGCCGATAGCCATTGCGTATGAAAGTGGCACCCTGGTGAGGCGGATGTGCTGAAATTTTTGTTACGCATACCGGATGTGCCTGTGTTCATTGATTACATTGATTCACACACAACCACTGGCACCATCACCCCCTGGAAACGCCAACAAAACAGCCACCCCGCGCGACACGTGGCCGCGCACACCCCTACAGTAGAGTGTTGGGCCGTACTCGTATACTGAATATGAATGAGCGGCGACCGGACAAATGAAGCGGTCGCGAGTACGGGTTGCGAAAACGAACGCGAACGATTCGGGGGCCGGTGAGCTCGGCGCGGTTTGACCGGGTCCGGCGCTGGCTATTTATTTAGGTGAAACAGGCCAATCTTGGCACGCGACGTGTGATGGAACGCAATCATCGGTTGGTCTGGGTGTCAGTGGTCAAATTAGAATTAAATGTGGGCTGAGGGGACACAGAATGGGCGAGTGATACGGGGAGAAGGGAAGCAGATACGGTAAATCGGAAACATATCGAACATACCGGAATCCGAGGACCCGGAATCGGTGCTTGTAAGAAGGCTTCCATATTGGAAATGCGACACAATCGGTGCCCTTCTTGTTCTTTTTGTTGTGTTCCAAGTACAAGGAGGTCCTTAACCGGCTCTGCCCTCACCTCGCCTTTATAGAGCCGGTCCCCAACGCTCAACGTATGTTCTGCACTTCTGCGCTCCCATCTCACTCTAACCTCGCCCTACTCCTTCACAAACTCTCCGTCATGTTTCCTTCAGTGCTGCCGAGCCCATCTGTGCGTAACGAGCGCTCTTGTGTTTTATTTACCCCGCATATTGACAGCCCTTTTCCCCGAACAGTCGTCTTCAGTTTCCTCTTCCGAGGACTCTCCAAACCATGTGTGTACCACTCGCTTTTGCTACTCCATAACGTGCTGATTTCTCTCTCAGTTCGGCAGCGTCAGCGCCGGTACACATAAAGTCCACTATCAGCCTCAGCAACAATGGGACTTTATGGCAGATGCAGATGAACATCCCGTGGATCTTTCGCTTGTTCTGCCCCACTACCGTGCTCGCAATCAACCTACTGGACATCGGATGAGCATGTTCCTTCACAGTAGGGGCGAAATCAAGTCCATGATCGTGAGTACCGTCAATGTATCCGACATTGCTACCACTAAGTCGCCTACGCAGTGCCGCCAATCGTCTCGCACTCCCTTCTTCTTGTGTGTGCATTCGTCGAGCGCCGCTCCCGTGACGCTCTACCTTCCATCGGACTTCTGTGGAAAAATCAGCGTCTCGTCTTCGCAGACCAAGGTATCTTTGTCGGCGGGATTCTCAAACCACGTCATTCCACGTGTTCGCTTTGCGCGCCTTCCCGGCTCGCGAGAGAAGAAAATGAACGAAATCGATGAAGACGGTTCCGATCAAGTCGAAATCCACGCCACTGGTCCCATCACGCTCCGTATGTGGGACGTCGTGGAGGGTGCCCCAGAGAAAGTCGCGCGCGAAGCCTGGCGCAAGATGTGCCGTCGTGCTACGAGCTCCAAAAACTTACGAGCAGAACAGCGAGCCCGGCAAGGCATCGACTGGAATTTTCTCCTCGAGGATTGATCGCCTTGTCATCCCCTCACCATTTTCTCTTTTCCCCCCATCCGACCAAACATTAATGGCCTCTTACCGCCCTGTTTAAGATGGACCTTCAAGATTGACTTCTTTGTTTTTTGTCGCATTCTTCGTTCTAGCATATTTCGCATAAGGCTCCTTCAATGCCTTCAGCTGTAGCACCCACTCTCACCACATACTGTATCATCACACCATATCCTCCTGATCATGTATCCCCCCCTTTCCTCGCCCTTCGACAATCTGCTGCCTCGTCCCTACGTATATCATCATCGTCTCTGGCCAGACAATTATATCCATAGACTATACCCTTTAGTTACCGCTACAATGCGTAATGCTCATTTATCGGCGTATGCACTGCTGTCTTCATACCCGCGCAAAATCAAAAATAATATACCATGTGTCGTACAGCTATGTGCTATGGATACAAAAATGCAATCAACACGCTACCGTCCCGCGCTCTGCAGGCATGTCTCCAGCACCTCCACGAGAGCCGGGTTCTCAAGTGCTGCGGCAACACGCTCTTTGTCATTAAGCTGTTTATTGACTACGGACATGCGCGTGGCATTTAGTTATTGTCACCAGCGCCTGGACATAACGAAACCACACCGACCTGCGTGCTCACTCTGGTGAGAACCGGATTTGACGCGGATATCGACTTTGAAGCGGGTTGGCAATGCGCGAAGCAGGCGGACGCGGATAGACAATCCGATAAGGGTGGACATGCCACAGTGGGGTACGGTCGGGGTGAACTCGATGAGTACGCGGCTAGGAGCTACCTTGATTTGAGGCGCAGAGACGACGGCCAGCTGCTCCAGTGTCATCGAGCGGTGCTCCGGGTCGCTGATTGAACGAATCAAGTCTTTTGGAGAAGGAGAAAAGAAAAGAAAAGAATTTAGCCTTGCTATGTCGGATAAGGCAGAGAGAGGAATCCCACCAAAAATTTCGTCTGCATCGATCGGCTCGGACTCGTCGTCCGAGTCGTAGGTGGTAGAGTCTTCATCATCTGAAAGCCACAGAGACTGTCGGGCTTGAGCGGCTCTCCTTCTCGCTGATGGCTCCGCAGTTACGATGATCCTTGGGTTCGGATTGAAAACCTCAGTCGTCATGGACGGCGAAGCGGAGACGGGATACGAGTGGATGCGAGTAGGAAAAAGCGCTGTGGTATGCGCGGCCCGGGAGTTCCGCGGCGTCCTTTTTGTCAGTTCCGGATCCAGCCCCTCTCGTGTCCTTGGTGCTCAACGCGCACGAGCCACGCATTCATCTCGCTTTCTTTGCAACATACTCGCGCTACTAACTTGCCATTTCATACGCACCAAGAGCGCTGAGATGCCCCCAAAGGTGCTCCCTCTGTTTTCTCGTGCGACGCCTACTCATGTATTGACGCGACTCGGACGCGCCCCACGATGCCCTAAAGAGGAAACGAGCCCAGCCCGACGCTGAAAAAACCCCATCGAGACCGACGCGCAGTTCCACGCGTAGTGCGAAGAAGGAGGGCCAGGGAGGTAAGTAACGCATTACATGGGGTACTCCTGAAAGGATAGTGACCATCTCGGCCAGTGAATGCCGCTTGGAGTAACTCAGCAAGGTGGGCGCGCTTACAGGTCGCCAGGATCTTTGCCCAGGATAGGCTCACTGGGTGATGCTTTAGTAGGCTAGATACATCCGGGGAGGATGATGATGAAGTAGACAGACTTCCTGATGTCCTACGAGCCCTCGCTGACCGCCCACCTTTCAGGAGGTGTCAGTGCCTCCTAACAAGGCATCAAAATCAGGCGATGCATTCTCGCCCAAGGTGACCAAGAGCAGGAGTACAAAGTACGTTTTGTGTTTCATAAAACTAACTTTAATATCGTGCATCACACAAGCTGTAACCTTCGTGATCCATTTTCGCATTTTCTCTTCTGAAATGACGGTGTTTATGATTCTGATGGATGTCATCACGACAGAAAACCTCGGAGACGGAAGTCTCAAGGGGATGAGTGCGCCTTTCTGATCCTTTCATCCGTCAACGGTTGCTTCATTGACCCTCGACCTTCATCGTGTTGTAGGGTTAATGACGTAAGCATGCTTTCATTTCTCTTTGCTTTGACGGCGGCTGACGGCGCCGGACTCCCGAGGGCAGGAACCCGCCCGACTGAAAAGGTATATCTCCTCGCGTGTCTTGTCGCGTGCGCGCGCCTCCTTTTTTCTATATCGTGCCGCCCACACTTGTCGCCTGGCTTTCTTCTCTCTTCCCACCATCTCCACGCTGGCAGCCCACCTTGCCCATACCCGTCGTTCGGTGGCGCTTCTCCCGGGCGACAAAGTCGCCAAATGCATATCCGCTCTCTGTTATGCTGTGCAAACGGAGACAAGTTTGCTGATGTCGGTGCTCCCAGCAGTGATGCGAGGAGAGGCGTGTCGGACACCATAGTTGGTTGATCCCCTTAGTTGTACAGCCACATTTGCTGATATAAGCGCACGCGCGCGCTAGAAACCCGACTTGTATTCTGAACAACGAGCCGAGATGTTGTTTTCCCAATTTGCCGACACGGATATCCCGGATGTCATTGGGGCAGAGGGATTCGAGCGATTGTGTAACGAAGCCCAGGTCCCGCTCGACGGCGCCTTGCCATTATTGCTTGCATGGCAATTCGATTCGCACGAGATGGGTAAGATCTCAAAACAAGAATGGATGAGAGGTACTGCTGCCCTACGGTGAGCGTTCTCATTCGTGAGGCGACGTATGTCTCAAAATTTCGGACAGTGTGTCATCGTTGGCATCGCTCGCGATAGTCTTGAATGACTTGAATAACCTCATTGTGTTGTTGCGCAAACCCGCTGCCGCATCACGCTCTTCCATGTCACATGTGAAGTCACAAAAGGGCGCAATATACGACAGGACACGCTATGATAGTTACACTGCGGATACAAGGAAGGCCTTTTCATCCTTCTACAGCTTTTGCTTTGCCCTTGCCAAGCCCGAGTATGTGATATGCTTTTCCCTTCTAATTACAAGGCACATAACATCCTTCAAGGAGCTCAAGGAACATCGACATGGAAACCGCATGCGCTCTCTGGTCTGTTGTACTAGTTCCGCAGTTCCCACTTATAACAGATGTCACCGAATTCATCAACGTAGGTATCGAAGTATGGATATCAGCAA
>Ga0137394_10000988_pt1 | contig 20272 bp, 23 predicted proteins | sample czobulk116metaG_FD_108278 | JGI IMG/M metagenome (GOLD analysis project Ga0137394, IMG submission 108278) | Vadose zone soil microbial communities from Angelo Coast Range Reserve, California, USA - czobulk1.16 metaG | ecosystem: Environmental > Terrestrial > Soil > Vadose zone | place: USA...
AAAGGCAGTCAACAAAGAAGAAGACAGCGCACCTGCCAGAGAGGATAATAGTCCCGAATGGAATGAACAATGTGCCCAAAAACCGGGGATGACTCTAACGTAGGGACAGGGTATACAAGTGTGGGCGCAACGCCTTGATTGATGGTGTATTCGAACTTCGCGACTGCTGAACAAAAAGTGTTGAACAGAGGATGAAGAACTCACTAGGTACACAAAAACTAAGTGAGCCCTACCGTGAGCGATTTGACCAAATGTATAAACATCAGACAAACACTTACACAGGGGTGCCATGTAGCGCGGTACCATAGGCTTGAGTAGCTGCCACTTATCCCCCATGGATAGCGCCTTCGTCTTCAGTGGTGCAGACTCAGCCACAGCCTCGCCAGCGTCGTCCTCGGACACGGGTAATTGAGTATATTCTGATATAGGCGTGGCATTGTCCTCGATATCCGGGAGTACAAGTGCGGAAAACGTATGAGGATGTGGTAGAAGAAGAAAATAGGTTAGTGGAATGACGAATGGTAGGACCTAAAAATGCAGCTAGCTTAGCGACGAAAGGCATAACCGATGAATATGGGCCTACTGAAGATAGACCGATGCCAACGCGCACACCCAGCCCGCGAATCTCCCACCAGAGAAATGCCCCTACGAGGCCCGCGGCACCAGTTCCGGATGCGAAGTAGCTAGTTATGCGAGTTAGGTATATGCGTTGGATATAAGGTTAGGGCTCACCCGACACTACGTCCTGCCACCGAGGAAGGATGGAATGTTGTCGAGAGTTGTAGGAACGTCAGTTCTCCGAGGCCTGTATATTAATTAGGACACGTTCACCGATAGTGCGAAAGCGGGCACCTGCTGCGAATGACGCACAGCCAATGCCGAATAGGCGTGAGGCGAGCCCTTCGGAAGTAGCGACAACCTGAGGGCGTCAGCTGAGGAACACAACCGGGCACATACAGTAACTTACAATCATCCCGATAACACCGAGAAAACAGCAGCCTATAAGACGTCGGACGTAGCGTATTCGGCCCTTGAGGATGTACGGCCAACTGAATTTAGCCACGATACTCGGAGCTATGTTCCAAAACGCGATAATCCCCTTGGGTGTGGACGGAGGCACGAGGTCGAGAGCGGCAGAAAGGATGATAACGTACAAAACTAACAGATTCATAAGAACATTTCCTGGTATAGGAGTGACTACTCACCATTATTGATGAGACCGAACAGAAAGAAAGACAGACTAAGTCGGATGAGATTTCTCCGCTGTCCTGAGGATACGCCAAGTGAGTAGGCTTCACAAGTAACCAAAACAGGGAATGCAGAGATCACCCCCGCAGCTGCAGTGTCCCAGAATGACGACGCCTCCATGGCGCCCTTGGGAACGCGTGCGACGGATCTCGGTAGGGGTATATCGAATGCGGGAAGCTATAGATCACTGGGAGCACAAACACCGCACACCAAAGGTGCTGCAGACAACCAACGACGCGTACACTTACTGGTCATTTCAGCTCTATCGTTATTTTCGCCCTCTGAGAGCGCCCGTTCGACCTCCTCTTCCTCCGTATGCTCACGGATAGACGGTGGATCATAGGGTGTTTCGGCAGGCATGGTGCTACGGGAAGAAAAGGAATGAAGTTCAAATTGTTCTGACCCTATGGGCATGGAATGCCCGGCTGCTGAGCAACGTAGGAAGGGGTGAGAGTAGCACAAGTACAGTTACTACGGTCACGGTGCCTGAGCTAACTTGTGTAGCAGCGTTTTGCTTTGAGGCACGTGTCCTGTCTCAGGCGATGCTCTCTCCGTTAAGAGCCAACCATCTCGCCTGTGCGCGTCCTCTCTCGTTCAATTACGCACGTAACTTTGCGTCTACTTCTAATGGGAACAGGCGAAAGTCCGCTCGGCCTCCAAAATCTGCCAAAGTGTCGCCGGAACCGGCGTCGAGTCCCCTCCCGCCTCCTCCAGCACACCGCGATGCCTCTGACGGGGGGGATTCGCTTGCCGCATCATTGAACCACTATAACAGCCTCCCTCCGCTTCCGCCTATCGATAAGTGGCTCTCCCATTTTCCATATGCGCCGCCTGTCGTTCGCGACCGAATGTCCATTCGCGTTCCCGAGTCTGCTATACGCGTGGCACATAGCTTTATAAACTCGAAGAGAACTTCGACCGGAAACCCCAAAGTCATCATCGAGGCGTTTCCAGGTGCGTGGTGTCTTGGTACTCTGACTGCTTTTCTCACGTCCCGGTTCAGGTCCAGGTGCCATCTCCAGGGCCCTCCTGACTCTTCCGCCGTCCGAGCTCAAACAACTAATTATATTGGAAGATCACGAGCCTTATTTAGAGTATCTTCGCGTATGTGTTTTGCTTCCTTTTTTATCTTCACGTCATTGAGATACACGTTTATTAGCCACTTGCTCGAGCAGACCCTCGTGTACGGGTAGTGCCCCTGAGTGGCTTCACGTGGGACACGTATTCTTATTTGTCGGAAAGCGGAGACCTTGATGTTGACATCGCCCCATGGGAGAATTGTATGTTTGTCCCCGCGTCAAACCCAACGAAACAACCTCACACCCCTGCAGTACACCCCGAGTTGCACTTTGTCTCCCACATACCCCAGACCATTCCTGGTGAACAACTCGTCTCTCAACTATTCCGCTGCATTCCCGAAAAGTCCTGGTTGTTCAAGCATGGCCGCATACCCATGAGTTTTATACTTGCAGACTGGGTTTGGCGGGTGAGTTTTTCTTTTTCTTTTTTTGGTTTGTTCTGGATGCCTGCTCACTCCTTTCCAGAGAATCACTTCTCCACCTAATGGTGCCGAACGATGTAAATTGAGCGTACTTGCAGAGGCATCATCTCATTTCTCTCCCTCTCTTCCGCCTGAAAGCCTCTCACCGTTTCTCGACCACTTCCATCCGGCAACAAATACTATTCGCGTTGGGAACTTGCGGCCTGAAGCAAGGCGTCGCGGGAGCCCGTTTCTCGCTGTTAACATTATACCGCATGACGAGCAGGTGTGTCGCGTACAAATTCCCCCTTGCGATGGTTGCTGAATCCCGTTACCGGTACCGGGAATACAGGTCATAGACAAGGGCAAGTTGGACCAGTGGGACTACGTTCTTCGCCGACTGTTTGTCCTGAAATCGACGCCATTACGCAAAGCGATAAGCTCACTCGCCGCTGGGGCCGAAGTGCTTCTCGATAGGCTCACGGACAAGAAACTTCCTCCGGAGCAGCGTGTTGACATTCGCTTGATGGTGAAGCACTTGACCCTCTCTGACTGGGCTCTTATCGTGCGTGCCTTCGATGCATGGCCTTTCGCCCCAAGTGTATGCCCTTTTTCTAACACGCTGAGTCGTAAACTGAAATTCATTGGCCTCACTCACACAGGATTTGAACATTGACTCATTCCACACCTACGAGCGGGAGTAATATCGTTATCACGTCATATCGATGACAACTTAAGATTGAAAATAAATGTGTGTTGAGTCGGTGGGAACACAAAAAAGCAGCCCGTAGGAGTAGTACAAATACTCAGTTGTTACATATCTCGTCTGGGGGGTTCTGTCCCATCGGTGGCGGTGATGGAGGCCATTCGATGGGCTCGGGACTGCCCTCCTGTGTGGCAATCACTTCAGTTGCTTGGGATTCTCGCTGTGAGTCCACGGCGGTCACAGTCGCCGCCTGCGAGGCTGGGACATCCGCATCTTGGTTCTCCGCCATCTCAACGTCCTGCGATTCATTTGCGGTTTCAGGCTTAGCAACACCAGAGCCTTCAGCCGGAGCTGCTCCACCCTTTTTACGAGAACGCTTTTCTGGCTTCTCCGGCGCGGGTACTGCGGGCAGCCCGAACAGCGTCGTCTGCTTGGTACTATCCTTCTTCTGTCCCCGTCCGTTCGCGGTGGTGGACCCTGTAATGCAGCGCGCACGAGCATAATTGGCATTTATTCACGGAGGGAGAAAATAACTGCGGGACCGACCTTTCCATTTGCCCGTTTCGGCAGCTTCCGCTTTGTCGAAGAAGCTCTCGCTCTTGTGCAACGATTTGTTGTTCGGACCTTCTCGCGTGAATGGATTCCGCGAGCCGTCCGCTACGCCGTTAGGCTTTTTCGCGAATGGGTTGGCCTCTATCATTTTTTTGGGGGGGGAGGATGGAGAAGGTAAGCCAAAGTCAGCCAGGGGAGAAAACAGATGGGTGTGAACATGCGCACTGGGCTTTGACGGCGGTTGGGCGACATACTCGTCATCGACTGCACGCCGCTTGACACCGTCGAACTGCGCAGCGTCGTCGTACGCGATGCCATTATCATCCGCCCACTTCCGCTTGCTCTCACCGGTCGCTACTGCAGCCGGCACGTGGTCGATATTCCGTTCGTAAAGATCATCCGTTGGAAGGGGTGGCAAGCTCGGCGTCGCTCGTGCCAGTCCCGGCCGATGCACGGCAGCCGGCGGCCCAAAGTTCTGGAACGCCCTCGACCCACCATCGCCGCGCGGAACGTCTGCCGGCGGGAGGCGCGGCGGCAGCACAGGGTCGTAGTCTCGCGCCCAGTCCCGCCGCCGCGGCCTGCCGAGCGTGATCCGGTCGTCTTTGAGCACCTGCATCTTCTCCTGCAGGCCGAGGAGGCGGTAGAAACCGGCGACCTTCACCGCCATGTCAAATGACGAGGTGTGGTGCAGCATGCGCGTCAGTTCGAGCGCCCGCGGCAGCTTGTCGTTCTTGCAGGCGGTTTGGATGAGCTGGACGAGCTCTTTGTCGAGTGCGAGCTCGCGCGCCAAGATCTCATCAGGAACATCCTCCTCGCCGAGGGCGTCGCGGGTTATTTGGAGGTGCATGGATTCGCGAGCGAAGCTGGAGTCGTTATTAGTAAGTTCAATATCTGTATACGGGGCCATACTTACTGCTCCTCCAGTGGTGCATCTTTAGGATCTTTGCCTCGGAAAGGCAAACGTATAGGCAATTCCTGGATAAGGGGCCGCGGGAACGAAGGGTATTCTTGCCGACCCTTCAGAATGAGACACATGAAAGTATCTTCATTAAGACCAACTGGCCAGTATGACTCATCCTTCCCTTGCCTCCGCTCGAGCTTGTTCGTGTCCAAAATGCGCACCCACGTCCCCCGAAGTGGGATCCTGAACCGTGGCATCAAGTACATGACACCTGCAGAATCGTGCACCACAGGAGCCTAGACAAAAGCTATTGCTGAGCAGAAGGACGTCATAAAAGGCGAAACACATACTCCCTCCGCTGAGATCCCGATCCACCGTAACGTGTGGCCTTTCCGTATAGGGAGCTTGCGATTCTGCAAGACGCACATATCTTCGAAGTCATACAGCGTACCCATCAAGTTCTGCGAGCCTGTGTCTCACATCAACAACGTGTCGACACCTCCAAGCGCACACTCTCACCATCCATGGTAGTGGAGCCATCTCGCTGGACGACAAATAACCATTCCGGCCCTGCTACCATACTAACAAAGTCCCCGTCGAGCGCGACTGAGCAACGCTCGATACCCGTGCCACTTAAGAAGGTTAATTCATTATCACTTGTCGCGACCACAACATTGCCATTGCCCTGCAAGTCCCCGTCGGAGAGGGACCGCATTGATTTCGATGGCATAGGGCCACCAGCCGCAACGCCGAGCACGCGAACCTTGTCGCCAAGCTCGTACGTCCACTCGCCTTGCGTCGCCCAATTGCCATAAGGCTTGTATATAACGTGCGCTGAATGCTCGTTTTCAGGTTGACAAGCATATACCGCCCCGCGTGGGCCTGGAAGGAGTCAGGTTTGTCCATTTGAACCGGGGAACACTCACCAAGTGCCGCGAGGTCATATTTGAAGTGATCGGTGAAATGATATGCTTTCCGCGCAGAGCGATCATGGAATTCTACATTGATGATATAGTGCGTATCTTGGTCTGTCACTTCAATAACACCTATCATGTTATACGCTTCGTATCGAGCAAGCAAAAGGTAAGTTACGATCTATGTCGCGTCAACTCGACGTACCCAGGTAACGCTTTCTATTCTCCATCGGACTAGAACCTGGTTGGAAGGCTGGCTGCGCCTTCGTCACACTTACTGTGAAGTGAAGAGAGTCAGGACGGATTTCGGCGGAGAGAAATAAATACCCATACCCATCTCCTTCACGAATTCTCCGCCTCCATCTCCTTGGGCGCCAACATCGTCCACCATTCCATTACCAACGTCATCCAATATCCAATCCTCGTTTTCAAAGTCGTCCGCGCCTCGTAAGTCAATGTCTTCATTCGCTCTTGGGTTCGACTTGTGCGCCATAGCGTCGTCATCAAAAAGCGTCGGTGTGGGGCCTCGTCGAATGGGGCGGGTCAACGAAGTAGAAACGGAAGCCACAGGACTCGGCGCAGAAGAAGGGATCGGGTCAGACCAACGGTAGAGGGAGCCAGCAAAATCGGTCCATGCAAGAAGGTTCCTAATAGGCGAGAAGGCTATCTGTGTTACAAATTCTGTGGTCGCATTTGGAAATCTGAAAACCATGGTCAGGCAAAGTCCATGTGGAAAATAACAGGACCAACGTGTAAAGTAGCCTTCGTGTTTGGGTTGACCAAACGTGCACCTCCTTATTAGTGGATGAGGCCAGGTATACGCCATTGGGAGATAGAGCGAGTGCGTAGATTGTACCGGTTGAGGAGGTGCTGCTGAAAGTGGACGTCTTGTCCCAAGAGTCACGAGCGATGGTGACAATATCTGAAGACGATAACTTACATACATGGAGTATAATCATTACAAAGGGTCACGCACCATGACTTCGTGACGCCACGACGAAATATTGGCCAGATGGATGCCAGACAGCAGAGCAATCATGAGCGAAGTCCCGTGAGCTACACAAGATGTCAGAGAACTGCAGAGATCCAAGGACCTTGGCGTCGACGTACTCCTTGTTCTTGATGGCAGGAATAATGCCATCTATGAGTTTGACCTGCCTGGGTTCCTGTTGGCTGAGATCCCATACAATGATTTTCCCGTCTGCGCAACATGAGGTCTACAATGACATGTCAGGGGACAACGTAAGCCTATGAGTGAAACGGGACGCACCAGAAAAGACCCAGAGGGCTCCCATGTCACTTTCCGTACGACGTCGTTGTGGCCATGCAGAACTGACATATTGACAGTATCATCAGTGTCAATGACTTTAATGACGGCCTCACTGTTGGGACGTTATGACGACAAACTGATGGGAAATAAGAGAACAACACACTCAGACGAGACGGCAATCCGCTTCCCTGCAGGGTCGATGGCAGCGCACCGAATGCACGCTGCGGCAGAGCTGGTCACTACTGCCTCCATGTCTGGGTCTCCAGCCTTATATCGCCGTACATCGGAGTCTTTGCTTCCGGAGAACCACGCGTTGTTCTGTTCGTGCGGTCAGCGAAACACGAGAAAGTAGAAGGCAGACGCACGCTAGCAGCTAGCGTCGTAATGGACTCCTCAGCATCTATTGCAGTGGGCGGTTCCTGATCCTCTCCCTCATTCGTGTTCCATAGTCGAACGATGCAATCGTCACCACCAGTATAGCAGAAGCTGTACAAAATGATTGGTGGGGAACAGTACAACTGGGTGTTAACGCGACTCACGCTCCATCCCTGGAAAACGTAAGAGCGGTGTAACCAGGACAGTGAGCCAAGTTGATCGCGGCCTTGACGTTGGACATTATGCCCTGCACTTGAGGCCCTGAAGTTTGGGGTGTCGCGATTCTGAACGCGTTAATAACCCCCCGAGACGAGACGCGTCCAGGTCCAGGACACGTTATGTCACATAGTCACGTCACGACGTCACGAATGCACGTCACGCAAGGCTCCGGGCCCGCCCGGTGCCGTGGGATTCGAGGTTCTTATCACCTTATTCTTGCCGTAGACGTGGATATATCTCGGTTCTTCGATCAAAGAACCAGAAGTGTTACCTATTATCTATCTACCATTCATGTATAGTCACTATCGTGATGGATCAAATCAAATACGACGATGGATACCCGCCGGGAGCAGATCGTGAGAAAGGTTCCGGTGGGGGTTGATCCCGAAAAGGAAAGACAGGTCGGCAGGTTGAAAACTAGGCCCGGGCGAGGGTCTGGAAATTGCTGCCTCGTTTCATAAAGATTACAGCAATCTGCTTTCCTCCGATATCTCAACTCGGCCACATCCCAGTGATCATATCCTTTCTCTCCAATCCTTACAATCTACTATCATGTCTGCCCCTCCGCAGGAGGTCTTGGGCTCATTGCTCTTGCGTTCTAGTACGCCAGGTTCGTCGTCCTTTACTTGCATTAGCTTCCGATGGGGTTTTGTTGAATTTTCTGCGTCAATCATCGCAGCTCCCGAGGAAAAAGGTACGTGGAGCTCGTCTCTTCCGCCCGACATGCAGCACTGAACAGTCGCCGGAAAGTGCTCGTCTTTCTCGAGCAGTTGAAGTCCGAGGGGGCATCATCCGCCAGGTCCAGACTCGACCTTGAGGATGAATTTGGGACCAACATCAATGACGATGGGGAGGATGATATGGCATCCGATGTGCAAGAAGGTGCTCAGTCGACTGTCGGTTCACTGGTCCAACGCAATGGTGTCGTGCGTCCTCCCCAAACCACTTTCGCCAGCGCACATACTGATACGATGCTCCACGCCACTGCACTCCAGCATGTCGAGCCTGGGCCGGATGATGAGCCTGGTCCACACTACGAGTCTTACGGGTCGTCATTTGGCAACTTTGGTCCAATGCCCCCGGAGAGCGCTTTTGGCGAGGTCTGTTTCGTTTGGCACAGCATCTTGCTGTGTGCGACAACAGGCGCTGACGATATTGTTGTAGCCTATTCATGCAGCTGGTGTCCCGCTCCCCACATCCGTTGCTTCGCCGTCCGTGAAGGCCCGGACTTCCCGCCCCGGATCCCGTGCTTCTAGGTCTCAAAAGGCACCCTCAATGGTCTCTCGCACACAAAAGGAAGCAGGCACGGCTCTCGAGAATACTGCCATGGTCAGTGAGCTCCACCTCGTCTGAAAGCCCTTCTTCATTGACACTTTGATCGTTCGTCCCGAAAAAGTCTCCCAAATCCGGCAGCCCGGCAGGTTTGAATGGCGATGCACGATCCCCTCCCCCACGCTCTTTTGCCTCTCCCGCTCCCTCTGCCCATTCACGTGCAACTCAGAAAAGTCGAGTTACTGAGAAGCAATCGACCGCATACCCCCCACTACCCCCGAGTCAGACCCAGAGCAATATCGGCAGTGCATCGGCCGTCAAATACCAGCGCACGTACTCACGTGCACCCTCATTGTCCCCATCAGACTCCCCCTCCCAGATGAAGCCGCAGCGCAATGTCGTCAGATCCGTGGGGAAGGAGCCATCGCTACCTCCTGTTCCCCCTTCAGACGGCGATTCCCAGGCTGAGGGTGATCCCAAGCTAGGACACTCCCAACAGAGCGGAGATGGTGAGTTTCGTTCACCTGGGATCTGCCTCTGCTGATGTAACCTATGAAGCACGTCCTCGCTCTGCCGGTCCGTCCCTCTCAAATGGCAATAATCGGTCGCAGCGACCTTTTTCTCCGTACCGTAACGGGCCGACTGAGCAGGACCTTCTTCATGCTGCGATCTACAACCTCAGTCTGGATGTACCCCGCCACGCTAACGGTTCTCCATCCAAACAGTCTCATGGTGCCACGCCCCGAGCCCTTTCCCCTGGTCCCGACGAGCTCGACGAGGAAGAGTCAAGGCTGGTGGAACATGTGTTAAACCAAGGCAGCAGGACACCCCGCACATCCTATGCAGCAACTTCTGTCCTTGGGCCAGACCAGTTCTCTCACTACCATGACATGGATCTGTGCATTCTGTTACATCAGTTGGATGACCCGACCCAACATGACGTTGTGAAGAAAGCTGTGAGAAAGGCCGTCAAGGCCCGGGTCAAACAGCTCGGCATGAAGTATGACAACGAGGTAAGTCCCACGCCGTTTTGGATGATGGATGATGGCTGATATTACGTAAAGACGATTAAGCAGTACCGCAAGTCGTTCCATGACCATGACCCTAGCGTGCATTTGCGGCCCGACTACCAGCCTCCCCTGTTACCTGAGGTTTGTGGCGCCAACCCTTTCTTTCATTCCACCATGCCTAACTGCTCATACCACTCCTCTCGTTATCAGGAGCCCCCAGAATGGGCGAAGGAACTGCAACGCGGGGTGTTCCTACTCACCCAGAGAGTGGATAGCCTTGGGCCAAAAATAGATAGCATCAAGGTCACTCAAGAGCAGGCTATGTCGCCGATAGACGAGCGCAAATATTACACGCGCGAGCAGGTCCCTTCGGAGATGTATACGCAGACACCATTGACGCAAACTGTCAACATCCAGACCCACCCAACAGGCACGGTTGGCGACGAGTCTATGTTCCAGCCTGCTACTGACATACATATTGCGGAATCAACGCACGGGCAAACCCTACCAGGTTCCATGCATCATCACGATGGATCGACCCATGGTCTCACAGAGCAAGAGGAGTATGAGGACGATGAAACCGAGCATGGACGTGGCCGCTATGCGCCGGCATCGACTCAAGGCGATACCCACAACCGCGGTCTCAGTGAATATACGGGTAATCGCGACTCACCTGGCCAGCAATTCCTCGAAGAGGAATTGTATAAGCTTCGTGTCCGGGCAGGTCCTGGAAGCCAGTCTGGGAATACTCACAAGACGTGGGAACTGGCCAGGGACAACGGGGATTACGAAGAGGAAGACCCTGATGGGCAAGCCGCAGTTACCGAGTCAGGCATGCAAGAGATCCCAGACTCCAACCCTGGTGGCTATGGAGACCGTAGGGCCTCCCATCCACTCCCACCCCTACCTTCTGACGATGGTGCTCGGGATGTGGATGCAGGTCAAGTTTGGCAGCAGCAACCCGCGAGCGACTACAACAGCGAGCCGCCGCAACTGCTTCCGTGGCAGCGCATCCACCAACGCTTACTTAACTGGGCTATCGTCTGGCCTGTCTCCGAGCTCGATACCGCGCTCAACAGCACGACACGCGGAAACCAGGTTGACGAGGTCGCGCTCAGCATCTGGTCAACCCAAACATACAAGCGATACGTGCGTAGCAAGATGACCGACGGACCGGGCGGACGAGTCGATCGCCTGTTCGTGCCTCCAAACATGGCCGATGCGATCAGCAACGCTGTCTTCAATGGACGTCATGGAGATGCCGCTGGGATGTTGCGCGAGCTGTGGCATCCTTTCGGTTTGGAGGGCATGCCGAGATTGTTGGTCGTTCTAGCAAAGCACCGTTCCGATGCAAATCATTGGGTGGTACACCGGTCAGTATCCCGTCTCGCGCGCAGCAATACGACTACCGATCATGACGTAATGTGCCCAGCTTCTCACTTCCGGATGGCACCTTGACAACCTACGACTCGTACCCCGAGCGGTGCCTTCCAGATGGACGGGTGAGTGCCTCATCCGAGTCTGCGCACCAGATGGCTGATGACGAGCTCTCTGACCCTGTCTGGTATCAGCCGCTCGGATGGTGGTTCGCTATCCGTATCGCGTGGCCGAATTCCATTTACCCTAGCCCAGACCACCTCATGCAGAAGATGGTGCGCTTGCATCGGCCGATGCAGCTTGGGATCGACAACTCGGTCGCGGCGGCAGGTATATGGCGCAACTTGCTCATGGGTTCACGCGCGGAGCGCAGCCTGGACCTTGAACGCCTGCGTGATCTCATCAACACCGAGGTCAAGAACCTGCGCCAGCGCAAGCTTACGGGCAAGTTATCTATCAGTGCTCCGCGGCCGAATTGGGACGACATGTGATGGATTTCTGATCGTAACCGTGTGATATTTTCTAATATCTCTAGTGTAAGCTGTATTACCTTTGCCCTCTTGGTTGGTTTCTTTCTCTTCCTTGGTCTCCCTTGATGTCATATCTCTATGTAGCGGTGCGCTAGCCGCGGATGCGTTCAGCTGCGCTGCTCGATTATAGCCGCAGACTTCGTGGACCTAATTTTTGTATTATTTTTCTACGATTGCTAGGATACGTCTGAATATGATGCGTTTACACTGGCTCTATGCTTGATGGTGAACTCGGTTGAGGGAGAAATAATCAAGCTGACCAGAACCTGTAAGGCTTTGTCCTATCCTTTACTTCGCCTTCCCAACTCGGTATCGGAATCGTTCTTAGCGGAGTACGTCCCTGACTTGCCATGTTGCTCAGCTTAACCGACAAAAACAAGAATAAGCAAAATTAAAGCGACCTGCTGGCAATCGCGATTTAATCGCAGGTTCACAGCGTGCTTAGAATACCCGCCAGATCCTGCACTGATTGCTCGGACGGTGGAACCGAAAGCCCGAATCCAGCGGTGCCATCAGGTAGTTCAAGTTGTGATGGGCTTTGTGCCGCGTTGTTCATCGTCTGCAAGCCGCGGGGCAAACGCGAGCGTACGCGGTGAAGGGGGAAAAAAGGGTACATTAGACCACCGACGTAAGCGCATACAACATCGTTGGGAATAGAAACAGAACGGCGGAGGAGGAGGAGGGAAGGGGCGTGGGGGAACTCGAAGTGTGTAAGTCTACAGTAGTACTCACTCCGGCACGACGCATATCGCGAAATTCAGCATCCAGTGTGTCGCGCGCTTCGGCGGCCTGCTGGTGCGAAAGTTTTTTCCGAGTCTTCTTGCTCTTGCGCAGTTTGCTGGCGGCGCCAGTCACGGTGTTGCCGAGCGAGACCCTTTTCTTCGCGTCCGCCACCGATGCGGCTGTTGCGGCATGCCGTGAATGGGTTTGGTCTGTGGCCGTTGAGGTGGAAGTATGCTTCCTATTGAGGCCTTTTTTCGTTGAAGTCTTGGACATGGTCGTTAGAATTCGACTCGGAACGCCAGTGTTGAAATTTTGCGACGCGCTATTTTTGTTTCGTGTCGGTGATTGATTACTAGTACGATTACGGCGACTACCAGTCACACCACTTGACCTACTACACGAGTCGTACAAAGGACATGGACAAAGACAAATACTAAACTTAAGGGCAGAAGGTGATCGTGTAAGCCGCCTTGGACGATGCGGAGCAGGTCCAAAGTGCAGTCCCGCTTGACTCGTCATATGCGTACACGTATGAATTGGGGCACCCCGACTCTGTAAAAACGATAGATCTGTTACACAGCAGATCTACGCGGCGGAACCTGAAAGACGCACTGAAATAGGAGTAATGTGGGACGCCAGAACTCGGGCAAGTTTGAGGAGTGTTGTGAGAGCCCGAGCAGCAGCTTGGTGAGTTGGTTGGGTTGCGATCGACCTCACAGTCGCTCTTGCATCCCACCGGGTACCCGTTGGAGTCGAACGGACCTTTGAGTTCGTTGGGACCTGTCCAAAATGCGGCGACGAGATAAGGCGACACCCAATACAGCAGTTCAAGGACACTAACAGTTCGGGATAAGGTCTCGGGGGCATGAGGCAATGCGGCATCCTGCAGTGTTCGTGATCTGCATTGGCAAATTGTACCCATCGACAAGTGACACTGCGGCGGAAAGCACCTCAGCTAAAGCCAGAGGGGAAGTTGGGCTAGCCACAGACCGTCATAATTATCAAGATTGTTGCTGCCACTTAATGTAAATTCGGCAAGGGTAGCCGGAGGGACGCCCTAAGGAATGTGAGTTCCACCAACTTGAAGTACCAAGGAGCGCTCAGGTCGAGTGGGTTACGCACCGTGCCGGTCCTCTTATCACATTCTAGTCCACCATTGCAGCCCCCATCGAGACAGGAATTGGGGCCAGGGTTGGCTCCGAAGTTACAGCCACGGCGGCCCTTTGGATTTTACAGTCAGAAGTCGACCCATGACGACGGAAGACCCAGTACCCAAATACGGCCGGCCTTCCAGTTGTCTGGCACATCGAAGGTAACTGAAGTCGAAGGAGGAGCCTCCCAACTGTCAAAGATTCATCCGAGGCGAGGCTAGCTACGTAAAATTCAGTCGCGGACATACCCAGTGCGATAATTGGGTATCGGTCCGCCAGCGTTGGGGTCAGTGAACATCTGTCTCATGTAAGATACGGTACGGCACACCACTCATGCACATGTGCTTACGGCGGGCCTAGAGGTTGAGGTTTACAATTGTAAGGGATGATTTCAATCAAGCAAAGCATGGTCTGAAGGGTGAAAGCCCACCAAATTGTGAACGGGCATGCGTTGCGCACAGTGATGCTGCGCCCCTTTGCCACGGTGAACAAGGCGATGGTCGAAAGTATGAAAGCAGAAAAGAGTCTCATGATGCAGCTAGGAGAGAAAGGCCACGAGATGGGTCGCTCTTGGGGGGCGAGGTGCCAGCTTTCATAGCATTCTCGGGCGTCAGTTGTTGTGAGGAGCCGCGATTCATTGGCAGCGGGTTTGTGGCGTCATGATTTCATGGAAGCCCGAGTTTTGGAGCTGCGATATTAACTACCACGATGATGCACTGCACGAAGGGCAGTGCGAGGATCGATGAGGCAACGAGAATGGCCCATATCAGAACTAAACGCCGTCTTGTAGCAGCCCCTGTGAGTACTAGTAGTACTCATAGTAGCATTTAGAGCAGGTCATGGGGGGCGCAAAGAGTGAGTTGATGGAGTCGAACTTGACTTCGGGCGCGCGAGACCGACAAACGAGTGATGGAAGAGGCAAAACAGTCACATTTCGCTTGGCTCACATCGACCCACATCGGCCGGTCACATCGAGCCTTTTGATTTCGGATACAAAGACGCACGATTTGTAAGATGAATGTGAAAACAGAATAAAAATGGGAACATAATTGACGCATCCGAGGCCTTCAAGCTTCAGTCGGAGTAGAGACGGAGACAATCGAAACGTGAAGATGTCAGGGAAGGAACCACGAAGCGTAACAAAACGGAAACGTACTCGCTATCTTGGCACGCTATCAGCGCATCACGCAAACGCAAGGCGTGCTTGGCTCCGCCTCTGGTGACGCAGGTTCCAATAGTACTAGTATCTGGGCGTTTCAAGCTAACATCCTCCCAGAATTGTAAGCCTGTGCTTCAAGGCCTTCAGTTCATGCGTGAGTTGTGACCAACGCATTGCCGATAACGATAAAGCATTGCCAAAATTCAGAAGACAGGAAGGCGTAATTATCGCAGGGAATCAGAGAAGTTGAAGGAATACCCTGAGATTCGGATTCATTATTCTGACATTCAGGAAAGGGAATGGGCACCACAACGGCGACTGAGAAGTTGAATAGGAACAGACTCGGAGATGCCCGAGGAACCCACCCGGCATAACCCGTAACCCTAACCCACTAGGATACGATAGTCCGTTCCACAGAACGCGAGAGCACGGGATACGCGTATTGACTCAGATCTCAGACCTTGTCTGCAACAACTGGCAAGATACCCTGGACTAGTGTCACTGAGAGTCTGAGACGCATGACACCGCGACGTGCCCGGTACCCAACCCTAGGCGCCGGCCTATGTAACACGCCTTACTGGATATCAAGAATTTTCCCTCCTGTTCGCCTTCCCCTCTTTGTGAACTTTAAAAATGAAGACGAACGCTAGTTACTCATTGTTTTCAGCACGCATCAGCCGTTCCTTGTGCAACATTCATATCCCAGACATTGGACTCGGACCCTCATTTACATAGCCTGAGCTAGCCGGCTCAGTTCCTGTGTTGACCCACATGCATCTGGGATTCTTCCGAGTCGCTTGGCACACGCCCGAACTCAACCCGACCAGCCTTGACATTTTCTGCAACTCTCACCCTTCTGCGTCTTTTCGCCTACTGCTCTGTGAATCACCAAAAACCCTTCTTGTCGGAAGCTCGCCAGTCTTTTTCCCTGGATCGGCCGATGTCTAATTCATTGGCTATACCGCTCGTGGTTGTGAAGCGTATAAGATCTCGTGCCCTACGATTGCACTTTCGGTACCAGCGGTGGAATGCCGGGGTGGCCTTTCATGCTTCTATCTTCTATTGACTTCAATCCCAACCCGTCGCGGCATTTACGTTCTGCGTTCTCACAATCCTGTACGAGACCCTACCCTGATCTAGTAATGAAATTAATATCAGTTTCTCCACTAGCTAGATGATGATCGTTTGATGGCCACATATCGAACACCTTTGTGACCCGCTACGTCCCAGCACTAGTGCCTTGTTGTCTTGCAGGAGGTTCGATGCTTGTGCTAACCCTTACCTTTAGGTTTAGGAGAAATGCATCCGAGTTCTGGGAAAGTACATATGCAAACGAAAATATCATTCAATGGCTAGATATAATCCTTGTCTGTGCGGTGCCATCACCACTGAAGGGAAAACGAGAAAATGAATGGTGGGCATGTGTTTCGATAGACAAAGACAATCCAGTGCATGCTAGACTTAAGGGCAGAAGGTAATCGTGTAAGCCGCATTGGACGACGCGGAGCAAGTCCAAAGTGCAGTCCCGCTTGACTCATCATATGCGTACACGTATGAATTGGGGCACCTCGACTCTGTAAAACAACGTGTTACACAGAAGGCCTACGCAGCGGAATCTGGACGTACTGAAGTAGGAGTAATTTGGGACGCCAGAATTCGGGCAAGTTTGAGGGGTGTTGTGAGAGCCCGAGCAGCAGCTTGGTGAATCGCCCGGGTTGGGATCGACCAAACAGTCGCTCTTGCATCCCACCGGGGTCCCACTGGAGTCGAACGGACCCTTGAGTCCGTCGGGGCCTTTCGGAATTTCAGCGGTGAGATAGGGCGACACAACGCAGGAGGTCAAGTACTAACAGTCCGGGTTAAGGTCTTGAGGGCATGACGCAACCTGGCATCCTGCGCTGTTCGTGACCTCCATCGGCAAATTGAACCCATCGACAAGTGACACTGCGGAAAAGCATATCAGCTAAAGTCAGAGGGGGAGTTTGGCTAGTGACAGACCGTCATAATTATCAAGATTACCGTCCCCACTCAGCGTAAATTCGGCAAGGGAAGCCGGAGGCACACCCTAGGGAATGTGAGTTCACCAAGTACCAAGGAGCGCTGGCGAGTCGAATGGGTTACGCACCGTGCCGGTCGTCTTATCACATTCTAGTCCACCATTGCAGCCACCATCGAGGCAGGAATTGGGGCCAGGGTTGACGCTGAAGTCACAGCCGCGGCGGCCCTTTGGATTTTACGCGGTCAGAAGCCGATACATGACAATGGAAAATGAAATACCCAGATACGGCCGGCCTTCCAGTTGTCTGGCACATCGAAGGTGACCGAAGTTGAAGGAGCAGCCTCCCAACTGTCAAAGATTCATCTGAGGTGAGGCTGGCTACGTGAAAGCTAGTCACGGGCGTACCCAGTAGGATAATCGGGTATCGATCCGCCAGTGTTAGGGTCAGTGAACATCTGTCTCATGTAAGATACGGCACGGCACATGACCTATGAAGAGGGCTTACGGCGGGCCTGGACGTTGAGGTTTACATTGGTGAGGGGTGATTTGCAATCAAGCAAGGCACGGTTTGAAGGATCAAGACCTACCAAATTGTAAACGGGCATGCGTTGCGCACAGTGATGCTGCGCCCCTTTGCCACTGTAGACAAGGCGATGGTCGAAAGTATGAAGGCAGAGAAGTGTTTCATGATGCAGCCAGGAGTGAAAGTTCACGAGATGGTTCGCTCTTGGGGGCGATGGGCCAGTTTTCATAGTATTCCCGGGCGTCAGTTGTGAGGTGCCGGCGATGCCTTGGCCGGGGGTATGTGGCATCATGATTTTATGGAAACCGGTGTTTTGGAGCTGTGGAATCACTTGCCATGACTCGAAATTGCTGCGCCAATATGAAAAGCCCATACCAGAACTAAACGCTCGCGTGATGGAGGCCTTGGAGCAGGCGCCTGCAGTGCCAGTGTAACTACAAGTACAGCATCTGTGGAAATTCGATGTTTCACGTTCTAAGTACCTCAACAGGACCATGGATCACGGTGGCGGTGTATGCCAACTTGAATCGACTACTGTAGCTGTGGAGACCACTACTTCGGGCTTTATTACTGCTTTATTCAAACTGACGATTCGAATGCGTTATTACTTACTTACGCCCCAAATAAAGCGCCAGTGCTTCACGTGTGACCAACGAACGCATTAATGAAAATACTGTAGGACAGGTCAAGGGTAGTCAAGTACACATGCAAACTCCGAGCGCATGAGCGCGCGGTGGAGCACGTAGATCGGCATACCCCGGACTAACATCACTCAGCATGCATTAGTAGCCGTTCTTTACTTTTGGACTCATATCCCAGACATTACCAGGCACTCATGTATATGGCTGTAGATAGCCGTTTCAAACCATTTGCATCCTCAGTTCCTGTGTTGACCGGCTTAACCCTCATGCGCTCCAAGATCCTTCGCGCGCACGCCCGAACTCAACCCGACTAGCCTTGATGCCGTCTACAACTTTCCCGTGCTTTTATTTCAGTTTGACCTACTGCCCTTCTACTATCATGATAGTCTTTCCCCCTGGAATCAGTCGAAATATCTCATTTATCATTGCCTGTACTACACGTGATCGTGAAGCGGATAAGATCTCGTGCGTCGTGCCCACGAGATACTATGATTGTAGTAATTTCACTTTCGATACAGCGGTGGAACCCCAAGGCTGCTTTTATGTTCCTATCTTCCACTGGCTTTCCCAACCCGTTCCGGCATTGGCGTTCTGCGTTCTCATAATCGTGTACGAGGCTCTTCCCCCGTTCAGTCGCGATCCAGTTGCGTCCCGAGTGACTTGCTATCCCGATCGGGGGATCGCTATAGGTTCAGGAGAAATACATTCAAGTTCTGGGTAGGTATGTATGAAAACCAGGATCATGATATCGCTCGATGCCTACATTTAATCCTCGTCCATGCTGGTGCTATCACCACTGTAAATACAGAAAGAGAAAAAGAGAAAATATTCGGTACTTTCGATAGACAAAGACAATCCAGTACCTAAGGGCAGAAGGTAATCGTGTAATTCGCATTGGACGAGTCGGGGCAAGTCCAAAGCGCAGTCCCACTCGATTCATCAAATGGATACGCGTATGAATTCGGGCACCTTGACTCTGTAGTACAACGTGTTACACACAGTAGGCCCGCACAGGGGGGACCGGAAGGACGCACTGAAGAAGGAGTAATTGGGAACGCCAGAACTCGGGCAAGTTTGAGGGGTAATGTAAGATCCCGAGCAGCAGCTTGGTGAGTTGGCCGGGTTGGGATCGACCAAGCAGTCACTCTTGCATCCCACGGGGAACCCACTAGAGTCGAACGGACCCTTCAGTCCGTTGGGGCCTGTCGAAAGTTCAATGGTGAGGTACGACGACACCGAATACAGGAGGACAAGGACGCTCACAGTCCGGGCCAAGGTCTTGAGGACATGACGCAACGTGGCACCCTGCAGAGTTTGTAATCTGCATTGGCAAATTGTATCCCTGGACAAGTGAGACTAAAAGAGTTTATCAGATAAACCAGAGACATTTGGCTGGCCACGTACCATCGTAGTAATCAAGGTTATCTCCGCCACTAAGTGAAAATTCGGCAAGGGTTGCCGGAGGGACACCCTACTAGGCATGTGGTGAATTCGCCAAGGAGCGCTAGCAGGTCGAATAGGTTACGCACCGTGCCGGTCGTCTTATCGCATTGTAGGCCGCCATTACAGCCCCCATCGAGACAGGAGTTGGGTCCAGTGACAGTGAAGTTACAGGCACGACGGCCCTTTTGATTTCGCACGGTCAGAGGCCGATCCATGACAATCAATAACCCAGTACCCATATACGGGCATTCTGCCAGTTGTCTGACACATTGAAGGTAACTGAAGTCGAAGGAGCAGCCTCCCAACTGTCACAGATTCGTCTGGGATGAGGCTGGCTACATGCAATCTAGTCGGGAGCATACCCGGTTGGATAATCGGGTATCGCGCCAGAGGCGGGTGAAGTGAAAATCTGTTTTCGCGTGAGGTGTTGTACGGCACAGCATTCATAGTCTTAGGCAGGTGCTTACAGCGGGCCTGGAGGTTTACAGTTGCAAAAGATGATCTGCAATCAGGCAAGGCACAACTTGAAGAACGGCAGCCTACCAAATTGTAAACGAGCATGCGTTTCGCACCGTGATGCTGCGCCCCGATGCCACTGTAGACAAGGCAATGGTCACAAACATGGAAATTAAGGAGTGTCTCATGATGCAGTTAGGGCCTAGGAGCGAAAAACCACGAGGTGGGTTTCTTTTGGGGGCGGTAGGTGAGCTTTCATAGCTCTCGGAGCTCAGCCGGGAGGCGCCAGCGATACCTTGACAAAGGCGACATCGAGGCCTATT
>Ga0137394_10000989_pt1 | contig 20269 bp, 21 predicted proteins | sample czobulk116metaG_FD_108278 | JGI IMG/M metagenome (GOLD analysis project Ga0137394, IMG submission 108278) | Vadose zone soil microbial communities from Angelo Coast Range Reserve, California, USA - czobulk1.16 metaG | ecosystem: Environmental > Terrestrial > Soil > Vadose zone | place: USA...
GACAACATTACAAACACCCAGCGGATTTCCGGAATCTATATCAAAGGTGTCGAGGTGGATCGGGGCGCGCTTGCCGCCGGCCTGCGGCAATAAAACGCAAGGGCGTGTTGCCGAAAGCCGCGAACAGTTCAGTCTGGGCGTTTTCCCCTCCTTGCCAAGGAGGGGAAAACGCTCAGACTGAAACTGAAACGTTCGCCGCTTCGCGGCTAGTTTCATATCAGAACACGATCTTCGCAGCGAGTTGCAGGATGCGTTGATCGAAAACCGATTGCGGCCAGCCGAACGTGGTCGACGGCACTGCCGGATTCGCCAGAGGACGGAAGAAACCGCCGCTGAAGGTATAGCGAGTAGTCAACATGGCGTTGATATTCGCCCGATTGGTGACGTTGAAGAACTCTGCAATCAGCCGAAGGCGCATGCGTTCGCTTCGGAGCGGAACGGCCTTGCTCAGGCGCAGGTCTACTGTAGCGAATTCCGGACCTCGAATCGTATTCCGCCCAACACCGGGCGTCCGGTCATTAGCAGTGTTGCTGTCGTTGCCGGGATCGCCCGTGGTGATGTCGTTGAAGGCGCGGCCAGATTGGGCCTGCGTGATGAGACCCAGCTCCCAATCGTTCAGGAATCCTTTGAGCAATGGATTCGAGACCGAGTTGGCATAGCTGATATCCCAGATTCCTGACAGCACGAAACGGTGACGGATGTCGGCGGCGCCCGGTCCTCGATCCAGGTTGGGAGCTAATGTGTCCTGCGCCACCTTGGCATCGTCTCCGGCGTTCCCCGGTACTACGGACGTCGCATCCGGCGTGGCATCCAGCACTTTCGAAAACGTGTAGGAAACCTGCGCCTGGAAACGATTCGCAAATCGGCGCTGGAACTGTACGAATCCTCCGTGATAAATCGAGTTGCCGCCGCTATCAAAAAGCGAGATGCGGCCGAATGCCGGATTGGGACGCGCCGGACCGTTCGTTCCCGGATGGCGGAAATAAGTGACGGATGCGCCGTCTGCTGCCGTGCATGCTGCGAGAGTCGGACAAATGTATCCGATCGTCGGCTGGGATGGTAACAAGTTGATGTCGCGTGTCCGCGTCAGGTGCGCGCCCCCGACGCCGAGATAGCCCACGGTAACGCTCGAGCTGCGCCCTAACGCGATTTCCGTTTGCAAGCTGAATTGCTGGGTCCTCGGGGTTTTGAAATTCGGATCGGTGACATAAATGTCCGGGGGAGAACCCGGCCCCGGAGGAGCGCTCAACACGTTCGGATATGTCGGGACATTCGTCGTAATCAGATATTGCTGCGATGCAAAGCCATTATTCAGTATTGCTGTACTCAGCAGCAATCCGGGCGTCCGTGCGTAGTAAATGCCATAGCCTCCTCTGACAACCACTTTTTCGCTGTTCGTGACCCGATATGCAAATCCGAATCGAGGGCCGAAATTGACAGAGTCCGTGGGAATTCGGTCGGTCCGGAGCTTCGCCGCAAGGAGCTGCGAGTTCGGATTCTGGTAATCCGGCTGGCGGTATTGAAAATAGTCATAGCGTAATCCGTAGTTGAGCGTCAGCCGCCCTGTCACGCGCCAGGAATCCTGAGCAAAGAAGGCCCATTCGTTTATGTCTGGATGGCTGATGGGAAAAGCCGTACCCGTACCCGGAAAAGACTGCCGGAAGGTCGCCGGTCTTCCATTCAGAAAATCGTCGTAGTTATTAAAGGTATAGCCACCGGCGAAAAATCCAGGAAAATAGTTTTCGGCTCGCACGAAGTTGAAGTCGAAACCCATCTTGTATGAGTGGCGTCCGCGAAGGTAGGACAATGACGCCGTTGGTTGATAGGCATACGTGTTCGTGTGTCGCGGGCTGAAATTGTTCGCGCCGAAAGTTAATCCATTAATGATGTTTACTTCCGGGCCTGTCGTGTTGGCCAAGCCAGGTTGCCTATCCTGTACGAAATTGAAGTGCATCTCCGCTACCATGCGGGACCCGAGCGTCCGGTTGTACACGGCGGCGAGATTATCCGTGTTCACTTCGTTATTTCCGGAGTGTTCCTGAGCGATATTGGTACCGAATGATTCCTGGTTAAGGCCTGTGTAGCGGCTCAGGTTGTATCGGATGCTGAGCCGGTCCTTATCAGAGACGTTCCAATCTCCCTTTACCAGCCCCACGTTGTTTTCTAAACCTATCAGATACGGCGCCAGGAATTTCCCTAATGGCCCCGTGGCCCCGCCCGGCGGCGCGACGTTCGGCACGACGATTTGCGTTTGTTTATTTCTCTGGCCGTCATAGCTGACAAAGAAGAACAGCTTGTCCCGCTGGATCGGCCCGCCGAGTGTTCCACCGAATTGGTTGAAGTGGTATGGACTCTTGCGCGCGCCGTTGCGGTTATTGATGAGTGTATTCGCGTTCAAACCCTTGTCCCGGTAAAACTCAAATGCTGTTCCGTGGAATTCGTTGGTGCCGCTGCGGGTGATAACGTTGATCACGCCACCGCTGGCGCGCCCGACTTCGGCTGGGAAGGCGCTGGCATTTACCTGAAATTCCTGGACTGCATCCTGGCTGAACGCGTAGGGACGAAACCCGGTGCGGCCTGTCGCCTGACCATAAAAAAGATTGTTCGAGTCCGCGCCGTCCACGAGAAGCGCGTTGTTCGGACCCCGTTGTCCACCAAAAGCGAGATCGCCACTGCGGGTCGGATCCTTGACCACACCGGGCGTGAGGACCGTGAAATCGATGAAGTTCCTGCCGTTAACCGGCAGGTCGATAATCGATCGCTCGTTGACCGTAGTTGCAAAATTTGACCGCGAGGTCTCGACCACAGGAACTTCCGCGGCAACGGATACCGTTTCGGAAATTCCACCAACTTCCAACTTCGCATCCATCGTGACCACGGCACCTACAGTCAAAAGGATGTCTTTCTGAACAACACTTTTGAAACCCGTAGCCTCTACGGTTAATTCCCAATTACCGGCGGGAAGACGACTGAAACTGTAAAGACCGGCGCTGGTCGTTTCCATCGAGCGCCTCAAACCCGTCGCTGTGCTGTGGGCCGTGATCTTGGCACCAGCGACGACGGCCCCCGACGGATCGGTCACCACGCCGTTTAGCGTGGCCCCACCAATCTCTGACTGTGCAAACAGGGAACTATTACAAAATACGAGGACAATCATTATCCAAACAAGTTTGTTTGACATGCAGGCAGTGTAGCCTTTCCTCCCGGTGACGGCAAAACCAATCACCGGTTTCGAACCACCACTCGCCGATAAGGTCTGTTCGGTCCGGGCGATTTATTCGTAAATAGACACCAGCGGAGGTGATGAGTATGAGATCACACTGGGGGGCGAGGTCATACACAGCTAAAAGGATTATTTGTGGTCTGGTATTGCTGTCGTTCGGGACAGTATTTCTTCTGGTGAATCTGGGTATTGTCGAGTCGAGGCTGTTCGAAACATGGTGGCCGCTGTTGCTGATCGCGCTGGGTGCGGCAAAACTGCTCGGCCGTCGAGGCTGGTATCGCACGCGGAAACCATATACGGACTTCGGTCCCGCTTGATGAGCCGTATTATAGATATGTCATGCAACGAGAGCGCGTCGCAATCGTTGGTGCGGGTGCCGTCGGTTGTTATTTTGGAGCAATGCTCGCGCGTGCCGGCGTCCCGGTTACGCTGATCGGTCGGGCCACGCACATCGACGCGATCCGGCGCGACGGCTTGTTTGTCGAGCGCAGCGATTTTCAGGAATACCTACGCGTCGATGCCGATGTTGCCGTCAGCGCTGTCAGCGATGCTGCCATTGTGTTGTTGTGCGTCAAGACAGTCGATACCGAGACGGCTGCTGCTGCCATTGCGCTATATCTTGGCAAAGAGTCTCTACTGGTCAGCTTGCAAAACGGCGTGGACAACGTCGAGCGTATCCAGCATGCCACCGGCATTTATGCAATTCCCGCAGTGGTGTATGTCGCGGCGGCGATGAGCGGGCCGGGGCACGTCAAGCACAGTGGTCGCGGTGATCTCATTATCGGTGAGCTCCCGGCCGGAATTGAGCGCCGCGAGAACCTGAAGCGCCTTGCTCGACTGTTTGAAAGCGCCCAAATCCCATGCCGCATCTCGGACAACATTGCGGCCGAGCTCTGGACGAAGCTGGTAATGAACTGCGCATACAATGCGATCTCTGCGGTCACGCAATCGCGTTATCTCGCTATCGGCGAGAACCCGCTGACTCGTCGCGTTGTAGAAGAGTTGGTCAGCGAAGTCGTGGCCGTCGGAACTGCGGCCGGCATTGCCTTGCCGGACCCGAAGCAGCTGACGACCGCCGCATTCAAGCTCGGCGATGCCATGCCCAACGCGACGTCCTCAACAGCCCAGGATCTTGCACGTGGCCGCCCCACGGAGATCGACTCACTCAACGGCTATGTATCTCGCCGCGGCAAAGAACTCGGCGTTCCCACGCCTGTGAACAGCACTCTGCACGCGCTGGTTAAACTGCTCGAAGTTCAATAATGTCGCGAAGCCTCCAATTGGAAGGGCACGAAAGGTTCAGGCTAAGCGTTTTCCCCTCCTTGCCAAGGAGGGGTGGCTGCGGCATCAATAAAAAGTCGCGCAGCCACTGAAGCGCCGCAGCCGGGCGCGCAGCGTGAGCGCGACAGCGCGAAACATAAAGAGTGGTCAACCACACACGCCACGTGACTTGTGATTGACCACCCCGTCCGCGCCATTTCGGAACGGGACCATCTTTTTGATGGCGCGGCCACCCCTCCTTGGCAAGGAGGGGAAAACACTCAACTTGAACCGGTCGCGCCTTTGGCGATTTATCCTTAGGAGGGGAGTTTCAATCGGAGGCTTCGCGACAATTTGTTGATCTCGCTAACGTCTGCGCGCTTCGCTAATCAGTTTTCGTCAATGGCCAGAATTTAAAGAATTCCGCAAAGAAGATCAGAAATGGGAATGTTACTGCCAGGAGCGCCGAGGCGGTCCAGATTTCCAAATCATATGTTGGCGGTCCCGCGTGAAGTGTGCCGGATACCGTCGGCGACAGAGCCCGATACATTTGAGCGAGCGCGCTTCCGATGACGACGACGGCAATTACGTTGGCGATACCCTTTACTGGCTGTGCCAGTTTTTGGAACAACGAATTCTGCAGCATATTCAGAACGACAATTGAGCCGAAGATGTAGGGCACTGGAACCGTCACAAGGAATACCATCACATCCATTTTCATGATGCCGACCGCCACCCCGAATGCCAAACCTCCGATCGCGAGCGCGACTGCAGTCCACACGATGCCGAGAACCGGTTGTCGCATCACTCCGGAAAATTTCGTGAAGGGCCAGAGATCAAAGCCCGCCATCATAAAAAGACCGATCAGGAATGTCACTTCGAAAACCAGCGCGTTCAGGGCGCCGAACATGCCATGCGGATCCAGTGAAGCGACGTAAACCGGCGCACCTTGCATGAATCCATAGTCGAAGAAGACTTTGAAGAACAGATAATTCAACACATAGCACGCCGCGAGCATCGCCAATCCCGCACCCACTTCATTTTTGATGATTGCTTTAAATGGCCAGCCACCGAAAATGATTGCAGCCCAGAAAGTGACCACAACAGACGTTATGGTTGCGTGCATCAGCATCGGACTGGGCGGCACCACATTTCCTCCGGGGACTGCCAGGTATGCCGGTACGACGATTGCCCCGACGACCGCTGTGGTGAGTAGCAGCAGGGCACCCTTCAGGGGTTGATCTTGTTTTGCGGCAAATTTCGGCTGATTCGTGCCCCACGTTACACCCACGACGATCTGCATCGGAATGAGACACATCAAACCGTAAGAGACCCATCCGGCAAAGGTTGGAAACTCAAAAAAAGAAATCAAGCCGAGCGACACGGCGATTACGATAACGGTAGCGATAATACCTAAGACAGGTTGCCTTAATCCGAGCACAATTCCTCCGCCGTGAACACCTTCGGGATACTTGGGCGCCGGGATAATACCACAGCCGGGCGGGGCTGCATCTTGGCTCTGGCATAAAAGCAAAGAGGCCGCGGACATGCCGTCCGGGCCTCTCTGTCAACGATTCGAAGAGGGTTTACTGGTTATTATTTCCCGCGCCTCTGGCGAAAATGCGGCCATCAGGCATGGTGATCTGGGCCTGTCCGATTCTATTGGATTCAGGCTTCTTGGCGCGTACTCCGCTGACTTCGACCTTATCGCCCGGCTTTAGCGAATCAGGTCTCCAGCCGGCCCGGAATAGACTATTTGGCGGCCCGCCCTCGACAGAATAGACAACGGTCTTGCCGGACTCATCCTTCGCTTCAATGTTGACGTAGATGTGCGGATTCATCCAATCCACAGTTTTTATCAGGCCGGTGAATTTAATAGGTTTGTTTGCGTCGAATTCGGCCGCCACGGCGTGGTGAGCAACCAGCGGAATTGTGGAGCTGAGCAACCCCACGAACAGGGCTAAGACTATACAAAAATTTCGTTTCATTCCGGACCTCCTCGTCGGATCGCTAAACTGAAATGCCAATTATTTTAGCCGCATCGAGCTAAGTCAAGGGATTATTCCACGCGACCGGAACGCCGGACCGGTTGACACAATCTGCGCTGGGTGTATACGATGCGCCACCATGTCTCCAGCCCAGAAGGTTTTAGGAGGTGAACTTGGCAGTTCCGCTCATTTTTAAGACGATCGAAGAAAGTGGTCTGAGTACCTGGATCCGTGACTCACCGTCGATATTCGCATACTGGTTTATTCTCTCGCTCCATGCGATCGGGATGGGATTGCTCGTAGGCGCGAGCGTCGTGATCGATTTGCGGATTCTTGGGGTTGCTCGGGACCTGCCGATGGCTCCGCTCAAGGGGTTGTATAAAGTCATCTGGACCGGTTTCTGGATACAGCTCGCCTCGGGCATTCTCTTATTGATTGCATATCCCACAAAGGCTTTCACGAACCCGGACTTTTATATCAAGCTGACGCTCATCGGAGTGGGTGTAGCGGTTATGCAGATGATCTGGAAACGCGTCTTTAGCGATTCCGACCTGAGTGACTCGACGATGATGATGAAGGGGAAGACGCTCGCCACCTGGTCATTGGTTCTTTGGGCCGGCGCTGTTACCGCCGGGCGATTGCTTGCTTATACATACAATTTCCTGAAGTACGACTTTCGAGGGTAGGACATTTAGCTTTTATGATGAATCCTGTACGTATACATCTTTTACTGAATCACTCGCCCATCATCGGCACCATAATCGCACTGGGCATATTCGTCGTATCCCTTATTGGAAATCGCGACGAGTTGAAACAGGCCAGCCTTGCGCTTTTTGCTCTCATCGCTCTGGTGGCGATTCCCGCATTCATGAGTGGCTATGCTGCCCAGAACGCGATGAAGGACAATCCCGACGTTTCGATGGCTTTGATTCAAGCTCATCAAGGCGCGGCGCTGCTGGCCTTCATTTCGTTGGAACTTACCGGCTTCGTATCACTGCTCGGGTTGTGGCGGTTTAGCCGAACCGTGAAGAATCCGTGGATGACACGCCCGGCACGTGTAAACTTGATTGCTCTCCTGGTCCTCGCCGCTGCCACAGTGGGCCTGATGGCGATTACTGGAACCACGGGTGGTGACATTCGACATCCGGAAATCGTCTCTGGTCCTGAACCGACGTCGGTCATAGCAGCCTGGGGCGCTCGCATTACCCCGGTATTTCAGTTTGTCGTGATCGACTACTCGATGTGGGTATGGCCCATACTTGAGGATCTCCACTTCCTCGGCTTGATATTGTTGTTGGGCACAACCGGAGCGCTGAATCTCCGCGTCCTCGGATTTTTGAAACAACTGCCGGTGGCTCCGTTTCACCGGTTCATTCCCTGGGGAATTGCGGGACTCATCGTCAATATCATTACCGGATTTCTCTTCTTTATGGGTATGCCTGGGTTTTATGTTCCCAACATCGTCTTTCAGATCAAGATGCTGGCGATCATCCTTGCGGGAGGAAACCTGCTGTTCTTTTACTGCACAAGCGCATTCCGAACGTTGGAGGACCTGGGCCCCGGGGAAGACGCGCCCCGCTTCGCAAAGTTCATTGCATTTAGTTCGATATTCCTGTGGATCGCTGTGATCGTCCTGGGCCGCTACATTCCGTTTGGAGAGGTCACGTAACTTCTTTGTTCGAGGAAATTAGACTGAGCCGCGAAGCGGCGGAAAGACAATAGCCCAGGGCGTAAGCCCTGGGTTTTAAATCCAGCAGTAACAAGCCCTGAAAGGGCGGCAGAAGGTCTGCCGCCCTTTCAGGGCTCGACGTTCCCGAACAACACGCTCCCAGGGCTCGGAACGTGTGAACGAATTAGAATCGAGCGCATTCCCCTCCTTGCCAAGGAGGGGAATGTGCCTGCCCGTAATTCATTCACACTTTCTCACGCCCTGGGCTATTGTCTTTCCGCCGCTTCGCGGCTCATTCGGATTTCCTTACCTCAGGAAGTTGAAATTCGGGGACCGAATTTCCCTCACCCGCGTCTTACCTGGTTTTCGAGAGTTCGTCGTACAACGAAGCGTAGAAGTTTGGTTGGAATTGCCAGCCAAGATCATCCGTTTTGACCTGGGACGCCAGTTGTTCCCTTGTTGCTCCGGCTTTGATCGCGTCTGACGCGCGTTTCACGAGGGTATCGAATTTCATTCTAAAGGCCTGCACATCGGCTCTCGATTTCGGTTCGCCGCGGCCCGGAATGGCTTGTTCGAAATCCAGCCCTAGTACGCCGTCGAGTTCCTTCGTCCATTCGACTGCGCTTCCGCCGTTGGCGAAATCGACGACCGGAGTTGCGTCCGTAATCTGATCACTCACCATGACCACTTTCATGTCGGGAAAGTAGACCATTGTGTCGTCGCCCGTGTGGCCGCGACCGAAGCTGTATAAACGGACTTCCGCGTCGGCAAGTTTCAGCGTGTAATCCTTCGCAAAGGTCTGCGTCGGCCGGCCGGGAATATCTTTGGTACGGGGATCGTTACCCATCCAGGATTTCAGCGCTTCGAGGCCAATGACTTGACTTCCGCTGTCGATGAACTTCTGATTGTTCCCAACGTGATCCGGATGATGGTGTGTGTTAATCACGTATTTGACAGGTTGATTTGTGACAGATCGGATCTCTTCCGTCAAACGATTGTAATTCTCATCCCCGGGATTTTTCGTATCAACCACGATCAACCCCTGGTTCGTGACGCGGATCAGAGTATTCGCGCCGCCGCCGGTGATCTCGTAAAGATTCGGATTCAGCATTTTGATTTTGTCGACGGTCTGGCCTGCGGTCTGGCCTGCGGCCTGGCCGCGCCCGCCGCCGCGCTGCGCCGAAGCAGGAGATGATAGAAAGGCGAAAAGCGCGGCAAGGATGATGCTTAAGAATGATTTCCGCGACATGGTTCCTCCCATGATGGTTTGTCGGCCGTTTATATTAACATTTCGCTTACATCTTCTTGACATGAAGGAGCGTCAAGAATAGCCTCTCGAAGTTTGAGGAAAGGAGATTGAACGTGAGAATTCGTTGGAATTCGATCCTGGCACTGGCGGCTTTTGTCGCCCTTTTATCGTTGAACCTTGGATTGGCCGCGCGACAAGCCGGGCAACCCGGGCAGGGGCAGCCTGGGCAGCGCGGAGGCGGTCGAGGCGGACAACGAGGCGCCAATCTCCCGCCCGCTGGACCCACGCCGCGTCTTCCCAACGGCAAACCCGATTTGAGCGGACATTGGAACAATCCGTATACGCCCAACATGGCCGGCCCAGGGGGCGCCAATGCTCTCGATGCGGCGACCCGAATGCCGTTCGATTGGCCCCATAAAGGCGAACCGTTGACCGATGCTAAAGGTCAGCCGAAGACTTACGACCTCCCTTACACTGAATGGGGATTGGCACAATGGAAGGCATACGATCCGGAGAAGAATGGGGATTACGCCGGAAGTTGCCTGCCATTCGGCATGGCGCGCAGCATCAATTCCCCTCATGGAGTTCAGATTATCCACAGTAACGACGCGCTGGCGTTCCTGTTCGAGCAGAACACGTGGTTTCATTGGATCTCGTTGGATCCGAATTTCAAATGGCCGGCGGACTTGCCCCGGACCTGGACTGGAGTATCAACAGCCCATTGGGACGGAGACACGCTCGTGGTCGAGACAACCGGTTTCAACGGGTACACCAAGCTCGACACCAATGGGCATCCGCACAGTAAAGACGTGAAGATGACCAATAAATTCACGCGAACGGACTCCCGCACGATCCAGCACACATTCACCGTTCACGATCCCAAGGCGTACACTCGTGATTGGATGAACGTTCGAACCTGGGCGCTCAAGCCAGCCAATGATGTGATCATGGAGTATTCCTGTGAGGAGAACAACATCAGCTTGCAGGACGGCACGATCACGAAGTGGAAGTACCCGGAGACGGTAGACTAAGCAGGAAAAGATGATTCTGGGGCTATTCCCTCCCCAGAATCGTCTTACTGATTCGCTGCGGCTGGACCACCGAAGACTCTGGTTCCGTCGGCTTTGGTGATCGTGGCTTGACCGACTCTCATCGAGTTGTCACTCTTTGCTCGAGTACCCGTGACGCTCACTGTTTCACCTGCCTTCAACGTGTCCGCTCTCCATCCATTGCGGAAGAGCGCGTTTGGAGCGCCGCCTTCGACTTCGTAAACCACAGTTTTGCCACTCGCATCCTTCCCTTCGATATGCGTATAGATGTGAGGGTTCATCCATTCGACCTTTTTGACCGTTCCGGTGAATGAAATCGGTTTGTTGCGATCAAACTCGGCCGACACCGCATGGTGCGCCAGCACCGGCACTTGAAGGGCAACTGAGACGAGAGCTAAAACCAGAACGCCGAATATATGTCGCGCCATCGATACCCCCAATCAATACGTTAACGTGATTGCTGTGAGCAGATTATTGTTACCTACCGTTTTTGAGTCAAGCTTATCGCCGGATTACTGCTGTGCGGCTGGGAGCGCCGCTTTGCCATCAAGCGTGAACACCAACAACTTTGGTGTCACCGGTAGAGTCGCAGGAGGGCCCGCCGGCGCCGCAGGAGCATCGCCGCCGCGCTGCGCCTGAGCACCGGCGATATCCGGTGCCGGAGCATTGCCACCGGCGCCAGCGCCGCCGGGGGCCGCGCCTCGATTGCCGAAAACGACGACGCCAGTTCCGCCCATCAACGCGACGTACTGCTTGCCATCAAGCGTATAGGTGATCGGTGGTCCCATTCCTCCGCGAAGACCTGTTTGAACATCCAGCAGCTTTTCGCCCTTGTCGGCGCTATAAGCCACGAACCGGCCGTCAGGGATGACCTGAAACACAATATTGCCGGCAGTCGTAACGGTTCCACCGCCAATGCCGCCACCGCCCGGTGTTCGCCACTGTTCTTTTTGCGTGACGGGATCCCAGGCGACGAGCATTCCTCGCTGGCCTTCCGGAGCAGCCGGGCCGATCGCAGGCAGCGTCTTTCCGGCCGGCGGAGCGGGCGGTGGCGCCGTATCCGGCGCGGCGCCTCGCGCACCGCCACCACGGTTCGCGAAGACGATACCCATATTCTGCCGGCCTGGCTGGTAAGTGAAATCTTTGACTTCGGTGAAGGTGAAATTGCTACTGGTCGAAGTCGGGATATAAACCAGACCGGTCGCTGGATTGAAGGACATCGGCGACCAGTTGTGCGCCCCGCCCGGACCAGGAGATATTGTTACGGTTTCATTGTTTTGATCGTAATGTGCTTCCGGATTCACAATCGGACGCCCTGTTTCCTGATCGATGCCCTTTGCCCATGTCACCTGGGCAAAAGGCTGTGCTGAAATGAATGCCCCCGAGAGGCGGTCCAGCACGTAATAGAAACCGTCCTTGTTGGCCTGCATGAGAACCTTCCGCTGCCGGCCATTGATGGTCAGATCGGCGAGAAGCAATTGCTGTACGCTATCAAAGTCCCAGGAATCGCCGGGGACCGGCTGGTAATACCACTTCAACTCGCCGGTGTCCGGCTTGACGGCAAGGATTGAACATGCGTACAGGTTGTCCTTGCCTTTGGACTTTCGAAGTTCTTCCGGCCATGGGCCACCGTTGCCGGTGCCGACATAAATGAGATCGGCGTCCGGGTCATAGGCCATACCATCCCAGACTGTCCCCCCGCCACCAAGCTTCCACCAATCTCCCGACCATGTCTCGGCGGCCTTCTTCAGGGCAGGATTTTCGAAAGGTTTGGATGGATCGCCGGGAATCGTATAGAAGCGCCACGCAAACTGTACCGTATGCGCATCATAGGCAGCGAAAAATCCGCGCACTGGATATTCGGCGCCGCTGACTCCGATGATGACTTTGCCTTTCGCGATCCGCGGCGCCATTGTCATCGTGTAATTGTCTTGTGGATAGGCGATGCGAGCTTCCCAACCGGAAAACGGAGAAACGCCTGGGGTTGAGCCCCGTATGTTTGGATCAATAGGATCTATGCGGGTTTCTTTAAGGTTGCGCCCGTCTGCAACGACTGCAAACACCGCACCGCCTATCTGTTCGGTGAAGTGATTATCTGAACGGATAGTGTCTCAGGCCTTACCCGCCAACGCGGCAGAACTCAGGCATTGTAAATCTTATGTAATCCAACACGGTTGGCTTTGCCTCAGCCGGCCGCGACCCGGGAAACGGAGGCACCAGGGTTGCTCTTCCCTCAGCCAACAGTCCCCTATGGAGAAAGCCATGACAACAGCAACCGCGCCCTCGAGCCCCGACCTGAGCCGCGTCGATGTCTTCGCGCGGATCCCACAGGATCTCGCCGACGGTCTGGCGAAGGGAGTTTACGAACGTTTTGGCGGCGCGATTCGCGACGTTGTTACCCAGCAGGTCGTGGCGTGGCTTCGCGAAGCAGTTGAATCGGGCGCGGCGCTCTCGCCCGACGTGCTGGCTGTTGCTGTGGACCCCACCGGTGCCGCTGCGCTGAACCTCGCGTTGACCGGAATGGGATTCGCTGTCGTCATGAAACGGCTCGACACGATCCAGGGACATTTGCGCGAGATGCAGCAGGTGCTGGAAACGATTGATTACAAGATCGACCTTTCGTTCTACGCAAATTTTCGCGCTGCCCTCGACCTTGCGGCAAATTCTTTCGGCCTGACGAGCCCTGAAGCTCGACGGGTCAGCTCGCTGCAGGCAATCAACCGTTTCCTCGAAGCGGAGCATCATTACACCGAGTTGGTGGACATCGAGCTCGCCAACCAGAGCCAGGTCGCTGACCACTACCTCGTCACGCTTTGCCTTGCGTACGTCACCGAAGCCTGGTGCTATCTGGAGCTTGATGAACTCGATACGGCGGAGCGCAGGCTGCAGGAAGGCCAGGGAATCCTTCGGCCGCGTTTCGAGCGACACATCAGGACGCTATTGACGTCGAATCCCGCTGCGTATCTACATCCCAGCCTTCAACGCGCGATCGATTTGAGCCGACTGACGCGCGTGTTTCGGTGGCTGAATAACGGTGCAACGGAAAAGTCGGTGTTCGAGGCGCAGCGGCAAAATCTGTTCACGCTCGCGCGCCAGCCACAAGGCTGGATCGATTCGTTACCGCAGGCGATTCGCCTGCCGGTGAAGAGCGGTTTCTTCGGCAAGAAAACTATCGCCGACCTGTCGCGCCAGCTCAATACGCCGCTAACGCGGCGATTTGCCGGGCTCGTCGGGGCGTTGAATCCCGCTTTGAAAGCAGCGGTGGCGCGAGTGCAGAACATCGCCGACGATGTCTCCGACGAGAATGCAATTTTCGCGAGCCTGCCGGAAACTTTCTCGCTCATCGAAGTGATAATCGAACATTGCTCTCGCTTCGAAGCTTATCTCGACGAAGTGCGCACCATGCGCGAACTGGGGATCCGATTCCGTCAATGGCAGCGCATTGCGCCGCCCGCCGTAACCGAAGGCCCTCCGCCGCGCCTGATGTGTATCAGGATCGCGCCGCGGCTCTAAAACACGTGAAGTCTCCGGAATGACTCAACGGAGCTGAATCTTCAGCACAAATTGGACGTTTCTTTTCTCTCCCCGGTTGCCCTCTGAAATACGAATTCGGTAGTCGCCAGTTTCGGAGAGCTTTTCGTTGAAGAAGACGCCGCCGCCGGGCTGGCCTTCCGATTTGCCGGATGGCGATACCACTTCCCCGCTGAGCGGGCCGGGGCCCGAAAGTTCGACAGACAGCATCTGACCGGCCATAGCGCGAATCACGTATCGCGCCTCGTCTTTTGCCGGGGTCAACCGTCCGGAGACCCGAGCGTCGGTGATTCCGCGCTTCAGGTTGATGCGTTTTTCCCGAACTTCCGTTGAAGCCACAGAAGTGAACAGGAAAACGCCGGCGAAGAATCCTGCTGTCATCCGGCCGCAGCTTTTCACCGAGTGTGTACCTAGAGCCCAGCCAGGGTCCGTAATTGTGCGAGCGAGCCGTTGTACCGGTTCAGGTCTGTGTTCCCCGAAATGCCGCTGAGTTGGCCTTGCTCCGTGAATTGCCAGATCGTGTAGCCGATAAAACCCGCCGGGATGTTTGGCTGTGGTTTGAATGTGTAGTGCGCGACCCACAAAGGATGCTCTGCGAATTGAGCGGATCCGCCCATGCGGTCATTCCAGAAGGAAGCGCTCGTATAGATCAAAGGCCGGCGGCCGAGGGCTGCGGCAACCGTGTCCATCCAGATCTGGACTCCCGCGATTATATTACTCGCAGATTGGTCGTCCGTGACCTCCACATCCAACGCGGGAGGAAGGTCGCCCGGTTCCAGGGCCGGAACGAGCTTGAGAAAGCTGTTCGCCTGAGCCTTGGCGTCGGTTTTGGGGTGGAAGAAATGATAGGCCCCCCGGATCATGCCACTGGTTTTAACTGCCGGATAATTCTTGTTGAATTGCGGGTCCGTCACTGTTTGGCCCTCCGTGGCCTTCACAACAGCAAACTGGATCCCGGCCGCAGCAACTTTCGCCCAGTCGATCATCCCGTTATTGTGAGAAACGTCGATACCCCTGACCCGATCGTCCGCATTAAATGAGGTTGGCTCAGTTGCCATGCTATGTACCCCGCTTCAACTCTAACATCTTTCCATCAGTATGGACCGACACTCTTAATCACACCTGGGCGTTTGATCTTCTTTCCTCCGTTGAACTTTCACTACTACGGAGTGCGGGTTGTGGCGCCGGGATACTTGCTATTTGTGCAGGACGGCACGCTCATGGCTCAGCCCTTCGACACGGGCAAGCTCGAAACCACCGGAGACGCCGTGCCCGTGGCGGAACAGGTGGATGTTTACAATGCGGGGGTAGGCGTGGCTGTGGGCTATTTTTCGGCTTCCCAGAACGGTGTTCTGGCGTACACATCGGGCCGGGCGATCGGGAACGTCCAGCTTACCTGGTTTGACCGCTCTGGGAAAAAGCTCGATACCGCGGGCGCGCCCGGGCAGCTGGGAGGGTTTTCCCTCTCCCCGGATGGGACGAGCGTCGGCGCTCGCACGCAGAGATCCCCAAGTGGGCCGTTACGAGCCGTGGATACGAGACTTGGCGCGCGGTGCGGAATCGCGGTTGGCAACTGGCGGAATGATCGCACCATGCTCCGTGAAGACGTGCGGTGGATACTTAATGTTTTGACCTTTCTTCAAGGTCGCATTTTGCGACCTTGAAGCTGTTATCTGCTTAGCCTCTTTGAGCGTTAGCCGGAAAGCGAAATCAGCCGGGAAGCGATTGCCATTGCGTGTGATTGCTCATTGAGCCGCTTTGTTGTTACACCGGAGAGCTGGGCCAGATCGCGATCCAACATTACTCGCTGGCTGCGAATGACAAAGATTTGCTGTTTGACTGCATCAATAGGAACGACGCGGGTTTCTTCAGGGTCACATTTTGCAACCTTGGTCCTTACTCGACCTGGCATACCTTTGCTCCTTCTGTAACTCACAGCCAAAGATTTCGATCGAGCGTGCGGTACTGCACCGCTTCGGACAGATGCTTCGATTCCAGGTCTTCGGCGCCTTCAAGATCAGCGATCGTTCTAGCCACTTTCAAAATGCGGTCGTAGCCGCGTGCAGAAAAGCCGAGTTTGGTGACCGCGTTTTCCAGGATCCTTTCGCACTCGGAAGTCAGCACGCAGTACTTGCGAATGTGGCGCGGGCCCATCTGCGCGTTGGAGTAAATGTGTTCATCGAAGAAGCGGCGGAGTTGCGTGTTGCGGGCCGCTACGACGCGATGCCTGATGGTTTCAGAAGACTCCGCGACACGGCCGCCGGCCAGGTCTTTATATGGGACGGCGGGCACGTCCACCTGAATATCGATGCGATCCATCAGCGGGCCCGAAATTTTCGACATATATCGCTGGATCTGTGGCGGTGTGCAGAAGCATTCGCGCCGGAAGTCATTCGCGAAGCCGCACGGGCAGGGATTCATCGCCGCAATCAGGACGAATGAAGCTGGAAACGTCAGGGTCATCTGGGCCCGGGCAATCGTGACTCTTCTTTCCTCCAGCGGCTGCCGCAAAACTTCCAGGACGTTGCGCGGGAATTCCGGAAGCTCATCGAGAAACAACACGCCGTTATGCGCCATACTGACTTCGCCGGGTCGCGGGATGGAGCCACCCCCGACAAGGCCAGCATCGGAGATCGTGTGATGGGGAGAGCGAAACGGCTGCGTGGCAATCAAGCCTGTTTCGGACGGCAGCAAACCCGTCACCGAATGGATGCGCGTGGTTTCGAGGCTCTCCTCGAAGGTCATTGGTGGCAAGATCGTCGGGATACGTTTGGCGAGCATCGTCTTGCCGGCTCCGGGCGGTCCTACAAGAAGCATGTTGTGGCCACCGGCCATCGCGACTTCGATTGCACGTTTGGCGTGGAATTGGCCGCGAACGTCGCGAAAGTCCTCGGCGCTGCGGCGGTGTGATTCGTGAGGCTCGGTGTGTCCATCGCTACGCGCCGGATCGATTGGTCGTGTACCATTGATGAACTCGACGACCTCGGTCAAAGTCCGAACGGGATACACAGCTACGCCTTCGACAACAGAAGCTTCACGTGCATTACCAAGTGGTACCAACAAGTGTGGAATTTTGCGATCGCGCGCGAGCATGGCGATCGAGAGCACTCCCTTGACGGGGCGCAGCTTTCCATCGAGCGAAAGTTCGCCGACCATCAGATAGTCGGAAATATCCTGTTTCGCCAGAAGACCATGCCCGCCGAGGATTCCGATAGCCATCGGCAGGTCGAAAGCCGAACCTTCTTTTTTCAGATCGGCCGGTCCCAGATTGATAACGATGCGCTGGTACGGTGCTCCGAATCCGTTGTTACGGATCGCCGGAAGAACGCGATTCCGGGATTCCCGAACTGCCGTATCGGGCAGGCCGACGATAACAAACTGGCCGTTGCCTCCCGTGGAAATATTGACTTCGACATCGACAAGATACGCCTCGATGCCATACACAGCGGCGCTCCGAGTTTTGAAAAGCATGTAAGTTGTGGTGGGATAGTGGGCAGGGACAGGGCCAAACCAGTCTAAGAACGGGACGCCATAAGCGCAAGATGAATATGCAAGCGAAAGAAGAAAATCGGGATGAGGATCGCTGGTGAGACACGTTGCTATCGCGTGGGCCCTGGTGCGGTTTTATTTTCGGTTGATCCCTCGCGACTGGTATCGCAAACCGCCGTTCGTTCCGCTTCCGCCCGCGATGTACGTGAAGTGGAGACTGAGAACTGCTTATGGCAAACATCGCCCAGGCTGGACGGAGATGATTCGCGATCTTTGGCAGTTCGGGGATTGGCTCCGGAGTTTTAAAGGCTAATTCGGCGTCAGACGTGTCTGACGCGTCTGACGCTGAATTAGCTTTAATATCACCATCATGTTGATTCCCATAAAACGTTCGGTCGCCGTGATGATCTTCAAAGACGATAGAGTGCTTTCCATTCGCCGCTCCGACGAAGACGACGAATTACCCGGAATTTGGGGACTTCCTGCCGGTACGTTCAGGGATGCAGAAACAATAAATGATCTCATCATGCGCATCGGCCGCGACAAGCTGGGGGTCGAACTCGATCCTGTGCGCAAATTGGCCTCAGGAAGACAATTTCGGTCTCAATATCTCCTGGAGATGGATCTTTGGGAAGCCACTATGAAAGGAACTCCTGTACATCCGGAATGGGGATGGGCGACTATCGAATCGCTTCAGCCGAGCGCTGCCGCCGGTTCATTGTGCTGTGAACTGGCTATGCAAAAGAAAAGCCGCGTCAGTTAATTATTGCGTTTTCGCCAGGGACGGTAGCGGAGATGCAATTTCTGACGCGGCCTTTTTCTCGCTTCTATACATATAGACCGCCGAGGGAGCGCAGAAAATACATCTTTTTTCCTTTTTTGGTTAAATTTCCCAGCGGAGAAGGAGGCTGCCCCACGTAAAACCAGCTCCAAAGCTGGCCATAAGGATAAGGTCGTTCTCTTTAATTTGTTTAGATTCAGCAGCTTCAGAGAGACAGATGGGAATGGTGCCGGCGGTGGTATTGGCATACCGATCTATATTGACGGCGACCTGAGAGTCATCCAAAGCCAGCTTCTCCACAGCCGCTTTGATAATGCGAAGGTTGGCCTGGTGAGGAATATAAAGCTTCAGGTCTCCGGGGCCGAGTTTGTGCTTCGCAAGCAGTTCCTGGGAAATATCGACCATGCCACGGACGGCGAACTTAAAGACGTTCTTTCCGTCCTGGTGCACGTAATGCATCTTCTTTTGAACTGTTTCAATCGATGACGGATTGAGACTGCCTCCTCCGGGCATATAAAGGTACTGTCCGCCGGTTCCGTCACTACGCAGGACGAAATCGATAATTCCGCACTCGCCATCCTCCGCAGGTTCAAGTAGAACGGCGCCGGCCCCGTCTCCAAACAAGACGCATGTAGCGCGATCCTGAAAATCGATAATGGATGTCATCACATCGGCCCCGATGACGAGCACTTTCGCGTGTGCTCCGGTCGCAATAAATTGTGCTCCCGTCGCCAGCGCGTACACGAACCCTGAACATGCACCTGAAAGGTCGAAACCCCATGCTTTCTTTGCGCCGATTTTTGTCTGCACCAGGCAGGCGCTGGAAGGAAAGAACATATCGGGCGTCACCGTTGCGACGATGATCAAATCAATTTCCGACGGGTCGAGTCCACGTTTTTGGCACAAACGTTTGGCACCGAGGGCCCCGAGGTCGCTTGTCGCCTGGCCCTTTTCGGCGACCCGGCGTTCGCGGATACCCGTTCTGTCGAAGATCCATTCATCGGAAGTCTCGACGATCTTCTCCAGGTCGGTGTTGGAGAGCCGGCGTTCAGGCAGGTAGTGGCTGACGGCGGTAATTTTTGCGCGACGCAGGCTCAACGAGTCTCCATTTCGGTTCAAATCGCCGAACTTAGCACATTCATTACGGTGTTACAATCGTGAGTTAGACCATAAACAACAAACGTAACAATGTATTACCAGAAAGGTCTTGGACTTCGCGCCGAGATTCGCCCGCAGCTTCGCGAAAATTACCGCAGCCAGATCGTCGATATCATGCGTGCGAATGGATTCCGGCTTGAAGCCGGCGGTTTAACTTTCCTGCTCGCCATGGAGTTTGGTTTTTGCTATGGCGTCGAGCGCGCCCTCGAGTACGCATACGAGACGGTGACGAAGTTTCCCAACCGCCGGATTTTTCTCGCCGGCGAAATCATCCACAATCCACACGTCAATAATAGGCTGGGTGCGATGGGCATTCGCTTACTTTCGCCTGGACCACAAAAATACAACGGCGTCACCGCGGAGGATGTCGTTATCCTTCCTGCTTTCGGAATACCCGCAGCCGAGATCGATCTGCTTGGAAAAAAAGGCTGCACCGTCGTCGACACAACCTGCGGTTCGGTTTTGAATGTTTGGAAAAACATCGAGCGTTACGCTCTTGCCGGTGTGACATCAATTATTCATGGGAAATCCGAACATGAGGAAACCCAGGCCACCTTTTCGCGCACCACGTTGTTCCCTGGCGCCCACTACCTCATCATTCGCGACAAGAACGAAGCGGAGGTGGTTTCCGCATACGTTCGTGGCCGCGGGAACAGAGACGACTTCATTCGGCGCTTCGAACCAGCCATGTCGAAGCACTTCGATCCTGATCGGCAGCTGGAACGCATCGGTCTCACCAACCAGACGACCATGCTGAGTTCGGAGTCGCTGGAAATCGCTCGAATGCTCAGCGATGCGATGAGCGCACGCTATGGCGACGACATGCGGACACGATTTTATTCTTTCGACACGATCTGTAGCGCGACACAGGA
>Ga0137394_10000990_pt1 | contig 20263 bp, 19 predicted proteins | sample czobulk116metaG_FD_108278 | JGI IMG/M metagenome (GOLD analysis project Ga0137394, IMG submission 108278) | Vadose zone soil microbial communities from Angelo Coast Range Reserve, California, USA - czobulk1.16 metaG | ecosystem: Environmental > Terrestrial > Soil > Vadose zone | place: USA...
ATCGGCGAAGTCGGAGTAGATGCGGTGAAAGAGGCCGCCCGTGCCGTCACCCTCCAGGAGAAACCGGGGCCAGGCCTGGCGGTGGAAGTCGCTGAAGCGCGCCCGGAGCGCCGGCTCGTCGCTAAGGGTGCGCACCGTCAATTCCATGCCCGAATGATCGCCGAAGGCCGTCTGCTAGTCCACCCGTCACCAGCCCCTTGACGGACGAAGGATCAGAATCTACGAGGGGTTGATCTCCCCGCGCGTGGCGATGTGATCAGCATCGAAGCGCGAAGACTCACGACGGGGCGGGCCCGGGAACAGGCGAGCCCGCCCGGGACCAGGCGTGGTGGATGACCGATCGGACCTGATCGATGGAGAAAGGCTTGCCCAAGACAAAATCCACGCCATTCGCCTTCGCGTCCTCAGGACCCAGGCGGTCCAGGTAGCCGGTCATGAGCGCAATCGTGGTTCCTGGCCACCGCTGCTTGAGGCGGTTCGCCAGCTCGAGCCCCGAGATGCCGGGAAGGCCCACGTCCACGATGACCAGGTCGAACCTGCGTGTCTCGAGCTCGACCAAACCGGACTCGCCATCTTCGCAGCACACCACCGTGTGGCCGTATCGGTCCAGGAGCTCGCGTAGCACCTCGCGCACTTCCCTCGAGTCGTCCACCACGAGGATTTGCGCTCCCGGCGAGATCTGCGGCACGGATACGGAAGGGGTGGCTGCGGTCGCGGCGGGAGCGATCTTCGGCGAGCTGCCGGCGCCGGGCAGGCAGATCGTGAACGTGCTGCCCTTGCCGAACTTGCTCTCGACCACGATCTCGCCGCCGTGTCGGTCCACGACGGCATACGCTCCGCTCAGGCCGAAGTCCCGGCCCTTCTCTCGCTTCGTGGTGAAGAAGGGGTCGAAGATGCGGAAGCGCACCCCGTCCGGCATTCCCACACCCGTGTCCGCCACGTGGCAGAGCACGCGCGGCCCGTCAGCTTCGGTGCGGAACGTGAGGTGTCCGCCGTCAGGCATGGCGTCGAGGGCGTTGACCGCGATGATGGTGAGCACGTTACGGAGCTCCGCCGCATCGCCTGATACCATGGGCAGGTTCCCCAGCTCGGCGTGGACCTCGCCGGCGATGCTCCGCGGCGCGAGCTGAGCGCTCCAGCGAGTGCGGATCGAAGTGACGATTTCGGACACCATCTGGTTGAGATCCACGGGCTGAAAGGGACGAGCGGGGCGCGTACGGCTGAAATCCTGGAGACGCCGGACAATCCGGGTGCCTTCGAGTGCCACACGCTCGATCATCCGGACGGACTGCACGACCTCCTGATCCTGCGCGTCCGCGGCAAGGATCTGGGCTCGCGCCAGGATGCCGGAGAGGGTGTCGGTGAAGTCGTGAGCCACCTCGCCGGCCATCTCGCGGAAGGCACTCAAGCGCTCCTGCTGCATCGTCTGCTGATGAGCAGCCACGAGGGTGTCGAGGCGAGCTCGGAGCTCGCCGAGGTCCGATCGTCCGGGCGTGTCACTTTGCCGCACGGCCACCGAGCGAGGCTCCGGAGTCATGTGCGTTCCTACCCAATCAGCTATGCGATACCCTCGCCTCGCGGGCGAAGGGACTCGTGCGGGGCGGACCCTGTAACTTGTGTACCGCGTCCGTGACCAGCTCCTTCATCTCGTCCAGCAGCTTCGCCGCGGCCTCGCCTGCCTCTGCCCGCTCCAGCTGTAGCTGGTCGTTTTCCGCACGCAGTCTGCCGACTTCCTCTCGCAACGCGTCGCGCTCCCGCTGCACCTCTGCGCCAAGTTCGTTTGCCCGTTCCGTCTCGGCGCGCAGCCTTGCGACGTCCTCGCACACCTTCGTGTACTCGCGCTGCGTGGACTCGGTGACGGCACGGTGCCGGGCGCTTTCCTCGCTGAGTTCGGTGATCAGCTTGATCACGTCCCTCATCTCGTCGACCCACTTCGTCAGGGGCTTCTGGTTCTCCGTGCGGGTTGCCTCGACCGAGCCGTCCATTGGGCTCCTCCTTGTGTCGCCTGGCGGAAGTTGGCCGCTGCCCGGACGAGGTTCGACGCCTGGGTGCGCGCCTTCTAGACCAGCAATGGCGATGCCACGGAGCAATGTCCAGATAAACAACCACTTAGCCATCTCGGACTCCGCGACTTCACAGGAATTGTCAGCGGCGGACGACCGGTTGTGGACTTTCGCTGCGCGGGGCGGCTGAGCGGACGTCCTTTCAATTCCGTGCCAGAATGACGTCCGAATGACCGCTGCCCGTCCACCCGACTCCATTGGTCTCGGCACCCTCTACGTCGTCGCCACGCCCATCGGCAACCTCGAGGACATCACGCTGCGCGCCCTCCGGATCCTGAAGGAGGTGGGCCTCGTCGCCTGCGAGGACACTCGACGCACGCGCACGCTGCTGAGCCACTTCGGCATTCACGTGCCCGTGACGAGCTACTTCGAGCACAACAAGGCGACCAAGGGCGCGGCCATCGTCCGGAAGCTCGTGGACGGGGTCTCGGTAGCGCTCGTGACCGACGCGGGCACGCCGGGTATCTCGGACCCAGGATTTCTTCTCGTCAAGGAGGCGCGCGCAGCGGGCATTCCCGTGGTGCCGGTGCCCGGTCCGTCGGCCGTCATTGCTGCGCTCTCGGCCGCGGGTGTCCCCGCCGATGCCTTCGTCTTCGACGGGTTTCTTCCCGTCAAGCCCGGACGGCGCGTGCACCGGCTGGAGGCCCTCCGCGCCCTCGAGACCACGGTCGTGTGCTACGAGTCGCCGCACCGCATCCTGGCCTCGCTCGAGGCGATCGGGCAGGTCTTCGGCGAGGTCGAGATCGTCGCGGCGCGCGAGCTGACCAAGCAGTTCGAGGAGATCATTCGCGGGACGCCCGCGGGGCTTCGCGAGCACTGGGCGAAGGGCCCGGTGAGGGGAGAATTCACCCTCGTCATTCCCTACGCGAAAACCCGGTAGTCAGCCCTTCCTGTCGCTCGCAAAGGTGCTATCGTCGGTGTCGTCACGAATAGGGACGGAGGGTGTCATGACGGAACGTTCAGGGCGTGCCTTGAGCCACATGATGCGCAAACGCCGTCCCGCCGCGCCGCTGGTCTTGCTCTCCCTCTGGCTTCTGGGCGTGGTGGCCGGATGCGCACAGGTCGCGGTGGCACCGAGCTGGACGTACCGTGAGTTCCAGGAGGTGACGTTCGACCCGTTTCCCGGGATGAGCTTTCACGGACGGCCGGTCGAGCTCACGCCCGACGAGCTGAAGGGCCGCATCGTGTGGAACTTGTGGTCGGGCGACAACGCGGGGTTCTGGAACTGGCTGGCCATGAACGCCTACGGCGCGGGCGATCTTCTCAAGGTCGTCACGTGGCGTCGCGACCAACGGTTCGAGAAATTCGGAGTGATGAACCAGCCGGGCTACGGGCGGCCAACGCAGCCCGACGAGCACGGTCTCTTCATCGACGTCCCCCGCGAGCCGCGCTACGACTTCGACATGCGGATCGACACCCGCACCTACGGGCGGTCCAGCGGCATCATGGGGTTGCGGCTCTTCCCGAATCCTCGATTCGACGCCGCGGCGCGGGCGCGGTGGAGCGCCAAGAAATACTACGAGGACCCCGAGTATTACAACGACAAGAACCTGGTACGACCATACATGGTCGGCATGTCGTGCTCGTTCTGCCACACGGGGCCTGATCCGACGAACCCGCCCGCCAACCCCGCCGAGCCGGAGTACGAGAACCTGAGTGACTACGTCGGCCAGCACTTTCTCAAGGTCTGGGAAGTGTTCGGCGTCGGCATGGCCACGAACAACTTCGTCTATCAGATTCTGAAGTCAAATCCTCCCGGCACCCTCGACACATCGTTCATCGCCACGGACTACCTCAACAATCCGGGAACGATGAACGGCATCTTCGAGATTGCCGGCCGGTTGCAAGGGGCGGTGGCGGAGCGCGTGACGGGTGGCGCCCTCGACCTGCGCGGCGTGAAGGATCCCCAGGTCACGCCGCGCGTCCTGAAGGAGGGTGCCGACTCCGTCGGCTTCGAGGCCGCCCTCAGCCGCGTCTATCTCAACATCGGCGAATACTGGGAGGAGTGGATCCGCCACTTCGGGCCGATGCTCGGCATCAAGAAACAATCGCCGATCCGTGTGAGTGACGCCCAGCGGCTCTCTCCGCACTGGAACTGGAGCGAGGCGCACTCCCCGGCGCTGGCCGCGTACTTCGTGCGAGTGGCGAAGCCGGTGAAGCTCGCGGCGGCACCCGGGGGTACCCAGTACCTCACCGCAGACGCTCGCCTCCTCGATCGGGGCAAGCGCGCGTTCGCCCAGCACTGCGCGAGCTGCCATTCGAGCAAGCAGCCGCCCCCGGGCGTCGACCCGCGCTCACCGGAGGGGCGACGATGGTTTGAGGATGCGGTGATGCGGCCGGAGTTCCTCGACGGCAACTTCCTGGGGAGCGAGGTGCGCTACCCGGTGACCCTGATCAAGACGAACGCGACCCGGGCCGTCGCCTCGAATTCGATCCGAGGCCACGTGTGGGATAACTTCTCGTCGGAGACGTACAAGACCCTGCCCGCCGTGGGTCCCATCCAAGTGTGGGATCCGTTCACGGGTGAAGAGCGCCCGTGGGAGGTGCCGGGAGGCGGCCGCGGCTACTACCGCCCGCCGTCACTCGTCAGCGTGTGGATGAGCGCGCCGTTCTTCCACAACAACGCGCTGGGCAAGCACGTGCACGGTGTCACGACCGCCGAGCGGATGGAGGCCTTCAACGACGCCGTCACCAAGCTCCTGTGGCCAGAGCGTCGTCTGGGCAAGGACTCGATCTGGCGGACGGACGTGGAGAGCTGGCTACAGATCCCGCGATCGTATCTCCCCGACGCGCTCGGCGCGTATGCCGACGCGAAAGGGAGCGTGAACATCGGCCCCATCCCGAAGGGCACGCCCATCAACCTGCTTGCCAACACGAACCTGGAGCTGGGCGGTTTCTCCAAGGATGCGCGCCTGGCCCAACTGCTGCTGCGCACGATCGATGCGCTGAAGGATATCAAGCGGGAGGAGCTGACGGGCGATGCGGCGACCCGGCGGCTGATGAGGCTCGTCCCCGACCTCTACGAGCTGAACTCTTGCCCCGACTTCATCGAGGACAAAGGACACTACTTCGGCACTGATCTGCCCGACGCCGACAAGCGGGCCCTCATCGAGTATCTCAAGACAATGTAGGTAGAGGAGCGGTCATGGGCAGTCCGGCACATCCGGATTTCGACTACATCGTGATCGGATCCGGCGCGGGGGGCGGCCCCGTAGCGGCGAACCTCGCCAAGGCCGGCCACAAGGTATGCCTGATCGAGGCGGGCCAGGCGCCCGAGCCGCCCGCCTATCCGGTGCCCGCCTTCCATGGGTTCGCCACCGAGGATCCTGACCTGTCGTGGGCATTCTTCGTTCGGCACTATGGAAGTCTCGACCGATCGCGACTCGACTGGAAGTTCCGCTCGGAGAAGGACGGCGTCTTCTATCCGCGAGCGGGGACGCTCGGCGGCTGCACCGCCCATCACGCGATGATCACAGTCTATGGTCACGGCAGCGACTGGGACCACATTGCCGAAGTGACCGGCGATCCTTCCTGGCGCTCGGAGCGCATGCGCGCCTACTTCGAGCGGCTCGAGCGTTGCGGATACGTCGATCGCCCAGGGTCAGGCCAGCCGAACCCGACGCGCCACGGTTACGAGGGCTGGCTGAGTACGACGGGGCCCGACCTCACCCTGGCCTTCGGCGACGCGGCGCTCGTCGAGACATGCCTGGAGGCCGTCAAGGTGGCGTGGACGCAAGGGTTGAGTGGGGCTGTGCCCGACTTCCGGCCGCGAGACCCGAACGACTGGCGCGAGCCGCAGTTCCAGGGTGTGTGCTTCGCGCCCCTGTCGACGCTGGGCGGCCGCCGGACCGGCACGCGCGAGCTGATCGGCGCGACCCGGGAGGCGCATCCCGACCGGCTCGTCATCCGCATGAGCAACCTCGCCACGCGGATCCTGTTCGATGCCGACAATCGCGCGATCGGTGTGGAGTGCTGGGAGGGGGAGCACCTCTACCGGGCGGACCCCAACGAGGGGGCCCGTGACTATGAAGTGAAGGAATACTACTGCGCGCGTGAGGTCATCCTCGCGGCGGGCGCCTTCAACTCACCGCAGCTGCTCATGCTGTCCGGCATCGGCCCGGCTGCGCATCTCGAAGACAAGGGCATCCGGTGCCTGGTCGACCGGCCCGGCGTCGGCGCCAATCTCCAGGACCGCTACGAGGTCGGTGTCGTCTCGGAGATGAAGGAAAACTGGAAGATCCTCGCCGGCGCCACCTTCGCGCCTCCGTTCGCGAATCAGCCGGGCGATCCTTGCTATGTCGACTGGCAGAACGGCCGAGGTGTGTACACCACCAACGGCTCCGCGCTCGGGATCGTGAGTAAGTCGGGGCCCGGGCAGCCCGAGCCCGATCTCTTCATCTTCGCGGTTCCGGGCCGGTTCGAGGGCTACTACCCCGGGTATTCCAGGGAGTCGGTGCGGAAGAAGAACCTCCTGACCTGGACAATCCTGAAAGCGCACACCCAGAACAGGGGAGGGTTCGTGCGGCTACGGACCGCCGACCCGCGGGACGTCCCCGAGATCAACTTCAAATATTTCGACGAGGGCACCGACGGCGCCGGGACCGATCTGGAGGCCGTCGTCGACGGCGTCGAGTTCGTCCGGAAGATCTGTGCGCATAACCGCGCCATCAAGGCTGAGATCATCCCCGGGCCTCAGGTAGGTACGCGGGAAGAGATCGCGCGGTTCGTGCGAGACCACGCGTGGGGGCATCACGCATCGTGCAGCAATCCGATGGGCCGAGCCAGCGACCCGAATGCGGTTGTCGACAGCACCTTCAGCGTGATCGGCGTTCAGAACTTGCGTGTGGTCGACGCCTCCGTCTTCCCGCGCATCCCGGGCTTCTTCATAGTGACTCCGATCTACATGATTGCCGAGAAGGCGAGCGAGATCATCCTGGACAAGGCCCGGGGGGGCTGACCGGCGCGCATCATCTCTTCGCGCGCTCTCGGGGAGAAGACACGTGCCGGCTAAGTATCTGATGCCTATGCCGATGTTCTCGTATCCCGTATACTAAGAGGCCATGTCGATCCCCAAAGCCCTGACCATCGCCGGCTCTGATTCCGGCGGCGGCGCGGGCATCCAGGCGGACCTCAAGACCTTCTCGGCCTACCGGGTCTTCGGCCTGTCCGTGATCACGGCCGTGACCGCGCAGAACTCCGTGGGCGTGCAGGGCGTCGAGAACCTGGCGCCCGCCTTCGTGGCCCGCCAGCTCCGCTCCGTGCTCGAGGATTTCGGGGTCGACGCGGCCAAGTGCGGCATGCTCTCCGTGGCGCCCATCATCGAGGCGGTGGCCGGCGTGCTCGCCGAGCATCCCATCGACAAGCTCGTGGTGGACCCGGTCATGGTCGCCAAGTCCGGCGACTCGCTCCTCCAGCCCGATGCCGTCGAGGCTCTGATCCGCCACATCCTGCCCCTGGCCCTCGTCGTCACGCCGAATCTGCCCGAGGCGGAAGTGCTGAGCGGGATGACGGTGTCGAACCGCGAGGAGATGGAGGAGGCGGCGCGGCGGATCGGCAAGCTCGGCGCGCGTCATGTCCTCGTCAAGGGCGGGCACCTCAAGGGCGATGCCGTGGACATACTCTGGAACGGGCGCGAGGTGACGGCCTTTCAGGCCACGCGCGTCGAGTCGTCCAACACCCACGGCACGGGCTGTACCTTCTCGGCGGCCATCGCGGCCGGGCTCGCGAAGGGCCGGCCGCTCGGGGAGGCGGTGCGGGAGGCCAAGGCCTACGTCACCAAGGCCATCCGCGAGGGCTTCGCCCTCGGGCGCGGGGTGGGCCAGCTGCGACACTTCCTGACGGAGTGGTGATGACCGACGAGCAAGCCGCCTCCGATCCCGAACAGGAGCGCGCGCTCGGCAAGATGTCGTTCATGGAGCACCTGGGCGAGCTGCGCACGCGCATCGTGTGGGCGCTGGGCTCGGCCGGCGTGGGGCTCGTCATCGCGTTCTTCATCACCGACCCCGCCATGCGCTTCATCTCCAGGCCGCTCGCCAAGATGAACACCGAGCTCGTGTTCACCTCGCCCACGGAGGCCTTCTGGACCTGGATGAAGGTGGCTATGGTCCTGGCCATCTTCATCTCCATGCCCGCCATCCTCTACCAGGTCTGGAAGTTCGTCTCCCCGGGCCTGCACGCGCACGAGAAGAAGTACGCCGCGCCCTTCATCATCGTGGGCTCGCTCCTGTTCCTCATCGGCGGCGCCTTCGCGATGCTCCTGGTCATCCCGTTCGCCTCGCAGTTCCTCGTCACCTTCGGCCAGGAGAAGGGCTGGAAGCCGATGATCACGGTGGCGAACTACACGGATTTCGTGATCAAGTTCGCCCTGGCCTTCGGTATTGTCTTCGAGCTGCCGGTGGTGATCACCGTGCTCGCCCTCATCGGGGTGGTGACCCCGCAGTTCCTCGCCAAGAACCGCAAGTACGCCATCCTCATCAACTTCATCATCGCCGCCGTGCTGACCCCGACCCCCGACATGATCAACCAGACGTTGATGGCGGGGCCCCTCTGCATCCTCTACGAAGTGGGCATCATCTGCGCGCGGCTGGCCGTGAGAAAGCGCAAGGCCCAGGCGCCGCCCCCCGAGACGGCGGCGACCTCATGAGCCCGCTCGACTTCATCTCGCTCGATCTGCCCGAGCAGGTGCTCCAGGGCATCCGCGACGCCGGATTCGTGGCGACCACGCCCATCCAGGAGGGCACCCTGCCGCTCGCCCTGAAGGGCAAGGACGTGGCCGGTCAGTCCCAGACGGGCACGGGCAAGACGGCCGCGTTCCTGATCGCCGCCTTCACGCGCTGTCTGCGTCACCCCGCGCCCGCCAAGAGCGGGCCTACCGCGCCCCGCGTGCTCATCATCGCCCCCACCCGCGAGCTGGTCGTCCAGATCGAGGCCGACGCGCGGCTCCTGGGCGCCCACACCGGGCTGCGCATCCTGGCCGTCTACGGCGGCATCGACTACAACAAGCAGCGCGAGGAGCTGCGTCAGAGCTGCGACGTGCTCGTGGGCACGCCGGGCCGCCTCATCGACTACCTCAAGCAGCACGTCTGGTCGCCCCAGCGCGTCGAGGTGCTCGTCATCGACGAGGCCGACCGCATGTTCGACATGGGCTTCATCGCCGACCTGCGCTTCATCCTGCGCAAGCTGCCCAAGCCGGAGAAGCGCCAGTCCTTCCTCTTCTCGGCCACGCTGTCCTTCCGGGTGATGGAGCTGACGTGGGAGTTCATGAACAACCCGACGCAGATCTCCGTCACGCCGCTGCAGAAGACGGCGGAGAACGCGGTCCAGGTGCTCTTCCACGTCGGGCGCGAGGAGAAGTTCAACCTGCTCCTGGGTCTCCTCAAGCGCGAGGGCGGCAGCCGCATCCTGATCTTCTCGAACACGCGCGAGGAGGCACGGCGGCTCGAGGATCGCCTGGGGCGCAACGGCTGGCAGGCCCGGGCCCTCACGGGCGACGTCGACCAGAAGAAGCGGCTCAAGATTCTCAACGATTTCAAGGAAGGCGAGCTGCCCATCCTGGTGGCCACGGATGTCGCGTCGCGGGGCCTCCACATCGAAGGCGTCACCCACGTCGTCAACTGGGATCTGCCCCAGGACCCGGAAGACTATGTCCACCGCATCGGCCGAACGGCGCGCGCGGGGGCCTCGGGCGATGCCATCAGCCTGGCCGACGAGGCGGGCGCGCTCCAGATCGAGCCCATCGAGAAGTTCATCGGCGAGAAGATCCCCGTCGAGTGGGCCGAGGACGAGTGGTACTTGCCCGAGATCAAGCCCACGAGCGAGGAGCGCCGGAAGTATGCCGAGGAGAAGCGCGCCAGGATGGCTGCGCGCGGGCGTCCGGGCGGCGGTGGGCGAGGCGGGCCAGGGGGCGGGCGCGGAGGGCCGAGCGGCGGCCACGGCGGGCGCCGCAGCGGTGGGGGCGGCCACAGCGGGCATCCGCGGGGGCGGGGCGGCCGCTAAACTTCCCTCCCCCCTCGCGCGGGGAGCGAGCGCAGGCTCGGGGTGACCGCGAACACGATAGAGCTGCCCCTTCCACCAGCCGAGCGCGCGCTCGTCGCCGCGCTGGCGACGTCGTGGCGCGATCTCCTCTATGTCCCCGGTCCAGACTTCATCTCGCCGCTGGAGCCCACGCTCTTCCGTAGTGCCTTCGTGGTGATTCCCGCCGATGGCCCCGCCGTCCGTGTCTCCTCCGCCGTCATGCCGGCCTTCGGCACCGAGCTCTGCCGCGTACAGCTCGAGTCGCTCCCGAGCTTCCGCGCCGAGATGCTCGGCTCCTTCTTCGAGCCGGAACGTCGCGGCCAGATCTACGCCATGTCCAAGGAGCGTGATGCCGCGGCGGCGCGGCCGCCCGATCGGACCGGCTGGAGCTATGCGGGGCCTCCGCTCGCCGGGCGGCTGCGCCGCGTCGAGCGCGTCAGGATTCTGCGTGAGCGCGTCGTGGCCCGTCTGGACGGGCAGCCCGTCGGATGGACGGCCGACCGGGGACTGGTGGTCGACGTGTCGGGCGATCAGCCATGTCTCCTGCTCGCGTCGGCCCGGAGCGCCGAGGAGGCCATCTTCGTCCCGGTGCCGCGTCTCTACCGCGCGTTGCTCGGATCCGCGGCCGTGCCCGGAGCGACGGCTCGCGAGCTCCTGGGCTACGGGGACTGGGCCGGCGACTTCGAGCTGGCGCTCGAGACGGTCGGGATCAGGGCAGGCTGAGGGTGTCCGCGACGGACGAGGTGGCGAGGTACATCATCCCGTGTCTCTTCCGATCGCCGCAGATCGTGGACTACCATCGTGAGCTGGTCGACGCGATCGCCGATCGCTTCGGCCTGACCTTCACCCAGGGCCAGCGCATCCCGGCCCACTTCACCCTCAAGTACCACTTCACCACCAGCGAGATCGAGCGGGTGGAAGAGCTCCTGGAAGATTTCGCCTCCAGCCACGCGCCGGCGCCCCTCGAGGTGGGAGGCTTCGGCCATTTCGGGGAGGACGTCGTTTTCGTCGATGTGCGGCTCTCTGACAGCGCGAAACGCACCCTCATCGCGCTGATCTCGGTGCTGAAGACCCTGCCCTGGATGCCCTGGAGCGCCCATGACGCCGAGCATCTTCATCCTCACATGACGGTCGCGGAGTTCTGCCGGCCGAAATTTCCCGAGGTGTGGGAGTTCGTGAAGGTCCACGAGCGCCGATTCACGACGGCGCTCGACAACGCCACTATCCTCAGGCAGGTCGGCGAAGCGGACGGCGTCGACCTGTGGACCATCCACAAGTCCTTTCCTCTCCGCGCCTAGCGCGGTCTCGAGGAGGTACGTCACTCACTGGATTACTTCGTCCGCGCGCTGCAGAAAGGATTGCGGGATCGTCAGGCGGAGCGACCTGGCGGTCTTGAGGTTGATGACCAGCTCGAACCTCGTTGCTTGCTGCACCGGGAGCTCGGCGGGGTTGGCACCTTTCAGGATCTTGTCAACATAGCTAGCGGTGCGGCGGTACAGATCTGCGCGGTCAGGGCTGTAGCTCAGGAGGCCCCCTGCCTCCACGTGCTCTCTCGACCCAAATATCGTCGGCAACTTGTGCTTCAGCGCCAGTTCGGCGAGTCGCCTCGCCCCACCCATGAAGAGCGGAGTCGAAAGGACCAGGACCCCACCGCTGTGCTCTTGAACGATGGTGGGAAAGGCGCTGGCGAACTCCGTCGCGCTGTGGACGGCCACCGCTTGTACCTGGAGTCCCAGCGCCCGGCCTCTGGCCTCCACCGCGTTGAGGCCCGGCCGATGGGAAGGTGTGGCTGGGTCCCACATCACGGCAACGCGCGAGAGGCCGGGGACTGCCTCCTTGAGTAGCTCGAGGCTCTTGCCGGCTGTCTCACTCATCACTATGGTGATCCCGGTAGCATTGCCGCCTGGCCGGGCGAGGCTGGCAACGTGGCCGCTGCCGATCGGATCCGCATGGCTCGCGAATACTATGGGAATCGTCGAGGTCGCTCGCTTGGCCGCCCCCGCGTAGATGGAAGTCGGCGCAACGATGACATCGACCTTGAGCCGTACCAGCTCCTCCGCCAGGCTGGGGAGCCGATCGAAGTGACCCTCGGCCCAGCGATACTCAACAACGATGTTCTTGCCCTCAACCCAACCCAGATCGCGCAGTCCTTGGCGAAAACCTTCAAGGGCGTGCGGCCACACCGCCGGACTGTCCCAGAGAAAGCCTACCCGGTAGACCTTCCCCGTGTGCTGCGCCTCGGCGGCGAGCGGCGCGGCGAGAAGGCCGCCTGCCATGACCGCCATGAATGCTCTGCGCTCCATCACTGGGATCTCCGAGCAGGGCGGTCTGGCACTCTGCGCTTGAGCGTGCGGCCGAGGGCGCTCCACTCCGGCCAGGGTCTTTTCCCAGCCGCCTGCTTAGAAGCGGCGGCGGCCGCCTAGAGACTTCTTGCGCAGACGGAGGGATTTGGGGGTGATCTCGAGGAGCTCGTCCTCGCGGATCCATTCCAGCGACTGCTCGAGGTTCATGGTGCGGGGCGGGGTCAGACGCACGCCCTCGTCCGAGGTGGACGCGCGCATATTGGTCAGCTTCTTTTCCTTGGTGATGTTGACGTCGAGGTCGCTGTCGCGGTTGTGCTCCCCCACGATCTGTCCCTCGTAGACCATCTCGCCCGGCCCCACGAACATCTCGCCGCGCGGCTGGAGGTGATCGATGGCGTACGACGTGGTCCGGCCCGACCGGTCGGAGACGAGCGCGCCGTTGGCCCGGTGGGGGATGTCCCCCTGCCACTCGGCATAGCCGTCGAAGAGATGATTGAGGAGGCCCGTGCCGCGCGTGTCCGTCAGGAACTCCGAGCGGTAGCCGATGAGGCCTCGGGACGGGATGCGGTACTCGAGCCGGACGCGCCCCGTGCCGTGGTTGACCATCTTCGTCATCGCGCCCTTGCGGGGGCCGAGCTTCTGGGTCACGGCGCCGATGAACTCCTCGGGGATGTCCACCACGAGGTGCTCCATCGGCTCGAGGGTCTGGCCGCCCTCTTCCTTGGTGATGATCTCGGGCTTGCTCACTTCCAGCTCGAAGCCCTCGCGCCGCATCATCTCGATCAGGATGGCGAGCTGGAGCTCTCCCCGGCCTGAGACGCGGAAGGTATCGGGCGAGTCGGTCTCCTCCACACGGATGGCGACGTTGGTCCGCCGCTCCTTCCAGAGCCGCTCGCGAAGCTGCGTGGAGGTGACGAAGCGGCCCTCCTTGCCGGAGAAGGGCGAGATGTTCGAGGAGAAGAGCATGGAGACCGTGGGCTCGTCGATGTGCATGACGGGCAGGGCCACGGGCTTCTCGGCGTCGGCAAGCGTCTCGCCGATCTCGACGTTGTCCGTGCCCGCCACGGCCACGAGATCGCCCGCCGTCGCCTCGGAGATCTCGACCCGCTTGAGCCCCTCGTAGCCGTAGAGCACGGTGATCTTGGCCGGCTCCGTCGAGCCGTCCCGGTGCACCACGGCCACCCGGTCGTACTGGCGCACCTTGCCGTTGACGATGCGGCCGATCACGAGCCGGCCGACATAGTCGTCCCAGTCGAGCGAGGTGGCGCGGAGCTGGAGCCCCATCTCGGGATCGAAGCGGGGCGGCGGGATCGTCTTGACCAGCGTGTCGAAGAGGGGCGCCAGCGTCTTGGAGTCGTCGTCGAGGGCAAGCTTGGCGATGCCCTTGCGGGCGTCGGTGTAGAGGACGGGAAAGTCGAGCTGGTCCTCCGCGGCCTCGAGATCGATGAAGAGGTCGTAGACCTCGTCGAGCACCTGCACGGCCCGGGCGTCCTGGCGGTCGATCTTGTTGATCACGACGACGGGAGTGAGGCCGGCCTCGAGCGCCTTCTTGAGCACGAAGCGCGTCTGGGGCAGGGGGCCTTCGGCCGCGTCGACGAGGAGGAGCACGCCGTCCACGAGGGTGAGCGTCCGCTCCACCTCGCCGCCGAAATCGGCGTGGCCGGGAGTGTCCACGATGTTGATCTTCACGTCCCTGTAATGAATGGACGTGTTCTTGGCCATGATGGTGATGCCCTTCTCGCGCTCGAGGTCGATGGAATCCATGACCCGCTCGACCACGTGCTCGTTGGCCCGGAAGATGCCCGACTGCCAGAGCATGGCGTCGACGAGCGTGGTCTTGCCGTGGTCGACGTGCGCGATGATGGCGACGTTGCGAATGTCGTGACGCTCTTGCATGTAGTCACTGTAGCACGGATTTTTTGAATGCCGCAGCGCGTTGACCTTGCCCGGACCTTCATGCCAGGGCATAATGACGCCCTATCCCCGCTCGAGGAGGAGTGCATCCGTGAGAATCCGACTGCTGATGCTGGCCGCGCTCGTCGTCGCGCTCGCGGCGCCCACGGGCGCCTGGGCCCAGGCCCCCAAACCCGCAGAGCCCGAGAAAGGATCCTCGCGCGTGAAACAGACGGCCGAGATCACCATGGACAAGGGCGGCGTGATCAAGATCGAGTTCTTCCCCGAGGACGCGCCCAAGACGGTGGAGAACTTCGTCACGCTGGCCAAGAAGGGCTTCTACGACGGCCTGACCTTCCACCGCGTCGAGCCGGGCTTCGTGGTCCAGGGCGGCGACCCCAAGGGCGACGGCACCGGAGACCCCGGCTACAAGATCAAGGCCGAGTTCAACAAGCAGCAGCACGTGCGGGGCGTGCTCGCCATGGCGCGGAGCCAGGCCCCCGATTCGGCGGGTTGCCAGTTCTACATCACGCTCGCCCCCGCGCACTTCCTGGACGGCAAGTACACGGTGTTCGGCAAGGTCGTCTCGGGGATGAACATCGTCGACGGCATCAAGAAGGGCGACAAGATGAAGACGGTCAAGATCGTCGACGCGCAATAGCCATGGCCTGGTCCGTCCTGATCAAGAACGGCACGGTGGTGGACGGCAGCGGCGCGCCCGGCGTCGCCTCGGACGTGGCGCTCGAAGGTGACAGGATTGCTGCCGTTGGTCCCGCTCTGGCCGGTCAGGCGGCGCGGGCCATCGACGCCAAGGGGCTGATGGTCGCCCCGGGCTTCATCGACATCCACTCGCACTCCGACCTCGTATACCAGACGTGCCCGGGGGCGGAGTCGAAGGTGCGCCAGGGCGTGACCACCGAGGTCGTCGGCATGTGCGGCTTCTCGCCCGGCCCCATCGGGCCGGGACGTGAAGACGAGGTGCGCGACTGGATCGGGGGGATCGGCAGCAAGCCGCGTGTCACCTGGCACAGCTTCGGCGAGTATCTCGACTCCGTGCGCGGCCTCGGCGTCTCCGTCAACGTCGTCCAGTTCGTGGGCCACGGCGCCCTGCGGTGGGCCGCGATGGGGAGCGACAATCGCCCGGCCACTCCTGACGAACAGAAGAAGATGGAAGCGCTCCTGGCCGAGGCGCTGGATGCCGGGGCCTGGGGCTATTCCACGGGCCTCGTCTACGCGCCCAGCGTGTACGGCTCGACGGAGGAGCTGATCGCGCTGGCCAAGAGCATGGCCAAGCGCGGCGGGCAGTACTTCTCCCACGTGCGGGGCGAGGCGGCCACCCTCGAGCAAGCCTACGAGGAAGCGATCCGCATCGGCGAGGAAGGCGGGGTGCCGCTGCAGATCGCCCACGTCAAGGCCTCGGGCCGGGAGAACTGGGGCAAGATGGAGCGGGCTCTCCGCATGATCTCGGACGCCCGCGCCCGCGGGGTGGACGTCACGGGCGACGTCTATCCCTATCCCGCGGGCAGCACCAAGATGGACAATCTTCTCCCGCCCTGGATGCACGACGGCGGCACCGCCAAGCTCCTCGAGCGGCTGGCCGATCCGGCTTCACGCCGGCGCGCCGTCGCCGACTGTCTGATCAGCGGCGAGCGCTGGCGCACGGGCTCGGGCTCGTATGGCTGGGACGAGGTGATGGTGGCCACCTGCTCCAAGGAGGAGCTCGCGGGCAAGAGCCTGGCCGAGCTGGCGCGGCTCACGGGGCACGAGCCGGCCGAGGCGATGATGGACCTCGTGCTCTCCGAGGGCGCGGGCGTCAGCATGGTCGGCTTCTCCCAGAGCGAGGAGAACGTCGCGATCGCCAGCGCCGATCCCCACACCATGATCGGCTCCGACTCGCTGTCCCTGCACGCGGGGCCGGGGCCGCATCCGGGCAAGCCCCACCCGCGGAGCTACGGGACCTTCCCGCGCGTGCTCGGCGTCTACTGCCGCGAGAAGCGGCTCTTCTCGTTCGAGCAGGCCGTGCACAAGATGACGGGCATGCCCGCGGCCAAGCTCCACCTCAAGGACCGCGGCCTCGTCAAGACGGGCCATGCCGCCGACCTCGCGCTCTTCGATCCCAAGACGGTGCGCGACGAGGCGACCTTTCCCGACCCCCATCGCCATCCCGTGGGCATCCCCTACGTGATCGTCAACGGGCAGGTCGTGGTGGACGGCCCGCGTTACCACGCCGTTCCCGCCGGGCGCGTCCTGACGCGCTGAACGCCGTGGGGCGCGCCGTGCGGGGCCGTCCGCGGATCAAGCTCTGGGTGGTCTTCGGCGATCGGGTCAAGTTCGGTGAGGGACGCGCCGAGCTCCTGGAAGCGGTCGAGCGGCTCGGCTCCTTCAAGAAGGCGGTCGAGCGCATGGGCATGTCCTACCGGGCGGCCTGGGGCTATTTCCGGGAGCTCGAGCGCGCCGCCGGGGTCAGCCTTCTCGAGCGCCACCCCGGGGGAGGGCCCGCCGGCGGCACCCGATTGACCCCCGCGGGACGCCGCTTCGTCCGCCAGTATCGCCGCTTCAGCGGGGGCCTCGAGGCCCTCGTCGAGCGGCACTTCCAGAGGTCCTTCCGCCCGTAGGCCCCCGATCCAGTTGACGTTGGCCGTGCGACTAATTATGCTTCCGGGAGCATAGTATGCGAGCGACCCACATGCGGAGAGAGGGATCGTGAGCCTGCGTGGTCTCTGTCTGGTGCTCCTGGTCACGGCGGCGCTGGCGTCTCCCGCCACCTCTCAATCCCGCACGGTCATCCTCTCCACCACGACGAGCACGCAGGACTCGGGCCTCCTCGACCTGCTGGTGCCGATGTTCGAGAAGAAGAGCGGCATGAGCATGAAGACGATCTCCGTGGGCACGGGCCAGGCGCTGGCCCTGGCCGCCCGCGGCGAGGCCGACGTGACGCTGGCGCACGCCCCGGAGCTCGAGCGTCGCTACGTCGCCGAGGGCAGGATGCTGAACCGCCGCCTCGTCATGTACAACGACTTCGTCATCATCGGGCCGGAAGACGATCCGGCGAGGATCAAGGGGATGGCGAAGGCCGTCGAGGCGCTCAAGCGGATCGCGGAGACGCAATCGCGTTTCGTCTCCCGCGGCGACAAGTCCGGCACGCACATCCTCGAGCAGGGGCTATGGAGGCAGGCGGGGATCGAGCCCCGGGGGGCCTGGTACATCGAGTCCGGCCAGGGAATGGGCCAGACGCTCGGCATCGCCAACGACCGGCGGGCCTACATTCTCGGTGATCGCGGCACCTGGCTCGCCTTCCAGAAGCGCGTCAGCCTGCCCATCCTGGTCGAGAAGGACCCCCTGCTCTTGAACATCTACTCGGTGATGGAGGTGAATCCCGCCAACGGTCCGCGAGTGAACGCGGCCGGCGGCAAGGCCTTCGCCGATTTCATGCTCGCGCCCGAGACGCAGGCCGTGATCAGGACCTTCGGTGTGGACAAGTACGGCCAGCCACTCTTCGTGCCCATCGCCGGCAAGAGCGACGCCAACTTCCGGTAGGCGATCGTGGAGCTGATCTGGCAAGGCTTTCTCCAGGCTCTCACCCTCCTCGTGGGCGGCGACAGCCACGTATGGCAGATCACGTGGCTCTCGCTCCGTGTCTCCGCGACGGCCACGCTCCTCTCGCTCGTCTTCGGCGTCCCGCTGGGGACGGCGCTGGCGCTCACGCGCTTTCCGGGGCGCGGCTTCGTGGTGAGCCTCATCAATACCGGCATGGGCCTGCCGCCGGTGGTGGTGGGGCTCTTCGTGACCATCGTGCTCTGGCGCAATGGAGTGCTCGGCGGGCTGGAGCTCCTCTACACGCCCACGGCCATGATCCTGGCCCAGCTCGTCATCGCCGCGCCCATCGTCACGGGCCTCACGCTGGCCGCCATCCAGCAGGTGCCCGAGCGGTTCCGTCTGCAGCTCCTCGCCCTGGGCGCCTCCCGGGCCCAGCTCGTGTGGACCTTGTTGAAGGAAGCGCGCCTCCCCATGCTGGCGGCCGTCATGGCGGGCTTCGGCGCCGTCATCTCGGAAGTGGGCGCCTCGCTCATGGTGGGCGGTAACATCAAGGGCTCGACGCGGGTGCTCACCACGGCGACCGTGCTCGAGACGGGCAAGGGCAACTTCGACACGGCCATCGCTCTCTCGCTGATCCTCCTGCTCCTGATGTTCCTCGTGAACTGGGCCCTGACCTGGATTCAGCAGGGCCGCCGCGCCTGAGACCCTCCGCTATACTGGAGACCTCATGAGACGGGTCGTCTTCCTCGCCCTCGTCCTCGTCGCGGGGTCCAGCGCGCGGGCTCAGCCCACGGTCCCGGGCATCACCGTCTATGCCGCGGCCGATCTCGACATGGCCTTCCGGGAGATCAAGCCGCTCTTCGAGAAGGCCACGGGCGCGCGCGTGACCCTGGTCATGGGCTCTACGGGCAACCTGGCCAAGCAGATCGAGCACGGCGCTCCCGCGGATGTCTTCTTCGCCGCCAACGAGAGCTTCGTCGATGATCTGGAGACGGCGGGCGCCGTCATTCCCCAGACGCGAGCGCTCTATGCGCAAGGGCGCATCGTCCTCGCCACGCCGACGAAGTCCACCGTCGCCGTGCGGGAGCTCGCGGACCTGCTCAAGCCCGAGGTGCGGCGCGTGGCCATCGCCAACCCGGCGCACGCGCCGTATGGCCGCGCCGCCCAGGAGGCTCTCGAGAGCGTGGGCGTGTGGGAGCGCCTCAAGCCCAAGCTCGTCTACGGCGAGAGTATCCGCCACACGCTCCAGTTCGTCGAGACGGGCGCGGTCGAGGCGGGGATCGTCGCGCTGTCCGTGGCGGGCGTTCCCGATGTGCGCTACGCGCCCATCGACCCCAAGCTCCACAAGCCGCTCAGCCAGGTGGCGGCCGTGGTCAAGCGAAGCGCGCGCCCGGAGCTCGGCGTGGCCTTCATCCAGTTCCTCAACGGGCCCGAGGGCCGGCCCATCATGAAGCGCTACGGCTTTCTCTTGCCGGGAGAGTTCTAGAAGGAATGGATTTCTTTCCGCTCTGGCTCTCCCTCAAGGTATCGGTGGTCGCCACGATCTTGACCCTGGCCACCGGGCTGCCCATCGCGTGGGTGCTGGCGCGCAAGCGATTCACGGGCCGCGACGTGGCGGAGGCGCTGGTCGTCCTGCCCCTCGTCCTGCCCCCGACCGTGCTCGGCTACTACCTTCTCGTCCTGATCGGCCGTCAGGGCGTGATCGGGCGCGTGCTGGATGCCGCGGGCATAGAGCTGGCCTTCACCTGGCGGGCGGCCGTGCTGGCCGCCTGGGTGGGGTCGAGCGCGCTCTTCATCAAGGCGGCCCAGGCGGGCTTCGAGGCGGTGGACCGCCGGCTCGAGCAGGCCGCGCGGACGCTGGGGCGCTCCGGGTGGAGCGTCTTCTGGTCGATCACGCTGCCTCTCGCCTCGCGGGCCGTGATGGCGGGCACCGTGCTGGCCTTCTGTCGCGCCCTCGGCGACTTCGGCATCACCCTCATGGTCGCGGGCAGTATCCCGGGGCTGACCCAGACCACGCCGCTCGCCATCTATGATCTCGTGCAGTCGAACCGCATGGCGGAGGCCAACGCGCTCTCGCTGATCGCCGTCGCCACCGTGGCCCTGCTCCTCATGGGGCTCGGGCGCCTCGCGCGTCTGAGGTTCTGAGGTGGCGCTCACTCTCGAGGTGCGCAAGACGCTGCCGGGCTTCACCCTCGACGTGAGCTGGGCGGCCGGTGACGAGGTCGTCACGCTCTTCGGCCCCTCGGGCGCCGGCAAGACGCTGACCCTGCAATGCCTGGCCGGGCTCATGCGGCCCGATAGCGGACGCATCGTCGTCAACGGCACCGTCTTCTTCGACGGCGATCGAGGGGTGGACGTCCCCACGCAGGAGCGCCGCCTCGGGTATGTCTTCCAGGGCTATGCGCTCTTCCCGCATCTCTCGGTCCGAGACAATGTCGCCTACGGTCTTCGCCG